>Ga0080013_1000106_pt1 | contig 116450 bp, 186 predicted proteins | sample ETNvirenome_6_85_FD_69236 | JGI IMG/M metagenome (GOLD analysis project Ga0080013, IMG submission 69236) | Marine viral communities from the Pacific Ocean - ETNP_6_85 (SPADES assembly) (version 2) | ecosystem: Environmental > Aquatic > Marine > Oceanic | place: Pacific Ocean | collected...
GCTGGTGTACTTTGGATTGATATCGAGAATTCCGTAAGGAAATCCGCGTGCCGAGCCTGATATTCCTGCATCAGCTTTTGCCAAAGCACCTAGTGGTGAGGCGGGATAGTCACTAACAGCTCCATTATCTGTTAAAAGTGTCTCACCCAGCATGAAAATAGCTCTATAGGCTATTTTCGGATCGACAGCGACGAAAAATGGTGCAGAACCTCCAGCATGTTGGGCAATGAAGCCGCCTATCCTTGAGTCGGAGGGCGTGACTCCCTGGTCACTCGCCGGATTGGGCAGAGGAGCTCCCCAGCCTTGTGGATACCTTTTTATCTCATTATCAAACGGAAGCTTCTGTGTGGCTCGAGGCTGGCCATCGGCAAATTGGACCTGTCCTACAAATGATGCAGAAACTAAAAGAAATGTCTCGGCAACACCTACGATGCTATCGAATTTGACTTTAGAGAAACCAAGACCCCCATAGGTGCGAACATATTCATAAAAATCTGGCATGAGTGTATCGTAATATCTCTCTGTTCTAGAGGAGAACCTCACAAATCTTTGTATCGAACCACTCCCGTGGTATGTCTTGAATCCAAGTGTGGATCTAGGTGTTGCAGTTCCAGATGCAAAACTTCCTAGTACAGTTCTTCTAAAGGCTGTGCTCTCTCTGACCAATGGCTCCCCTTTGACAAATGCTGGTATGTCTGGTGGTGTGGTAGCGACGGTGGAAATGTTTCCCACAACACGGTTGTCAACGTACGTGCCGATCATCTCCTCCCTTGTGGCTATGTCATACTGATCGACAACAGGATCACCCATTATCGCCTCGTGAATATTAGGAGAGGTTAGGTTCTGGTTGAGGGTCTCGTGATACTCCTTGCCCTCACGAATGAGAGAGCCATAGAATGTGACGCTGGATCTCGCACCGTTGAGACCGGCCACATTATTGTGCAGCTGTGGCGTCGCGATTGCGAGCCTGCTGCCCGTGGCTGTGTAGAAGTTCTGGAAGTATGTGAGGGGTATAGCAGCCTCGAGACCGAATATCAACTCATCCGTTGGTAGTAGAAGGTAGGGAGCTTTCTGCTGGAGCGTACCGGTGGCCAGATCCTCGAATCCAATCTCGGAATTACTGGATTGAAAATTAGGGTGGAGGTTATATTTGAAAGGCCCACCAAAGGGTCTGCTAGTACGAGGATCAGCCATTTGAATCGAGGTACCGGACATCTTCTGTATGGGGAGCTGGGGATCTGCCTGCTCGCTATCTGATGGGTAGAATCCGTAGGTGTGATCACCAAATTGTGTCACAGCGACGGTGTCCTTACCACCGACAAGACTTCCTGACTCGTACAATCTCTGGGCTCTGAATGGTTTGCATGCTGTGCCGCCAGGCCAGTAATTATAGAGCTCTGCATTTCCGTTGGCGACTTGGCTGTCTGTTCCATTTCCATCAGCTGTACCTTTCATCACGTATCCAGCTGAGGAATCTGGACAGTAAAAATGTCCGTGAAAGGATGCACCCACAACGGCTGGCTGAATCTCGAGACGCACAGAGCCTGTATATGTTCCAGACACCATAAAATGAGCGGGTGTCAGAGAGGTCGAACCTGTGCCAGCGAGGGGATCAACAATGAACTTGTGCTTAAATGCGGGACCATTCTGGGGCTCAAACTGATAAGATGCAGATGCAAATGTTGGGGCTACTGTGGCATCCTCCTCACCGCCCCAGAATCTCTGGGGCGGTGTGGGAGATACTCCATCTGACGACTGTGCCTCGTCAAACTGTGGCTTGGCATTGAGCACACCTGTGTTGTAGAACGTCATCACACCACTGCAGATGAGAAATCTCTGGCTACCGGAGATCTCAAGCGCACTGTCACGCCCACTATTTCTGTGTATGATGTCATCACTGTTATTGCCGCTGTATTTTCCTCCGGCAACGGGCTGTCGCTGTTGTCTGTAGATGAAGAACACATAATCCTGCTGCTGGACCATGTTTTCTGGGCAGAGACCACGCTGGTACACAGGGACAGAATTGTCCTGTGCAGCGCCATCAGGTATGCCATCAGATCCTACCGCGTGGGATGGCTGCTGGCTTCCTGTTCCGGCAACCTGACGCTGGGCAAAGACAGGAAGCTCCACTACGATCTTCTCAAGAAGGAACGGAGAGGATATGTAATCAGACAACTTAAGACAGTGACTTGATGTTCCGTGATATCTCGTGTCAAATGGTGCCATTCCTGTTACTGTTGGGTATCCAGCTCGTCGGAAGTTTTGGCTGGGTATGTCCAGCCTAAGTGGATCCTCAGAACCCTGACCCTGTGTCGCCTGGCAGGGTGTAAATTGGAACGGGAAGTGTGTGGCACCGGAGACCATCTTGTTATTAGACTCACCAGTGTTTCCCTGCGCATGCCATGCCCAGTCGTAGGGAATGTTGCTGCCCATTGCAGGATCGATATTGCCCGTGTCCTCCCAGCGCTTCTTAGCCCAGTTGTAATAGGCGAATCCAGTCATATCCCTGTTATAAAATTCGCTGCTTGAAGTGAGAAAAAGATCGCCGGCGGCTGTTACTGTGCCACCGGTCTTAGAGTGCTTCGATATTCTCGTAGCGTAGTGAGCAGCGGGGGCGTCATGGGTGATGTCAAATCTTATCTGTGTCTTGTCCTTCAGTGGACTTGAGAAACCTAACATTTGATCCTGGGAGGTTCCAGTCAGGTAAAATGGGCTTCGATCTAAGTAGATTCGACTTTCGTCAAAGGGTGTTAGAGTCTCAGGAGCTGCACCACCGGGCATGATGCTCTGGGAGATGAGATTGGGAATGAAGGCGTTGTGCGCTGATGAGGATCCAAATGCGACAATTGTGCCTGTCAGGCCTTGTATTAGCTGGCTGCCGACAGGTAGCATATTAGGATAGAGAATGTTTCCTGTTAGCTCAGTCGTTGTCCCGGTTGGCTGGTATGACGCTCCAAAAATCGGTGTGTTTGAGTCATTGAATGTGGATGACATGAATCCCATTCTGTCATGATCACCTGTTCTTCTGATCACTGGGTATGATCCCGTTCGGTCATCCTGGATTCTGATCTCTATCCTTGGAGGTATTGTTAGAAATCTACTTTGGGTTCCACTTATGATCGTGCTATTCGCGCCACGAGGTCCCGGGTTATTAACATCACTCATCTCTTCAATCCTGCAAATGCTATTGAGTCAGTTCCCAGTATTGTTGAGCTGCCAGAATTTGCATCTAAATCAGACCCCTCTACCACTGCTGTCTCTCTAAAGATAAACCCAGATGTCGAAGACTTAAATCTCACACCAAGCGGACCTCGATCTCTAAAGCTGCCTGAGAGAGCCTGCATTATGACACTGGCGTCCGCTCCATTTCCAAGAGATCCAGTGACCTCTTCTGGAGGATTCTGGAGTCCCATCCTTGGTGACTGGTCAAATGCATCGTCAAATGGCACCATCGCCACAGTGTGTGCAGATATGATTCCCGGCTGAAACAGGTAGGCAAATGCTCCGTCAGAACCCGTCGGGGTGGGTATAGATCCAGTTGACATGCCCGGAATTCTTGGACCGTGTGAACCCTCTGATGACTCAAAAAATGCTGACATTGTCACAGGCTTGAATTCGATCTGCTGTGAAATTACTGTGGATTCCTTGAGTACATTCTGTGATGTCATCCCCTGGAGTGAAGCCCGGATCTCATGGGCAACAAAAGGTGCCTCTGAAGATGCATCAGAGAATGTTCCTCTTATGGCGAGAGGCTCAATTACACCGTCCATCTGACCTGGGTCGAGAAAGAAAGGTGTGCTTAGAACAACTGGATACTGCGCTGATGTGTCTCCTGCATTTATGTAATCCTTTGAATTGACAATGCCAATGATGTCAATGTACGGTGACGTTGTTCCGTCCGGACCAGGATCCTCAAATAGCTTGGGCTGACCGTAAGTATGCTTTGGCATCTTGTGATCAAATCTTGTGCTTGCATCACTGGGAAAATCACCGCCCATAATAATTGGACTAAGACTTTGTCTATAGTCACTAAAGCCCCTGACACTGATGCCCTGCCTAAACTGATTAACCTGATTTCCTAGTGAGCTGGAGGCAGGTGTGGCACGTGACACCACTCTGAAGATGTCATGCTTATCCCTATCATTAAACGGTACTATTGCCACACAAAACTCACAATCTAGTTAGAATTCAGATCCCCTGATATCTCAATGATCCTCGCTCCCTTAACATCAATGTCTCTCTCAAACCCCTGAAGGTATATGTCATCAAATAAATATCTAAACCTGTTTCTTTCAAGCACATGTGATTCGATCACAAAATTAACTCCAAGAAAATTTGTCTTTCTGGGAATTAGCTGCTCAATCAGAACAGAAAAAGATGAATCAAACCACTTAAAAAAGTCAAAGTATGATGCGATGTCAAGCTTCCTGGTCAGCCTGTTGAAATAAATGTCACTTAGATGCTCTAAATCTGGATAGAAATCATCAAATAACAGATTTGGAGAACCGAGAGCTGAATCGAAAAAATCAAGAGATGAGAACATATTCATAATATCCTCGTCGAGAGATCTGATCGCAGAAAAATCTATACTAAATCTATTATCGTCATCAGGCTTCTCACTTGGTTGTATTTCATACATGGGAGCAGGAACCGCATATGCGCTCTCGTCCACCAGATCTTGATCCTGAAAACTTCTTATTCTCACCTTTTGATCAGACTGTGCAATATCAAACTTTGGTGATAGAATACTATAGTTAAATGTCTCCGGGCGGACCACACTCTTGCTTATCTCAAATCCACTTCCGCTAAAGAATAAATCATTCTGTGAGAAATCATGCAATACAATATTTCCCTTTGTATTTGATCCGGTGATGGCTTGATCTGTTGAAACATCAAGTCTTAACCGCTCGAATGCACCCGTTGGGGCTGTCACAAAGTTAAAGTTCGCCCTTGGATCATTAACACCTAAGGATTTAAAGTTTCTTGCGTGCTCTCTAAATTCTGCACCTGAAAGCCCTTTTGAATAAAACTTTATGTGGCCCATCTTTCCATTAAATTCTGTGTGGAGATTTTGTATGTCATATTTTCCACTTTTGTCATCTGTTCCTGAGTTTAAGCAGTAGCTATTTGACGGGCTCGGTGTTATTGACTGTGATCCTATCACAAGAAATGGCCCAGATCTGTTGAATGAATTTGCTATTGCACCTGTTGCCTGGAAGAGATTACCAAGAGGAGATCCATTCGATGCCTCCTGGAATAGAGACGATGTGCTAAAGATCTCAGCAATCCCCCCATACGACTGTCGTGCACATCTCAAAAAATATGAAGATGAGGACGGTAAGCCAATCTCATCACACCTATTTCTCCCAAATGAGAGATACCATTTATTGCCATCAAATATGTTAACACCCGTGAGAGACAGCTCAAGATGTGGCTCACTAGTTGTTTGAATTGAAGGCTTGACAAATAGCTTGATCTCTGATCCGCTCGATGTGACACTGTTCTGTGCACCAGATAAAATTATCACATTTGCCAGAACCAGTCCTGAGCCTGCAGCTGGTGTTGATGTTCCTGTTGTGTGAATTCTGACTAAGCTTTGTGTTAAGGGATATCCGCCTCCCTTACTTGGGAACTTATAAATGCCCTCATAGGTAAAGGATCCCGATGTAAAGAATCCGTCACCGTGATCAGTAGAAATTCCGTGGATAAGCTTGCCCGTAGCAGACCTTCCATATCCTGAAGCCTTGTTTACCATTGTGCCCTTTGGCGCAGGGAATCCTGATTCAAGTCTTGATGATGAAAGAAATTGTGATATTACATGCGGTGTTGCGAAGCTTCCAGAGCTAAGATAGCCGAAGCCTCTATGACTAGATGTAAGTGTCAGAGGGTTGTGCCCAAAGCTTCCGGAGAAATCTAGCATGGTTGAAACTTCAGATCTTTTTTGTCTCAAGTCCTGCAGAGTTCTTCTTGATGGTCCGCCATACTCTCTTATAGTAAATAAGCTATCAACATTTATGCCAGCTGCTGCCATTAAGCTTCGAATACTGTGTATAGTTCCCTTTGACTGTCTAGACTCCTTAAGATTAATTAGAATTCTCTTCCAGATCTGATTCTGAACATGTTGCAAAGAATTATCAGATAAGCTCTCTAAATTCTTAATATTTTCTCCACGAAGAAATTGTCCTAATGATGCATTTGAGTATAGAGAAGGTAAGCTAAAGCCATAGTATTTTGCAACAAACGGCAATAGTTTTTCAGCAACAGCTTCATCATCATCATAGTCAACGTGTATGACCTTTGAAAAATGATCAATTGTTATTTTTAGCTCATCAAAAAACTTGGCCCATATTAACAAAAAAGCTGTTAATAGCTGTGAAGAGCCTATCTCTCCAGACCCAGGTATAGAATTTGCTGTAAATGGTTGCCCTAGCTGTCCATCGGGGCCGCCGGCGGGCTCTGATGCTCTCTCAAGCCCTTCATCGATCTGTCCTTCGATCAGATAGTGAACAGGGAGGAGTCTAGTAATAAGATTTGGATTCTCTCTATCATAATTGCTCGCAGTTGATAATAAAGTCGAATTAAGATTTGCTACCTTGGAAAATCCCGGAAATAAAATGGGTGATAAAGACTTGTCCTCAGCTGTCATTGGAACTGGCAGTGATCCAGTCAGTCGCATGCTAGATGTAAAATTCGAAATCGGAGTGTGGAGAGAGTAACCCGAACTGTCAAGAACAACATCTCTTGCACCATATGAACCCGTATAAAATGGCTCATTAAATCTGAAATACAGCTTTAGTGGTTTTTGAGCAAAGATATTTCTAAGTCTTTCTGACCTCTGATTCTCTGGTCTTCGAACATTGTGAAAAAACCTAAACTCATCTAGAGCACCTGATAGTGTTTGTGTAGGTACAAAATAATCCTTCTCTGCCCCAGGTAATATGGACTTATCAACTGTTATTGAGGTGCCGGAGCCAATCAGAAAATTCTGGTCACTTATAGATATCGGACCCATGAACCCAACGTTTGTAGAACTTGCAACAAGCGTCTGGCTGAGAAACAGCTTTATCTTTCCTACACTGCCTCGCCTATCATATACAGCACAAATATGATTCCACCTTCCCTTATCAATTGATGCACTAGTTGCTAGCTTGACAGTACCTGAGGTCACAGCAAATATCAAATCAACAGTGTTAGCTTGCGAAGCTGTGGTAGGATGAGATGTACCAGAAAGGTTAGATGCAGACAGTGCTAAGACAAAGCCAAAGCTAGAAGTGGTACTCAAAGAGGTCGGATGAGGTGTGGAGCTTGAAACATGCTGACAGATCACTTGATTTCCACTTCCCGTCATAGCAGAAAAAAGATGTGTCTCTATTGAAAATGAACTATCTCCCACACTTAAAACAGACTCACCTGTATTCAATCTTGAAAAGCTTGGAAATCTAACTCCAGCTGCATCTACGACCTCCATGAAGGTTCCGTGGGTACCCTGGGGATCATGGCTAGATCCTGAAAACATTAGAAATCCGACATTCTTTGGAAATCTATCAAAGACATGTTTTTCAAATCCGGTTAGCGAATCCTGGAATTGCTCTAGCTCTTTTCTAGTTCCATCAAAGGGAAATTCGTTTATTATTCGATCAAATGCAATATTGACCTTTGATTCAGCAGAATTAAAAAATGTGTGATTTTCAAATTTTGTGTAATCTAGAGGAATCTCTTGAGTCGACCTTATTCCTGCCCCTGGCGAATCGAATCTAAATGACCCAGTACTAAGAATGTTTGTATCTCTTACTGAAGACAAAGATATCTCAGGTGAATTACTTGGCGTCGCAGTTCGTCGACTAACAGAGGGTTCAAAAAGCTTTGGACCCGGATTCAAACTTAGATTTCTCTTCGGCATCTAGCTTACTCGACCTTAAACTTACTCGCAACATCTGAGAATACGTGGTCAAAACCTAGATCTTTGATAAGGAATTCAAAAACATATGTCCGACCTGCTTCTAGACTGCTCATAAAGAATTCAAAGTACATTCCCTCTGAGTCTGTTGACAATAGCGTCCCATTTTTAGTTGTATCGAAGGGTATTATGGTCTCTTTTGATTCAAAATCTCTCACTCGATAATGCATTCTCGTGAAGATTTCACTTACTGCTTCTATTGGTGTTTTCCTTACAACAAGATCATTATCTATATTTTCAACAAAGACACGCAATTTTACCCTTTCATCGCTTCGATAGCTATTGCGAAGATTGGTCACATTAACGAATAGTCTACCAGGAGAATTAACAAACGCACTTCTTTGAACGGAGTTTACAACCAGCGTTCCGGTCAAAAATCCAACTGTCTTATCTTGTGAGCTCCAGATCTCAGTAAAGGAAGCAGATCCAGCATTTATAATCTGATTTCTTAGTGTTCCTGACTCAAATTCTGAAATTGCGAACGTTGCAGAATAAACACCGCTAACAAAATTATTTCCTATCTTGTGCTGTGATCCTGAGTATGCTCGTGAAAAGAATGTTGCGCTTCCTGAGCTTCCTGACGTCAATGTGACAATGACACTATTCGATCCTGTTATCTGTGTTGCTTGTGCTCCAGATAGTAAATTAGCTATTCTTCCCCTGTGAAAATTATTGAGAAAAAGTGAACCTGTCAAATCAAAAAAGAAGCTCCTATGATGGTCCTGGATGGTGTCGTCATATTGAATTACCATCTTGGGCCTGATTCTTGTATTTGACGAGTGTCTTGACGCAAACCTCTTTACAAATCTTGTATAGTGATCTGTCTCTTGAGTCCCAGAAAACGATATCCTAAATCCATGATCTGGTATGTCACCGGCCAGTGTTCCAGACACCAGTGTTGTTACATCTATCTCTAAATTCTCTGTTCCTACATCAAAGGACTGTATTTTGAACAGATTTACTATGGCGCTGCCCAGACTGCCGCTCTCAATAATATCGATATCGCTCGATCCAAGCTTGCCAGGCTTGTCAGCTCCTGATAAGAACCATGTTTGTGCCTTCCCTGATGATATGGATGATGTAAGATAATTACAGGCATCTATATCTTCAAATGTGGCTACATCTCGGCCAATTCCCTCATCAAATGACCGAGAAAGAGGAAATACAATAATCTTAAAATTTGAGGGTGTTGTCTGGCCCCCATAAACGTCATGCAATTTGAGCATTGCGTTAAATGAAGGATGTGATATATCAAGATCTGAGCCTGTTAACTGCTTAAGCGGGCTGAGATCAAACTTGATTAATATTCTTGAGATTTCAGTCGGTGCTGCTGTTCCAGAAATTATTGACTCATCATATAGCTTAAAGAGATCTAAGGTTCCCGCACGACCAACATTCGCATCTGTGGCGCGAAAAGCACCATTAATAATTTTATTTGTGATGTATGTATCACTGCTTGCTGAGAGTATTCTATACATCTTTCACCTAGACTGCTTTTCCAATTATATCATCACTGGGGAATCTCATCTCAAAAATTCCCCCAGCTGGCGGAACAATAATTCCTCTTGAAGTGGCTTCTGCAATATTTATCGTTTGTGGACTATATGATCGACCACTAACAGTTCCTGCTAAACTGAATATCTGGATTCCCACCTGTGAAATAACACCGTCAGTATTCAAAATAAGATTTACTAAATCTGATATCACTATGGGTTGATCGATTTGAAAATTTGTCACATCCATGTATTTCTTAAGTGAAGTATTAACTCTTTGGACGGTTGACTCTTTGCTAGATGATGGGTCAACTACGATGCTGTACCTAATGCCGATATTTATTACACTTGCATCGATGATATCAATTGCATCTGAGATCAACCTGAATTCATTTAGATAGGTTCTTAAGTTTTTCTTTAGTGTGTCAGGTGAGACCACTAGCTGTCCACTAGTATTTCTACTTATGATTGCCATAGTTGTCGCAAGCGGATTATTTCTATTCTGAATAATTCCCAGTCTGAAGACACGTCCAAAATTAGAGGGCATTGTATACACACGAGCGATTAGATCTTGCTTTGTTACAATTCTTGACTGTGAGTTTCTAAAGGCAAGAGCAGTCGACCTTAGCTCGTTCAGAGTTAATTCTGACTCTCCTCCAGCAGCTGGTGCTGTATTGTTCACAACAAGCGATGCTCTAACAGCAGAAACAACAGAAGAGGGTGTTCCACTGCTAAATTTATTTAAAAGATTAGAGATTTGAGTAATTGAACCAATCCCTACATTGTGAGAGATGCCACCGCCTGCCCTGTATCTAACAGTTATTGTTGTACTTCTAGGAGAAATTCCCATTGTTCTTGCGCCAAGAAGAGAGTTAGGATCAAGTGTAAATCGACTTAGAGACTTCTTTTGACCAAAAAGTGGTAATGACACCTCACTGGGATCTGGAATAATATCATCATCAAGAGACGCACCATCGCCAGATCCAAATCTTATTGTTGTCAATCCAGTCGATCTATCTGTCGTAGAAATAAATCTATACGGTGCGGGTAGTATCTCAAGATTATCAGAAACAAGGTCATTATCAGCGCTGTCATTTCGAACCCTGGTAAATACTGTGTCCTGTGTTAGGGCTTCCACCTCATAGTATTCATTTCCCTCTGTGTCTATAACAGATACAATGTCTGAAACATTCTCTGATGATAGAGTAATTGTTCTGAAGGGTTTTAAATCGGCCCCGATTGAAAAGTTTTCCTCAATTGTCTTTCCTGATGTGCAAAGACCTGTCATTTTTAACTTAAATTTTGATGGTTGATTATTATTATTTGTTTCATCAACTATCACACTAGCCAGCAGGCTACCTGCGGCGTTTCTTTTGTCAAAATCAAGATTTTCTGTGAGCTCAAACGTTATTCCTGTGTTTGAAGACAGAAGAGTTCCTGCAGAAATAATCGGAAGGTGTGATGAAATTGGTACCCTAGTATTGTTTAGCGTCTCTGCATCCACGACAATAGAAAACTCTACATCAACAGTGGCCGGACTTGCACCCATTATCTTGACACCTGCTGCTCTAACAAGCCTTTCTACATTTTTATCTTCAACAGCTGTCTCAATATCGAGCTCATTAAATTGATGATCTAGATAGAATGACATGACATCTCCAACGTAAGCTGCCATCTCTAAAAATAGACCACCCATGCTGGCCTCAGAGAAATCCTGAATCTCTTCGGGAAAATACGTCCGTGCGTACGTTAGAAGTTCTGCACGAAAAGCTTCAAAATCCTTATTTAGAAAAGATCTTGGTCTCTGCTGCTTGAGTTTCTTCTTTATATTTCTTGAATTTGCCATTTTTGCTATCCAATAGTGAAGATAGTTAGACCCAATTTCTTACCAGCTATCCTAAGCTTAGGTACATTGTATGTAATCTCTATCTCAATTTTTGCTATTCCCTCATCCGGTAAAAGATCAAGCTCAACACTTGATCCTGCAATTCGATAAAATTTTGAATCAAAGGTTTCTAGCTCTACAAAGGGCATAAATTTACCAGCTGTCTGATTAATTCTCATCATTGCCTCTGCATCAAAAGAATCTTTAGCAACAAGCTCTGTTGTGAGCTCTCTAAGATTTGCACCAAAATCATATCTTCCCAGCCTCTCACCATTATTTGTCATGATTAAATTTCTAAGATTATCATGAATTGCATCGGGAAGATTGAAGTGCATCTTAAATAGACCGGATCGACCTGTGCCGAGCTCCAGAGGAGTCTTAATTCCAATCGGAACAGGGCTTCGAGTTCTAGTAAATTTTCTCGCTGTGGTCTTGTTGCCGACACTCTTAAAGCTTATAGCCATGGTGAACCCTCAGAATAAATATAGTGACTTAAGAAAATCTAACAACCTACTTGTATGAAAGCTATATTCTAAATTGCTATTTTGAGAATACTGTATGTCATTTGATTATAATCATATAATTTAGATTTAAACTATATAAGCGGCTCAACAACAGCACCCACTGCAGAAGTCTGGACTTTAACAATTACTTTATTTGTTGCGTCACTGTTGGTGGAATTGAAGGAATATATGCGACGCCGGTTGGTGTTGGTATTGTTTCGTTTGGAGATACAAATGGAAATCCTGTTCCGGATAGTTTTGTAAAAAAAGCTGTAACAGTTGTTTTTTCAACAGCACTTGTAATTGCTTCTGCTATATCAGTTCCAATTTTAGATAAAGAAGGAGACGGCGGTATAGAATTTTGCTTCATGTCATTGTGTAATTTTGTAAACATTTCTAATTGAGCAGCTGGAGGCATCACAACCAATGCATTAACAGAAATATACCCCCCTTGACTCTCTGACCAGCTTGATAGTGACTCAATATACGAGCCGAATCCAGGTCTTATGAATACAGTCCTGTCTTCGGTCTCAGATTCACCCAGTGTTTCTCCTGTTTCCAAATTGAAACTTTGTAATATTTCTATATCTTCTATTAAAACGCCACCTTCAATATTGACATCTAGATTTCTATCTCTATTTTCTACAATTTCCACTACTGCATCTTCAAATCGATTTATTTCATCTGTATTAGCTGCTGTGCCTAAAGAAAAAACAGGGAGTCCATATGCTCCAAATCCAGATGTCCCTGGATCTGTAAATGAGGCAACTAAAGATGCCTCTAAAGAGACTCTCTGCTCCACAGTATCAAAGCTTCGTGCTGTAGGAAATAAAGGTATTGCAGATAGTTCGCTTCCGACAGGTAAGAGAGGTGGGGGTAAAAGACCCCCAGAAAATGTCATATCCTCATCGACGGTCGGAACAGCCGAAGGAACGCCAGGTGGGGGTGGTGTCGGCGGAACTTTTATTGGAGATATAATTCTTCCAACCTGATCGACATCAATTTGTGCAAGCTTTACAAAAGAAAACAAAGCGTCAACAATCTCTTTGGCAACATCGAAATAATCCATTTCATTATTTATATCAGATGCTTTTTGAAAAATCTCTTCAAGTGAATTAGCTAGATCTTGTGTGTTGAGCGACATATCACTTTATCTTTCCGATAGTGCTTAAATTTACTTTTGCCTCAAGCTCTATAATTAGGGTGCTTGTCGCTGTTAGAAAAGAAGGATTTAAGACTCCTGGGCCCACGCCTGTCGATACAAAGGCCGGAGCAGCAACTACTAACTCTTTTAAAAATGCAAGAAGTTTTTTGTTAAGAGTGTCACCCAAAACAATTGGCTCTGTTGCACCTCGGCCTATCTGTGTCTGATTATTAATTCCTGATCCTATCACTATCTTGGGACCATCAATCATGATGGTTCCATCGTTTAGCATTGTAATCACAGCTCGATCGCTATCAGCATCACCCTCCTTGACAATTCTTACACTTCCATCCTTTCTACTGATAATTCGAATCTGATCTGATTTTGAAACAACATACGCATCCTGGGACACCGGGCTTACATCTGAACCCGTGCCGGTATCTGGGTATTGTAGATTAAAATTTGTGTCGCCATCTGTCTTCATCGACACATAGATTCGAGAGGAATCTGTCTCGAAATTAGGGTCTCCCTCAGAGAGAATTTCCGAAACTGGAGGTTTTGTAATACTGGGTGATTTATTTGTCTCAGTGTACCCTCTTGTGTTTGGAATGGTGTTTGGGTTAGTTCTTGGTGTGGCACCATCCTGACCTCGACCTGCAACTATATCGATTGTTCCCTTTCCGGTGATAGATTTATCGTTAGTATACGCGTCTCCTGTTCTATCTTCTCCCAGAGAAATCAAGGCATTATTTGAACCCTGTAGCACGAGATCAGAGCATCTTTTTGTAAATCTTGGTACTGGCTCACCCACAAACTGACGACTGTAGGTTATAGAAGATCCTGGCTCTTTAGAGTCTATTATTCCCTTATATGGATCCAGTCCGTTCACTCTATTGTTAGCGCTGTCTTCATTCGGCCCCAGTGGAAACTCAACCTCGTCTAAAGACAGATCTGAATTATTATAAGTGGGTGATCTATCTCGATGAGTAAAGTTTATATCTTCTGCAACAAGATCTGCTGTTATTCTACCGACCCAATATCCTGTTTCTGATAGATCACCGGTTGGGTATAGGACCCAAACCTGCTCTCCGGGTTTAACAGGTAGGCATACGTGAGGAGAGAAGAACGGATAAAAGATTCGTAACTCACCTTGTCTTGATACCATCCGGGCAACAATACAGTTTCTAGGTATCGATGGAGCAATCTCTACATTCTGAATATTGGGAGCATTCTCCACTATGTAATTAAATTGCTCACTATTGGACGGATTTGATATAAACTCTGTCACAATTGCGATGTGAAATAGACCCGGACCTCCGAATTGACCCCAATGACGACGTTCACGTGACCTATCCTTTTCACCCAGTCCCCCTTGCGAAAGAAAATCTCTTAAACGATCATCACTCATGATCAAGTTCCTATTTGATCAAAGATTTCATTCATGTCAAAGGACTTTTCCTCTTCCTTTGCTATTAACTCTGCCAGCTTAAGAATTTGATCATTTGTCTTGCACATTCTCTCAAGATATTTTGACATGATAGGTCCAAACACTGCATGCTGTGCAGAGCTTCCCTTTGTCTCAATTAGTAAATCTGTAAAGAGAATATTTGCCTTCTCTCTATCATCGAGAGCATTCTCATAGACCTCTTTCCACAATAGCTTCTTTCTCTCCTCAGTGTTTTCAAGAGAGTCCAGAAGATCACAGAAACGATCTATCTTTTTTTCCTTGTTTTCGACCTTATCAAGTAGGTCTTCAACTGCTTTTGCCAAGTGTCACCTCAAAAAATATCAAAATCCCCTGTCTTAACTAGGTCCTTATAATGTTTTCGAATAACAGACATGGCAACTGAAAGCTGCTTTGGATTCAAGTCAGATAAATCTCTCATGTAGACAAAAACAGCCCGTTTATTAAGCAGGTCAAGCTCTTCAATACTTTTGAATAGTGTAATGATTGCATCCATACAGGACAATTCATTTTCACCCGTTAGTTTCCTTCTTATTTCTTCCATCATCATGAATAGATTTTGAAGTGATTCTTCTTTTAATATTGACTCATCTTGGGGAGGAACAGTTTGATGTGTCTCTATTGTGCTCATATCTCCATTTGACAGTGATGCAGTATCATCAATGCTAACATGGCGCCTGTTATTTTTTGTCTTCTTTTTGCTCTGAATGATCAGCCAGTTCTTTGCAACAACATTAAAATATGAAAATGCCTTGGTTCCTCGCGAGGGATCAAACTTGTTAAGTGTCTCATATAGGAATGTTACGCAGTCATTTTTAAGGTCCTCATACGAGCCGTGAGGCTTTGCGAATCCATGAATGAAAATTAAATTTTCTGCTAGCTTGTTAAAAGCCGGCAAAATTTCATCAATGTAAATTTTCTCTTTCTCGCTTTCAGATTCTGAATTTTGAAACTGGACAATGGCGTCATGAGTACCAGCATGAAAATACAGCTTAACTGTGGATTTAGATTTTCCCCTTCTTCGTCTTCTTCTAATTTTTTTCTCAGCCATTTTAATCGTTTTCCTCCTCAATGACAGTCATATTTCTCGCGACCTTTAGCACAGAGTCTCGACATCTTCTAATGTCTGACATGACCTGCCTTACTTCAACGGAGTCAAAAAAGATAGGCTTTTGTAAAATTTCACTTATTGAAGAATATCTTTTATCAAGCTCATCAAGAGATTCTTCAATTGAATCCTGCACGCTCAGTATGAACATGGCGTGCTTATAGTTAAAGTAGAGAGACACAACAAGCAGTGTGGCAGTCACCGGAACTAGTATCGTTAGCGCTATTAGTGGATCCAAAGGTTCACCCAATGTGGCTATTATAAAAATTATTGTACTTTTCAATCACAGCACTTAGTGAGAACTCTGCACGGACTCGTCTAGACAGGTCTTCCGCCCACTGCTTAGGCAGCTGATGTTTATTTCTAAACTTTTTAACTTTTACTTTGAAATCTTGCTCATTAGGATCTGCCCACTTCATCCCTGGTAAAAATATCCTGTTATCTACACGATTTTCTGGTATCTCTATTAGATTATACTTTATAGGAATAAACTTTCCTAGATTTAAAAAGTCTAAGTGACCTGACCAGTTTGTTGCCATTACAGGAATACCTGAAGCTGCTGCCTCGACAAGAGGAAGGCCGAAGCCCTCACCTCGTGTTAAACTAATTAAGCACTTTACGTCAGGGCGCTTATAGATTCCTGCCATTTCGTCAGGCGATAGGTTTCCATGTATAAGGTGAATCTTTGGAAAGTCTCCCTGTCTAACCTCAGAGAGGATGCTCTTAAGTGTATTCTTTGTAATAGTTCTATCGATCATTGTTCCACGACCATGATTTGCTTTTACTATTAGACCCACACTTGGATCATCAGCAAATGCCTCACAAAACCACTTAATGGTTAAGAATATATTCTTTCTATCGTTCCAGGGATCAGATCCGGTGAATTGACCCACTAATAAAAAGTTAAAATCAGTATCTATTGTGGGAACTTCTAGTTCAGGAATGGATTCATTATCAATTGATTCAATATAGCTTTCTGGTATTACGTGGACTCTTGTCGATGGTGAACCAGTTCTCATTATTGTCTGGCGGGCGTGGTTGGTTGGAACTATTACTTCATCCATCGTGTTCATTCTCTTGATCCACTCCGGATTACAAACATCTGTTTCAACTACAGCAGACATTCCAACATTTTTATTTGCAAATCTTGGATCCCACTCATCTGGAAGCTGTAGCTGGAATGACACATCAAACTTCTGATCCTTAAGATCAATTGTTCTATCCATTATTCTTCCAACAAGCCCATCCTCAAAATCAGAATTTACCATCCAGCTGGTGTCACCCCAATTTAAAACTTGAACAAATGTTTCTATATCGTGTCGTGACTCAAGCCATCTAAAAACCTGCCTTGAATGAACACCATACCCGCTTATTGATAGTGCAGGTGCACGCAGAAGTACTTTCTTTTTCAATTTTTTCTCCAGAGACTAAAAGGAAAAACTTTGCCATCTCTTATAGACGTTTTTCCAATTTTGATGTAAAGAAGTAAGTGTATTATGCCAATCATCAATTGTCTTACTATAGGCAAATTCTGATATTGCATACTCTCTCACCTTTTTCTTAAGCTTTCTTCGATCCATGTCATCAAGATCGTAAATTTTCATTATTCCATCGGCGATGGTTTCACAGGAAACATAATCCTCATAAATGTAGGGCACCTGTTGCGAGCCAACCAGGGTTTGAAGCTCAATATCAAGTGCAGCACCATTATGCGTGCCATCGCGATGATCGACAACCTGCCTTGTAAGGCCGCCTGTTTTAGCCGCAACCATTGGTACACCAGCTTGCATCCCTTCGAGTGTTGGAAGGCCAAAACCCTCTGCGTAGCTAACATTTAGACAAAAATCTGAAATGTTATAAAGGACATTCATCTTTTCAAACTCCAGTCTTTCTCTTGAGTAGAAAATATTATCTTGAATGCCAAGCATTTCTGAAGCTGAAAATAGATTGGGCCCTTCTTGATCAGTTGGTTCTGTGTGCATTATTAGTGTCGCCTTTCTATGCCCGTGCTTCTTTTCAAGATTATCTAGAAATATTTTCCAGGCCCAGAGAACATCGTTGGGCCTTTTTCTCTTTGCATTTCTATTTACCCAAATTCCAACAAAATGGTCCTCTCGATCCTTACCAATTATTGACTTCTTGTAATTGGACTTATTTTCAGAAGGTAGTGGATAAAACATCTCATCAGGAACAGCGTGAGGTACGAAATTTGTTTTTTCAGGAAAATGCTCGCTGACCATCTCGTAAGTCAAATGAGAGTGACAGTTTATAAGATCAGTTGCTTCATATATTGGCTGATTAAAAGACGGGTATGGGTAATTGTCCCAGACGTGCCACCATGCTATTGGGCACACCTGGTGAACCTCATCTTCCATCTCAAATAGCCATATGAAAAATCTAGGATCTGTAAATATTAGAAGAATATCAGGCTTTTCAGTGGCCAGAGTCATTCTAATTGTCTCTCTATCACCAAATCCATCAATTGGTTTAATGATAAAATCATCATTTACCACCACTGTTCTATAGTCTGAATGCTTTAGTGCTGCTCCAAACTGACGAAACGTCCATTGACCCTTTTTATTCTCAAGAAGCCCATTAATCAGATGTCGAGTTTGAGTTCCAACTCCAGACGTCGAAAGAGCATGATCAGATAATACAAGTACCTTCTTTTTTGACATTTAGTATCTCCACTGAAATATTACTGCTGAGAAAGCCCCAGTAAATCAAGTACAGTGAGGTGTATCTAGAAAGTCACAATATTTGCAAGAATTTCTATTTTTAAGAAATAACCCTCTTCTAACAGCTGAGATCATATTTCCTACAATTTTATTTGCTCTCTCAAGAGACTTGGGACCAACTGAAACGGGAACTAGTTCGCAAATCTTTCCAAGCTTTCCACCACGCTTTAATAGAATAAACCCGCACCTGATATCTGTTAAGGGAATTCCGTGCTTTCTGGACCAGTAATGCTTATACAGAATAAGCTGTGCTGTCATCAAGATATCCTGCTTTTTATCGCGTCTCCAGCCCCATGCTCCAGCAGTTTTCCAGTCAAGGATCCAGTACTTCTCCTTTCCACGGCTATCTTTACACTTAATGATTGCATCAATGTATCCCTTGAAGTTCAGATCCCTGTTTTCAATTGACTCATATAGCATCTCTTCAGCCTCAACAGTCTCCCACTCAGAAAATGTCTCATCTAGAAATCCAGGGACTTCATTCCACATATTGCTGGCCCACTGGCACCATTCTTCAACAGGGGCATGCTTATACCAGCCAGGTTGATTTTTTACCCACTCAGGATCATCAAACCCGTTTTCTTTCCAGGCTTTTCTAATATTTTCAAGCAATCTTTCTCTAGGAATTTCTCCTGTCTTTAGAAGCATTTCACATCCTTCGTGGACGTTAGTTCCAAAGTCTAAAAAAGGTGAAGGCTCAAATGTAGCTATTTTATCAATATGGAGAAGCTTGTGGCGCCACGAACACTCACTCCAGCACTTTACCTCAGAAAAAGATATGTGCTCTTTGTTGGTTGGAAATAAACTCATATTTCTATTATATCACAAAGCATCAATCTTTACTAGTGACAGCACCCTGAATTTCAGCCCAGTCAAAAAAATTTCGAACCTCTAAGTTTTTATCCCATGCTGCTTTAAGTACTGTTGGTGTAACACCTGCTTCTTCCATCTTATAAATCATAGCATTCAGGTCTTTTGGAAAGCACTTTCCTCCAAAGCCTAACTGATTGTCATGACCTGGTACATCAAGATGTGAGTTTCCAATTCTGCCATCTGTTATAAATCCCTCAGAGGCATCTTGCCAATCAAGATCCAAAGCATCACATATCTGCTTCATTTCATTCATAAATGAGATCTTTACTGCAAAAAAACAGTTTGCCATATACTTTATCAGCTGTGCTGTTCCTGTATCTGTCTTTACCATCCTTTTATGAGGAAATCTTAGCTTGAATAGTGACTCAACAACATTCACATCCTCTTCTTTGCCACCTAGCACAATGCGTGAAGCATTTATAAAATCCAATCTTGCTGCTCTTTCTGTAAGAAATTCTGGGCTGAATACGATTCTTAAATTGGGGTAAAGTTTTTGATATTTTTCTGTGGTTCCTGGCACAACAGTTGACTTAATTACAAATATATTATCTTTTCGCTTATTTAATTCATCAATTGTCTTAAATACAGAATCCATGATTGTGAGATCTATTCTCCCGCCTGTTTCTGTTAGCATTGGAGTTGGAACACACACAAATATCACGTCTGCACCATTGAGTGTCTCTTCAAGTGTGTGTGTACAGAGGCTTTTATCTGTATCATAGATCAAAATTTCATCGACATGAAGTAAAAATCCTGCAACAATTGCAGAACCAACGAATCCATTTCCAATTACACCAATAGTAGACATCTATTTCCAGTCTCTAACATTCATATTTTTATCATCGATGAACAGATCATAAACAGGTTTACCAAACTTCAAATCATGATATCTTGCACCCCAGATTGCCAGCTGTGATTTTGTTAGATCAGACCAGTCTATACCTGTTCCTGTTCCTCGTGCAGTCCAATATATTACAGTATTTCCTTCTTCAAATAGCTTATTTGCCTTCTCAATATTCTCTTGAAGCGGTATTGCTTTTGCGTAATCTCTGCTCTTGGGAGTCTCACAGATAGTTTCATCAATGTCGATATAGATTATCATTTTCTCAAAGTCTTCATTTTGGCAAGCTCTGAACAGGATGGACTTCTTGGACCTCCAGAGCCCATCGACTTTTCAAGATCACGAATGCCCTTAACTAATTTAACTAGACCGGATGGCTCTACTGAACTTGACTGGTCCGACCCCCACATACTCCTGTCAAGTGTTACATGTCTTTCTATCCATGTCGCTCCCAGCCCAACTGTCGCAAACGTTGTTACAAGACCGTATTCGTGGCCACTGTAGCCTATTTCCTTGGTAGGGTGATTGTTTCTTAACCATGTAATATATGATAGGTTCAACTCCTCAACAGGACAAGGGTATGTGGAATTTGTGTGAAAAATAAGATCAGGACATACTTCTGCTGCTGCTTCAACTTGGCTCTCATCACTCATTCCTGTTGAAATCATTAAATAGTCACAATTTTGACGTGCATACTGACAAAGAGATATATCATTTATCAAAGCAGAAGGTATCTTCATTATACACCCTCTATCAGTGGCATATTGTGTCATAAAGTCAACTGAATCTCGATCCCACACACTTGAAAACCACTGTATATTTCTAGATTTGCAATACGCATCAATCTCATCAAATTCTTTCTGCCCAAATTCAATTCGCCACTTGTAGTCGAGATACGTTATCTCACCCCACGGTGTTTTTCTGATTACACTTTTTTGTGCATCGGGAACACACACATCAGGATTTCTCTTCTGAAATTTTACATAATCACACCCTGCAACAGAAGCTAGATCTATTAGCTTTTTTGCAATGTCGATATCACCATTGTGATTGATTCCTATCTCTGCAATAATATTAACTTTTGACATTGATATGATTCCTAGTACGGCTTATAATAAACACCAGCATTATCAATTGATAAGATATTATGTTCATTTAGTTTCTCTCTAACATAATCTTGCAACACATACTTTTCATTTTTATTCTGTCTAACTTGTCTTTGAATTGCACCCATTGTTGACATTTCAGTAAAAAGACTTCTTACTTTACCAAAAACAAAAAATACTGAATATCGATTTTGACCGCGTGCTTTCAGAATAGAATTTTCATAATCTGTGCCCTTATGAACGAGCCTTGGATCAAATACAATTGCATCACCAACAGAGGCCCTGATATCAATTCCTGGATCCTGGTTTGGATATCGCTTATCAAATTTATGTAGATGTGTTCCTGGCCTCACTGAAAGACCGTCAGGATTATCCTCATGATCTTGCAAGTATAGCGCGACACGCATCATCTCATACTTTTCTGGTATTGTTTCATCTCCGTGCTTGATCTGATATACTTGAAATGGATCGATTCCCTGGTGCTGATTTCCCTCCTTAAAGTGCTTCATCTGATTGTCCTCGTGCCAAACGCTCGAAAAATTTATGTGTGCATCAAAGTGATCACCGTACATGATATCATCCTGCCATACATACCGCATAAAGTTATAGACATTTGGCAAATCAAAAACTGCTGTCATGTCTTTAAAATGAGGATTGTTAATCGCATTTGGAATTGCTCCTCTTCTACCTGGTGGGAGATGAGATAAGATATTATCTGAATCTTTTCTCCATTCATCAATTGTGCTAGTTAGGTTTAGCAAATTTTCCCTTGGTACTTCATTTTTAAAGATGATGTATCCTTCTTTTAAAAAGTTTTCTTTTAAAGTTTCCATATTTTTCCTTCTTTTAAAGTTTCCATATTTTTCCTACCATGCTGTCCACCCCCCGTCAACTGGAATTACAGTTCCATTAATATATCTCCCACCATCTGAGCATAGCAGAGCTACTAGTCCGCAAACATCTTTTGCACTAGCCATTCTACCCATTGGAGTGTGATTGCAATATCTTTCCCTAAAGACAGGATCCATATATTCATTATCAACACCTCCAGGACAAATTGTATTTGCAGTGACACGAGGTGCGAAGTGAGTCGCAATATATTTTGTTAATCCTGTAACTGCGTGCTTTGAAGTAACATATCCTACATGCTTAACAGATATGGGATATATTGATTTTTTTGGTGATGTTATTCCATAAAGTGAACTAAAATTAACAATTTCAAGATCACCATGATTATTTTTTATAAACTCTCTACATACTGAAAATAGTGCTGTAACATTGCACTCATGATATGCGTTTAGATCATTTTTATCAATTTCTAAAAAATCATTAACGCACTTGACATTTTTATCCATGTGATGATTCATTCCAAATAGATTTATAAGTGAATCAGCATTATTTTTACTGAAAAAATCTTTAACTTGATCTTCATCTGTCAGGTCTACACCTAAAGAAAGATCTACTCTTATCACATCATAGCCACTTTCTTCAAGGTGCTTACTAACAACAGAGCCTATTAAGCCCTCTGATCCTGTTATTATTACTGTTCGCATGTGTCCAATATAAGGCTTGCTAGATTGTACTCACTCTTATTGTTAGTTGTATCACTATTTTCTACCCTATTGAAAAAATTTATAATTTCTCTTCTAAAAGATTCATTTCTTGGAAATTTAATACTATTAAAATCATAGATTTTTTGTTGTCCGTTTTTGTGAGTTATTTTAAGTGTGCATTCTTTATCTTCACTATCCATAATTGATGAATATTTTACAGGTATTCCAGAACAGTCTAGCTCTGCAAAAAATGAACTATCTGCAGGAATATCAAGAATATATTGTTTTTTTCTTGATACGACTTTAAAGCTTCCAAATAGCTGGTATATTAAATCTAATCCATGACACAGTGTTAGTGCGACACCATCATGTGCAGCGTATGTGTTTCTATAATCCTCCCAGGGATGCCAATTTGGTAAAAAGTCTGAATGGGTCCATGTGACTTCATCCACATCAGATGAATCAATCTTTTGATAAATGTCGTGATAGCGAAGATTGAACCCTATTTGAAACACTCTATCATCTCTGAGGTTTTTTAACACCTGTAAATCTTCGACTCTTGTTACAGCTGGCTTTTCAACAAAAATATGACTATTTGAAAAAGTAGAAATATATTCTGCATGCGTGTCACTTGGAGAACATATAATTGTCACGTCTGGATTCCATGATTTTGCTTCATCACAGTCATAAAAATATTGTGCAAATCTAAACTCTGGTCTCTCTGCTCTTCGTAGGAATCCTATTCGAAGAGACGGATCAAGATCTGTTACTATATTTGTTGCATGACGAATCCCAGTTGATCCGTGTCCGACTATTAAAACCTTTTCTATACTCATAGAACGTAATTTGATGCTGCACCATCAAAGTTAATTGTTACACCGCTAAGATAACTGATATCATTTTCAACAAGGGCAGAAACAAATCTTCCGATTTCTTCTGGGTCTGCTGCCCTCTTCATGGGTAAAGTTCTTTCAAAGCTCTCCATGTCTGAAACTAGATTGTAAAGTCTATCTGTCTTAATCGGCCCTGGAGCAATATTGATACAACTAATTCCTCTTTCTGCCAGAAGCTTTGACACAGACTTTAAGACACTGACGAATGCCATTCTAAAAGAATTTGACAATACTAGGTCTGGATTTGGCTCCTTTATATTAAAAGAAGAAACTAGAAAAACATATCCGTTGTCTCTTATTTTAGATTTTTGCAACATTAGACAAAATCCTAAAAATAGCTGTCTATAATACTTGTCCCACTCAGACATCTCTATGTCAAAAAAAGATTTTGCTGGGGGACCTCCTGTATTGAGGACCAAAATATCAATCTCTCCCTGACCCTCTACAAATCTTAAGACTGCATTAGTGTCCCCTGTGTCTAAATCCTCACTAGAGGTTGCAGTTACATCATACCCTAAGCCGTCGAGCGAATTAGCAATTGCTCTGCCAATTCCTCTAGATCCTGCCAGTACTGTTGCTCTCTTCATTCCATTCCCTTAATTTGATTTTCTATACCAGACTTAACACCCGTTCCAAGTGCCTGTGATAATTCTAATATGTTTATTACAAAATTATCAATAGAATAGATAGAAATTGCGTGATTTTCATCCGGATGCTTAGTAGAATTAAATCGAAGACCCTTAACATATACAAAAAAGTCACTTGGCTGAAAAGCGAGAGCTGTATATAGCACATTTAGGTTTTCACAATGATTTCCAAATCCCACGGGTAGATTAAATTTCTTTCTCATCTCTTTAATCATTCTTAAATTCTGATCAGCACTATGGGTCAGCTGTGTGTGTATTAGTGAGATTTGATTTCTTTGATCTGTAAATCTCTCTAGCATTGTGTCTATGTCTTCCATCGGGCTCATACCTGTGGAAACATACACATTTTTGGTCGTATTGAGGACCTTTGTTAGCAGTTTTTTATTTGAAAGATCCTTGCTTAAGATTTTATAAAAATCAACGTCTAGGGATTCAAAAAAATCAATCTTTTTTATATCACTTATTGCAATTCCTACCTTTTTATTACTTGATCTTATTTGAGGAATTACATTCTTATAAAATTTATCACTTAGTAAAAAAGACTGCCATTTCACCTTTTTATAGAATCTTTTCTCTCTTACTTGAAAGGTAATGGCATCAATCTTACTCTTTGAAAGACGATCAACATATGTTTTCGCATATTCTTCGTCACCCATGTGATTGATTCCAACCTCAGCGACTATCATCCTTTCTCCCAATTAGATTTCTAATTAATTCTAAATCATCTTCTGTATCTACTTGAAAGCTTTGGGCGAGGGGCATTTCGACCACACCCATATTTCCACCATATCTCACTCCAGAACTTAAAAGCTGCTCCCTGGTCGTGAGATAAAAAGCACCATTTTCAAGATAGGTTTCAGGTTTCATCTGCCTTCGAGGTCTCTGTGATGGAATCCAATCAATTGGGTCGAGTTCGAGTGACCACCGTGGAATCCAGTGCTCTCTCTGAACACTGAATACTGAGTCATATCTTTTTTCTCTCATCATTTGTAGACCGATTTCTAGATACTCTACTTCAAGCAACGGAGAAGTCGCCTGTATAAATGCAAGCACGTCGAACTCAACATTTTCTGCAAAATGAAGTAAAGCAGCTTCACACTTTGATGTATCTTTAGATATCTCTTCCGGTCGCATTATAACATTGGCACCGAAGTCCTTGCATGCTTTTGCAATTTCTTCATCATCTGTGCTGACCCAGGTCTCATCTATTGAAGAAAATAATGAATTATTGACCGCATAAAAAACAAGAGGCTTATCATCAATAAGAACCATGTTCTTTTTTGGAATTCCCTTTGAGCCTCCTCTTGCCAGTGTAATGGAAACAATTTTCATCACCACCTCCGAAGGTTTAAATACGACAAAAGAGTTGACTTCTCCTCATTGCACATTTCTTGTACTTCTCTTAGCTGATCGAAGCTATCAACATCCACATTTGGTTGTGTCACATAACCGAGAATATTATTGCCAAATGTCATTCCTGCTTCCAGGGTAACTTTTTGCACAACATCAAGATAGCCGTTCCCTCTGTATGTTGCAGGAAAAATCTGTCTGGGGAGATTAGTATAATCCTCCTGATGGTTGAAAGATTCAAAAAATCCTTTGCAGTACTGGCCCTCCATTTTAAACAGCTTATATGGTGTTTCATCAACTTCATGAATTGTTCTTAATCCGGTTGCATCTACACTATTTTCACAATAAAATTTAATTATTTTAGACATTAGTGAAGGATTTCTTAGAGGTGTAGTCGGTCTTACAAGTGCCACCTCAGTTGCATCTGAATTATCAAAGAAATGTAATAGAAACTCTGAATCGGGAGAAGTATCAGTTGCAAATTCTGCAGGTCTCTTGAAGGGAACTGTTGCACCATACTTTCTCGCTACATCCATTATTTCATCGTTATCTGTGGTTACTACAACTTGATCTATTTGATCACAGAGCATGCATGCAGCAATTGAATATGAAATCAGAGGATGACCAGAAACTATTTGTATGTTCTTTCGAGGAATGCCACGACTGCCACCCCTGGCTGGGATGAGTGCTATCACTTTATACGAATACCTTTGGTAAATCGTATAGACTATTCTCTGTGTTTACAAGGAAGATATCAATTTCTGCCTTGAGATCATTCATATGATGAGCATATGGAATGTAATCGTGACGGGTTCTATTTTTAGCGGTTACAATTCTACTTGAAGGAGGATGAGAATAGTTGTGGGATTGGCCTCCGTCAAAGCCAGAGAGAAATACTCTTCCTGCTCCAAAGTATTGTGCCAGCTTTATGCACCATAGCCCAGCATTAAACCACCTCTCTCCGATTACATCACCCACAGATACAGTGGTCTCTGGAGTTGGGCTACTTGCCTTGTATATTTTATTTTTTCTTCCAAGGGATTCCCACTCATAGGTTAGTGCATTGAGATATTCATTTACAGGTATGTCTCCCACCCACACGTCTCGATGATGGAGAGGATTCAATGCAAACTGCCTCTCATGTTCAAACTTTTCCCTATTACCATTGTGAGACTCTACCTCTGTTATTAGTTGTGATAGAATCATATGACTTGTACTTAAATCTACATTGTTCTTCTTATACCACATTATTGCAAGAGGATCATGAAGCAAATGAAGGTCATATCGATTTTGCGGTTGGCGATAATTGCAGCCCAAGACAACTCGACTCTTTGTAAATTCTTTTCCTAGATTTTCAGATGAGGGCCCGCCGCCAACAATTACTAGATCGTCTCCTCCCAGAAATCCCTTTAGTTCACTTATGCTACTATACATTTTCTTCCATGTGATTCAATATTCTTATGCTTGAACTTTCTGTATATAGGAATCTATTTTTTGCACCCTCCTCATAGAATTCCTCAAGCATTCTGTAATTTTTATTTGGAATGTTTATCATCGGACGCTCCATCATCACAGACTCCTTAACAGCAGTTGAGTCTGTTCCAACAACTTCTTCTGATATGTGCATTAACTCAAGGGAGGTTGGCGGAAACCATGTCATATCATAAAAGCATAAAAATTTCTCAAAATCTTGCTGCCAAAACTGATGCTTGCCTCTTGACTTTAAGATTGGAATTTTCCCCTCAGCTACGATATTCTCACAAATCGCGTCCATGTCAAAATCTCTTCTATGTTCAGGTCTCGGATACATGATCATTGTGTATCTGTGTTCTGGATCTAATCCATATTTTTGACAAATAAGGTCTCTATCAAGAGAGATATCGTATTTTGGTGAGCCTAGAAATAGATTTTTTGGATTATTCTGAATGTTGTTGTCAATGCAGTTTTGTGCACCCGCATTCCAGCTAGATATAGGCTTTCTAGCTGCCTCACTTACCATGTCTACAAACCATCTACTGGGAAACACGACATAGTCAACTTTATCGATGTAGCTTGGGTAGAGGCTAATATAGTCCAGCAAAACAGTCAGTGTGTAGTTGGCCATTTCTGGTCGCAATTCACATCCCTCGATTGTTACACAAACGTCACCTGTATCGCCGTATTCCATATCATAGTGATGCATCAAAGCCTCAATTTGTGCCCTATTGTCTGGAATAGACACTCCGTTATACTTAAATCCTTCTGTCACTTCAAAAAGAGGTGTGTGACCTCGTGACTTAGCCTCAATGGCAAGAGGCATGAAATATCTCAAAGCTACACAATCATGAAAGGGAAATAGAATTTTCATTTATGGCCCACAGCAAGAATCATTTTCTCTTTTGAAAACCTAATAAGCTTTCTGTCCTTTGTGTTTGCCATATCTTTATTTTTCCACTTAAGAGAATCAGGAAGAAGTGATATAACAGGAGGAAAGATCTTCATCCAAGAATGCTTCCAGGTAAATGGTAATTGATAAAAATGCTCACAACACCTCACATCAAATCCATAAATCTTTAGACAATTTTTCATCGACTTAACAGTAAAAGGCTGGACATGTGTAAAGTCGTCATAAAAGTTTTTCATTTGGCTAACCCAGTCAGGAGTCATGCAAATAAAAATCCCGCCTGGCTTTAAGACACGATAAGCCTCAGAGAAAAAGTTTTCTGTATTTCTCACATGCTCACACACAGATTTACTAAAAATAAAGTCAAAAAAATTATCTTCAAAAGGTAAGCTGTCTAGTTCAAAATCACATGCACATATCTTAAATTCAGAATTTTTCACTACTTCACTATCTACACCGAACCCATTTGCTGATAGTGCATTACAAAGGTGCTTTAGCTGGACCCCTTTTCCGCAACCAATATCAAGGATATTGTCGCAATCACCAGAATCCCAAAATCTATTGACCAAATAATCACATAGCTTTTCTGGATAGCTATTTTTTAAATCTTCTGGGTATATGGTTTCTAGATAGCTCATCTTATTTAACACAGCTTAAGAGAATATAAAGTTGTGGACTATCCTCCCAAAGTGAAAGCATATCAACCATTACTGATTTAAACAAACCAGATAGTTTCTCAGGTGATAGAACACAGGGAACCTCATCATTGATAGCTTTTTCAAGATCATCGTAGTTCTTTTTCTTAATCCATTCTGCAAATTTTTGACATTCTGAATGCTTTAGAAAGCTGTTATGCCATAGAGTTGACCACAAAAAATTATCCTCTCCATAGCAATATTCATGCTCTTCATTCTTTACCCAACCCACCTTGTACTCTTCAAATCTCCAATGATCTCCCAGCCCCCAGTCAATTAATAGATGACCATTATCATTCAGCATTTTATAACAGTTTGCGATAAACTTTTCGGGATCTTTTGCAAAATATGCGCATCTAGTACAAATTACAGCATCATACTTTTTGTCTATATTCCATTCTTCATCATTAATATTCCAATTTCCCAATGATAAATCATAAAAATCACGATCTAGTCCATTGACAATTCTTGAAAAATTATTCTCACCGTTAAATCCCAAAAATGCAATTGACTTCTGATCAGTCTTTGCATGAGATAAATACCATTTAAATAGAATAGGATCTGACTTACCCACTATTGCCTCTTTGATTCTTTCTCAAGGTCATATTCAAACATTAACCTAACAAGCTCTTTAAAGTCTACCTTGGGATGCCAACCTAGCTTCATTCTAGCCTTCGATGGTTCTCCCAGCAGCAAGGGTACCTCACTTGGTCTAAATAACCTCTTGTCTATTTTGACATGCTTTTTAATATCAAGGTTTGCTAATTTGAATGTTTCCTCTAAGAATTCCCTGACTGTATGCGTTTTTCCTGTTGCAATAACATAATCATCCGGATCATCCTGTTGCAGCATAAGCCACATCGCCTCAACGTAGTCACCAGCAAATCCCCAATCTCTTTTGGCATCCAGATTTCCTAAATACAAGTCATCTTGAAGTCCCAGCTTTATTCTCGCTGCTGCCTTTGTTATTTTTCTAGTAACAAATGTCTCACCCCTTCGTGGAGATTCATGATTAAAGAGAATTCCCGAAGATGCGTGCATGGCATAAGCGTCCCTAAAGTTATTCACTAAATGGTGACTAAATACTTTTGCGCATGCATAGGGAGAGGCAGGCATAAATCTGGTATCTTCATCTTGCGGTGCTTCAGTATTTACCCCAAACATCTCTGACGAGCTTGCTTGATAAAATCTTAGGCCCTCTATTCCAGAGCACGCCTCTAACAAGCGCAGTGTTCCTAGTGCTACACTACTAATTGTTTCCTCTGGAACATCAAATGATACACGAACATGTGACTGTGCTGCAAGATTATAAACTTCATCAGGCTGATATTGATGTATTAAGCCGTGCAATCTTCCAGCATCATGCATATTGCCATATACAAGATGAAAATGTGTATTTTTCATTAGGTGATCGATTCTATCCGTGCATATCAATGAAGTTCGCCTCTTCATTCCAATCACCTCATAGCCTTTCTTAAGGAGAAGCTCTGCCAAATATGAGCCATCCTGACCTGTTACACCTGTTATGAATGCTGTTTTCATTAATCTCTCCCACAGTACCATTCGTATGTTTCATTTACGCCATTTTCAAAGCTTGTAAATTCAAACTCACCGATTAATTCACGAAGCCTCTTATTGGATCCATCTTTTCTAAATTGACCGTCCAGTTTTTGATTAAACATTGCTTTTAAATTTTTACCTGATGCTTTTATCAAACAATTTGCCATCTCTTCTATGGATAAATTTTGGTCTGGAGCAACTATTATAGGGAGGCTTGTATTGTGAGAATCAAGCAATTTTGGTATTATCTTGCAAAGATCACGTGAAAATAATTGCTGTCTCAAAGGCTTTCCTGTTCCCCATAAATCAATTGTATCTCCATCACTAGATCTAGCAACCTTTGAAATAAGTGATGCAACAAAGTGAGAAGACTCTGTATCAAAATGATCCTCTGGTCCGTAGAGGTTAGAGGGACAAAATGTTGAAAAATTTAATCCGTACTGTTCTCTATAAGCAGCTGATTGAACGTGAAGCATCCTCTTAGAAAACCCATAAGAAAAATTAGTAGGTGCTGGGGGACCGTCAAATAGGCTTTCTTCACAGAAGGGATATTGTGAAACCACATTAGGAAAAGCACATGTGCTGAGAGATGAAAGCACCCGGTTGACCCCTGCAAGATATGCGCAATGCAAAACATTATTATTAATGGTTACATTCTTGTGAAAAAAGTCAGCTTGGTTTTCTGCGTTTTCTTTAATTCCGCCTACTCTAGCAGCCAAATGAACCACTGCTTCGGGATCGATATCTTTAAACATTTGTAAGCATTCATCCTGACTGATCAGATTATAATCTTTTGAAGACACATAAGCCCAATCCGGCTGGATAGCTTGCAAATTTTTTCCAATAAATCCATTTCCACCTGTTACAAGAACTTTCATTTTTAATCCTAGTAGCTCATAATCATATCTTCTAGATTTGACTTCGGTTTCCAGCTTGTCTCCCTAAGTGTATCACTAATGTCTGCTAGAGTCTCTCTAACCTCAGCTGGTCTTTCAGATATTGTTTCAGCCTTTATTTGATCTCCTCCAATTAGTCGAGCTATTTCATTAATTGAATAATTTTTTCCCGTGCCAATATTGTACGTTTTAAATTTTGTAGTTTTTAAATTCATCGCAATAATATTTGCATCTACAACATCATCAATGTATGTAAAGTCTCTTCTTTGCTCACCGTCTCCCACTACTGTTATGGGATCACCCTTTTCAAACTGTCTTTTAAATAAGCCAATAACTGGTGCATAAGTTCCCTTTACCGGCTCTCTCGGACCGTATACGTTGAAGTATCTTAGAACAACTGGCTGTAAGCTGTATACCTGGTAATACAATTTACAAATTTGCTCACCCATCCATTTTGATAGAGAATACGGGTTTAAGCAATCGGCGGGCATGTTGGGTGAAAAAGGTATTTTATTCTGATGGCCATACAGTGAAGATGTACTTGAATACACAACTCTTTTAACACCCTTGTCTCTTGACCATTCTAGAACTCTTTGTGTGCCCACAACATTGACCTCAAAACAACTTGCTGGTGAGCTGATGGTTGGCTGTATTCTACTTCTAGCAGCAAGATGAAAAACACAGTCTACATTACTGAACTCATCGCTACAATCTTCTTTAGAGATATCCTTTTTAACATATGATGCCTGATTATTGAAATAAAACATTTCATTTTCTGGTGCTGATAGATCATCAATTACGATCACTTCAAAGCCCAGGCTACAAAGCCTATCGACAATATGGCTTCCGATAAATCCACAACCACCCGTTACAAGCGTCTTCAAAGTGATCCCTTCACAATATCGACTATTTTCGCAATATCACTCTCTGTCAGCTTATCATGACATGGAACATAGAACCCATTGTTATGGACATTTAGAGCATTGGGTAGGCTTCTTTTTTGTCGTTTCCAAAAAGGCTGCTCCTGTATGCTGCCACAAATTAGCGGACGACATTCAATGTTATTGTCAAGAAGTGATCTTGCAATATTCTCACGATCTGGTGCTATTAATCCAAGACCCAGACATGAAACCTTTTCTGTCTCACTTGTTTGAATCCAAAGATCACCCTCTAGTAGATTTTTATAGATCTGATAGTTCTTATCTCGTTTATCTACATTTCCACTTAGCTTCTCAAGCTGTCGTCTTCCAATGAAGGCACTTAGATCTGTTGATCGTAAATTCATTCCCGGATATATGAAAGTAAAAAGGCTTTCAAACTCTGTGATGTTGTGCTTTTTGATGTGACACTGTTTAATGTCTTCGTCTAGATCTCTTAGCCATCCGTGAGATCGAATTGATAGTAAGATATTCTTAAGCTCTCTATTGCTTGTCGATACCATTCCTCCCTCTATTGTTGACATATGGTGACCAAAATAGAAGGAAAATGAGCTCATCAATCCAAAATTTCCAACCTTTTCGCCCTGATAATATGCACCATATGCCTCACAGCAATCCTCTAATAGAATTACATCATACTTCTCACATATCTGTAAGATCTCTCTCATCTTATTTGCGTGACCCAGGACATGAACAATAATTGCAACAGCAGGTTTTTCTTCCTTGCAGATCTTCTCAAAATCATCAAGAGAAAGCCCTAGATCAACCTCATCACAATCACAACAAATTGGATCATATCCCAGCAGCATCGCAGGTGAAACAGTTGTAACCCAGCTTATTGAAGGAACTACAACTTTCTTATTTCTAAGCATATTAGAATATAGCAATGCATGAAACATCATGAAATTAGCTGAAGAGCCTGAGTTGACAAAAATTGAACTCTTCTGTCCTTGCCATTCTGACCATTCTCGCTCAAAATCCTCTGTCTCTTTTCCCTTAGTTAACCTTGGGTTTTTATCTAGCCATTCAGTTAAAGCTGTCAAATCAGATTTGTCAATTGTTTCTTCTGCAAGATTTATCATATCATGTCTCTCATAAAGCAAAATTCTATATTGTTGTTATTCTGAAGAAAGTCGATTAAATCATCTAACTGACTATCACTTAAATAATTTTTATCCCACTCACACGCGTGGTAGACTATTTCGATCTTATCTGACATCTCTAAATTTTTTATGGGTGGGTAGCAAGTTGCATAAATAACACTATCAAATTTCTCATCATGGCCCTGATAGTGTTCATCGGTATATTTTTCTTTTAATAGCGCCAAAATTTCTATTCCAAACTCTTTAGCAACCTTAAAGGAGGGTGGTGACATTCTCCATGCCGGTGGACGAAAAATTTTCTCAAACTTGTCTTGAAGACCTGCACTTTCCACAATATCAAACATTTTCTGAAATACTTCTCGAGATTGATCCTCATTAAGATCTCTAAATTCATCATTGTCTGAATTACCGGGGATTCCGTGATGAAATCCGTGATAGCCTATTTCATAGCTTTCAGAAGGTAGTGAACGAAGTGATTCACAAAACTCTGGAAAAAGATTAATTTGCAAGGGTGCCTGTGTAGACACATTGGGAGTGACTGTTCTCCAATATGAGATAGGGACAAACAATGTGAACTTTGCTTCAGGAATTACATCAAGAAGCCTCTGGCATTTTTCAAGTATCTTAAGAGATGATAATGGATGTGGTGACACATCATCGATGCTTATGTTTACTTTTGCTGGCATACTACATCCATATAGCCATCAATTACATCTTCAACAGTTCTTTGATAGGTCATCACACATTCATGATACTGTTGATAATTTTCTGTAACTCTCTTTAGAGATTCAACCATTCCATCAAATGTATCGTAGCCCTCTCCATAGTCGGAACAATATTCTACAATGCTTCCACCCCCTCTATGATATACCACTGGTAATCCAATAGCCAGTGCTTCAAGGACATGATTAGCTCCAGCCTCCTGGAGGGATGCAGTTAAATACAAATCACTCTCTGCAACTTTAGCTGCTACTTCCTCCATATTCAATGGTTCAATATAGGTTGAATTCTTTAATTCAAAATTAGCGGGTATTCTTCCAATATACGTAAATTTTATATTTAATTTTTCTGCTATTTCATCTAAACCCGCATAGAAATTAAAGCCCTTTTTTTCATTTGTTGACCAATGGTGTGTAACTACTCTGGTTGCTTCTTTTAGCTCTCTGTCTCGGCGACTTTTATAAAAAATACTGTTAGGGCCATTTGGAATAACACAGTAATTTTTTTGATCATATTCAGTATAGTTTTTTGCCCACTCACTTGGAAATATTACAAAATCTGAAAAATATATCGACTGCCTTACTAACTGCGTTAATTCTGGCTTTCCATGTGTTCCACAATCACCGACACGCTGAATTATTTTTGATCCAAATCTATTCTTGTGTTCAAGATAATTCTGATACCACATACCTGAACTATTCGGTCTTGGGTCAAAGCAGAAAATTAAATCCACATTTGGCTCTAGGGAAGGAGAAATTTCAATACCCGATTGTTGTAATCTATTGTGAAGCGCTGTTACAGTTTTATTTCCGCCTCCCCAGGGACCAGGTACAGGTCTCCTGTCAATAAAGACTCTCATTTATTCTTCTTTGAGACTAGCAATCCACAATCTCTAAAGTATAAGAAATCAATATTTGTTCGTAAGAAACAGCTAATAGCGTGTTCAGGAGTTTCACATATTGGCTCTCTATCATTAAAGCTAGTATTTAGTAAAATGGGAACTCCTGTTTTTTCGTTCCACATCGTTAAAAATCCATGATACCAGGGATTATCATTTTCTGTTACTGTCTGGAGCCTTGCTGTATTATCTACATGCAGCACAGCTGGTATCTTATCTAGAACTTCTTCCTTAAAGTTTAAAACAAAGCTCATATATGGACTATCAACATCTGATTCGAACCAGTTTTTAGTCTCCTCACGAAGAATAGAAGGAGCGAAAGGCCTATACCACTGCCGATGCTTGACTTTCTCATTTATCATATCTTTCATGTGTGGGCTCCTGGGATCTGCTAGTATGCTTCTATTACCAAGTGCTCTACGACCTGACTCCGATCCTCCTCCAAAAACAGAAACTATATTTTGATCAGCAAGAAGTTGAATTACTTCTGGATCATCTGCACTTCTTGTTACAACACTCTCTGCCTCTTTCTCGAGACAAGTCTTTATTTCTTCTTCTGTGTATGTCTTACCAAGATATGGTGTAAAGCTATCATTCCATTCTATTCTCGGATTATCTAGCACATGATGCCAGACAAATTGTGCTGCACCAATTGGAAGACCACCATCATGAGGAGTGGGTGTAACATACACATTTTCGATATGAGGAAACCAGTCCTGTATCTTTCCCACCATTACAGAATTTAGGGATACGCCTCCAGCAAGACAAAGATTTTTAGTTGGTACCTGTGACAATATTGTCTCTAGCACATTTTTAAATAGATTTTCTGTAGCTTGTTGTAGACCGGCAGCTAGGTCAAACCTATCCTGCTCACTTTGTTCAGCAATCATGGCCCAGGGATTTAGATAGGGATGTTTTGGATCCTTACCTGGGACCAGTGCTCCCTTAGGCTGATTTGTGGGCTTGTGTGAAGCAATTTGTAGATCCACAGTCAGCATTTTTTCAAAATCATTGACAAATCTTTCTGGATTACCCAAAGCTGCCATAGCCATAACTGATCCGGCTTGGTGGCCTCGGGGCCAGCCAGATTGTAGCTGAAAAATATATCGTGTTGCCCGGGTCCATAATCCGCCAAGATTAATTTGAGAAATGGGAAAGGAGTGAAGATGCTGGATCTTATTGTCATTTCCTGTCCAAATTGTGAAGGCTGTTACAAAATTATTCTCTTCGGCGCCCCCGCCATCCATTGTTATAATTGTTGCCTCGGGAAGATTGCTTGAAAAGAAGGTATTTGCTGCATGTGACTTATGATGCCCTATCACATATAAATTTCCCCCATTTTCACCTATGACTTCTTTTATTTTTTGAAATGATTCATCGTAGTGTGTAGTTTTTGACACAGGTGAACACAGTGCAAGATGCTTTATCTCAGAAAAATTCTCATAATTCTCCATCAAAAAAGACAGAGAGTCTCCGGGTGGCTCCTTCTCTCTAATAAATCTCTCATACTCATCATGACGCACGGGTCGACCGTCTTCCATAATAAAGTAAGAACAATCATGCCCTGACCAAGATCCTGCAATTTTCATTTTATTATCTTTCCTTTAATCTATTCATGTCACATTCAACCATTCTTGTTACAAGCTGATCAAATGTTGTTGTGGGCTCCCAGCCCAGTGTATTCTTTGCCTTTGAATAATCTCCAATCAAAACATCTACCTCTGCAGGTCTCATGAATCTTGGATCTTGCTTGACATATTTTTTCCAATCGCTTATTCCTACACACAAAAATGATTTTTCTAAAAAATCCTCTACAGAATAGCATTCACCGGTAGCAATAACAAAATCATCAGGGTTGTCCTGTTGTAGCATCAGCCATATCGCTTCTACATAATCAACAGCGTATCCCCAGTCACGCTTGGCATCGAGATTGCCTAGAGTTATATGATCTGACAAGCCTGATGCGATTCTGGCAACTCCATCTGTGATTTTACGAGTTACAAATTGCAAACCTCGCCTCTCAGACTCATGATTAAAGCAGATTCCCGAGCAATTGAACATGTCATATGATTCTCGATAATTTTTTGTAATCCAGTGCCCGTATAGTTTAGAAACTCCATATGGGCTTCTTGGGTAAAAGGGTGTGGACTCGCTGGCAGGGCACTCAACAGCCTTTCCAAACATCTCTGAGGTGCTTGCCTGGTAGAACTTAACAGGCTTCTTGTACTCTCTTATTGCCTCTAGCATTCTAAGCACACCCATTCCTGTTACATTTGATGTGAGGCTTGGTGTGTTCCAGCTCTCACCAACAAACGATTGTGCTGCAAGATTATAAACCTCATGTGGCTCAGAATCAGAGAGTGCTCTGAGGAGTGAATTTTGATCTGTTAGGTCTCCAGAAAGAAAATTTATCTTTCCGACAAGATGACCTGTGTTAACTCTCTCTCTAAATGAGATGCGTCTTTCAAGACCAAATACCTCGTAATCTTTCTCTAATAAGAGGTCGGCAAGATGACTTCCATCCATGCCATTTATACCTGTGATGAGTGCTCTTTTCTTCATTTTTTACCCATACTATTTTTAATCTTACCATCCTCCTATGAAGTCTTTTAATTTATTTCTAAATTTGAATGATTCACTTAGCAAAGACTTCACAGAACATATCAAGATACTGTTGCTTGTGAATCTTTATCTCATACTGTTGACAGTTTTTAAAGCCCTGATGAATATCATCTTCTGATGGGATATACTTCTGTGCTAGAATATCTCCAATACAGCTTTTAGTAAGAATATTTTCAACAATTCCCACATCTGTTGAGATTATTGGAACTTTCATAGCAGAGGCTTCAAGTGCTGATTGTGGGCCGCCTTCGTACCTTGATGAAATTACGTAAAGATCACAACTTGCATACATCTTTCTTAATGTTTCAATCGATGCAAGTTCAAAATAGGTGTACTTGACTCCTGCTGATTCTAATCTTTTGATAACATACTGTCTTCTGAACCCGCCCAATAAAACATGAAGATTATTGGTGTCTAAAGAATCAATGTAGTCACAAAAAATATCAGGACCCTTCTCTAGTTTCGGAGTTATTAGATCGCTTCCCTCTGTGTCCCTTTGGAATGATCCGACTATATAATCATTCTCAGGTAGCGAAAGGTCCTGTCTGGCTTGCAACCTATCTTCAGGATACCATTTTGATTCATCATACCAATAGCTAATTACTTTAATTTTCTTATAGGTGAGCTTCTCGAGGTGAGACTTGGTCTTTCTATTTGGAACATGGTAGCAGTCAACAAACTGGTCTCTTATTAAGAAATCACGGGTTTTTTGTCGATTCATCTTTTCTGGAACAAAATGATGAACAGTTACTATTACTTTTTTTGACTGCAAAATGCTAGGGGATATGTGATTCCAGCACCAGCCTGCAAGCAACCAAATAACGTTAGCTTCAAGAATATTTGGTGTGGTTATCTCTTTGTTGTTCTCCCACCACTCTTGCGCAATTCGATCACAAATCCAGCTCTCATTTGGTGCAAGAACAAAAATTTTCATCAGTCTAGCAACCACTCTTGTATGTGATCATCATCCTCTTCTTCTGATTCCACTATTTCGTAAACGATCTCGTAATCTTCTCTCGATGCTGCACTAATATCAATGGGATTTTTCTTCCATTCACCAAAGTCATCTATGGGCGCATTCCAACCAATGGGCTTTGCAAGCTCCTCTATTGAATATGGTCTACTTGGTGATTCTTTCAATTGAGAGATATCCACCCACTCATAATATTGATCATTGTCAGCAGACCAATATTTTCCAAATCTCTTATTTCCCCTAACTCTTGCATTTGTTCCTCGAGGATCCGTAAAGATTCCCACACATACTGGAATCCACGGCAAATAAGTCTTCATCTTTGACGAGAATTTCTTTTCAATCTTCTCACTTAGATTTACCTCAGCATTTCCACCATGTCCTGGTGTTTCCCAGCCGCCTACAGAAGCAATGACTGACCTTCTATATCCACAATCTCCGGCGCCGTTTACTTTAGATCGAGAGGAATCTAGACAAAAAATTGAATTATTTACTCTTATCTTTGTAAACATCGCTGCATTTAATCTTACTTTTCTTTGGCAGTCTATCAAAACCGATCCCACATCATCATTCTGCTGAAATAGGGAAACATAGTCCTTTAGCCACCCTTTTCTAATAAACTGACAATCTCCCTGGAGGGGAAATATTATATCTCCTGTTGACTCCTGAAAAATAATATTGAGGGCTTCACCAAATGCGCTGATATGGTCTACATCATTTTTTCCTATCTTGCCCTTTTCTCCCGACCTATAGTCCTGCTGATTTATTACCTTCCATCCCTTCTCACGTAGTAAACCCAGGTATTCCTGTGTTCCTGGTTCTTCGCTATTATCATCTACACAGATAAATTCTACGTCATCATAATCTGAAACAGATTCCATCAATGACTCTGCACAACTTCTAAGATAAAAAAGTCTATTGTAGTTATTGATTCCAAATGTTACTTTCATCTAAGCTTCCTCTTGATAATTCTAAGATAAAAAAATAAGCTTTACACATTATCGAGTAAATCTACAAAAACAGATTTATACTTTTTTGCAACTTCAGCGATATCAAAATTTACGCTATTTTCACTTTGAATTGCTCTACTAAAATCCATCTCTGGAGGATTATAAAGTCTCACAGGAGAAAAATCCCAAAGATCTTCTTCTATTATCAGGCCAGACTCATTGACAATCTCATGTGTTCCACCTGCAGCTGAACAAACGACAGAGCATCCACTTGCTTGTGCATCAATTACCACGTTTGGACAATGATCTAGCCATGCTAGGTGTAAGAACTTAGTAGATCGCTTAAACAGCGAGATTAAATCTTGCCATGGCATCTCTCCTGCGTATAGCACTCTATCATGACTTACTTGAAAGTCTGGATTTTTTCCTGCAACAACCAGGCAAGCATCTTCAGGTGCAAATTCTAAAAAATAGCGTACGTTTTCTGATAGTCTTTTGTGAGGCCTCCAGGCTGATGCGCATGACCACACACCATTAAATTTATCAAGCACTGGATGCTGTATGGGTTTTATTTCTGAAATGAGGTCCAAGCATGTACCGTTGTGAATCACATTTCCATTCTGGTGCTCACCAAACCATTTCTCAGTTAGCACTTTATTGAAATTAGACTGATAAATTACTGCACTTGCTGCATGAAATGTTTCACATATAGGTGTGTTGAGATGCTGATAATCCTGGTCCGAGTTAAAATAAATTCCATCTAGCCTCTGGACGATGGGTGCAACCTTATAGGAAGCTGCTATGAATGATAATTGTATATCAATCTTTTGAGAATTAGAGATGTTGCTAACAGAATTTACGTCTAATTCAGTAAATGCTCTTGCTAATTTTCCAGCAAGAGCATTGGGACCTGAACTTGATTCAAAATCTACATTGTCAAATAGCACATTCATTCTATCTTATGAATCTCACCAGAATTTTTGTCGACAAGCATTCCTTTTTTATATTTTGTGTAGCGATGGTCATTTATTTCTTCCCAAGCCTTGTCTCTTATCTTTTCTAGCTCGTCCGACGGGACAATCGTATTGATCATATTTGCCTTTTGCCAGTGCATTTTATCAGGATCATAATCAGTTGAAAGATTTCCATCTCTCATAGCAGAGTCAAACATTGGAGTTCCTGGGAGCGGCATCACTAAAAAGAAGCTAGCAGCATCAAGACCATTATTCATGCATTCTTTAGCAAAATTAATTGTATGTATAATTTCTTCTCTTGTTTCATCAGGGTACCCTATCATGTAGTTACCTGCAATTCTTAAATTATAATCCTTTAATGCCTTTAATAGGGCAGGAATATTTGACTGCTGAATATTCCATTTGCTTGACGCATACTTCGATATTATTCTAGGATTAGCAGATTCAAATGGCAGTGCTATATCTCTAAATCCTGCTTCTGCAAGTGTTTCTATTACTTCAAAGTCAGGTTCTCCGCTCTTTAGCAGATGAATAACATTGACTCCATTTACATCAAGAATTTCAAAATCTAAATTTCTAATCTTTTTAATTAGCTCAATTGCTCTTCTCTTCTTTCCAAAGATTGAATCATCTTCTATAAAGATTTGCTTAACTCCAAGTGACTTTAAAATATCAAGCTCTTTAAGAACTCTTTGATCAGATTTTATTCTAAATTTTCCAATAGGTCCTGACATTGTTCCCTTCCGTTCACCTGCTATATGACAGTATGTGCAGGAAAATGGACAGCCCAATGACGTCATCATTGAAGCATATTTTAATTCCTCATCAGGTTCAAAATGACCTCCGTGTGGCCTTCTAATTTTCCAATATCTGTCATTTGGAAGAAGGTGCCATGCTGGCAAAGGTAAATCATCAAGATTCCATATTATATCACCTATCGCACTGCTTTGCTTTGGTGTTCCATTTTCAAGGTATGCTACCATTGGAATGTGAGTAAAGTTTCTACTTCCGCTTTCTATAGTTCTTACTATTTCTACAATTGTTTTTTCTGATTCAGAAGTGCAGATAAGGTCAACACCATTATCAAAAAACTTTTTTTGTCTATGCCTTGCATTGACACCTCCTGCAACTATAAGCTTATCAGGAAATGTTTTTTTAATAAGCCTTGAAGTATTTAAAACCATTGTCTCCTGATGTGTGAAAATAGAGGTTAAGCCGACTATATCTGAATCAGCTACTTCTTCAAGAATTCTTTCATCCGTCACGCCTGTCCGCTTCATTCCTGTGGGTAAATCAGACGAAGTGTAAAATACGTCGTCTAGATTATCACTTTCATTTCCTACACATGCATCAAATATTTTTACTTCTGTGCCGTTTTCTATCAGAGCTCCTCCTAGCATGGGATATGCTAAAGATCCGTTCGGCTTGCACATCATCTCGGGCCAAGTTTGCTCAGGAGGATACAAAAGTGTTACTTTGACTCTCTTTTTTGGAAAATTATGCATTTTTAGTAATCCACTCGTCGACTCTTTGCCTCCATCTTAAGATAATTGGATCAGTGTGAAAATTTCTATATGATGAACGACCAACATGTGTAAATACAGGCTCTCCATTAATTTGATGTTCCTCACCTCTCATTCCTGCAGTCATAAACTTGGATCTTTCATCATTTGAATTTATTAAAGGTAGTGCTATCCCATCTCCGCCGCGTATCTTAATTTTAAAAGGTAGTTGCCAACCAACATCTAAGTCAATAATATCCCCAGGATCCCTTCCAAATACTCTAGCATTTGTAGAATCAATTGTTATCTGTCTTGTCTTTGCAGGAGTAAATGATATACTGCTGCACATCTGCAATGCTTTCACTCTAAACAAACAGCATATAGCATTGGGAAATTTTAGATATTTTGATCCACTATACTCTGAGCCTATGATAACGATATCGTCATGAATTAAGCTAAGCATTTTTTCATCCCAGCTCTTTGCAAGAAAAGCGACGTCTGCATCAACTATCATTCCAAAATCTTCTGTCATATTGCTGAATAGTAAATCGAGACAAAGTCCATGATCATGACTAGATATTGGATTATCATTTATTGCATCAATTATTTTTATCTCTGAGTCTGTGTCTACGGTTAATATTTCATCGGTATCGACACTTTTATCATTTATTGCAAGTATAAATTCAACTCTTTTTTGATCACTTACAGTCATATTTGATGACCATATTAAATGTTTAACATAGTGCTCTGAATTGATTCCACACGGAATCCCTATTTGAATTTTTGATTCCATTTTAAACTAAAAACTATTAACAGCTTCAACAACTGTTTTCCTATCCTCTTCTGTTAACCACCATCCGACAGGAATATTCATCATTTTTGAACAAAATTCATCAGTCCCTGGTAAGTCATCTCTTTCAAACTTTTTATACACAGAGTATCTATCATTTCTTACATGAACAACATCTGTTGCCACACCTTTGCTTGCCATATGACTCTTAAATTCATCCCTATTATCTACAAGAAGACTGTAGATCCAGCATGCAGACTCAGAATTTTTTGATCTTTTGAGCTTTTTAACACGTGAATTATTAATATTTTTATCAAAAAATGCACTATTATCCTGGTGACTTTTAATAAGCGACTTTATTGTCTTCATTTGCTCAAGCCCGATTAATGCATTTAAGTTGTTCATGTGAAACTTATATCCCCACTCTGTGACGTCCTGCTCCCATCGAGATTTTCCTGTCTTTGCAGTATACTTTCTGTCTAAACCAAACCACCTAAGGCTTTTTATCCTTTGGTCATCATCGTGGTTTTTTGAGCAAATTGCACCGCCGTCCGCGGTTGTTAAGTGTTTTATTGCCTGAAATGAGAAGCATGTAAAATCACTATGACCCCCTATCGGGATTCCATTGTATGTTGCTCCGAGAGCATGTGCAGCATCTTCAATTACCTTTATATCAAAATCTCTTACAATTTTATTAATTTCATCTATCTCAAATGGCTGGCCGGCCCAATGGACAGCAGAAATAGCCTTTGTTCTAGGAGTTATCTTTCTTTTAACATCACATGGGTCAATATTCCCAGTCTCAGGATCAATATCTGCCCAGACAAGCTTTGCACCAAATACAGATGCAGGCTCATTTGTTGCCATGCATGTCATAGGTGTAACAATTACCTCATCATCAGGCTGAATGTCACAAAGTCTAAACGCTAGTGTCAAAGCTGATGTGCAGCTATTGACAAGTGAACAATTTTCATTCTCAACATATTCAGAAAACTCTTTTTCAAATCTATCTGAATATTCTCCTTCTGTCACCATGCCGTTTTCAAAAAGCTTATCTATTAATGGTCCTAGTGTTCCAGGATTATGAACTTTAAAAAGATTTATCATTGCTGTCTCCTATTTTTTGACTGTACACTTTTCCATACGAAATACGATTACACGTCCTTTCAAAGAAATAATATATGATAAAACCGCTAATGTTCATGTAAAACGCATTAATAATAGCCCTTTCTGACACATCTGACACAAGAATAATAAAGCTATTAAGTATAGCAATAATTCTCCATATCAAAGATTTTAAAAGGCTTCTAGTTTTTGTTTCAATCATTGCTGTTTTCCAAATAGCTCTTCAAAGACCTTAATATTATAGTAAGTCTTATCGTCAAAGCTATATGTTGATAAGTCTATATTTCTTAAAATTTCATTAACAGAGTCTCCAGGAGAAAACTGAGGAACGAAATCAAGCTGATCTTTTATCTTGTTATTTGTTACTTTATAGTTTCTACATTCTGGAATATTTTTAATCTCTATGTCTACAGTGATCCCATTATTTAATAACTCATCTCTAATTTCATCAGCTAAGCGGCCCATTGTGTAATTGTCATATGATACATTAAATACACCTGTTATTTCTGGGCTTGCTTCAATTGCCCTGATGTATGCTGTGGCGATGTCACGTACATCTGTTAAAGGTCGCCATACACTAGGGTTATTTACAACTATCTTTCCCTCTGTCAGCGCAAACTTTGTCATTGTGTTTACAACAAGATCATATCTCATTCTCTTGGAATACCCACCTACCGTTCCCTTTCTAAGAGATATTGGTCTAAATGTTTCATCTTCAAAGCTCATAACAGCACTCTCACCCAACATTTTTGAAATACCGTATGGAAATTTTGGAGAAACATGAGAGCTCTCATTCATCAATTTATCAGCTGTATATCCATAAATACTGCATGAACTTGCATACACAAATCTTTGCACGCCTGCTTCCTTAGAAATAAATGCAAGATACGTTGGTGAGGATGCATTCTCAACAAAGTTCATAGATGGGTTAAAGTTTGCCATTGGATCATTTGACACACCAGCCATAAAGATGACAACGTCAAATCCAGAAACATCGTCTGGAGTTAGTGACCTAATATCAGCATTAATTATATTTGTTTCATCTGGAAGACTATTTCCAAACCACAGTAAATCTACAACAGTAACATCATACTGTCTTTCAATTAGTTTTGGTACTAAGACTGAGCCGATATATCCTGCGCCGCCTGCAATTAGAATTTTTTTCATTATTTATCCTTAAAATTAAATTTTGGATTATTTCTATATTCAGAAAAAGACTGTGCTGCCGAATCCTTTTCTGATAATATTAAGCTGCTTTTATCAATGCCCCAGTCAATATTAAGCTCTGGATCGAGTGGGTTTATTCCGGATTCTCCATCTGAGTTATAAACTGCTGTGCACTTGTAATGTAGCACAGTGTTATCTTCAAGAGAAATAATTCCATGAGCATAGCCCGGTGGAACCCATAGTTCTTTTTTATTTTCTGCCGTTAGCATAAATGATTCATAAACTCCATACGTTGGTGATCCTTTTCTTACATCGACAATGACATCCATGATTGCACCGCTTGCCACCTTGACAAATTTTCCCATTGGGCCGTCCCACTGATAGTGTAGGCCTCTTATTACATTCGCCCTTGATATAGAAAAATTATCTTGGACAAATATTTCATTAAATCCCGCTTCTTTAAACGTATTCTCATTATATGATTCGTAAAAACACCCTCTGTGATCATGAAAAACCCTTGGTGTAAATACAAAAACATCATTAAAATTTTTACTTTTTTCCTTTGCAACTTTCTTCATTTAGAAATCTCCATCTTCATCTCAATTCTCTTAATTTTTTCTTTGCCCCTGAACACTGGGTCGGTTTTTTTGTTTGTTCTTTTAAATCCAACTTTTTCGTAGAGAGAAATTGCTCTAACATTAAATTCTAAAACGTATAAGATAAACGTCTTAAACCCAAAAGATTCTAACATAAAGTTCATAAACTTAGGGTATGCCAGCTTTGCTATTCCCATTCCCCGGTATGTTCTATGTATGTCACATCCTATAAACACACTGCTTTCATCTTCATTCCATGAAGATGTTCTAAAATACCCTACATCATTGTTATTATGAGTCAAAATATAAAATTTTGGCTTGCTTTTCCTGAACCATTCGCGGCATTGATTAATTGTAAATCTAGTATTATCATCAAGAAAATCGGCACATTCATTTCGTATGGCAATAAAAAATTCAAGATCATCTGCACACATTTCTCTAAAGCGTATCATCTACTGATCTTCTTTCTTGGCGATAAATCCTCTAGCTCTTACAAGGTTTATTGTTGAAATCTGCCTCATCTCAGCCCAATCTCTATCATTAACTGACACAGAGTTTATGTTGTATCTATAACATACAGTGTCTATATACTTTCTCTTATTTGAAACGCTTAATATCGGCAACATTAAGGCTTGATCATATCCACGCTTGAACCATTTTAACTCTTCGTCCTTAAAATTTTTATCAGATATTTTTTTTAACAGTGCACACCTGAACGTTCTTAAATGAGAACTGCACCATGGCCAAAAATACGGATCTACATTGTCTGGCATATCATTTGATATATTGCTTCCGTTTATATCCCATTCATGAGCAGTCCAAACAACATCGCTACCATTACTATACTCATTATTAACAATTGACACAGCATCGTTATTGCACAAAAAATCATCTCCATCAATTGTTGCGATAATGACATTATCAGCAACATCCTGAAACAGTCTAGATGTTTCAACAATATTTCTTAATGCAAACTTTTTAACTGAATTTTTTCTACACGAAAACCTGCTGTCGTTTGTGCAAATTTCAATCATTTTTTTCCAGGTATCATCTTCTGACATGTCATCAACCATAATACATGTCCATCGATCATCAGACTGAGACTGTAATGATGAAGCAAGCTTGTCAAGATTTCTTTCTGCATTAAAGCATGGAACTACAAATATTATCACTTTTTATCAATCCAGTTTCTTATAATCTCTGGATTACCCTGTGACAATTTCATGTGCGGGGTCTTTTTTGAAAAATCTACCTTTGTATGAAAAATCCATCCGCCCATCTCATTTGCAAGCTTTTCTGCGAAATTATCCAATTCCTCATCTGTTGTCTCAGACCAGGGCTTATTAAAAAACATATTATTTTCAGCAGTGTCAGCCTGGCTTATATTGTATAGACTTTGCCAGTGCTTCGACCAGTAATTTTTATATGTTCTTATTTTTCGCTTAATATCGAACCATGAGTAATGATGAACGCTAGGAAGATTATTTGTCATCTCCTGAAACCACATCTGATAATTGCTCAATGCTTCCTTGTCAGAAAATGCTTGATTTCTCAGTGCATCACTTTCTCCGGTGTAAAAGTTTGCAAATTCAACTCTTTCAAACGTGTCACTTCGAATATAATCACAACCATCAGTACCAGGTAGAGAGTACATTTCTCCACTCTCATCGAACTTTCTAAGCTCTTTTGGAATGCCATGTGTGATGTGCGGTTTATTTCGACTAAATCTCCACTTCCACGGTGTGACATCTATTCTTATCTTTTCATGCCCACCCCAGTATTCAATTACGGGTAGTGCAAGAAGGTCTATATTTTTTGGAAGAATTTTTGATAAATTCGCAATCTTGTCATAATCGTCCTGATGAATAATCTCATCTGAATCCTGCTGCCAGCAAAATTCACCCGTGCAGAGAACTCTTGCAAATGCTTTTTGTAATCCATCAAATACTGCAAATCTTGGATGATTCCAGTCCCTTACATTCTGGTGCACAAGTAGCTTTTCGTGCTTCTCTGTCAGCTTCTGAAGCTGCTCCCAGGTCCCGTCCTTGGAACCACCATCAACAACAACTACCTGGTCACAGAAGGCAAGCATGGACTTTATGCTCTCCACAAAGGGATAATTCTGCTCAATACAATTCAATGTGGTAGTATATCCACTGATTGTTGGCTGATATTCGATTATCTTCTTTATTTCATTCCAAAATCTTTTTCCTGCTGACTTGAGATAACCCTCAACAGCGTTTAAGTCAGCTGTATTAAACCACTCCTCATTAATGTGCTGTACATTTTCATTTGTAATGATGTCACAGCCTAATAGCTTTGCCTCTATGATAAGCCGTGGACATGTATCCTTTCCCTTCGGTAGAAAGACTAGCGCTTTTGCCTGTGAAAGCCTTTCAAGCATATCCTTGTATGGAAGGTCCCAGAGAACCTCGTAGTCAAAATTCTTTTTCTTGCAAAGTGCCTCACCATCCTGTGTTCCCTTTATCCAGGATGTTGAACCTACAACAAGATACTTCTCTCGATTGACATCCTGCGCTTTTATTCGCAAGTAATCAATCTCACTAAAGAAATCAGAGTTGAATACAGATGATAGAACGGTATTTTTAATCTGCTCAAGAAATGGAAATGCCTGATGATACTTTTGCATCTGCTGCTCTGACATCCACCAAAGAGACTTTGCTCCATAGTAAAATGCTGAAACCATCTTTCCATACATTTGATTCTGACAGTCGCACGGCATGTTCTCTGCCTGCTCATGCTTTTCTGTTGATCTATACTTACAATATTTGTAATCAAACTCAATAATTGAATAATTTAAGTTTGCAACAATTGTTGGAATGAGATTCCAGTCCATTGATGAATAGTTTCCAAAAATCCAGTGCTTTCTTATTCCCTGTGACAGAAGTTCTGCTGTCACCTTGCTTGAGTGTAATTTAAAAACTTTATATGTCGATGAATCAATTATTGCATCAGTTGTTAATTCTGCTCCTCCAAGATGATCAGACGAGAACATATCTCCAACAAAGACAATGTCACAGTCATCTGGTACACTTGGAGGAGGCTCTATATTAAATGGACTACGATTGAACATTTATGGCGCTCCACAAAGAGATTTTACAGCTCAATTTAGAGAAGTTTATAAAATATTGCTACCCAGCATGGTAGGTGCATGCTATCAGCTTTGTAGTCTCTGACTCCTGTGACCAATCAACTGCTTCTAGTGCCTTTGCAACTGTGTAGTTGTGAAGGAGATCGTCAGATTGCTTCATACCATGACCGGCAACATTTGATGAGCAAATATAGTCACCTGTTGATATATTTCCGCCCTCAGAGCAGACAAGTATGTTTCCATCACCAACTGCGTAGACTTGATGTGATATTGATCCATCCATGTCCTCTAACTCTCCTGAGTAGACTCCGATCACAGCTCTATCATTTGCAGATGTTGTCATGCTCATATTATAGTGTATGTGTCTGTTAGTTTTTTCGATGCTATCAACCTTCAACAAAATTCCGTAATTACGAGCGTCTTCGTCCTCTACAGTTCCAAAGTGACCACCTGTAAATTGATTATATGAAACTGTGGAGCCGGTGAAAGTGATATTTCCTATCTCTGTCCCATCGCCATCACGGAAACTCATTGCAGTGTTTGTTCCTGAGCTTCCTGTTGTCCCACAGTCTATGCGAATGCCCCTTCTGTTTGTATTATCTCCATGGTGCTTGACATAGAATCCATAGTTGTTTGTAAAGTCTGTCTGGACCTGAACTCTTCCAATACTTCCAAACGTGGTGACACCTGCTGCGCTGTCTAGAAATCCCATCTTGCCACCGCTCACACCTGCTTGCACATAGAAGGCATGGGTATTACTGGTGGCTTCGACACGAAAATTGTTGGAACCGTTGGCTTCTTCATTTATGACAACGCCGGTGGAGTCAACATTGAGGGCTTGCGCATTTGTACTTTCGATAATTGTTTCAAAGGCAGTATTACCCTTGTTGATGTAGATTGTGTTTGCGCTAGAGTCTATAAAAAATGCCTCATCCTCTCCATCTGTCTCAATTCTAAAGTCTACATTGGCGTTGCTATCCTGATTAAAAATTGCACCGCCTGGGCCTATTGTCATTACAACATCATCATCGTTGTGGAATGACGCTGTGAAGTCATTCTCGCCTTTATTAATATAAAAGCTGTTTTGACTGGCATCGAGGAATAGTGCCTCATCCTCTTTATCAGACTCTACCCTGAAATCTACAATGTTGCTTCCTCCTTCGTTGACGACTACAGTTGCGGTGCCGTCGCCAGCATCGAGTGTTATGCATTCAAGAAGAGTGCCGTCATTAATTTGAGAGAGCTTCATATCGGCGTCTTCTAAGACGATACCTCCGGAAGGCTTAATCGCACCCGTCACATTCAATGAAGAGACGTTTCCAGAAACATAAAGATTGTTTGTAACTAAAGCCATGATTTATTCCTCTATCTCCTCAAGCATCATCTTGAATCTCTTTCCTGTCTTATTGTTGACAACACATAGGTAATCCTCTTCCTCAACGATTGTCCAGTTGCCTCTCTCATTCTTAAGATGAAGGTCTGCTGTGTAGACGTTTGCCCATCGAGTCGCATCTGATCCTATATTGTAAACATTGTGGGTGCCTGGTAAGACATCACCGTTGAAAATTGCAGCTGTTGAGAGTGTTCCCGCTGATGACCCGGTCGGGCCGACCCTAAGTGTTCCGCTTATAACTGCATCGCCTCCGAGAACAGTTGTTCCTCTTAGTCCTGCGCTACCTTGTGAACCAACAACGCCGGTGACATATAGAATTGTATCATCACCAGTTATTCTCGGAGCTCCGATGAGAACCTCACCTGAGGCGCTGGCTACCAGCGTATATACTGGAGGTAGTACTCCGTTAGCAACTTGATGTGCAGCTCTAAATGTACCACTTACAATGGCATCACCTCCGAGAACAGAAGTTCCTTTAACAGAGCTACCTTGTGAACCAACAACTCCTGTAACATAGAAGATCGAATCAGTGCCTGGGGCGAATGGTTCTCCTACGAATACATTTCCATCGTGAGTAATTCTCATTCTCTCAGTGAGATCAGCATCATCATCTGTGTTTGTTGCAAATGTGAGATTTGTATCGCGTTTTGTTGTTGTTGTTCCCGCAGATGAGTCTCTTTCTGCACGAATTGCAGCACCTATCGCATCTATATCAATCTCTGAGGAGACATCGAATGCTATTCCTGCAAACTCATCTATTCCAACAACCCTATTCTTTAGAACCAGTGTGAAGTCATTGAGTGTGTTTTCTGGCATTGACGGATTACTTGCTGACATCTCAACCATCAGACGGCCGTAAGGTGCTCCTGTGCTCGCTATTCCGATGCCGACACGATCATCATACCCATTAACGTAAAGCATGTGTGTGCTGTTTTTAGACTCAACTCTAAAATCGACTTGTTGATCTCCATCTTCATTGATGATAACTGATGGTCTTGTAATACCTGTCATTCTCAATACATCGCGAGAAGTACCGCCATCATTAATATTAAAGATAATGTCTTTGTTTTGTGTTGTATTGTAGATGTTCCAATCACCAGAATTTCCATGAGAAAATTGTAGAGGATAAGTTCCAGCATCTTTAAGATAGACGTCACCCCCATCTACATCTAATATGATATCCCCTGCAACATCAATAGTGAGATCGCCAGAACTTAGATCTATTTCTGTTCCGTCGATTGTAATGTTGTCGACCTTCACTCCGCCGTCGGCGGTAAGCACCCCATCGACATCAAGTGTACCGGTTATTAGCATCTCAGACACGGTGCCAGACAGATAGAGATTATTGCTTATGAGAACACTATCTGATGAAATATGTGTCTGTGTGCCCTTAATTGACCCTGTCAACGTGATGTCAGAGACATTTCCAGAGAGATAGGTTCCAGCTGGCCCGACTGATAGAATCGTGGTTCCATTAGCCTGGAGTGCGACGCTGGAAGCACCATCTAGTGTGAGTGAGCCTGTTGACTCTATCTCTGTTGCGACAGACGACTCGATGACCTTCGATGCGCTGTTCTTAATCGTTCCAGTTAGATTGAAATCTGAAACTGATCCAGAGAAGTGTGCATTGTCTGTGGTTGCCAGCTTGGCGACTGTGAGCAGATTAGAAGTTTTGTTGAATACGAGACCTGAATCTCCAGCAAATGCTCCACCATCATTAAATTGAACCTGGGTATCTGATCCCGCTGGAGTTCCACCGGTTGCTGAAATTGTTAAAGCACCTGATGAACCCGTATTAATTGTGACATTTGTTCCAGCGATAAGATATTCAGATCCATTGGCCAAAGTTGTTAGCGATCCACTTAGTTTGTCAGCAAAGACTGAACCTGAGAGGTACATGCTATTATCGACCTTGATCGAATCAGCAGATATATGTGTCTGTGTGCCTTTAATAGATCCTGTCAGTGTGATATCAGAGACATTTCCAGAAAGATAGGTTCCGGCTGGACCAACTGACAAGATCGTGGTTCCATTTGTCTGAAGGTTGACACCTGTTTTTCCGTCTAGTGTGAGAACACCAGCTGTTGTCTCTATCTCAGTTGCCACAGAGGACTCTATGACCTTAGAAGCACTATTTTTAATAGTTCCTGTCAGTGCGAAATCTGAGAGAGATGATGAGAGATAGAGGCCGTTTGTGATACCAACACCGATGCTCACATTTCTTTGATCATCGATAGCTATTACAGTTGTTCCATCTTCCTGAAGATTTATACCTGTCTTACCATCTAGTGTTAGAATACCCGCATCAGTTTCTATCTCTGTTGCAACTGAAGATTCGATAATCTTGGTTGCACTGTTTTTAATAGTTCCTGATAGTGCAAAGTCTGATACAGATCCTGAAATGTGCATATTTCCGTCAAATAGAGACGGTGCAAGTATATGCATGTTTCTTCCATGTGCACCTGAGACAAGAAGTCCCTGCTGAATGTATGCACTACCTGAAATCGATAGTGAGCCAGTTGATGTTGCATCTATCTCTGCGACAATCTTCTCTGCATAAAATGTTCCAGAGACGATAACATCGCCACCAAAAACAGCTGATCCTGTATTTGATGTGTTTCTTGATCCCGCTGTACCGCTTACAAAGAAAAATACGTCAGATCCCACATCAGTCGTATCATATATTAACCCTAATCCTGGCCCTGCTATAGAAAGAGAGCCTGTGGAAGTTGCCTTATGACCTCTATCATTGAAGACAGTACTACTTCCGCCGCCAGCGATTCCGGTGAATGTGATAGTGTCACTGGTGGCATTTGTTGTGATTACCATGTTTTGTGCTGCAGCAAAGGTGATTGTATCACCTGACTGATCTGCGACAACATCATCCTGTCCAGATACTGCTACTGTTCCAAATGCATTGCTTGCTGCACCAAGGTTGAGTGTAACTGATCCATCTGAACCTGTCGTTATGGCAAGACCACCGTGTCCAACCAGATATGGATTTCCATTTGCCAAAGTTGTTAGTGATCCACTTAGCTTATCAGCAAAAACTGATCCTGATAGATGCAATTCACTTTGAATAGCTCCGGACACGTAAATATCAGGTGGTGCAACACCTAGCGTATTTGAACCGCTCAAATCACCAATTGTAATTGATCCTGAATTTAGCTTAATGTATGAACTACCGCTGTGCTGGAGATCAACTCCTGCTGCCCCATCCAGTGTCAGGGTGCCTATAGCTGTTTCGATCTCTGTTGCGACTGAGGACTCTATAACCTTGGCAGCACTGTTCTTAATTGTACCAGTAAGTGAGAAATCAGAGACTGAAGATGAGAGATACATTCCTGCAGGTCCAACTGATATAATTGTTGTCCCATTGGCCTGTAAGTTGACACCGGTCTTTCCATCAAGTGTAAGTGCTCCAGCATCTGTCTCAATCTCTGTTGCGACTGAGGATTCAATTATCTTAGCGGCACTATTTTTAATTGTGCCTGTTAGGGAAAAGTCTGACACAGATCCTGAAAGATAGGTTCCAGCAGGTCCAACTGAAAGAACTGTTGTACCGTTGGCTTGCAAGCTGACACCGGTTTTGCCGTCTAATGTAAGTGCTCCAGCAGCTGTCTCAATCTCTGTTGCGACTGATGACTCAATGACTTTCGATGCTGAATTTTTAATTGTTCCTGTTAGAGCAAAGTCTGACACAGATCCTGAAAGATGTGCATTGTCTGTTGTGTGTAGTTTTGCTGCTGTTAATAAGTTAGAAGTCTTGTTAAATGTTAGACCAGAATCTCCACCAAAAGATCCTCCGTCATTAAACTGAACCTGTGTATCGTCGCCGCCAACTCCAAGCCCTGTGGCTGAAATTGTCAGAGCTCCGCTTGAGCCTGTGTTAATTGTGATATTTGCACCGGCGATCATGTACTCGGTGCCGTCGGCTAGTGTTGTTAGAGATCCGCTTATCTTATCTGCAAAGACCGCACCTGAAAGATGCAGCTCACTGAGAATGGCACCTGAGACGTATATGTTCGGTGGTGCAACTCCAAGTGTCTTTGAGCCACTGAGATCGCCCAGGACAATTGACCCTGAGTTGAGTTTGATGTATGCACTTCCGCTATGTCGTAATTCAACGCCTCCGGCGCCATCTACATTAAATGATCCGCCTAGTGTCTTAATTGTGGTTCCAGCAGAAGCCTCTAGTGCAACAGCTGTATCACTCTTTATTGTTCCTGTGACAAGGAAGTCAGAGACTGATCCAGAAAGATAGACGCCCTTGGGACCAACCGAGAGTATCTGTGTTCCGTTAGCCTGGAGTGAGACGCCTGCCTTACCATCTAATGTCAGGGCACCAGCATCTGTCTCAATTTCTGTTGCGACTGAGGACTCTATGATCTTAGAAGCACTGCTCTTTATTGTGCCAGAAAGTGTAAAGTCAGAAACTGAGCCTGAGAGATAAATTCCCTGTCCGGCGGCTCCAACTGTTACGTTTCTCTGATTATCAATAGCTATTACAGTTGTCCCATCTTCTTGAAGATTTACCCCAGTTTTTCCATCTAGAGTTAATGCACCGGCATCTGTCTCAATTTCAGTTGCGACTGATGATTCTATGACCTTGGCAGCACTATTCTTAATGGTTCCTGTGAGTGCAAAGTCTGACACAGATGATGAGAGATAAGTTCCAGCAACCCCAATAGAAAGAACTGTGGTACCGTTAGCCTGGAGATTTACTCCAGTTTTTCCATCTAGGGTTAGAGCACCTGCATCTGTTTCGATCTCAGTTGCGACTGAGGATTCTATGACCTTTGATGCTGAGTTCTTAATGGTTCCTGTGAGTGCAAAGTCTGACACAGATGATGAGAGGTAGGTTCCGGCGGGTCCAACTGATAATATTGTTGTTCCATTTGCCTGGAGAGCGACGCTAGATGCTCCATCTAGTATGAGTGATCCTGTCGACTCTATTTCTGTTGAAACAGATGATTCGATAACTTTAGCTGCGCTATTCTTAATTGTTCCTGTGAGTGCAAAGTCTGAAACTGATCCAGAGAGGTGAATCTGTTTACCTGCTGAACCAATTAGTACATTTCTACCTGTGTCAATGACTATTACATTGGTTCCATCTTCTTGGAGATTTATCCCAGTCTTACCATCCAGTGTCAGCGCTCCAGAATCGGTCTCAATTTCTGTCGCAACAGAAGACTCTATGATCTTAGATGCACTATTTCGTATTGTTCCTGTTATTTCTAATCCAGAAACGGATCCTGAGATGTATACACCCTCTGGTCCAACAGAGAGCATTGTTGTGCCATTTGTCTGTAGGTTGACACCGGTCTTTCCGTCTAGTGTCAGTGACCCAGCATCTGTTTCGATCTCTGTTGCAACAGATGATTCGATGATCTTAGATGTGCTGTTTCTAATTGTTCCAGTTAGCAAGAATCCTGATACTGATCCCGAAAGATAAACACCTGCAGGCCCAACTGCGAGCATCTGTGTTCCGTTGGCCTGGAGTGCAACGCTGGAAGCACCGTCTAATGTAAGCGATCCTGTCGACTCTATTTCTGTTGCAACAGAAGACTCTATAACCTTTGATGCTGAATTCTTGATTGTTCCTGTGAGTGCGAAATCTGATATAGATGACGAGAGATAGGTTCCTGCTGGGCCAACAGAAAGAACTGTTGTTCCATTGGCTTGGAGATTTACCCCAGTTTTTCCATCTAGAGTTAATGCACCGGCATCTGTCTCAATTTCAGTTGCGACTGATGATTCTATGACCTTGGCAGCACTATTTTTTATTGTGCCTGTGAGCGCAAAGTCAGAGACAGATCCTGAAAGTTGAATCTGCTTGCCTGCTGTGCCAATTATTACATTTTGCCCGTTATCAATGGCTATAACTGTCGTGCCATTTTCTTGAAGATTTATTCCTGTCTTACCATCTAGTGTAAGTGCTCCAGCTGTTGTCTCAATCTCAGTTGCTACAGCTGATTCAATTACCTTAGCAGCAGTATTCTTTATTGTTCCTGATAGAACGAAGTCTGATACAGAGCCAGAGATGTAAATACTGCCAGAGCCAACTGACATCAGCATAGATCCACTAGTCTGTAGAATGACTCCAGTTCTTCCGTCTAGTGTCAGTGCACCGGCGGCTGTTTCTATCTCAGTTGCGACTGAGGACTCAATTACCTTAGTTGCAGAGTTCTTAATCGTTCCTGTTAGTGCAAAATCTGAAACAGAGGATGAGAGGTAGAGACCTTTTGTAGCGCCGACACCGATGCTCACATTTCTTTGATCATCGATAGCTATTACAGTTGTTCCGTTTTCTTGGAGATTTATACCTGTTTTTCCATCTAGTGTTAGGGCACCAGCATCTGTCTCAATTTCGGTGGCAACAGAAGACTCAATTACCTTAGCAGCGCTGTTCTTAATTGTTCCTGTTAGTGCAAAATCTGAAACAGAGGAAGAAAGATAAGTTCCAGCAGGACCAACAGATAAAACTGTTGTTCCATTGGCTTGTAAGTTGATTCCTGTCTTACCATCTAGTGTCAGGGCACCAGCATCTGTCTCAATTTCTGTTGCGACTGATGATTCTATAATCTTAGATGCACTATTCTTAATTGTGCCAGTTAGTGCAAAATCAGAGACTGAGGATGAGAGATAGGTTCCTGCTGGTCCAACAGATAGCACCGTTGTTCCATTAGCTTGGAGATTTACCCCTGTTTTTCCATCTAGTGTTAGGGCACCAGCATCTGTTTCTATCTCTGTGGCCACTGAGGATTCGACTATCTTGGCTGCAGTGTTCTTTATTGTACCAGTTAGTGCAAAATCAGAGACATTTCCTGAAATATGCATGTTTCCGTCGAACAGTGATGGTGCAAGTATGTGCATATTTCTTCCATCTGCACCTGAGACAAATAGTCCGTGCTGGATGTATGCGCTACCTGAAATTGATAGTGAGCCTGTCGATGTTGCATCAATTTCTGCAACAAGCTTCTCTGTATAAAATGTTCCGGAGACTACTACATCTCCTCCGAAAAGTGTAATGTTTCCTGGATGTGTTGTCCCTGTTCGACCTCTTCCGTCTACTGTGCCTGAAACAAACAGAAAGACATCATCGCCAACACCTTTAAACATTGATGTTGCTGAGTATCCACCTTCCAAATTTGAGGCATCTGAGGCACTATAGATCGCAATTGATGCATGGGTTCCAGAAATTGCACCTGACGCTATTAGCTGTGAAACCCTTATTTGTTTGGCTGAAAAATCCTTTGGCATCTATAAATCCTCAAACACCAAATGTCTTGCTTATTGCGAGCACATTTACCTCACCGCTCCATGCATTGCTGGAGGAGACTATAATTGTGCTGGCGCCGACACTGTGAATAAAAAAGTTTGGAGCATCTTGTGTGCTCCCAGTGATAATCGGTGAAATTGTGACAACAGGGGGTTTATCAAATGCTGTCGTCAGCGTGAAGGTCCCTACCGTAGAATTAGAAAAGCTTGCAATTCCGTGCTCTAGACTGATTTTTGCCATATTCTTCCCTATTCCGTAATTAGTATCACATGAAAGTGAACAGCACCGGTAAATTCCTGACTTGCTTCAAATGTTACAAACGTCTTCGTTACAGTGCTAATATAAATATTGACGTCGGCACCATCATTTGAATCTGTATCAACTGCGATTGCAGTGACAAAGGGAGCAGAGTCATATATTTCAGTAAATGTATGTGTGGCAGAGCTGGCAGCTGAAAAAGTTAGTGATCCTGCTTCAAGGATTGTTTCTTTCTCTGACACAAAGGAATTTATAGGCTTTCTCCGAATATACGGATAAGTTTTTCTAAACCTATTGAGGTCTCTCTTTTTAAATGTGGTTCCGGCCATGACATTAATCCCAAGAGTAAGTATTCTTTAAATTATTCTTGATGCCAATGTTGCCAACTTTGACCTCTCTCCCTTGGTTAGGCCAATGTGACCCGCTAGCGGTGCATCCTTAAATTTCTCTATAACAATTGTCAATCCATTAGAGAGACTATCAATATAAGGTGTATCAACCTGATCTGTGTCACCCAATAAAACAAGCTTAGAATTCTGCCCCACTCTCGTTATTATTGTCTTTAGCTCATGAATTGTTGCATTTTGAGCCTCATCAACAATGATAAAAGAATCATTAAATGTTCTGCCTCTGATGTGTGATAGCGGTGCTATTTCTATTTTACCCTTATCCTTCATTAGCTCAAAGTATGTTACATCAGAAAAAATTTCTCTAAAGTTATCAGCAATTGGAAACAGCCATGGGGCCATTTTTTCGTTTATATCCCCTGGGAGATAACCAATGTCTCGGCCGACAGGCTGAATTGATCTTGTGATGACAACTCTTTTGTATCTTTCCTCATGTAATCCTGATATCGCTGCAGCAAGCGTTAAATAAGTCTTTCCAGAACCTGCAATTCCTGTCAATGTAACTAATGGTAGAGATTCTCTTGTTAGAAGATCTAGGGCAAATTTTTGCTCCTTGTTTCTAGGCCTAACAGAAACAGACTCACTCACCTCTCCACGAATTTGACAAATTTTATTTCCATGCACTGCACCTAACGCTGATTTATTTGCTGATTTTAAAATTGTAAATTCATTTGGTCTAAAATCTTCATCAAATATTGAGACGGGTAAGTGACCCTTTTCATAAAATTCATCTATTAGATCATCTGTGTCAAGCAAGATTTCAGTTTGACCTGTATAGAAGTCTCCCTCCTCAACATAGATTGCATCCTTATAATAGTCTTCTGAAGATATTCCTAATGCATCACACTTAACTCTAAAGTTTATGTCCTTTGTGACAACAATTACAGATTGTCTTGTGATCTCAGTTAGTTTAGCTGCTACAGCTATAATTCTATTATCAGCTGCCGATGAATCGAGTCCTGCGGGTACATTTGTGCAATGGTTTATCTCAACTCGAATAGTCTGATCATTGGATACTGTAACTCCTTCATGGAGGCTTCCTGCGCTTCTTAGTTCATCAAGAAATCGATTTACATATCGTGCATTTTCTCCAAGAAGGCCTGGTTTATCCTTAAATCTATCGAGCTCATCTAAGACAACTAGAGGGATAACTACGTCGCTTTCTGGAAATGAGTGTATTGAACATTTGTCATAAAGCAGCACAGAGGTATCAATTAAAAATATTTTTCTTTGGTTCATTTTGTCAACCTAAACTATTTTGGGTATGATTATTAAATACAACAACTACGGACGCAAACAATGAAATGCTTTGAGGCACATGAAAAGTTTTCTTCATGCTGTGACAAGCAGTCATGTCGCTACTGGATAAACTTTAACACTTCACAAAATTGCACACTCCTTGCATCTAGAAGGGGTCCCATGACCCTTCAGGAAATAGGGGATATATTTGGAGTTACCAGAATGCGGATATGCCAGCTGGAGAAGAGAATAATCCAAAAAATGGAAAATCTCATGGGTGAAAAAATTGATTGAAAGAAGCTGTTGACTCAACAGTGACTCCTAAAATTAACTATTGGAGTCAGGAGTCATATTTTAAATTTTGACCTCTTTCTAAGTCTAAAAATGAACATTCAATTTCTTCTGTTGACAAATCAAGATCATCCTTTAAAATCCACATACATCTTTCTATCTGATTAGACTTTTGGGGACTAAACTTTAAGGTTATCTTTTTCTCTGTTGGGATCTCATCATCATTCTGCTTCTTTCCAATTAAAAAATCTAATAGCGACATTAAACACCTCTATTCATCCATACCCAAAAAGCAATGCAAGTTAAAACAGGCCCTGCCCAACTAAGTACATGATAAGAAACGGCTACTAGAGAAATAACGCAAGCACCACTAAAAATTTTTTCCCTATCTGTTCTTAGCATCATGGTACATTTAATACAGCACCGGATAAAAAAGTATATGATTAAATCACATACCGCCCAATAATGATATTGCTATGAGCCCTGGAACACTCTCATTTACGTAAATTCCAGAAAATAGAGTCTCGGTTCTTCCACCCACATAGGAAAGTGCTGACTCTAACTTTTTACTAACATCAGGATCTCCTGCCATTACAGAGGTTGCCACAAGTAGCATGGCACCTGTTTTGATAGATCCGGCAGGTTCAGGACATGGGGATGACTTGATGCATCCTTGAAACAAAGCTGACCCAAGATCTCTTCTGCTTGGATCTCTTGAAATGGTCGATCCCACTATCATTCTTCCTGGTGTTCCCAGGCATCTCTCAAGATCCTTAGAGTCAAATGTCTGAATTGGTGAAGACTCTGAGGAAAGCTTTAGAACTTGCGCAATTAGCTTTGCAAAGTTTTTATTAGCTGATGGATACATGTTTAGCATTCCTACCTTGCCTCTCAGTAGCTGTAACTGTCTCTCATTATCGATGACAATGTGTGGGTGACTTTGCAAACCCTTTAATGCTGATTCATAATTTGTAGAAATTGTAGGATTGAGCAATTCTTGAGCTGAGGGCTTTGTTAGAATATAAACAACTTTTCCGCTTGCACCACATGACTTTAAGTGTCGAGTCATGGAATTATGAAGAACAGAGCACGCACTTCCCGTTCCTCCGCCTCCACCAGCGAGAACAAATATCCAGTCAATAGAGCCTATTCTTGTTCTAAGGGCATCCTCTAGTAGAGCACTATTTTCTCCCAGAACCTGTTGCCCAAGATTTACATCTTTTCCAACTCCGTCGGCGCCAGGAATAAGAAGAAAGTGATCAGGTGGAACTCCATCTGGTTGATCCTTAATAGTGGTATTAACCAAGATTGTTTTGCTGAATCCGAGATCTAGAAAGGCCTTTGCTAGCTTTCCACCGCCGCCTCCAACACCAATAAAGGCACACTTAATGGCACTTGCAGCAGAATTTTCTGGGAGCATTCTCTCATCATCTTCTGCGGGATCATCATCATAAGCTTCAACAAAGTCAAACCCTAGATCATCACCAGGGTTGATGGTGTCATAAAAGCTATCTTCTTTATTTTCTTCTTTTTCAGACATGTTTTTTTCCTCTTCTGTACTTATAGGTTTCAAATCTTTTGGTGCCTCTAATCTCTTTGAAGTATGTTTATCTCCACGTAAATTTTTTATAGAGGAAGCCATATGGTCTCTCCATCCTATCGACTTCAATAAATATGAAGCAGCTAAAGTAGTGACCTATTTCATTGCTAATGATGATAGATCAGTAAAATGGTGGACCCGGCGGGAGTCGAACCCGCGTCCGAAATAGCTTCAAATTCAAGTCATTCACAGGTTTGTCTAATTTACTATCACAAACTAGAAAAGATAGTCAGCTTTCCCTGCGCTTACTGACCTGTTGCGCCCCACCTGTTTCCAGGAAACCATTATGATTTTTTATTTTCGCAGGAATCTACCTGTTATTCGATGTTGGGTAACAAGGTCACCGAAGACCCCGCAAATTAGGCCGCTAGGCGGACAGATTCGAAGTGATTATTGTTATTGGCAATTATCGTTTTGAAACCGCATTTTAGGTCTGCTATTTCGTGTGACCACCTGCACTATTCTTCTCTACCACCTCGTCGAAGCCATTTCGGGCCCATTAGTTATCCTTACCCACGGCAAGAGAAATCTTTACAAGATCTGCTGCTCTTTGCTTAATGAGTCTAAGACCCTTTCTAGCTCGAACACCAGCTGATTTATTTCCATTTGCATTTTTGTGAACATCAAGATCAAGGCTCTCAACCAAGACCTTGAGCTCTTGCCATTCATTTAATAGATTAGAATCTGCCATTTTTATAACCCCTGGTCTATCTTAATTAATCCGCTTGTTTCGTTTTTATCCTCTATTGATGTATGAACAAGCCTTGCTATTTTATTCATTATCTCTCTATCTTCCAGCTCAAGAGATAAAAGATAGATAACTTTCTTCTTCTGAAACTCATTTACACCATATCTCATAATTTCTTTTACTATTTCTCGACAGGTTATGGATTGCTCGACAAGAAGATCCTTTTCAGTCTTACCGTACTTCTTCATTATTTCCTCCAGACTCGATCTCATCACGTCTCAAATACACATCAATTTTTATTTTTCCGGACTCTAAGAGAATCAGATGTTTCATTTGTGTCGATCCTGCAATTCGTTTTTTTGCAATGACTATAGGTGTATCAAAAATATCACACTCAAAATGATGTGCCACCTGCTCCCAGGTCGAAATATCACATTTATGATTGTCAAGAATGATCTGTATATTTTCAGGTAATGTTAACCTGAGATCCTCAACAGTGATTAGAGAAAGTGTATCTTCAGACCCATAGAATAGCTCTGATTTACAAAAATCAATGATCTTGTGAATAACTCCGCAGTTATTGCACTTAGAAAACTTTTCAATGGCTTCACCATCATTGTCACACTTTGAATAAACTACAAACTTATGAAAAAGCGGCTCATCTCGCTTTTTGAATTGCGGCAGCATGCAGTGACACTGAATTAAGTGTTTGGTGCCGATCATTTTTTAAGCTATGTTAAATTCATTCTTTATTTGATTGATAGCTGCCTCGATATCAGTATATCCCATAGCAAATGCCTGTGACACTGTGGCATCAACTAATTCACTAAGGTATGCTAAATCTTTTTCACTTAGACTCATTAGCTCGGTCTGGTTTGCCTGTGCTATGTTTTCTCGTAGCTTTGACTTTGTGAAATCAATCAAGTTGCGGACACTAGAATTAATTACAGAATCGATTTTCATTTTTATTCTCCAATGTTGCTAATTTTAAAATTAACACACCTACTAGTAAAATTATTTATCTTCAACAAGAGCGTGTCCTATAGAAGTAATAGATCTTAATGAAGACATACTGTTTCGAATAGCCAAGTATGCACTAGCTAGCGGAATGTATTTCTCTGTTGATTGAAATATGTCTTTAATCACCTTGTCAATTGGTGAGCTTGGTTCTTCTATGTCTATTCTTCCTGCCTCCAGACAGCCATGTCTAATAAATGACTGGTACATCCTAAGTGATGTATCTATCTGCTCAATGCATGTTCTTTCTTTGCTTATAAGATTACTTCCCACACTAATCATAACTCTTTCACCAGAGAGAGACATTATCCTCTTTTCAAACAGACTTCTCGCCTCTCCTGTTCTCTTCTCATCTTTTTCACTTTTTAAATAATCTAGCTGTCTTCTTACAGAATTTCTTGAATCAGGATTGAATACTGAAGTCTGATTTTCTGATATATGGATGCTAGAGATCACCGGTAATTCTTCCTTGATGGCTGTGGATATTAATTCTCCCTTGTAAGAAGAAACAATATCTGTGCCGCATGTTGCAGCAATATCATTTAAAATATTAACAGTCTCCTCTGTGAGACCAACAGCGATAGGAATTACATCTAGGGTTCGTCTTTGTGTGTTTACAAAGATTGTTTGTAACACATCGGGCTTAAACTCTCTTGCAAATATTGCATAAGGCTCTTTATTTTCAGACGCTCGCTCTAGCAAGTGATGAATTTCAGAGACAGATTCTATCATTCCATCGATGAGTATAACTCTTACATCCCTTCTCTTCCAGACCTTCTTACCCATTAAAAAGTGATAGTCTACACCCACATTAAACTGGTAACCGCTTACCTTCTCAATTACTGTGTGTGACCTCTGCGACTTCTCTACATGCATTGATGTATTGGGCCCTGCAAGCTCTATTGATTTATCTAAGATTTGCTTTGTGCCCGGATCGAGATTTTGACTGCTTGTAATAGTTTTCCAAATATTTCCATCTAGTGTCTGACCGTGATTATAGATTTCTTTAAGCCAGCGTTTCTCTGTTTCTTCTAACTCACTAATCATCTGACGATGACTGCACCCACCTGCTAAAAGTTTCATACAGGGATGAAGTGATTTTACTAAGATCTGAAAGCAAAGATTTCCGCTAGCACCAGAAATCAGCTCAGCGCTTGTGCAGGCATCAAGAATAATTGGCTGTATTAACCTATTGTGAAATCCCTTATCCTTAAAATAGATGTAAGATTGCAAAGGCTCTGTGCTAACAAAATTACCTCGAAAGATATTTTTGCTTCTATTAGTTAGCTCTAGCTTTTGAATTAGATCTACTTGTGCTAAAAGATCCCTTCTAAAAGCAGCCTGGTTTAATCCCTTTACGAACATAAATCATGAATCTCTCCACAGATTATTGGCTGCAAATGTTAGCACTTCTTCTGCAGAGTATTCATTATACCCATATTCATCAATTAATGTTTTCACCATTTCTGTGTATTTCTTTTTCTGATCTTCATCACGAGATTTGCTTCTTGTAACAATTCTTGCAATATCCTTCACAGAGGTGATCAAATAGCCTTCAATTGCTTCCTTGAGTGGGCCGTAACTGGTATAATCCACTTTCTTACCACGTCTCATTTTTGCAAACATATAGGCAGTTACATCGCTTCTAAATCCATCTCTAGAAGATCCTACGATTCCAATTTGCTCCTCAATTGATCGCATAAAAGTTTCATCAGGATCTCTCTCTTCTCTAGTGATTTTATCCTTAACCTTGGCAGCAGTTGTGTAGCATTCAGCATTGTCAAGATAAGAATCAAATAAAGACTGCGCCTGCTCCTCATACGCTGCTATGAATGCCTTAGCAATTTCATTCTCAAGAATGTTTAGATATTCCTCTCGAACAATTTTCTGAAGTATTTCAAGATAGAAGTCTTTCTTCTCCTCAGAAACAATTTGCTCTTTAACTTGCTTAATCAGTGCCTCGATGACAGAATTTGGTGTCATCATATTCTTTTCAGAATCTGACAAAGCATTATCAAGTGACTTCATTATAAACCTTGTTGAAATTCCATCCAGGCCTTCATGCATGGCTTCGTCTCTTAAATCTCTGATGTCTATTTTTTTAATTCTTCCATTCTCAATGACATCCTCGCCATTGTATATTTTCATCTTTGTTAGCAAATCACACTTTTGTGAAACTTGCAATCTTGACATAACAGAAAACATAGAAGCGATTTCAAGTGTATGTGGAGCAATATGTGCTGTTCTAAAATCAGATCTGTTTATCATTTTTTGATAAATCTTTACTTCTTGATCCAATTCAAGAATGTACGGTACTTCAATTTTAAGAATTCTATCGAGAATTGCCTCATTCGTGTGTTCAGACTTAAATCTATTCCATTCAGCTTCATTACAATGAGAAAGAATAACTCCGTCAAAATAAATCATTGCATTCTTTCCAGGTGACGGAACTCTTTTTTCTTGTGTGGCAGTAAGAATTGTGTGAAGAAACTCTATCTCATTCTTAAAAATCTCAACAAACTCGACAATTCCTCGATTTCCAACATTAAATGCACCATTAAGAGAAAGAACTCTGGGATCATCTTCAGAGTACATATCTAGCTTTGAAATATCCTCAGTTCCAACCAGGATACTAACATCTTGACTATTTGCGTCCATTGGTGGAACAACAGCTATTCCTCTGCGGCCTCTTTGTGAGAATGTAGCTGTTACAACAGGAAATTCTTCATACTTTCTTTGGTATTCATTGATTAGCTTGTGACGACATACAGGACATAGATCACCTTCTATTTGAATACCGAGCATTTGTCCGAATTCTTCTCTCAAGCTTCTAGGTACTAGATGCAAAGGTTCCTCTCTAATCGGACAGCCTTCAAGATAATAGACTGGAGGAGCTGTCTCCAGAGCTCTTTTAATATGTTCAACCAGCGCCGATTTTCCAGCACCAACAGGTCCCATTAGCAGAAGAACTTGTCTACTTTCCTCTCCCTTAAGAGAAGCGGACTTCAAATATCTCATAACCTTAGAAATGACAGGTTCCATTCCAAAAAACTCTTCCCTAAAGTAATCGAATGTTTTGAGCCTTTCTCCATCGAATATCTTTCTCAGGCGCGGATCAGATTCATCAAGAATGTCCGTTCCCTTGTCAATTATTGATGCATACAACCTCTTATGAGATAGAGTAACAATTTCAGGATTTTTTCTTAAAACCTCAAGATAGTCCAAGAGAGTTCCTGTAAATTTTTCAGATCTTGACTCTTTTCTCTTGTTTTGTATTAGGTCTAAGAATGATTTATTTTGAGACATGAGCAGTATTCCACAAATTTAAGTATATCAAATCTCCCAAGGCTCGTCTTCTATTATTGTAAAGAATTTCACGTCCTTGGGCCATATTTTCTTCAATCCGAAAACAACAGTTTCTGCAAGTTCTAGATCGATATCTCTTCCATCATGATCATGCTGTAAAATTAAATCGCCTGACTTAGATATATCAGAAACATAAACTAGTGGGATTGAGTTTACACCGATATTTTGCATCAGTGAATTTCTTATTTTTTTCCAACCCTCTTTATCAGCAACATCATCTATCGTAATATACTTTTTCTTCTCAGAGTATGAGAATAGATTTAACTCAAGATAATCCTCATGCTCGAGATAACATCGCAATGCTGATTCATCATCATGAACTTCTCTGATGAAAAAGCACTCATCTAGTCCGACTTCTCTCTCTATTTTTTGAAATAGAAAAAATCCTAAGTGATACGGATTTAAGCGACCAATGTGTGGCCTGATTACCTGATTGTGACTTTTTAAAAAAGGTATATGATATTTTTGAGGAAGGTCTATTTCATTCATTAATTTATAGTGCCAAAAAGATGCCCAACCCTCATTTAGAATTTTAGTCTTAATCTGTGGTATAAAATAATGAGACTCATCACGAACTATTTCAATAAGATCTTGCTGCCATCCCTTGAAATGAGAGCCAAACTCCATTAAAAATGACATGAGATCATAGTCGGGCCTAAGAAGTGTAGAATCGAGCCTGCTTTCATCATAGAGGGCATTCTCTTCATTATTGATCTCTTGTATGACCTCTAGCTTAATTTCTTCTCTGCTTTTTCTACGAAGATTACTTCTACTAGTCTGAAATCTTATGGTGTGTAAAACATCCAGAAAGTCTTCGACCTTTTTGAGCCCAATATTGGGGTCCTCTACATAAGATTGAATTCTTTTTCTTGCGTTTCTAAACTTTGAAACAACATTTTCTGGTCTCGTCTTTTCAAAAATTCTATTATTCTTAAAAAAATCACTATGCCCGACACAGTGTGCCATTATCAATATTTGAAGATAGACCGGATTCTGTCTCATGAGATAGGCAATTGAAGGGTCTGAATTGATTATCAGCTCATAGGGCAGGCCCTCCATACCCAAGTTATACATCTGGTGTGTTCTCTCAAATGACTTTCCGTATGACCAGTGTTGATAGTGAGAAGGCATGCCGTGATAAGACATGTGACCAATCATCTCATAATAATCGCAGACCTCATAGTTGATTGGATACCAGTCTAGCCCATATGTTCGTGCTTTCTCACAAATCTTGTCATCCCAAATCTTAAGATCATCAAAGGTCCAATCAGACATTAAACTTTTCCTCCGAATATCTTTGTAAATTGGGGCCAAATATCATCCTTGCCACCGATATGAACTATTTTAAATTTTGAATCAGCAATTGGTAAATAGACATCTGCCATTCCCCCCTTGTGCCAAAATCCATCCTCTGTATCTCTCTCTGGGGTGACCTGAATGAAGCAATATAGTTGACAAATATTCTTTAGTGTCGAAGAGAGATCAATTGCCCGCTGATTGTCTTCTGGCCAGTTATCTCCGTCCGAACAGTGAAAAGCATAAATGTTCCAAGAGTTCTGATGATATCTTTTGGACACCACCTCTAGACATTTATTGATTCCTGTTGATACGAATGTGCCTCCGGCGCTACCTTTCTTAAAGAAATCATCCTCTGTCACCTCTTTGGCATCAATTGTATGAGAAATAAAAACTATTTCTGTGTGTGTGTACTTGTGTCGAAGAAAGTGATAAAGCAGAAAAAAGAAAGACCTTGCCAAGAATTTTTTGTTCTGACCCATCGATCCTGATGTGTCCATTATAAAGAAAATGACAGCATTGCTGCTTTCCTTAGGTGTGGGTTTGATGTGTTTATATTTCAGATCATCATCATGAAACGGGAATCTCTTTTCACTCTCTTTATCATATGTTCCAATTCTTTCTGCGACCTTTTGACGCCTAATTTTATTCTTGAGTGACTCCTTCTTAGAAAGCCTGGGTCTAATTCCCTTGCTACGATGCCCTTTTCTTTTCCACTTATCAGACACCATTCTTTTAAATTTTTTCTTTTCCAGATCGGGAAGGTTTAGACTGTCAAAAAGATAATGTGAAAGCTCTTCCAGTGTAATTTCAACATCATAAAATTCCTCACCAGAATCTTTTCCTGCTTTTCCTTCACCATTTTTATTCTCTTGCTTAGAGCCTACTGATTGGCCTCGTGATATGTTTTTTCCCGGTGCTGAGCCTACTGTTTTATTTTTTTCATTATTGCCAAATACAAACTTATATTCTTTAATACCTCTCACAGGTATTTTGATTTTCTTCTTTCCGTCCTGACCAATTATTGATTCATCTGAAACAATATTGTGCACACCATCTCTGATAGCTCTTTTTATCTTTTTCTTGTGTCGACTACGATCTGTGGCCGACCTATCAGCTGAAGTTTTGTGATTTCTGAAAATTGACATTGCTGCCCAGTGTGAAAATTGAATTGTAAATTTTTCTTATTTTTCTATAAACATTTCTTATTGATCTGCTAAGATAATAATAATCTAATAATTTAAATCTTTCTTCTTTCTTATTCTTTCTTATTCTACTATTATAATAAATATTAAGTTTTAAAAACCAATGATTCTGCATACTGAATAGCTGGTAACAGATAGTCAGGTAGAGATTCAAGTGCTTCTTCAAATGTAAGCCACTCATGACCTGTATGTTCTAAAATTCCTGTATCAGGATTGGGCAAAATAATAGGATCTTGCATAGTGCTAGCAACATAAGCATAGCCCTTTCCGTATTCTATCGGCTCAGAACCCCATTCAAAATTTAGATCTGTTATGCCAGCTTCTTCAGCTGTTTCTCTAATTGCTGCATCAAAGGGACTTTCTTCAGGTTCGATCAGACCTTTTGTTATGTCAAATTTTTTATTCCTCTTAAGACACAAAATCTTGAAACCATCATCAAACTTTCTAATCACAACAATGCCTGCACTAATTTTGGGCACTTCAGTTTCAATTATTAGTCTTATTATCTCTCTGAGCACATTCTAATTATTATTTAGCCCTGCCAAAATCATCTTCAACCCTTACCACATCATCGATTTCAGTGGTAGAAACCTCTAATAGAGTAACCTGAGAATCTCTGGCTTCAAATCTATGAATTGTGTTAGGTGAGACGTGAAAGATCTCTCCAGGCCCAAGAGGACTAATTGTTAAATTACCCTCAGAGTTATTATGATGCAAGAAGAGAATGCCATCTAGAACTCTAATTGTCTCCTCTTTTTTCTCATGATATTGTAAGCTTAGCTTTTTATGAGGGTGAATATTCAGTATTTTTCCAACATAGTTTTCAGTTTTTGCCCAAATTTCTTCACTACCCCATGGCTTTTCAACAAATACTTTTTTCATTTTATTCCTCACTTAAATGAAAAATAGGGTCTATCACTTAGTATACCTAATATTAGGACAGCCGTATGAAAAATGTAACTCAAAAAGTAAGATTTTTAAAATTTATCAGATTTCATACTATTTTGATTACAATTTTTGCTGCATTTTTACTGCTAAAGGATAATCTATGGTTCAAGCAGGAGATGCCAGATAAAAACTTTATTAGTCTCATTATGACTAGAACGCACATGGATCAGTGCATTGATACAGGCTGTATAGGAGAATACACAATACAGGATCTTGGAATGGCGACAGCTTCTGGTTTAGCCATAGGAACAATTAGCAATAAGACATACATTTTAACTGCAAATCACTTTTGTAACTCTGAGCAATATTCTCTGGGTATGTCTCCACTAGACGGATACATTATATCAAAAATTCATGTATCTGATGTCGATGGTAATTTATGGTCATCGAAGATTGTGTACGCTGATTTAAAATCTGATCTCTGCTTAATCGAATCAGAGATGTCAGCTGTTAATTCAATCAGGCTTTCGAGCACGATGCCTGCAGTTGGAGAGAAAGTATTTGCACTGTCAGCCCCAGGAAGCATAGCTATGAAAGAGGTAGGGCTTCACCTAGAGGGATATTTTTCTGGATGTGACTATCAAAACATGTGCTACTACACAATTCCATCAACGTTTGGAAGTTCGGGCAGCGTAATTCTCAATAGAAAGAGACAAATCATTGGAATGATTCAAATGTCGCCAAGAGACTTTAACTTTACGTCAATCGGTGTTGGTCTTGTGGCGATGAAAAGATTTCTTGAAAATGCATCTTCTGATTTAAAGATAGATCTCATTAACTGGTCTGTTCAATAATTCTTGCAATATAGATGCAAGCTCTATTTCTTTTATGTGCCTTATTCGGATTTTGACCGTGACCAGAGGTTAAGATTTTTGCGAGGTGTGGTTCCTGCCTCATTATTTTTCTCCATTGCTTTCTGAATTTCCTTTTCGATATTCTTCTAGCTTCAGAATCCATGGAGCTTAGCATCTCAATAAGTTCATGTCCCGTAAATGCAGGAACCACACCCATTTCAAGCATCTTTAGCTTGGCAATAAATGACTTATCGTTCATTTTTAAATACGGTTACTAAGGATCCAAGAGGATCCTTTTCACCTCTTCTATTATTGTTACTTATCTGATCCAAAAGGATCGAATAATTATAGAATGTTAAAGACGTCTTTACAACAATGAGTAAAAAACTATACATCTCTAATTCGTTAGATTACACACCCATCCAGATGATGCTAATGTCTGAATTTTGTGTGTTTTGCATGCAACACTTGCCAGTCGAGGGAGATGTAAAAATATTGGTGGTCGATAACCGTGAAGATCATGGGATTAGCACCACAGGTGTTTACCACATCGGTGAGGGTTTGCTAAAGATCTACGCTAAAAATAGAGCGCTGGCAGATGTTTTAAGATCAATTGCACACGAATTGACTCACATGATGCAGGATGAGGTCGGGCTGATTCAAGGACCGGTGCAGGATGCTGGAGGTTTTCACGAGGACCAGGCCAACGCCAAGGCCGGGGAGATTATTAAGCTATTTGCTAAGAGCAAACCAGAGCGGAAAAAGATCTACGAATCAGTACTTGCTAAAATGTTACTTGCTTCGCTTACGTAGAGGCAGGATCATATTTGCTAACGCTTTTAACTGTGATATGAACTGCGTTATTTTCCCGCTCAATTAAGGCTCTTAGCTTTACAGGAATGTTATCATTTTCTGACACGGCCTTCACCGCAGAGGCAATTTCATCAAGATTTGCACCGGAAACATCAAATGCTGTGCCATCGCCGTGTCCAGCACGACCAATAAATCTATTGATTATAAGTCCCAGACCTTTTAGCTTCTTGTGTGCGACATCAAGATCATCGCTGGGCACATTCCTTTCTTTTGCATAATTCCTGATGATTCTATCCTGGTCCTCTTGTGTTCGAAGGCCTGACGTCAAACGTGATCCCGCAGGCAAATAAGGTTGCAACCACTTAAAAGCATTTTTTATCGCCGGAGTCAGCTTCACACCATCATTAATTCCGCTCTGATTGCGACTGACCTCTACTGCTACGCTTGTCGTCCTTGCTGGACTTCTAGCAGTTGTGGCTGCTTTCTCTCCCCGGCCTAAAGTAAATCCGGCGGCGCCCACCTTCTCCTGGAGTTCACTAGAGGTCTCATCAATAACCTCTTTAATAAGCAGCCTAATTTCCGCGGCAGAGAGAATCATCAGCTGACCTCAAATTTGTCAGCGTTATCTTCAATCCATTTATGAATGGCATCCAGAGTAGCCTTTCCGTTCTCAGATGCAGTGATCTTTGTGTATAAGGGACCACGACCAAGTCTAAGGGAGACAATCTTATTATTCCAGCGCATACCGGGCCTCACTCTATACTCTTCTCCGTCATCTGACTGAATTCTGATTGCCTTGGCTCTTCTCACATCCTCACCCTGACCCCTTCTAAGATCTCTAATATTAAATTCAGGTCCCAGATCTCTTGAAGCTTTATAGACGTGTGTTCTTCCCTGATTTCTAACAACTGTCCTTGTTCGACCTGTTATAACATCCTCAGCAGCCTCACCAGTTTCGGGATCCTCAGCGGCAGGCTCAACATCATCAGGTACCCAGTCAGCACTAATCTTTTCAACTTCCTGCGGTTTATCATCCTGCGGCTTGTACTCCTCAAGAATCTTTATAAAATCTGAAACGTAAATATGTCTGTCTGTTCCGGGATACTTCATATCACGCTGCTGGTTGTAGAATCTTACCCACTCCCAGAATCCAGGGCCAACTCCCCTGGGTCTGTGATTTAGATCAACCCAAAGTTCTCTGATTCTTCTAGCAGATTCTGTGTCATCAGAGAGGTTAACATACTGTTCCCAGTCCCGAGCATACTTCTTCTGTGTGCCACCAGCAGCCGGTTCAGCAGTAGCCGCTCCAGCATCCTCAGAACCAGCTTCCTCTTCGGCCTTGGTAGCGGCAGCTTCCTCTTCCGGGGCTGCCTCGACAGTTTCCTCTTCGGCCTTGGCGGCAGCCGCTTCTTCGGCGGCATCGGCAACCTCTTCTTCATCATCTTTTGTTCCTGGCAAAGGTAGGCTATCAGGAATTTCGTCCGGTGACGTGAATCCGGCATCTTTAATCGTTGCCTCTTCCCTGATTATCTTAAAGATAGCATGACGAAGTGATGTCTCCTCGATGCCCACCACATCCTTTCCCGCCTGCCAGGCGGCTTTGCCGGCGCCAACCACAGTTTCTGCAGCATCAGATGCAGCATCCGTCATGCTGACAGCTTGCATTCTAGCTAGTGCAGCATTCTTGTCGCCTGGGATTCTCTTTGCCTCTGCTTCAAATTTCTGAATTGCTGTGGTCTTGGAGCCGCCTGCCATTACAGATTCCAGCGCTGCCAGAACAGCCCGCTTAAGCGCCGCCGCAAAAATATCTTCTTTCTCCCTGCCTATGCCAGCAAGCTGCTTAACTGTCACCCCTGGCTGGAATTGCTCCGTGATATCACGAATAATTGCTTTTTGGCTTTCTGTATCAAGCATTCCCTTAAGAATGACTGCGGCCTCCTTGCCCATGGGACAGTTTCCCCATTCCTCCGAAAGGCTTCCCAGCCAGATTGTTCCGTGGTGAGTGGTGAGCCAGGCGACTCCTTTTCCGGCACGTTTGTAGGCACCAGCTCGTGTCATCTGACCTGGGCTTCCTCCTGGGATCTTCCAGACCTTAGGTCGACCCTTAGTTAGTAATTCAAGAAATTGTCCCGCTGCATCTTCGGCCTGAAACGGGGAGAGACGTTTAACGCGAGCGGAATGCATTCCTGTACGCTGAAGAAGAATATGGGCCAGGTCTGCCTCGGCCTTGTTTGGATCCTTCTGAAATACTTTGAGAAATTTTTCGATATCTTTCTGATCAATACTCTTGAGCGCTCGTTGCGCTGATTTTGTTAATTGCTCACCTACCTGTCTCCCTGCCATCCGACCGGTTTTCTTCCCCACCAGCGCTACGCCAGCAATTGCAGCTGGTGTGCCTATCCCACCGGAGGCCACAGCTCCCCCGATCAAACCAACTACTGCCACAGCATCCATTGTGTTGAGGACAATGTCTAACCAGGGCGTCGGTTCTGTTCTTTGCCCGCCGTAGATTCCCATCATCATCTTTGTCTTTGAAAGTCCCTCAAAATCATCCTTAATCAATTGATAGATCGGTTTGGCAACACTGTCAATAAACTCACTAGCACCAGTGACACCGTCTAGTGCAGCTTCGATAGTAGTCGCCTTCGTCTGCAGGCCTTTGCTTACGTCAATGATCTTGGCTATATCCTCCTGTGCCGCCCGAGAGCAGGTTTCCGCAGCAGCATGATCCTCACTATAGTCCCTATAGTATGACTTGACATCACTAGCAATTGTATATGTTGCGGCAACCTTCCATCGATCTAGAAGGTCAGAGTCTTTTATCTCTCCGGCACGATCGATAAACTCCTCCCAGTCCGACCTGCTCGTGCCGTATCCAAGAATCTTCAAGGACCCTGTTGTGTCTGTAAGGAGACCATTTATTGTCGGCAATTTTGATAGACCTCGAACCTGGGCAGGATTGCCATCTTGATCAATTACTGGTCTGAGAACATTAGGTAGATAAAAAGCATTAAGCCACTGCTTAAACTGAATGAGAAAGGTCGAAAACTCGCCATCATCTCCGCCTTGCACATAGCCACCTGGAGAAGTCAGTAGATGTCTCTGCGCCATCATAATCACCTCTTTTCTCTTGTTGTCCCCTTCATCTGGAATCCAATTAAATCTCTCAGAAAGTATGACAAGCCTCTTTCTTTCGATTTCCTCACGAATAATCGCTCTTGCTTGTTTTTCGGATAATCTCACAGCAAACCCCGTGCACTTTTCAATAAATATGATGAAAAAGACGTATTATTAATAGATGTGCATAGTTGAAAACTATCATATTTCGTGCAAAAAGTGTTAGTGTATTTTAAAATAAGAGCATGGAGGTAAAATGGTACTATTCGCAACGATTCTAGCGACCTTTTCTATTGCCCAGGCCAATCACGATCGATTCTTTGAAGATGTGACTTTTCAGACGGTGTCTCAATTCACGGATAGCAACGGAATCAAGGTAACGTATAAGGGTCCCAGTGAAAAGGACTTCAGTGAATTTAAGAGCGTATTTTTGGAAACAGCGCTTAGGTACAGAAGTTTTGCCGACACGGGTGAAGCGGTCTGTAAGAATATTATTCTAACTGTCTATGACATCCCGTATGAGATGCTAAATGACAAAAAGAGAACCGCATTTGTTGACTGGGAGGGGAGAAATAGAGTCTATGGATTTTATGATAAGGTGGACGCGGGGCCAGGAGAGGTCGGAATGTTTCTAAGCTACTCAGATGACATCAAGGACTTTCAGCGTCAGTATATCATGGCACATGAAAGCGCTCACTACTGGCAAGATATTCTGTGTCAGGAACGACCTGTAAGTGAAATTGAAGCAGAAGCCACTGCTTACGGCAAGTATTTTATCAGTCTTCACTAGTCTCTTTCTGGGGGGTAAAAGCCCGACTAACTTTAACAAGAGAGTCACTAGTGTCGGCATCGTAGTGAGGAATCTCTAGCTTGCCAAGCTGGAATTTTTCAGCCCGTGTCTGGATGGGGTGTGAAGCACCATACCCTTTGAATCCTCTCACCTGCACCTTTCCCAAGTCCTCAACAATGAGGCGGATGTACTCTCTCAATTCTTTCGCATTGACTCTCACAGGATTTCCAAGATTCCCATTGCGATAATTGTGACAGTCTGCACCACAGCCCAGGTGGTGATTGCAGCCGTTTTAAACGTATTCAGTTTTTGAACATCGGCTGATAGCTCTTTTAACTGTGGTGGGCTAAGAACATCATCAATTCTTAACCTCCAGGCTTTTAGATCTTCGACGTCATCTCGAACTCCAATGACATTAGCGAGCTCGGTCTTTATCTCTTCATTGACATTTCGGAGACTCTCATAGTTTTCGTTTAGTCTCTCTAGCTCCTTGAGAACATGTCGTGACCATTCATTCCAGCCATTAGTTTCCATCACTAGCCTCGGCAGATTCATCTTTATCATTTTCACATAATTCTGAAACTATGCGATTGATCTTTTTTCGTGTCGCATCACAGCCTATGCTATTGACCTTGCTAAGTGATTTTTTTAGATCACCTGAAATCCAGTCAAGACTAAAGCTCTTGGGTGGTTCATTACAGGTGATAAGCTTCTCTGTTAAACTCTTCAAATAATCTAAACCCTTTCTTGACATCTTTGACATCTTCCAAACCCCCGGACGTGTAAACGCTGACTTATAAACGCTAAATTAATTTACTAACTAAACTGACTGACCCTGATCGGACTGACGTAACTTCGTAACATGAGAGATTAATTTCTCTATGATGCCAGAAACAGGCTCTACCATGCTTGCTAGCTGCTGCTGGATTGCAACTATGTCCTCCTCAATATTCTTGTAGACATTTTCACGCTGGCCCTGCTGTTCTGCAGGAATCTCAATCACATTATCTTGCTCTGCAAGATGAATGATCTCCTCACGAATAAGCTGTCTAAGTGTGATGCTACTGACTTTCACGCAATCCTCGCTCTCATGAATTTAATTATTTCTGCTACAACCAAATAATTAATTGTTGAATAAATCGTGCAGGGGACTATACTGTGAAAATATCTAAAGAAGAATTAAAAAATCTCGTCCAAGAAGAGATCCAGAAGATCATTAGCGAGAATCTTCTCAATGAGGCCAAGGATGTTAGCGACCAGGAATACATGGAATTGACGATGGCCAGCACAGAGGGTGACAACGAAGAATTTTTAAGATTGTGGGGAATATATGGTGACCCTAATGAGTATGTCCAAGATGAAAGGATGAAGTACATGCTCAATCAGGGGATCGAGGCCAAGCTCCTTGACTCGGAAGGAAGACCTACTGCTCTGGGGGCGGGAGCGGATCCCCTTGCTGTCAGAGGTCTAGGCGCAGAGAAAAAGTCCTCCCGAACCATTCGAAAAGCAACATACACAATTGAAGATCTCAGGTCTGGAAAGGCTGTGGCAAGAATGGGTGATCGAGGCGGCATTGTAAAAACACTACAGAACATGTTGCTAACAGTTGGTGAAAAATTGCCCAAATATGGTACTGATAGTGACTTTGGGGGTGAAACTAAGGCAGCAGTTATATCATACCAGAAAAAAAATAACCTAAGTCCTGATGGTGTAATCGGAAAAAACACTTTTGCCAAGCTCTTTAGTGAGATAGGTGCTATGCCTGACATTGACGACGGCACCGATAAGCTGACAGCCGGAGAGGTGCCGGGAGAAAAAGGCTCCAGAGCACTACCTGGTCCTGAATCTCTCTTTAATAAAGCCACATTTGTTCCGATTCTAAAGAGGGTCATCACCGCCGACATAGCTGATGAACAAGTGGCCTCGATTCATGCCGAGCTATTGTACAACGTTCTGGTGGGATCAGATCCGGCCGACGAAGCTGCCTTCACTTTCTGGAATGAAATCGACGTCGGTGAACGAGATAGATACCTAAATACTGCTGTGTTGATGGCAAAAATGCCCGCTGAGTTTCCGAATCCTGAAGATGTCACTGATATTGTGAGGGGTAACCAAAGCTGGGAAGACGAGTTCCTGGAAGACCAGGCAACCTGGGAAGCACCGAAAGAATCACTCGAAGAATCCTCCTCTCAGGATGGAAGCATTCTGAATGAGCGCTGGCAGAGACTTGCCGGAATAGATGTGCTGTAGTCGGGGATGTGAAACCGATAATTGTCAGAAATAGTCTTATTCCAAGGCTAATGAGTGTTTTCATTCGGGTCCACGCAATCACCCTCTGGCCCTTTATCTTTATTAGGGATGAGGGAAGCAATACGACTCTTAATCATGAGAGAATCCACATAAGACAGCAGGCCGAATTGTGGATCATTGGATTCTACATCTTATACATCCTGGACTGGTTCAAGGGTCTAAGAATTTATGATGACGCCGGTGCTGCTTATGCGTTTATTAGATTCGAGCAGGAGGCACATGAAAATCAGAATGATGCTTACTACTGGCTCACTCGAAAAAAATTTGCCTGGAAGGACTACATCGTATAATTGAGACTCATGATTCCGCTAATGATCATGAGAAGCGCAGCACTAACAATTATAGAGAGGCATAGGATTCCTGTGAGGAGCGAGCCCTTGTTTAAGCCTTTCCACTCTGCCCACTCACTTATGCTCTTTCGGATCGGGATGTGAGGCAGCTCCTCTGGCTCACTCTCAATTCTAATTTCCGGAGGAGTTCGTATCAGCTTAAGATAGTCTGGTCTTTCACTATCACTCATTTTCTCTCCGTGGGTGTGTAGACAATTCGAGTCCCCATGACCCTATCGATGACATCAGACCTAACACCCCAGTTGGCATGTTGATTCTTTCCCATGTGATGGTCATAGTGCCAAGGAACATGTATCTTCGCCCACTCCGGATTCAGGTGAGCTCTCTTGTGAACCTTGTGGTAGTGAAAAGAAGAAACCATATTTGTCAGAACGAACCAGGGAGCGATAGCGATAAGGGGAAGATGAGCGATGTTAAGAAGGAAAAGTGCCACAAGTTCCTTTCCACCTGCATCCCATCTAAATTTTTCGTAGATAGAATCATAAAATTCATTTTTACGTGAGTTTCGGTGGTGCTCCTGAAAGTGAAAAGAGAGAACGTGATTATTGGAGGTGCCAAATTTGTGTAAGATGTGTTTGTGGAGCACCCACTCCATAATGTGGCCGTATGCCCACGCTACGAGGATCTGACAGCCGATCCAGAACACCTACACTAAACCTCTCTTCTAATAATACCTATCTGACAGTGAAGTTTTTAGGAGGAGAGAACAGGAGTGCCTATCAGAGTGGCAACCTCAACTGAAACATCAGCGATCTCGCGGTGGATGGGACGAAGCTCATCGGTTATGCCAAGAGTGGGGTCCAGACGAAACGACTCCAGGGTTCTTTGAACGGCACCCTTCTTGTCGAGATCGAACTTGGACTTACTTGCGATATCCAGCATCTTTTGAAAATTTTTGCCTTTTAACATCTGCCACTTGGCACCCCGATCAGGAAGTCCAAGAACACCTGACTTAAGTTCCATCATTCCACGCTTCACAGCGTCGGAAAGAAGCTTAAGAGCCTTATCATAGTCAATTCCATCTTCGTCGGGCTCTTTACCAACTGCGCGAAGAGAAGCAGCAGCAGAGGAGAGATCTGTAGCGACATCATCTAGATCGACATCTCCGTCTCCATCCGAGTCGGCAGCCTCTTGAAATATTAGGCCGCCTATCTCGTTGAGAATTAGATCACGGAGAGAAAATTTATCCAACGAATTGGCCATCTAGCTCTATCCTTTGCTAAATTTCTTTATCTTAGGTTCTCGGACCTCATGGTGATGATGCTTTTCGGTTAGAATGGAAAGAGAGCTAGCAGGAATGTTTTCGACGAGTGCATCTCCAAACTTAACATCGTACCAGTCAACATCACCGTTCTCTGTTAAGGAGTGCCAGACAGCATTTCCGATTTGATTTGTCTCACCCTTGACACCGAATTCATTTTGCTCCTTGAGAGTCTTAAAGGCGACGTGATTAGCACAGGCGTGGCCGAGAAGCTTCTTCTGGTCGGCGTTCAGCTTTGCCTTCACCATACCACTTCCGTGAGGAGCGGCCTTGTCACCTTTCGCGATATTTGCTATTTCCTCCTTGATCATCTCTCTAATGTCAGACATGCTCACGTGGGCTGTCTCACAGACACCGTGATCATAGGCTTTGACATAGTCCACCTGGTGAACAAGGTTGTCACCCCCGTCAAAAACGTCCTCTCGGGTTTCGATGTCACTAACAGACTTACCGCCGAGTGTAGGATCCTTGAAACGATCCTCAGACTTCTTGGCCTCTTCGAGAATCATATCTTTAAGCTCTTCAATTGAAATTTTAGCCATTTTTTGCTCCAATACGTTAGATAAATATCCCACTCACCTACAAATTGTAGGGATCATTTATAAGCATGAGCCACTCGTGGTCCACAGCAATCTCAATCTTTCCTCTAAAGTAAATGTCGTAGACAATTCGCGGCTTTTTGTGAAATGTCGCATCTTTTGGATAACCTTCATACTGTCGAAGGATAAGACCAGGAGGAACACACTCAACAGGCTCCATTGAGTCATGCTTTCGGACACAGACTAGGGACCCAGTTAAGAACACTCATTTAAGTATCGATTCATTTTAAAAATCTACGATTTTTAAAAATTCTCTCACTTACGAATAGTGTCCTCTAGAGGGGTACGACCCCTGTCATTCCTGTGCAGGTGCCACCGAGAATCACGGCGTAGAAGAACCAGCCTCCGAAGACAGCACCACAGAGGAATCCCTCCGACCAGGTGCAGATCGCAGCTAGCCACCAGGCAAGCCTATGATCACCGACCAGGAGCTCATTGATAAGATGGGTGATACCCTTTGATAGTCGTCTCATGTAACTAACTATGTCACGCGGCTAGAAAGTAAGTGATCAGAGAAGGCGGAAGATGAGATATTCGCCGACCTCACGATCCAGCGAGGCCACGCGTGAGATACGGTTGATCCACCACTCCTTGGGTTGCACGGTCAGGTGAGTGCCACCGGACTGCTTATAGGCGATCTGGAAGATAAAACCGACACTGGCGATGCGCGCGAACTCGTCAAGGGTCTCGTCGATATCCTCCTCAAATATGTGCTCCATCATGTCAAAGGCGGTGATCCACTCCACGGAGTTATCGTCAATAGGTACCTCCCAGGCGGGAGCTGTGATCCATGTGACTCCCTCACCCTCTGCGGGACACACCCAGTCAACGCCGATAATGGGGTCAATGCCCTGGTCCCTGGCCCAGAGACAGAAACGTCCGTCCCCCGTTCCTATGTCACAGACAGAGCCAACTCCCATCTCGGCGAGATAAGGAAGGAAGCCGCGAGCGTGAAAGCCGGTGTCCTTGGAAGCACGATTAACTCCCAGTGCATCCTTATAGGAGAATAGGTCCTTATAGTAATTGTAGTAGCCCCAGCGAGTGTCAAAGAATACTGGGCTCTGCTTATAGGTGAGATCCACTGAGTCCATGGGATCCCGAGTGTCTGAGTTATCAGCCATGTTGTTTTCCTCCTGGTAACGGTAACAATTAAATATGGAGTATTCTGAGGGAAGACCGAGCAGCCCGCACCCGTTTGTTGCGCCCGAGCATAAAAAAAGGGGGTGCCAAGGCACCCCCAGTGGTTTTGGATCTCTTAGAGACTATGCGTCAGACGACGGGCTCAGGGTGTCATTGAGGAATCCCTGTAGAGCGCGTGCTTCCTTCACCGTCATGGTGAGGCTGGACGTGCCAGTGGCGTACTTGTCAGAGCTCGAGCGTGTCGAGATCTTTACGGTGTTAGAACCGGCCTTCTTGGCGATGGTGTTACGGTTGACTTCGAAGTTGAAGCGTTGTGTTGACTTTGACTTATTATAGATCACGTAATTCTCCTGTTTTGTTGATACGTGTGACTCAGTTATCTCTGAATCTCGTAATAATACACAGGGTAACCCGGATGAACAAGAAAAAGTGCTAAATTATTGTCCTTGAAGACCCCAGAGCTTTATCACCTTATCCATGACGAATTCCATGCTAACTTCTAGGTCTTTAATTCTCTCCTCGGGAGATTTTTCTCTCTGGGCCGCTGACGTATGAAAGACGTCCTGTTCTGCGAGAAGTGCGGCCTCTTCTATGATCATCTGTCTGAGTTGCTTGCTTGTAAGTTTCATGATAAGTCTAGACCCATGTCTGGTGTAATGTATCTATAGCTATTCTAAAACGGTTTCAAAATCTCTCCGGAATTTTTTGGGGCGAAATAGCCTTTTCAGATTAAACCGCGGTCCCAGTTTGAGGGATTACCATGTGTCCTGGACGATGGGGAGAGTGAACAGATAAAGGTCAGTGCTATGAATGAAGAGAAAGGGTCAGCGGTAAAAAGAATCCGGAGATTTTTGTGTTGGAACCTAGCGAGCCCTCCAGGGACCCCCCCTGGGCTGAGCTTGCAGGGCCCCCTAGAGGGGGCGCCCCCTGGGGCCCTTTTGAGCCCTTTTTTGGGGCGCCCCCCATGGCCCTTTTCTGACGCTAGAGAGGGGCCCGTCTAGGCCCCTCTGTTTGGCTCCGTAACGGCGCCCCCTGTACCCCATTAGGTTTCATCCCGGGGTGTAACAGGAGCGGGGTGTCGCCACCCAGTGGCTATGACCAGTACACCCCGATGACTGCCCCGTTGAAGGGTTCGTGGTAGACACGGTCGCTGTAACCGAGACCACGGATTCCGAGATTCACGTAGTCGTCAATCTTCATCCACCTGTCTGTGTTGTAGACGGTGCATCCCTCCGGAGGAATCGGAATGCCGAACTCCTTGTACTCGTAGTAGAAGTCCTCAATATCTGAGGCGTTAGGAATACCGGACTCACAGTAGATCTCCAGCACCTCTCGGTCATTGACCCACTCACCCGGTCCCCTACCGGCTATGTGAATCTCTGATTTAACCGCCTTCAGCAGCGGAGCGTCTAGCTCCTTGTCTCCGCAGCCGAACTCGTGGAGGATTCCCTCTCTGTATAGCTTTCTGATTGTGTCACGTCTGATTCTTTTCATCTGTCTGCGCCTCCTACTGGCACTTAAGGGTGAAACGGGGGAGAACCTCAAAGTCCGTGCAGCCATCCGGTGCACACCACTTCGCGAGTGCGATAGCCGCTTCCTCACTGATGGCAGTGAAGGACCGCTGCTGGGTGCGGCCGACCCAGTCGATTGGCCGCTGCCATTGAACTACGTAACTGTATGTTTGCCTTCTCATGATGGACTCCTTAGTCGCAGCTGGGGTGAGAGTTGTGGTAGGCTGCCTCATCACGGACGGCGTAGACGGAGCCCTTTCGAACTTTAAGTTTCGCGGGGCCGCTGCCGAAGTGGGCATTCGCGATCTCCTCAGCATGAGCGGCGTCACGAGCATAGACCTGATTGTACCCACCGCCTTCCCAGAGAAAGCTGAAGAGGGTGCTGCGGCCGGTGGACGGATCTTTTCTGTGTGGATTAAGGGACATCTGTTTATCCTTTTTCGGGGGATTGATTTGGTTGATTACCTCTCTATTATATCCTAACTGTCATCGATCTGCACGACACTGTATCCCTCCTGACACCATCTCTTTGCCGTCGCTCTTGCGCATGCACGGCTGCAGTAGGGAGAGGGCGAGGGAGCGTCCTGACTCACCCCGTTCACCTCGTATGTCCATCCCTCCGGCTCGAGCAGGAGCCAGAGGCCCTTAGCGGGCCTCTGACAGCACTCACACCTGTCCGTCATCTAGGCCGCTGCCACTCTGACGACGGGAAGTTGCTTCGCGACGGGCCACAGCGCCTTGCACTTCATGGCGATAGCGATCCGTGCACCGCGGGTCATGTAGAGGCCGCGGCTGGGACGGTGACCAGCCTGCTTCCGCTCATCATCGAGACCGTGACCCACCTGCTTCGGCAGCCGAGGAAGGTTTCCGTTCCAGTTGACCTTGAAGCGTTCGGGGTACCGCATGTCCAGGTTGTTGGTGGCGACGAAGGCCAGCCGCTTCCCATCAGGGTCGGTGCAGAATCCGCTGACGACCACAGTGCTAAGACCGGACTTCGGATGCGCCTGAAGTGCCTCTGAGGAGGTGATTTCGAAGGTGTAGGATGAGTCTGCTGTTCTGGCCACGGTGGCCTCCTTTCTTTTTCGTTTTTGGTGGGGAACCATTCCCCTTCCGTGTAATCATTATACCAGGCATCGACCACGATTGCACGTGACTGGTGTCGTGCTGACGACCTCGAGCAGTGATGCCGAACAGCTCTGAACGTCGTAGAGGTCACTGTCCTGGGTGTCACCAAGCTGAACCCACATGAAGACAGGGTAGGTCCGGTCGCCCTCGGGCAGCGTGCCTAGCTCAACTCCGCAGGGAAGCGTGCCCAGGTCTGTTCGAAAGCCGAGCACCACTGCGTACCACTCCCGCCCTCGACGTTTCACGAGATCACCGACATTCATATCCTCTCCTTTGCCGCCGAAGCGGGCCTCCTAGTGGAGGCCGATGCTTTCGATACGGGTTGAGTCGTAGCCGTAGTCACGCATAATGAACTTCCGAGCCTGGTCCTCAGAGGCTGCAGCCACCAGAACGCGACGGAAGAACTTCTCTCCATCATCACGGCCGTTGAGGCTGTAATCCCTGAAGACCCACCAGCTGACGATGACGTCGTAGACCTTCAGGTCATCAGGGCATCCGTTCTTCTGGATGTGCCGAACGGGGTAGCCAAATCGACAGGAAACCCACGGACGGTCTTGGGGGTGAACTAGGTTTATTGAAAGGGACATGTTTTCTCCTTGGTTGGTATGAATATCATACCACAGCCATCGACCATCTGCACGTCACCCTGCGTTGAATGATGCCAGGATCACACCCCCACTCACGATCCGCAAGGCACCGTCTGCGGCCTCACCGAGCCAGACGACGTCGAGAGATTCGAGGTCCCCAGTCCAGCTGTGGTAATACGACGCTTCATCGTCAACATCACCGTTGGGAAACACCGGGTGCCAGCGGCTGTCTGACTCCACCCAGACCATGCGCTCCTCACCACGCGGGTGAAGACGTCGAGCCTCACCGGCTGTCGCTGCGACGCACACGAAGGAGTCGAACTCATCATAGCCGATGTTCTCTTCCGACGGTCGGCTCACTCTCCAAAGACATCGAATCACAGACATACGTTTTTATCCTCGCTTGTAAGAGTAGACAACAGAATCCACGCTGTAGGGAATGTCCTTCTGAATGAGCTCGTCAATAATCTCATCAGCCTCATAATAGTCATACGCATATCGTGTCCTCTTCACACCATACTCCGACCATCTAATCATTTTCGGATACTCACATTCACCACAGTTGCAATCAAATTCGGGTTCCATCATATCTCCTTGATGTCCCAATCATACCACGGTCACTCCGGATCTGCACGCACTCAGTATCCTGGATCTACCGATGGGAGGCCATGCGGCCGTTCTTGAGGACCTTCACCCACCGGCCACAGTGGCCACACGAGTTATGGGTGAACCCGAGTTTCAGAAGGTGCAAGGCGACTGGGCACCCGCTTCCCTTACACTTGTTGTTGTCGATGGTCATGTTCTCTCCTGTTGTTATCATATGATAACCTTTCGGGAGAGGCGTCCTCGCCTCCCTCAATCCAACCCTCATGGGCGGCTCGAAATTCAACGACTGACGGCGGACCAAGATCCGAGACCATCGACAAAAACTCTGCCTGAAAGTCTTCACAACCAAGTGAGGTCATAAAGTAACCCCCAGGCCAACCAATAAAGATGCGATCTTCTGACATTCTATTCTCTCCCGGAGACTCTTCTATCTCAAATGCGGCCTCACGTCCTTCAGCCTCATCGATCTGAGCTTTAAGCTCCTGACGAGTTAGACGGCTCTCAGCCTGATGTTTGTGAGGTTTACACATGAGACATCCTGAGCGTGTGCTTTTCGGTCCGCGACGTTTGTGATTTGCCATGTTGATTCCTCGGTATAGCTATCATACCACAATTGCGCTCGACTTACTCGTTTACCTCTGCGTCAATCCCACCATACTGCCAGAAATCCCTTGCTCTGTCCAAAGATTCTCTCTGCCTTTTGTGCGCTGCCACAGCCTCTGGCCGGGTCACCCACAGGATGGGTACGTCATCGAAGCCATCATTCTCATCGTCGAGGCGCACGACCTCCCAACCCTCTCGAGCTGCTACAATGTGGGCCTGAGCGAGGAATACTCCTTCAAGCAAAAATAGACCAAAATCATTGTCAACGACGTCAACTATCTGCGCCATGTTATTCCCCTTGTTAGGTGATACCATTATACCACAAGGCGCCAGCGCCTGCACGATCACTTGTAGATGGTGTCGCCATCCCACGGTGTGTTCTCGATGACAACCTGATCCCGATCGAGCGGGAGCTCGACGAATCGATCGGGAATCTCGTTGTTCCGACGAAAGTCCTCTACAAACAGCCCGATGTCATCACCTGAGAGCCATCGAATAAGCTCGTTCAGAACTGCCTCATCGGCTTTATAGACGCCGCCCAACTTGTCCTCAAGCTCAGCTAGCAATCTCCAGATTGGTTCCGCAAATTCTCCTTCTGCCATTCTCACCTTCTCCTATGTGTGTGGGTGAATGTCAACTACTGTGTCGCCGATCGCTGCTGCGAGGGCGAGTGTCCATAGCGCTCCAACAGCGCCAAGTCCTATCGCGATCATGATAACCTCCTATTCCGAAGCAGGAATCCTACAGTGTTTATTGGAAGTGTATACTACAAGATTGTCATTAACAGCTCATGTCGTCGTGGGTGTCTGATCCCATCTCCTTTTGGCCTGGTGGCAACCGATTCTGGCAGGGTCTCCACTGTAACACCAAAGCGCCTGCTGAGGACTCGTTCTTCCCTCGGGGTGAGGCAACAGATGACCTCACGCTTTACGAGGGGAAGAGTTGATTCCTCCTCCACTGTGCCTGCGATCAGGTCCACCCGTCGAGTGCTGGAGTCTCCCACAGTCTCGTCGAGGGCAACATTCCTCTCCGCTCGATGAGCTGCCCGCGAGATCCGCTGGCGAATCCACCAGGTCGCATAGGTTGAGAACTTAGTGCCCCGGCTGGTATCAAACCTCTCTGCTGCCTTCAGCAGACCAAGATTCCCCTCCTGAACGAGATCGTCATAGGCGATTCCGGACCATGTGTATCTGCGCGCTTGCCAGTGTACGAGTCCTTGATTTTCCGCAACAAGCTGGGTGCTCAATTTGAATCCTTTGAGTGGGTGAACATTCCTTGTTAACCCTTTCAGTATACCATTTTTAGAATGGGGGCCGTAACGACAGAGTTGTAAAAAAGGTGTTTATCGAGACTCTAACAACTTGGCTGCTGCGATGTGACCGAGCTCCCAAAGGATGAGGGCACCGACACGATCCGCAGTGACCTCGTCCTCAGTTCTCTCCCTGATGTGTGCTAGCTCGTGTGCCATCACAGCAAGAATGTGGTCAGCTGTGAACTCATCATCGTGAAGCATGCGGGCATCAAGGACCATCGCGGGCTTCACCCATTCTTCACCCTCACCCCAGACAGCGAAGCCTAGTGTCTTGTCAGTCACCAGCTTGATCGCTATCTCCTCATCCGGATCCTCATCCGGATCGACCAGAATCATGAGGACTGTCTCATCTAGTGGGCACCATGCGTGGTCCATGTTGGCTCCTTATGCCCCCATCATACCATACAGCTGATCCTGTTACACGGGAGGCATTGACTACCACCCACCCCAGGAATCAATACCAATCATCGAAGGGATCGCTGCCCATGAACGCCTCAGGATAACGACTCATAGTCTGATTCGCCCGCCGCAGGCGTTTATCAAAACACTCATCACAACGGTTGAAGGTCTTGAAATCACGCCGATCAGGGGTAGTCGTCGGTCTGACCCCAGGGCCGGTACAGTTGCAATCAATGCAGGTTAGATAGTTCTTGTTTTCAGACAATGTCATCTCCTTGTTGTTGACATTCTTATTCTATCATAGATAACTGAAGATAACACGTGTCTTAGGCATTCACCCCGTCGATGTCCTCGACCATCGCACCGGCCATGAGAAAGGACTGATTGATCTGACTCCTCTCCTGAAGAGAGGCTTTTAGAGATTCCCATCGATCAGTGCCTCGATCCTCTTCAAACTGCTCTGCCAGAAACTCATCGCGAGCCACCATCAGATTGACGAGTCTATAGAGTAGCATCTTGGCTGCGAATTGTTGTGTGCGTTTCTCAGTTTCTTCGAAGGGTGTTGACATGTTTTCTCCTTGTAGGCTTATTCTACCATGTCTTCTAGCTATCTGCACGCGCTAGAAGTGTGTGCCGTGCACCTGATTGTAGGCTGCCATCAGGTCCTCAAGCGGGATGTCCTCCGCCTCACCGTCCTCAACAGCCTTGAAGTCCGAGCACGCCTCCAGCTCTTGTTGTGCTTTGTCACTGACGAACGCTATGAAGCATCCATCTACCCCATCGAATGTTGATGCGTCGCTGAGGACCATGTAGGGTCCGTTGGGATATTTTGAACTAGACATTGTTATCTCCTTATGCCCCTATCATACCATGTTTTCTAGCTATCTGCACGTGCTAGGTCGTCGAATTTCTGATCTGTGTCGAGGGCCGGCGAGATATTGTCCATCAGCGGGTCTGACAAGGATGAAGGAGTCACTTTGCATTGTATTCTCCACAACGACGTAACCACCTTGCCATGTTCCAAAGTTTAAAACTTCTATCTGATCGCCTCTAAGAAAGATTTCCATCCTTCCTCCTTATACCCATATCATACCACACAGATAAGTGTATTGCATGCGATCGGAATAGAGAGGAGGGAGTGGCCCCAACCACTCCCTTCCAGTTAGCCTGGCATCTTGGGGGACACCAGTCCTTCCGCTGTGTGGTCTTGTCCTATTCAGTCGGGGAATCGAACCCCTTCAACCACGCTGCCTCTTTTCTTCCTTGTTAATTCTGAGCGCTCACCCTATGCAGCGAGCTTGTTAACCAGATCTGACTTTGTTACGCCCTTTGCGTAGTATCCAGAGATTCCGCGTTCCTTGCACAGCTCTCGAAGCTCCGGAACCGAACGAGCTGTCAGCTCCTCACGGGCCAGCTGGGTGCTTGCGGATTCCTCAAGAGCCACTCGCTTCTGCTTGAGCACTCGGGCAATTGCGATTCGATCACCACGAGTGAAGCTGGACTTGTCGAGCCGGAGCTTTTTCAGACCACCTTCCTCATCCCGTTCAATAACCTTGAAGATGGCCTCACCACGGTAATTGATGGACGCTGCCGAAAACGGCCTATCGTCCACACTACCAGTCGCAGCGAATGTTCCATCTGGGAGCTGTTTGAATTGATTGATCGTAATGTTTCTTGCCATGATCAGCCTCCTTGGCCGGTTGTTTACCTGCTAATAATACCACAGGCAACTGGTTGTTGCATGTGTCTATTCGACTTTCTCAAGAAGCTTACGCTTAACGTAGGTCTCCTCACCAGTCTTGGTACACAGAAGCTTGGTCATCCCGGGTGCTGGATTCACCCAGCCAAGACTAACCCGGGCTCTCGCTCTGAGCACAATATAGGTTCTCTCTCTATAGAGGGGAATCGTTACTGAACGTGGTGCCAGCTTAGGTTCGCCAGCACTGTCATGCCATTCAGTTCGCCCAGTAGCTACATCCTCACGATGCTTTCGATACCATTCGTCCTGCTCTTCCTGTGTCGTCGGTCGGTAGGACTCGACGATCCCATCACGGGCTAGTTTGTAAGATGAAATAGGAAAGCGTAGCCCACCACCGAACTCCTCTGTGAAGCACACCTCAATATTGAGCCTGACTAGATCACCCTTCCTCATTTTAGGCTCCTGTGATGTAGAGTATTATCTCTGAGAGAACCCACACAATGGGAACGGTCAGAAAAAGAACAGTCACGCCGTAAAAAGTATCATCGCTCATCACGCCTCCGGGAGCTCGCTCTGACTCATTAGGAAAGTGAGGTCTGCCAGAACTGCGCTAGCCTGCTTGCTAACATCAGCGTGGGACACCACCTCATTAGGCCAGGCACTCGACACACGCATGAAATCAAGATAGCTGACATACTCCTGGATCACCTCATTAAGTGCCATAGAGCGAGCAAGATTTTCAGAGAAGCGGCTACCGGTAAGTGACTGAATCATTTTTATCCTGTAAAGATATTACCCTAAGGGTTACAATTGTATTAGCTAGGAACCTTAACGCTTCCTCTACATGCCTTTTTCGATTGGGACTTCTTCCTATCCCCATGCGATCCGGCACCCGATCTTTGAAATGCGTGAACTGCCAGCCAGTTTCGAGCCTGGAGTTTTCGGCGGTCCTGAGCATTGCTACTAAACTTTTTCTTAGCCATGATTGTTTCCTTGATGTCCCCATTATACCAAGGTAATCATGATTCTACACGAGATCGTTTACAACAGTACTCTTCACATGATCGCCTTTCACTAGGGCGACGATCTTGATGAATGTGTTACACGATGCGGTGGTGGGATCTGTCAGCAGGCGCTCGCTGGCCAAGGCCATTGCAGCTGAACCGTCCATTGGTCCGTGGAGCTGGTGAACATTTGTCTCCACCACACCTCCATTTGAGAACTTGCGTCTCTGTGTGATTACAGTCCAGATCATGATTTGCTCCTTCTAACAAACGGGAGGGTTGAAGGTCTGGCTACAGTGAACATCGCTAGCTTTGCTATAGTCAGTAAGGTCCTCAACAACAGTGCTGATAGTTCCCGACTGCGTCCATTCATCCTCCCACATAAGTCCACGGGTGATAAGTGTGATGGTGCGCTCGTCAGTTCCATGTGGAACTTCAAAGTCGATGATGTAGACAATCGGATTCTCCGCCTTCCATTCACTGACGAGGTCTTCTACTGACCCGTCAAAGTCATCAAGTGGAGCAACAAAGACTGAGTATCTCTTCATTATTACACCTCCTGCAGCATGTTGAGAGGAACGGTCCACAGTGTATTCTGAACCTGGACCTGAGCACGTGTCCGCTTGATTGCGTGGATAGTTCCTTCTTTATAGGAACGTTTACCGTTTGCTGAAGGGTCACCGAATGAAACTCGATCACCTTTCCGAAACAGATTTCGTGCAGCACGATTCTGTTGGCGCCGCTTATGCTTCAGCTCGTGCACAAGTGCGTCATTCAACCGAACGAGATCCGCCACATCGAGCGAACCAAGACCGCTTACCATATTATCAAGGGACATAACAACTCCTTTATTGTACTACTATCATACCACAGCTGTGGATAGATTGCACGCGCTACAAGTCGGAGACATTTGGCCACGGATCTGATGACTCGTCCAGGCCACCCTGAATATCATTGGCTGTGTCTCCCCAGAGCCGGATGTTGAGGGTGTCAACAATGTCGATGCAGGCTGACATGAGGTCGGAGATGTCGATGATTGTCGCACCCTCTCTGTGGATGTATGATAGATCCTCACACTCCTCCCAGATCTCCTGGGTGCGCTTATCACAGGCAATGATCTTGCACCCTTTAATAGTGCTCCAGGTCTTTCCGTCTCCGAGAATGACACTAATCCATTGCTTCTGTTCCTTTTCTTCTTCTTCGTCGCTCATGCGATTTCCTCCAGCTGCTCTTCCTCATCCTGCAACAGCTCCTCATCCAAGCAATACGAACACACTATGCCTTCAGATTTTTCTTCATAGCCTTCATAGTCGAAAAAAGGTTGACCGCAGCGGTCACAGTCCATCATGAATGGCTCCGACTATCCTCACTCGATGGATCTGGAAAGAATCTGTCGAAGATAAAGATGAGGGCAGCGAAGCCCACGAGGAAGTTAAACATTTTATTACCTACCAGTCAACTGGGTCATTTGGACTTATACGGGTGATTGTTGTTTCCGTTGTGAACCTGGGGTTTCCATCACCACCAGCTTCCGCAATCGCGAGCTCCTCCATCTCGTGGAGGGTTGCATCCGCATCACACATAAGGAGCGAGAGCGCTTTGGCACCAGCCCGATCGGTCCTGATGGTCATCGATGACCCCAGCTCGATGATAACATTTTCGAGGGTGTCAACAGAGACATTGACTGCCAAGCCACGAACACCCGAACTCTCATTCTCGATTATCATACCGTCGACATGAACCATTTTATAGTCAGCCATTTATTATCTCCTTGATACCCTTATTATACACCATATTTTTCAAAGTTACACGAAACTCACGAGCGTGGATAGTCACCACCGTGGAGGCTTGCCTCCACCTCATCCAGTATAGCCTCGACTCGACCCTCAAGATCTGCCTTGGCCTTGAACACCTGGTGGATCCACTCATCACGGGTGGAGTACCCCTCGAAGGCAGACGGGTCCTCTCTGAACAGTGTAACCATGTCAAGGGCGAACTTCTGTCCGAGGTCCTCAATAATCATTTGGAATGGGTCAGCCATGTTTTCTCCTTATGGCCTCATTGTACCACAGCTGCTGGCGGGTTACACGTCAGCCGGTGCATCTATTTGATCCCACCCCATGCAGGCTTCTATCTCCTCGTCAGTGAGCTCCACGTCGAGGTCATCGTACTGTGAGGCACCTTTCCCGACAGGGACGTTAGCACTACTCCACGGCTGACCATTCTTGAAAGGAAGCTTATCGCCACGATTAGATTTACTCATGATTTCTCCTTGCTAGCCATTACTTCCTCTCTTCAATGTGCACACGCACATCATTGAAAGCTAGACGATACTCGATGGCCATCTGAAACGCTTCCTCACGAGTGTCAAACTCGTCAATCTCTTCACTCTGCCAGACTAGAACGTATCTCATCACGACTGATCTTCCTCTTCCACAAAGGGAACAACCCGACAGCCGCCCTCAATCATGAGGTTCGTGTAGACCACGATCTGTCCCTCATTGTCCTCGTCGAGTTGAGCTCCTGGGAGCAGTTCTTCAATAGCAAACCGTAGTTCAGCAAAAGTCATTTGTTTCCTTTCCTCTGTTATTGATATTTTACCACAGGTCTGGCGAATCTACATGAATCGAGTACCCACCCAAATCATCAATAGAGTAGCTGGCAAGAAATACGAACTCTCGAGCATCATAATCCTTTTCCCAGCACTCGATGTCAGCTGTCTCCAAGCACACAAGGTAGGCGAAGGGAGCACACCCGTTGAAGTCTAGCACACCACATTTATCCAATAGCTCAGGTTCATAATCACGAAATTCGTAGTCTGCCTTCGCAAGAGTACAGCTGAATGAATGGAACCCGCCTCCTGTTGCTGCCTGCGAGATGAGGAGCGCTAGACCAGTAGTCGTGCGCTGCGAGATGTACGAGACCAGACTCGGAACCATGTTGTCAGGATACCCATCCATGTGGACGTAGCATCCCTGGACTGTTCCGTCTGGGTGCATGATACCGATATTACAATGAGTGCTCACCTTATATCCTGTCAGCTATTAGGAGTAGTGTTATAGAGTCGTTCACGAATTGCTACAACTGTACTAGCCAGTCGCTCACGATCTACGGTGTCGAGGTAGGAGTTGAATCTTCCCTCCTCGTCCTGAATGAAAACTCGAATGTAGTCATCATCAAGACCAGAAGTGTAGACATTGAAAGCCTGATTCAACTCGCTGCCATTGATGCCTAGAGAATACCACTTGTTGATGTCCTGTGCCCATTTGTCAAGCGCTTCCTTGTAGCTAAGATCGAACATTATATCTCCTAATCATTGAGAACTTTAAGATTGATGGCGGTTCCAAATCCAGTATTCCAGTAGGACCAATATAGAAACCTACCACCCATTGCTGCAGCCTCCCTCACTGAACCCGCTATAAGAAACTCCAAGGTGTCACCAGCGGGCATTTCAATCTCAACGATCGGGGGTGGTGATTCCCACACAGGTCCGATTCCGATCTCTGATGCCTCAACAATGATGTCAAATCCTTCGGGATCGTCATCATTATGAAAGATGTTTTCCTTGGTAACCTTCATTATCTGTCCTTATGCATTTATTCTACCACAGCTACCTGTGTGTTGCACGCAGGCAGACTATGAGATGAATCTTACCTCGCACAGCACCCGGTCATCCCTACTACTGACGTGCATCTCGTAGCAACCGTCGCCGTATCCTGAGGAGGTTACAAACCCCTGAGCACGAGCCGCAGCGTCAAAGTTACCGTAATACGGCTCAGAAAGGGTGACGTTACAGGCACTGGAATATCCCACACCACCGTCACCGTAGTCACCGTCGAGGACATAGCACGGGTCACTGAAGACAACAGCATCACATCCCTCGGGAATTGTGAGCACAGCGTCAATGGGCATGATCCTGTCGGTGGACATGAGAAGGCTCCCGATGTATGACTCATCCTCATCAGCGTGATCAACTGTAATGTAGATCTCACGGGTGCCCACTGGCAGTGAGACAACCCTGATGCCGCGAGCCATACTTCTCAGCTTCGTGACATCACATGCAGTTTTCGGAATAATGGCCATCTGGCCGCTGTCAACAAAAAGTCCACTCATAATATTCTCCTATCCTAGTGATCCTGATATAACATAGTGACCGTAGGAACCTGACACTGCGGCCCTGATCTTTGCCTTCGCCTCATCCTTGTCCCGAGCAAGCACATGCCTGACTCCGTATGTAATGCGTCGTGTGGTCTTGTGTGGGTATTCAAATCTAACCTGCCACCTGATCATTGTCCGGCTCCTTGTGTACCTATTGTACCACAGCCCCAGTGCTATTGCATGTCAGTGGGCAAGGGTTGATGGTTTGTTCCACACCTGGGACACCTGTGCCAGAGTCGATACTCTGTCCTGGAGCCACATCGTCTACACTTATAGATCATTGACTTTTACTGATCAACTCGACTTCATCGAAACAGTACGTGGTCTCAGCTCCGGTGTCAAGCATCTTTACCCAGACGTGCCCGCCTCCATGCCAGTGGCCATTCGCGATGCTCTCTTCCTCGTGCACCTCTGTCACCTCGCAGTAGCTTCCGGACTGGTTGACCTTGACAATATCACCTACTTTCATTTATTACACCTGTTCCTTCGTTCCTTCTTCCACTGTTGATAATCTGGGTCTTCGAATTGTTCCTCACCCAGCCCAGACAACAACAAATCATATTCAGTCTCATGGGTGTCATACCATCCCCATCCGTTTCGACACTGGTCCAGCATCACAAATCTAGCAACCTCTTTCTTCCAAAGAGCTTCGTACTTTCTGTCACGAGCATCACCATCAATTTTAGAAGCTATCTTATTGGCTTTCTTCTTCCACCCAGGAAACTGTTCGTCCAGGCTTCGTGGGTCTGGAGGTGGTCGCGGTCGATAATTCGATTTATGCCATTGAGCGTTCCGTCTAGCTTTTTTCTGATCATGCAAGTAGGACAATAAAAAACCAACAGACCAAACCCCCGGCAAAATCCACCAAAAAGCTTTGTGGTAGACGACCAGCATAATCCACCCGATCGGGTGGAGAAACAGGAAGCCCACCGGGACAAAGATCGCACTTGCAACAAACTCAAAGACTTTCACTAATCACCTCACAACCCCTCTCATAAAACGTCATTCGTCGTTCTGGTTCTCCCTGGGGCATGACTATGATCGCATCTCCACACCTTTTAGAATAGTTCGCGTCGACCACCTGATTCTTCTCCAAGATGATGCCCACTGTACCTTCATAAATCCCCCCTACCCTTCTCACAAGGTCACCGACTTTCACTAATCACCTCTGCGTCACCACGAGAAACATCAAATTCATCCAATCGCCATTCACCGCAGTCGAACATTACATGCCAGCTATTCATAGGTGCAGGTCCGAGGACAACGCCAATCCTATTAGATTTCCCACCACAAAAAAAGCACTGACATGCTTCATAGAGGGGATGCAATACATCGAGATGTTTGCATTCTTTTACTTTTACCAAATCACCGACTTTCATTACTTGCCACCTTGTTCTCGATAGCACTTGGCACACAGAGTGCCTTGATCGTGAGATCCGTTAAGAATGTAAAACCAGCCGGTGTCACTATGACTGCAGCGATTGCATGTTGGTGCGTATATTGCTGCGTATGTCTCTTTCCAATAGTTCATTGTGACTCCTTGTATGATTCTATTATAACCTACCCTTACCTTTCTTTGCACGCCGCTTTGCCCAACGGTAACCGGCCCACGCGATCATGGGTGACAGCACCACCATCACAGCAAGGCTCCAGGCAAACTCCTTCAGGGGAACATGCTCGTGCCTCCTTTTGGTCAATCTGTCTCCAGTGGAGCGAGGGTGATGGTGAACGAGGGCGTGGAGTTCCTCCAGTAGTCCGTCCTCTCCTGAAGCTTTGTAACAGCCTGATCCATTGTCAGGCGCTCCTTATCCAAGGCAGCATTCAGTTTTTTAACCTTGCTCGGCTTTGCACCCTCAAGACGATTTCGCAGTCCTCTCTGACGCTCAAGCCAGCTCTCATCGAGCTCCCGCCGCTTGAGGGCAATCTTCTCCAGCTCCCGCTCGTTTCGGCTCGACACCGATCCCCAGAGCACATTGCACCTGTCCATCGCCCGATCCTTCCGCATTCTCGCCTTCTGTCGGGCACCCGGTGACGGGGGATGAAAGTCGTCCGGAGTGAGCTCCTCGAAGTGCAGGACAGCAAAATTCTCAAAACCTGGGTCAGCGAGCACGAACAGAAAGTCGAGCGCTCCCTTGCGCGTGAGGGTAACGTAATCCGTCTGAAGGGAGTAGTTTTTGTACCTGCCCGAGCCCGAGCTGATCTTGCACTCCAGCTCGCGATCAAGATCCGGGAGCACGATGTCCGCCTCTCCGGTACGCCCATCCACCTTCACCGACCAACTTTGGGCCAGCTCACGCCCGAAGAAGTTCTCCTGCGCCTGGGACATGATGATGTTCCTCCGGCCGATATTATCAGCCAGCGGGAGCCCGTAACGGTCGAAGAGACAGCGCATTTCTCCCTCGAAGGTTCGCATCCTGGTGAGGGCAGATAGAACCATTTCGCGTGTCAGGTAGCTCATTTTACTCGCACGCAGCGTCCTCTTCGATGTCACCGCCCATGAACTGGACGCTTGTCATTCCCTCAGATGTGACCCTTCCACCGGGCCAGAGCACCTGATATCGCAACTTTCCTGACCCGTCGAACATGTTCCACTCAGGCCTGATCACCACTCCAAGCTGTCCGGCACCGCCCTCAAAGACACTCCGACTGGCGTGATTCTTCGCTCTCTTTGTCAACTTAACCAGATCACCAGGCCTCATGATTGCTCCTCCTGCTGCTGTAGAAATTGCTCTTCCCACTCAACCTCCCTCAGAAATTGAGTGTGTTCCGGATACTCGTCATTGTCTGAGCAGTGTTCAAACTGTCCAGAAAGGTCTTCGAAAAGTGGATTATCAGCGTTCATGTTGTCCCCTTATGACGCTATTCTACCACTAGTCCGCAGCCCTTACACGCGTCCCCTTGCGTGACTTGTTCCGCGAATCTCGTCTCCTGTCCTTCGCTTTTACTCTCTCCTTCCTCTCCTTCGGCTCATTAGTCGAGGGCGAGGGCGATGGTGGAGCGGTCAGCTTATCGATCATTTTGTTCAATCTCGCCCTCTCTTTTTCAGCACCCTCGCCCTCGCCAAGTCGAGCGTCGAGCACCGCGAGTTGACCCATCGCAGTCCGAGTTGTCCTCGCCATCGATCTCTTCTCAGCTCGATGCCGTCTCTCCTCTCTCGCTTCGTGCCCTCGCATCACATCGTCCAGAGGGCGAAACCGAGCACCGTGAAGACGATGGCAGCACCCGTGAGTGTGAGTTCGATGGCCGTGACTCGACCCTCAAGATTGTCCATGCATGTTCCTCCTTGTTATTTCATCATACCCTATTCCAGGCGATTGTACAAGCTGACAATGTGTCAATTGAGTGACAAAATGACGACGCGAGTGACAGTGTGTCAATGCTTTTGTGACAGTTTGTCATAATTCGCGTGTGAGCGGGGGCTAAGTGCCGACTACCATTTCCGGGCGCTCGATGCTGGGTACTCGATCAGGACGCAGAAAAAGCTGTGTGCTCGATGAATGACAATCTGTCACGCATTGACAACGTGTCATTGACAACTGGCCACGTGTCCCGGGCGCTAGATCCCGGGTACTCGACGCTGGGCGCTCGATGTTGGGTGCTAGATGCCGAGCGCTAGATCGGGATGCTAGATGCTGGGTGCTGGATCAGGTACCCGGGTGCTCGACACGTCATCCTATCGGCTCGGTGGGTGGCACGGTTGCCTTGGTGATCTCTCCTCTGTCCACTGCTCTCCACTTACCGGCGTGCCACTGCCACGTCACCGTGCTTCCGCCTGCATCCGTGGTCTCCGCTGTCTCTCCCTCTGAGCCTTCATGCTCCGGTGGGACGTCACCCGCATCTTCACGTAGTAGAGATGCCTGTAGCTCTTCCCTTATTATTCTTTTAAGTTGTCTACGCGATATCTTCTGTAGCTCAAACAGGCGTTTTTTAAGAAAGGCAAACTTTGCTTGACGATATTTCCGAGCCGCATCTGCCCAGGGACCAGTGTGAGGCATCCAGCGATTCATGCTGAAGACCACAGTGGACCCAGCACCGTGAGAGGCAACCTGCTCCTTCCATACCGGTAGATCATCCTCTGAGTCGAGTGTGCTCCACCAGTCTCCGCCTCCGGCGTTGGATACATTCATGTGACCTTTCTCATCAGGTTGCCACTCGAGGTCGTCTATTGGGATTCCGGTGTCGTATCTTCCTGGAAATTCTCCAAGTGCGCCGCCATGTGCTTCCCTGATGATTCTTCTTAATTGTCTACGTGTGATGCGCATACCGTCGCCGTCTGTGTCAACTGCCTCATGAACTTCTTTAGCTGGATCGAGTGCGCGTGTATACCAGTCTGCTACGTCTTTGGGATCCTCACCGTCCAGCCACTCGTCATATAAGTTTAGCCTATCAACAATGATCCCTGCAAAATCCTTGAACGACATGCCATCTTCTCTCTGTGAGGCAGCATGTGATATTGCCTCTTCAGATCTCATCTCACCAACTGTCTCTTTGATGAGTTTTCTTAACTGTCTACGTGTGATCTTCATCTCTTGCGGTCAGCCTACGATTATATGTATTCTCTCAGCTCTGATCTTTTATTGTTTGACCGCCTGCTCCCGGTCGAATACCCACAGACGCTGCTGTCTCTGGTGAGATCACCCACTGTGGTCTCACTCCTGTCTCGTCGGTGAATTGCTTGATGATATCATCCACCTCCCAGCTCATGGGATTATCCTCGAGGTAGTACCTTATATCCGCCACCCGCATCTCACTGGCAACTCCCATCACGATGTTCTTGAGGTACCAGGGGTACACGTCGGATATCTTCTCATCCGGCAGGAGGTAACGCTCCTCAGGAGCACCCAGACCTCTGATCGCTGCGAGCTCTGGATTCAGCCTGACCAGATCATCGACGATGGCGTTGTAGAAACCTGTGGCCTCTTGTGGATCACGTGGCTCCTCCCCCATAATGTGGACCTGAAGTGCCTCTGGTGAGCTGAACTCAGGCGGTAGCTTGTAGCTGCGGATCATGTTGATCCCAGTCTTCTCGTAGAAGTCACGAGGAGGAGACATGTATTGAAACTCCTCGGCCGCAGCTTCCTCTGACAGGATCTCCCTGATGTACTCTCGAAGAAGGCTCATGACTATCTGCTCCCGCTACATCTATACATATCCCGGGAGCTCTGATCTTTTATGGATCATCAGTCAGCGAGCAGGTCTCCTACACTGGCGATCTCCTTCAGGCTCTCTAGTATGATGATCCTCACCGGATTCCTTTTCTGCACATCCTCCATCTTGTGTCTCGCTGCGTCAGTCCAGTAACCCTTCACCTCAATGTAGACGTCATGATCCGGCAGGTAGAAGTCAGGGATATAATTCCGAGTCCGACGTCCCCGCGTGATGTACGGTAGCTTGATGTCTGGGTTTCTCATCCAGCGAATTCCAAGTTCATCCAGACGCTGTGCGCAGGCGACCTCCCAGGTGCTGTCCATCGAGACCGTTGCACCCTCTAGTGTCACGTAGTCTGAGCGTTTGCTCCACAGCCCACGTCTCTTTCCCTTGCGACCTCGTTTCTTCTTGCGCGTCATGATCCATACGTAGGGGATCAGCTCTGAGTTCTTACTATCTGGCTGCGCTCACGACTTGATCTGCTCGTAATACCAACACAGTGTACATCTTCCCAGCTGGTGTGTCCATCACTGTCGCAACAGAGTCATGACCTTCCTGCGCTAGTTCTCCAAGTGCAGACTGATCTAGCTCCCCACGAAAATCGTGAGCGTAGGTGTCAACCCAGGTGTGCCTATCAACGATCTTTGGATTCTTGATGTCAAGCGTCCAAGCAGCTGTGGGTCCGTAGGTCTTCGCATACACCTCGCTGCTGATAAAATATGCAAGACCTGTGGGCTGTGATTCCGGATCGCCGAATCTCGTGCCACGATACATGGGAATGTTGTTGATCTCAGAGGCAATGGCTGCCGTTTCAGAGGATTGTTCCTCGGGTGCCTCACCCTCCACAGTCTCAGATGCCACAGCGGATATCGTGCTACCAAGTTGAAGAGCCTCCTCCTGAGATATCCTAAGTGTGTACGACTTTGCGCTAGGGCTCTCTCCGAACCTGATTAGCACCTGATTGTCACCCACATCACTTATAACCATGTAGGCGGTGCCGCCATCATTGCTGGACAGCGTCATTCTCGCATCATCCACGTCCTCATTCAGAGATCTTGAAAGTTCCTCATGAATGATTCTCCTAAGCTGATTGCGCGTGAATGACTCTGCCACCGTGCGACCTCTGCCCATTCCGATCTGTCTGGGTAACTCCTCACCTTCCTCAGGAGTTTGCATTCTTTCTTCTTCAGCTGCGGCTACTGCTGCGGCGATGTTCGCATCGTCAAGGTCTGCCTGCATTTGATCACGCCTCTCATCTTCAATATCCTTCGCCCATGCTGCATGCTCTTCATCGAACATTCGATGAAGCTCCTGATATGCGTCAGCGACTGACATCGTCTCACCTGGCCCACCTGCATAATCCTCCTCGACGCCTATGACAGTGTCACCATCCTTGTGCTTCCAGTAGGGAGAGTAGAAAGGATGATCATCACCATATTCGGCAGGATTTGCAATGACAGCGAAACCCGTCTCAAGCCCGGACATTGTCGATGGAAGTCTTATCTCCTCTCCATCTGAAGCAGTGAGAGTGACCCACTCCTCAGATGACTCAGGGTGATAGAGAGGATCCTCGGGACTCCCGTGCTTGTAATCTCTCGGCTCATCATCCTCCTGCGCATCCTCAATGGCGTCGGCAGAAAGTTTCTGGAGCAGGTCTGCTTCATCAGAGTCGAGTTGTCCGTCCCCAGGTGAGATCTCGGTCAACGCGCGAGACACTTCCTCGGTGACGATGCTTTTTAGTCTATTGCGTGTGATCTTCATTAGTCGCTCTCGTACCCCAGGTTTCTTGATATCCTATCATAAAAGGCTGTGAGTTCTTCTTCAACGATGGACACCTCAAGAGGGTCACGTTTGCCTGCTTCACCTTCGTCAACAGGAAGTCCCCTCTCATCGAGAAAAAACACAAACTCATCGAGCAGTGCTTCCCGGAAGTCAGAAACCGCGGGTAACTCGAAGAATTTCTTCTTCTCTTGTGCTCTCTCTGCATAGTCCTCAGCGCGTGACGTTCTCTCCGTCTCCTGCTCGTAGTGTGGATCGAAGTCGCGATGAAACTCATCATCATCTTCAGAATCTTCTATGGCATCACCGACGAGCTTAGATAGCAACTCTGCTTCACTATCATCAAGCTCACCGTCACCAGGTCCTGCCTCCAGGAGGTTACTCAGCTCTTCCTTGATGATTGTTCTAAGATTTTGCTTTGTAATCTTCATTTTGTTCTCACCTTTGTTCTAAGATTTTGCTTTGTAATCTTCATTTTGTTCTCACCTTACCTGTTCTTGGGTCCCGCATACCGACAGGCACGTCCTTAGTTCTGGGGCCAGAGATATGGCCAGTTGTCCGGCGCATCCGATCCTTAAGCCTTGCGATGCTCTGCGGTGTCACCTTGATTCCACGGAGATCGACGCCTGGTTCCTCATCATCCTCAAGAGCATCCTCAACAGCATCTCCAGTGAGAGACTGGAGCAGCTCTGCCTCAATAGGCTCAAGCTCGCCATCACCGGGCTTGGCCTCCAAAAGCCTACCCATCTCTTCCCTGATGATTGTTCTAAGATTTTGCTTTGTAATCTTCATCATCTCTCCACAGTAATAACTATTCCATGTCACCCAGGATTTCAACTCTTCACTTTTTCTTTCGGCCTTTCTTCCGGCGAAACTGATAGGCAGCTGTTGCTCCATGTTCAGAGCTGATGTCGACGTCCACACCTGATCTAAGCGTCTGGACCACATGCTGTAACAACTCCATTAGCATCCTCACATCAGCTAGAGCGTTGTGCCACTCATCAGTTGATATTCCATAGGCACCTGATACCACACCCAGGGATACACTGTACCTTCTGCCCTTCTTGAGCCTGGACAGGAACTCCTCTGCTTTCTGATCGTCATGAGGAGGATCACGCAGTGTTCGCAGTAGCGGAACAAGAAATAGCTGCATTATTCTCATCGTGTCGATGACAGGATATCGTTTCATTGCGGTATCAGATCTCACGGAGATGAACTTCATATCAAAGGCGGCGTTTTGTGCCACCAACACAGGCGATGAAAATGAATCCAGGAATTTCAAGAAGCCATCAATCGCCTCCTGCTCACCCAGGTAGTCGCGCCCTCTTTCCCCATAGCGCGTCATGGAGAGAATGTCAGGAACAGTCATCCGACGGCGCCCAGGCTTTCCGTCTTCATCAGCAGCTTTTTGGCGCTCAATCTTCTCAACTGTCTCCTCATTCAGACGGATCTTCTCATTAAACTGTCCCAGGATCTCTGGCTCACCGTTCCAGTCACGTGGGTTGACAGCAACTGCACCGATCTCTGTTAGCTGGCTATCGTGAGGCTGGAGTCCCACAGTCTCAGTGTCGAAGAATATCCACGTGTTATTTCCAAATCCCTCCAGGTAGGAGAGGATATCTGCAACTGACATCCCAAAATAGCGAGATTCCCTTAGGATCTCTTCACTGATTATTCTTCTTAGATTTCTATGCGTTATCTTCATGAGTTAAGCTATCTTTTTAAAGTTCAATTCGTAGGAACCAGCCTGAACTACGAATTCATCCTCGCCCGCACCACTTGCAATCTGTGCCTTCGCATCGTCATCGATAGGGAGAACTTCCGGGCCTCGCAGCTTCGCTGCAAACGAATCACCCTCACCAGTGATGCTGATCTCATCACCCTTCTTTTCAATTTGAATCGTCTTGATATTACCGGCAATCTTGTTTTTAACAGAATATTCATCATCGTTAAGCTTTATATTTCCATTTGAAGGTATGGTTACCTTGATGCCCCCTTCAGATATGCTTCCCTTACCAGGTTCGATAATCACGTCTGTCTGTGTGGTTACTGGCTTCGGCTTCGGCATCGGTGCTGGCTTCGACTTCGGTGTCGGTGCTGGCTTCGGCTTCGGCTTCGGTGTCGGGAGTGGTGTGGCTGATCCTGCTCCTGATGTTGGTGCTTGTACTTGTGATAGCACAGCTATCACCTGCGCAACAAGTGGGTGTGACTGGTAGCTCTCCTCACCCTCACGAGCAGCGATGTCCCCCAGGGCAAACTCAAATCCAACGTTAGAACCGTGAGAAACTTTCACTCTCACATCTCTGACATCATCTGGTGTGAGACCAGCACCTGTAGGAGGATTGCCGACAATCTTGTATCTCCAGTTACCCGGTCTTCCCTCTAGTTCGTCGGCAGCCTGCTCGAGTTGTAGAGACTGCTTGCGAGATCTAAGAAGCTCTCTATTGAACTCCTCTTGGATTATTCTTCTAAGCTTTTTATCCGTGATGCGCATGTGACGATCTCCTGCACCATAATAACTATTCGAGAAATGCTGCCCGTTTATAGAGAGAAGCTCTCACCGCAGCCACACGTATTGGTTGCCTGCGGATTCTCAAAGACGAACCCCTTACCGCTTAGTCCGGACTCGTGATCCAGCGTAACTCCCGCCAGGTAGATCACGCTCTTTCTGTCCAGAAAGACAGAGAATCCTGACATCAACATCACAGTGTCACCGTCACACATCTCAGTGAAGTCAAGGTTATAGGACAGTCCCGAGCAACCTCCACCTCTGATCCCGAGCCGAAGTCCGAGCTTTGGATTCCCTCTCTCAGAGAGCAACCTCTGAATTTCCTTCTGTGCCTGGTCTGTTATTTTGATGAGATTTGACATGTATCACAGCCTTAGTCGACCTCAATGTCCTCTGGTGCCACCTGCTTGAGATTCACATCGGGGATCTCCTCGGCAGCCAACTTTGCACCCTGAACCTTCTCAAGAGCCTCGATCCGATCAGTTAGCTTATACAAGTACGGTCGAAGGTATTCGGCTGGGACGATGCCGACGAAGTCATCTTCCAGATTCTGGAGGCCATGCTCACCGCCGATGTTATATGAGAATAGGTCCGGCATAGAAGTCTCAGTCAGCTTGCTGATCTCCTCCATGATGAGCTGTCGCAGGTCGTCTCTCGTGATCTTCATTTCTTGCATCCACCGGGAAGATGGGATCGCAGGTCTCGCTTGTAGTCATCGAGCGACGGCTGGTCCCAATTAAATTGTGGACAGAAATTCTTGTGATCCTGCCTGTCCTGCAGGTAGAGCTCTAGCGCACGCGCGTCCCTCTCGAGCTCACTCATGTCGCTCTCAGCATACGCGAGAGCGATAGATGCACCCAGGAGAACGAGAAGAAGCCTCTTCACTTCTTGCCGCCCTTTGACACCAGACCCTCGATCCTATTGAGGATCTCACGGATGTGCTGCACGTCACGCTCCACACCGACAAGGGTGAGAGTGTGTTCCTCCAGCTCCTCCAGCATCTCCTCCACGTCAGACATCTGCACCTCGATGTCGTCAAGGTCATTCTGTAGATCACTGACGGAGAGGTTGGTCTGCCACACCCACCCTGCGAGGGGCATGATGAGCACGCCAAGGGCGAGTGTGAAGACCTTCCAGATCCAGTCAGCTGCCTTACTGTTTAACTCAGGCATCCTACCTTCTCAGCATGTTCCTAAGCGAGGTAAGCGCTCCGATCACTCGACCCCAGACGCCCTTGACGAGGTTCCATCCCCAGCCAAGTGCTCCTCCAACCCACTTCACGACGACGCCCCATGCGTCGGTCACGACCTCAACCACCTGGTCCCACGCGAGGTCCAGGATGTCAAGGATCAGCTTCAGGGGTGAGCTAAGCACCCGTAGCAGTGGATGTGAGTCGCGCCGGCCTAGCAGCCAGGCGAGTCCGACACCGAGAAGCAGGCCCTCGAGACGTGGTGACTCGGTGTGAAGGTGTAGAAGTGTGACACTGGCAAAGGTGACCACAGCATTAACTGCATCCCAGACCGCGTTGCCGAGGCCGAGACCAAGATCCCACACAGCCTGGAGCAATCCAAGCACAGTGTTCAGGACTGATTGTAGTAGTTCAAGCATAGTTCATAATCTCCTGTCCATAACTATCGCGCACATGAGAAAAAGTTAGTTCCAAAAGACCTGAATGCAGACGATAACGACGGACAGCGCGATGCATGTCAGTGTCTTGGGCGTCAGCATGGACTCTGATAAAAGATACCAGGTCAGCAGTGGGAACACCAGGTACGAGGTGCCGAAGCCGATGAATCTCGCCGCCCACGCGGAGTCATAGAGCGCGGTGTAGACGAGGCGATTCCCGTAGTAGGCGCACATCGTCGCCGGTATCGCCAGCACCACCGCCACCGCCAGGCTCTTGTCAGCCAGCGGACTCCTCGTGAACTGCAGGTTGGTGCTAAACCAGACCAGCGTGTGGAGCGCAACAAACAGTCCCATTCCGGCAAACAGACGTCCCCACATCATGGCTTAATTCCTCAGAGAATTCTACCTCAGAGGTTGTGGGTGTATCAGAGCTTACTGCTTCTCCACGACGGAGTACCACGACGTTCCGGACTTAGCCTTCGGATCTGCTCCGAAACCCGCATCGATTTGTCTAGCGGAGATTCTTGTAACACCCAGCTTCTTCGCGAGGGCCTGAGTAGCTCTATTTTTTGCAGCGTCGGAGAGCATCGCCATGTTGCTTGTGACATTGCCAGTCTCATCCTTGTTTACTTGTTTCATGCCCAGGGCTCGGATGTCCGGCTTCTCACTAACGAGCGCCTCCATGCGTTCCAGCTCTGCCTCCTCCTGCCTCTTCATCTCAGCAGCAGCCTCAGCTGCCTTCTTATCAGATCGCCTGCCCTCTCGAGTTAGCTCCTCGTGGATTATCTGTCTCAGCTGACCGCGTGTGATTCTCATGCTACACCTCTTCCTCTTCAACGTCCTCAGGGCTCATCGACTCCGGCTTAGGGATACGGTCTCCGCCCATCCTGATATCCATAAAGATATCCACTAGGGCCGTCGTAACATGCATGTTATTTTCAAATATGCTTCTCACTTCCTGCCCATACTCATATTCCTCGTCCTCGTCTAGCGTCTCCCCTGCCTGAGTCTCCATGCCAGTCATGACCACACTTGTCATCATCATGATATTATTTGACTCTTCGTCTTTCCTGGACATCTGAAAAGGACCGACCTCTTGGATGAGCTGTAACAGTTGTCTTTTTGTGATTTTCATCATTGAACCTCGTCTGACAATAAATATCACTCAGCAGAGCAGAGTGAAGGCGGTTTTACGCCAGCAGCGTCTCTGCCACCGGAGATCCCAGGATCACGTCTGGTGTGAGCTGATGCATCTCACCTCGGAGTGAGAACGTGTCGGCGTTTCTCACTCGTGGTGAGTTCATCCTCGGATTCAAGCAACCAGTCCAGAGCAACCGTCGCTCAATCACGGCGATTAGATTCTTATGGCCTCTCGTCTCAATGTCTCCTGGTACTGGCATCCAGAGCATGCGAAGATTCAAGACTTTCTCTGAGGCATCTTTTCCATTCTTTGCATGACCGTTCTTGATCATAGATTGCACAAGTCGAGCCAGGTGAGGAGAGCCAGGTATCGGATCACGGTGCTCTACGTGACTTACCATTCGTTCGTGTAGCGACCTCCCATGTGTCTTTCCCGCATAGATAATTTCCTCTCCGTCCACAAAGATGTAAAGCCCCACTGGGGGATATCCCTCTGTCGCGAGAACACAAAGTTGTCTCACTGTGAGATCTCCAAGCCTCGGCGCCTCCCTAATTTTTTGCATTAGCAATTGCCGCGCCTCCGCAAGGCGGAGATCCTTCCACTCTTCATGCTTCCAAATGTGATTCATTGCTTCCCTTTATGATTGCTGTTTCCTGCCGCATATGCGACGTGTCTCATCGGCCTGCCACCGATTGATGCCTGTGTTCCTGATAGATGACAGGACTTACCGCGGTGAAATCCTGTTACTGCCTTCCAAGCACTCGAGTAAGATTCCCTATCTTCTGAAGATTCAAATGCGACAATGGAGAGGCTGTTTGACTTCCCATCTCCTGACTGTAGGCCCAGATACTTAACAGCTGTCTCGGTACCCAGCTCCTCCACACAGTCTGGACACTCATTAATCTTTCCGCCCATTGTCTTCTTATGCCGACTAGTTGTGTCAAATTCATCTTGGCAATGAATGCATTCTTTATTCATCCAGCTTCTCCAGGTCCATTCCGTGGACTTCTTTTATTTTTCCCTCACAGAGAATCTCATACCCAAAGTCAATGACTCGAACAACAACTGCGGGCTTCCAAATCATCTCGCCTTTCCTGCCATATCCTGCGTCAAAAGACACTAAATACTTGACACATTCTCCCTCCTTAAAGAAAGATGTCTTCACTGTGTCTCCTCACATTATGGTGCAGCGAAATAGTTCAAAATAAAGAATCACTGTCATAATCAATAAAGCAATCCCCGGACTATCAATTTTCATTCAATTTGTTATGCCATTCTTCTTAGCGAGCCAAAGTGGCAAGATAATGCTAGTGGTCTCATTCCGCTTAGCATTCTTTAGTTCGGGTGCTTGAGAAAGCGGAACCCAGAACTCCCTGCTGTTTGTTAGACGAACCAGGGCTGCTGAGTGGCTCTTTGCCTTGATTGTACCAATGACAGGAATGCCGGAGGCCTTACGATCAGCGCTAAGCAGCTCTGTCCATACCTTATCCTTAGGGTCTGGATCAATTACCTCAACATATGAGGTAGCTGGAAAGTGCTTCTGTCCGTGCTTATCCAAGACTATTACCTTGCTTGTTCCCCAGTTGTTGGTGAAACAATTGAGCACGATGCCCTGTACACCGACAGGTACACGTCTGTCCTTTCGGCCTCGTCCTTCCTTGACAACCTTCACAAGCTTTCCCTTAGTGGGAAACCATCGAGAGTTCTCAAGCGAGATTTCACGCTCAAGCATCTCAATCTTTTCGTGCAGTTCTCTTAACGTTGTCGTCTCGTCTTCTGTGTAGTTGGGAAACCACTGTGTGCATCGGTTGCGATCATACTTCGAATTTCGAGGAAGCAGACCTGAACGTTCACGAGTCTCATGGGTGCAGCTCTCATTGGAACAATCGGCGTATTCGGCATAGCATCCGCTCATGCTATCCAGGGTGTCCCAGATTACAATCCAGCCTCGACCGCTGCAAGTATTGCAGCCTCCCGCTTCCTTAAAGCGCTTATCATCTCTTGCTTTAACATTGCGCCTGATATCTTGTTTCTGACACTCAAGAGACTTCTTTCTTTCTTTGAGAGCTTCGGTCTGGTTTGTGGCTGCCATGATATCTCCTTGCTTCTCTATTCTATACCTATTCTTCCTTAGTTGCACGCGGCTTGCTACTAGCGAGCTTGGTAGTATACTCATAGTGAAGTGCTATCTGCTCTCTCTTTCTTACAACAATTACTGTGAATTTCTTTCTGAATTTCATGCGAAACCAGACAGCTAAAGCTGCGCCATAGCTATCAATTCTTGTGCCGTCAACAGTCGTTATAAGATCCTTGTTTCTAAATCCCGCCTTGTAGAGGGGTGATTCACACTTGATCCTGTACAACTTGAAACCGTCTATTTCTCCCTTCGCATTCTTATGCCAACGAACACGCCCAAAGTCTTTTGCCTCATCGGTATTTCTAGCGTAATAGCTGACATACTCTCTATCAATTAGAAAAGAATTCTCATCCACCTTTTGGATATGCTCCTGTCCATCTGACTCACAAGGTGGCTTGTCTGGTTGCCCAGATGTGAATACCATTAACAGCGTGCTAAACATTTATTCTCTCCATATAATTCTCACCAACGTTCACTACTTGTCCATTTATCAAAACAGACCATCTACTTAAATCGTGTGAGCGTGTGTAAAAGCTTCGACGGACCACCAAGCCGATGAATACATCGGTACCATGAAGGGGTGAGAAAAACGGAATGCTCACCTTAACTAGATCTCCTATTTCCATCCCTTAGCTCCCTGAATTATCTCTAGATGCTTAGTCTCTCTCCACGATGAGCTGTTTGGCCATTGCACCTTCGCTGAATCCCAGCTCTTTAATACTATCACAATTCCATATGAATTGTTTCTGCCTCCCATCACTTGAGGCAATATATCCCTAACCAGATCACCAATTTTCATTTTACCACAACTAAAGAGCACTGACTCCAGATGGCCACCTCTCCTCGGACAAGGACATCCCACTTTGAATCTCCGGGTTCATACGCCAAGTATATGCGTCGAATCAAAATTCCACGGCCATGATCACGGTGTCCACCCCAGTGCAAGGGAACTCTCAAGCTTACAATATCACCCGCCTTCACTGATCACCTCAAGGGAATAAATTGAAACATTTCTTTCATTCATCTTGTGGCCTGGTCCCCAGTACGCAAGAACAGAGATCCAGCCGGGAATCTTTGAATTCTCCCGTACTTCTACAACAATTCCAATTGCCTTATCCTGTCTTGGCATTCCAATACTTTTTGCCAGACGCACCAGGTCACCAACTTTCACTTTAGCATCCACCTCTTTTGGTATCGAATGAGATGGCGAATCGGATCCCAGACCTTTGGACTTAAGCCTAGTTCAATCACAAAATCCTGGAGAGCACTGAGCTGTTTTCTCTCGGCTAGATCAAACACATCCTCTGCATTTAAGCCTAGTGCACTGAAATCATCACTTAGCTCTCTTAATCCTTGTAATTCTAGCATGAAAATTCTTAGCTGCCATAAAACAAGTGATATTATCTGCAACGGTCCCATTTCCTTGACAGCTACTGGAAGGTGATGAACACCCAGCGCAACATGTCTGGCCTCATCCCGTTCAAAGTATTCCAATAACTCTGCTAACACAGGCTCAGGTGACACACGACGTACTTCCTGAAAGATGGTCAAAGCTACTGGCTCTACCATTAGTTGCATCCCTAGTAGTTTTTTGGGCAAGCTATCTGTTGAGATGACCATATCGAGTGCTTGTCTGACAGGAACTGGAACTGTCACTGGCCTGATCCCAGCTAGATTCAAATAGTCTCGCATTACATAAAAGTGTCTAGATTCGTCATGTGCCTGGCTTGTGGCTGCCAGCTTCGCTTCAATGTTCTCCAGCTTATCAGCCAGTTGCAAAGATACTTTCCAGGCTGCATGTTCTCCTTCAAGAATCACAGAGAATATATTTTGTAAAGCTTCTGATTGACGAGGGGACATGTCACATATGCCGTCATGCTTTTCAAGAAGCATCTTCAACACCTCTCTGCCGTCCCAAATCTTTTCTTGACCTCGATGATAAATGCTCTCAAGAATTTCTGTTGACTTAGCTTTCACTTACCACCTCGATTTGTGAGTAACAAACATAGACAATCCCTTCTGACGACATACATGGAAGGTGCGTGCTTGTAATCACATCGCTTAGGATGACTCCGTAAAATGTTGTCTTTGACCAGGTCCATCTGATAAGATCACCCGCCTTCACTGATCACCTCACATTTCCACGCTGGAAACCCTGTCCGAATCTGATTGGTTTTTGAAAAAAGTAAGTCCACAAATATTTGTCGTTCGATTACACATTTATCTAGTACAATCGCAACATTCCCTTTGTGGGTTCGAACCAGATCACCGACTCTCATACTGCTCCGCTAAACCTAACATACCACCAAATTGCCATGGCTAAAACTAGCGCCACAACTGTCAAAGCCGGCTCAGGCTTCTTCACTAATCACCTCAAATGCACCTGATGAGAACACATGTTCATATCCAAATTTTGGAAATAAGATTGTGTGATGATCAATGTCTAGCCGTTGCCTAACAATGATACCGAACTCATCTTTGATCGTGTAATCCAACGGAGTAACTTTCCGGGTCTTCCTATCAAAACTAGCACAGCTAGGTTGCCAGATACACTTTACCAAATCACCGACCTTCACTAATCACCTCAACATCATAGTGCGCCGTATTGTCGCTTATAACCAGGAAAGATTCTGCATCAATCATCACAACAAACAAAGACTGATCGGGTTTAGGAAATTGATCAATGATAATCCCTGGACCATACCAGTCACGGTAGCCAGTATAAGTACTTCGAAATCTAATCAAGTCACCTGGTTTCACTCAAGCTCACCTTCATAAATAGGAGGAACCTCTCCGCTAAAGCAGGGCGGCGGCGGACCAATCTTGGTGTAGGCTGGAGGCCGTGTACCCGGGTGACGATCGACCCACATGGACATGGCACAATCAAAAGAGACTGCCCAGCTACCATTGCTATCGATTCGTTCCCGCTTAGTCCATCCCAACAAATAGTCGATATATTCATTAAGCTGCTTATCACTCATTTTTGCTTGATTCATTGATTATCTCCATAGTGTTACGAGCATTCCAAACTCTCGATCAAATGTATAAAGAAGCCCCTCATAGTCTGTCAATTTCATTTCTGCAAGAATGCATTCTCTCTTAAATTCTGAATGCCCCATTTGTCTTGCAAGATTATCGGCCAAAGCCAGGAGATAATATGCGTTTCCTTCTGGTCCAGTCAGATCAATCTCAATAGGTGCTGCAGGCTTGTCTTTCTTTGACTTAATCATTAATCATCTCCATGCCTGGCACGTCTTCCCTGATTTCGACAAGGGTGCCATCGGTCAAAAGAATGTTAAAGAGAACAACCTTCTCGCTATCAGTCTTCACAAGTCTTGAGTTTACGATGAGCCCTTGCATTTGTGTTAGCTCCCATCCGGTACCGAGAGCCCATGGCCATGTTATGACATTACCGATCTTCATTGATGACCTCTAGAGCTAGGAAGTTAGTAGGTATCACCTTTCCCCCTACCAGCACATCTACAAAAGATGAATTAACACCATGGCGAAGCTCGCTCACTACAACGCCGGTGACGCCCCGCCTTCGCCTGTATTTCCAGCGCACAAGATCACCGACTTTCATGCCATCACCAGTTGGTTACCCGTAAAGCACATATGACCGTCTTCACACAAAGCCCAGTATAGAGCAAGATCTGGATTCTTCTCCGATAAAGAAGAGAGCTCACAAACTATTGTGATTACTCCGATTGTTCCATGCTGACCACAGTTGCGAAACATTACCAGATCACCGACTTTCATCAACCACAACCTCCAGCGCATTTTCTGCCACACTCATCATTCTGTCGTTCGCCCATAGTACTGTCACACTGCGACCCAGGAAACTCTGCCATTTTGTGTATCTGTCAGGCATGTGTTTCCACCGACAAGCTTCCTCCTCAGAAGACTCAACCGAAACAACAACACCCAAGACCTTAGGCACCCCGCGACCTCGAAATTCCACGAGCTTTCCGCTCTGTCGCACAATGTCACCGACTTTCATTTATAACCTCTATGTTTGCTCGATACATCACCTGTCTCCTACCATCCACAAAAACATTAATATAATGATCCCAAGAACTGGGAAAATCAGGCGATAACATAATAAACCCCACCTGACCAATCAATGAGTCTATCCCTTGCCCAATGGGGACTCTTTCGATCCTTACCAAGTCACCGACGTTCACTAATCACCTCTATGTCTAGCGGGCATTCCCACCTGATTCCTTCTCCGAGAAAAGACCACATAACTTGGATCGTTGCCTGATCATCGAGCCCACCCTTTTCGATGTCTGTTATAATACCACATTTGTTCCAGTCAACACTTCGCCCCATTCGGCGCAACTGCACAAGATCACCGACTTTCACTGATCACATCCCACGTGCTTCTAGAGCTGATCACCTCAATATCTCCGCCATCAATCACACGGATGTGACCATCATCGCAGAGAATCTCCCAAGACTTTGACCACTCCACATACGTTCGACCCTCATCAGGGCGGACCAGAATACCGGTACCCTCCCAAAGAGTTTGATTGAACGTCCTGTCTGCTGCTGTTACCATATCACCGGGATTCACAGATCACCTCCAGATATGTTTCATCCATGCTAAACATATTGTCCTCCATCAACACGCGCCAATAATGGGTTGTGTCGTCTGGGTGGGGGTCGACCCATTTGCAGAGAAGAATACCAAATCGGGGTCCAGGGAACTTCACCGACGTGCGGCCGCGCCATTTAACCAGATCACCGACTTTCATTGATAGTCTCCAGATCCCTTGTTCGATACATCCGATCGCTATTATGTGTCATGCAGCTAGGGCTCCATAGAACACTTGCCATGCCTCCTGGGTGAACACCAGTACAATTTGTGATTTTAAGTATGACTCCGACTTCGTCCCAACGCCCGTCAAAACGGTGTCTCACAAGGTCACCGGCTTTCATTAATGACCTCCAAGTCTGGGAAGTGGTTAAGGTAAGAGCTGTGCTCACGTGTGATCTTACCATCTCTCCAATAAATCTTTGCGACTACACGATCGTTGATGGGATCACTGCAGCTGATCACAATTCCTGGATTAGCATACTGGCTATTGACTTCACCAAAGATCCAAGCACCTGTATAGAAATTTACCAGATCACCAACTTCAACTTTCACTGATCACCTCAAGAAACTCTGGCATCTCTGTATTTATACGAGAGTCATCACGATAGGATGCCTTAGTTGTTCGGTTCCACAGCACATCAAAGCATTCACCATTCTCTGCAATGATTGTGCCGATCAGCAGTGTGAGCCCATTATATTTGTCTTTAAACTTTACCAAATCACCGACTTTCATGATTTCTCCGATGTTTGCTGTCTATACATTTCAAAAGTCTGACCTGAAGTTTTGTAGTCACTATAGAACTCGTCGCGGGTTGCTGCTGGAACATCATCCACAGAGCTCCAATACCTGCTGTTGAAGTCCTCATATGAGATGGGAGTTGCTGAACTTAGGTGGCACAGATCACACATAAACCATTGGTGTGTTGATCGAAATATCACCTGTTTATCTGTTCCGCAAATTCGGCAATACATTCCAAATGCCTCCTACTATATGATTGTAACAAATGTCAACAAAGATTGCACGTTTAACGGTGCTCTGACAATTCCACTCCCTGTATTTCCCAGTAACCATTGTCATACTCGATTAGCTTAAACACCTCATGCTTGCAGCATAGCTTACTCCAAAGATCTGGAGAGGCAATGTGAGTTGTGCTTCCTGTTAACCGCTCGAACCATATACAGCGAGCCATTCCCCCGAAGACAGATGTGGGCCTGGGTAGATATACACCAGACGATGTCTCGATAAATTCTGTCTCCCTGACTTTGACTTCACACTTCACTGTCAAATTCGCTAGATTGTACAATCTTATCTCTTCAATTCTAGGTGTTCAATCTGATCTGTCTTTCTGTATTTCACTTTTCTCTATCCACATGCTCGCATCGCCACCATACCGATGGATACGTCTTCATTTCACCGTTAGATAATACGATCGGACCGTCATCTGAATAATCATATGTGATATAGATACCCAGCTTGCGAATCGCTTTCGCATCGTGAGGTTTCGGCCAGTCTCCATTGTGCGGGTAGAGTTGAACAAGATCACCTGACTTCACAAATCAACTCTACCCATGTTCCAATATTATTCTCGTTAGGCATCACAATGGGCTGACTATGACAATTGCTAGTCACGACTACACAAGGCAAACAGCTTGGATCCCAGTCATCATCCCACGGTTCGTTACGAATCTCCGTAACAATGCCAATACGCCAATAATCGTCACGTGGCACAATTCGATCCCTATTAGCGGCGCACGCATCGTAATCAAAGAATCTGACTAAGTCACCGACACTTATCATTGTTCAACTCATCCTTCTTCCCAGCCTTTGTCACATCTGCCGCACGAACTCTAACCAGCTTTCCTGCGAATAGGACAGTCGCCACCTTTTCCCAAGTGTGATATTCCACAAGCAGACCTATCATCCACGGCCTATTGTCAACATGAGCCTGACCTCCAGTCATGCCTGCATAGTTGATAGGCTTCGGATCTCTAAACCTCACAATATCTCCTGCTTTCATGGAGTGCTTTCTCCATCTCGAATAATCTCAAATTCTCCCAGATGATTATGCACATTGATACTTGAATAGCCATACTCTGATCGATAGTCACGAGGAGCGACGCCACCAGGCCATGTAACAAAAACACTAGAATTTCCGCGTTTATCTTTCTTGATCTCATGTACAATCCCTGGAAATTTCTTACCAGATGAACTGCACGCTTTAATGATCAAATCACCGACCTGTGGGTTTCTAGACAGTGATTTCACTTATCACCTTGACATCCCCTCTTGCGAGATCAAACATATCAAGCCTCCATTCACCACAATCAAACATGACTACCCACTTCTTAATTCTTCGGCTCTCCGTGATCACTATTCCCACCCGATTCGAATTTCCATTACAGAAGAAACATGTACAATCGAAGTCAAGCACACCTTCAGCTGGTTCACAATCTACAACCCTCACCAAATCACCGACTTTCATGATACCCTTCTGGAATTGGTTCAGGATGAATGTGTTCGAGCCACGCTACGTGCATCGTACCATTACTCATAACATGCCCGATCTTTCGAGCAGGAACTAGCGGATAGGTTATCATCTCTCCAGGATTGTCTTCGATTGAAATAAGCAATCCCACATCGGTTTCCCGACCATAGCCTGTTGCGAATCTCACGAAATCACCGACTTTCACTGATTACCTCTACATCGTAACGCTCATCAAAAGAATACCACCGCCAGTTGTCGTCATCTTCGACATACCAAACCCAGTGTCCGAGGAGACCCTTGTATGTCTCTTCTTCCATCACTAGACCAATGTCTCCATCTCCGGTGCCTGACCTCTGGTTCATCACCAAATCACCGACTTTCACTGATCACCTCCGTGCCTCGATATCTCTCGAGTGTTGTTGGCTGATAGTCGCAGAAATGATCTGGCCACATAACTCGTACCCATTCACCGAGATTTGTTTTTGATATCTCAATCACAAGCCCTGGGCCAGGCCAGCCGCGCTTCATTTTTACTAAGTCACCTACTTTCACTGATCACCTCAAACGGCTCATAGTCCAACCCATCAAACCACAACTCACCGTAGCCCGAGATATGACTATTCCCATCAATCGTCCACAGTATCTTCATCTCATCAAAGTCTACAGTTTTAGTTTCAATAACGATTCCGATCCAATCCTTGACACACTCGGACCCAGGTGAGTCTTTGTAGTGAGACTCGGAAAACTTCACAATGTCACCTACTTTCACTTTGCTTAAACCCTCTCCAGACAGGAAACATCTGAGACGCCCAGGGAGAAAATCCAATCTTGGCAGCTCTACAAAATCGACATCCTCGCTTCCTTACTGATTCAATAGCTACATGGACTCCCTGGGTTTTAGCTGCAGTAATATGTGATTTGATCTTCTTGAAGTGATGCTCACATACAAGAGCGGTGCCATTATTCCAGTCATCAGATATTGTCAATAATTTCACTGATCACCTCTAGCTCATCTTCATAATAAATCTCTGTCTCGTCATCGCTCCAAAGAACCTCAATACCTGAGGGAATTACTTCTTCTCCCCGCATGCTTATATTGGTCTTGATAACAATGCCCGTGTCTTCGGGACAGCCGGTAACCACATCGGGGTCCGTGTAAACCCATCTTACCAGATCACCTACTTTCATTGATCGCCCTGTAGTCGTTAACAATCTCCTCACATTCATTTTGAAACGTCCAATCGTATTTGCTTGGAAACTTTTCATGCGAAATACCAAGATAATCTCTTATCCTTCCAT
>Ga0080013_1000107_pt1 | contig 115979 bp, 138 predicted proteins | sample ETNvirenome_6_85_FD_69236 | JGI IMG/M metagenome (GOLD analysis project Ga0080013, IMG submission 69236) | Marine viral communities from the Pacific Ocean - ETNP_6_85 (SPADES assembly) (version 2) | ecosystem: Environmental > Aquatic > Marine > Oceanic | place: Pacific Ocean | collected...
GTCATACCCGTCAATCTTAAAATGATTTACATCAGCCCCTCTCCCACAACCATAGTCTAGGACTGGCCCTTGTATGTCGGTGTTGTTATATAACCAGCGTGAAGGAGAACTCGGCTTGCTGCGCTGACCCGCAGTTCTGTGGTATCCTGTATTAGTCTTACTCATCGCTCTTATTTCCAGGTCTGTAAGGATGTAGGAAACAGTCTGTACTCGTACACTTTCTTGCTTCTTGGGAGGAGCCGATACAGTTGATGCACATAAGGTAAATAGCTTCCTTACGGCTTCCATTCGCTGCCTTTTGTGCCCTCTCAGGCCACTTTTCCCGAAGCATTTGCTCGTTTGTCTTGGTCATGCGCCTATTATATCACACAATGCCCGTCAAACAAGCCCAACCTACGATAATTGTGATTCGCAGAAAGGGTCTAAGTCGCTGCCGTCCAAAGGCTTAGGATCCTCCTTATCAACTCCTAGATGCCTGTTCATTCCGAGGAGGGCGTATCCAACAATATCTCTATAGGGATTTTCAGCAAAAGCACTAGGATCGTTTGCCAACCTAAAAAGTTTATCAAGAATCCTAGCGATAGTGAGGAGATCGTCATACTGATTGGTGTTGATGCCTTCTGGGAACATCTGGCGTAGGCACTCACCACTCCTACCAAAAGAATCGCCATAAGCCCGTTGCTTATCGTGTACAAGATCTCCAACTGCATCTCCTAATTGTGAAAATATGTTATTCGTCATAATGTAATCTCTCTTCTAATTCCTCGATCTTATTTAAAAAGGCTTTGCGATCCATGTAATTCACTAAAGCCATAGCCACTATCTGTCTTGAAGAGATGGACCCATCAACTAGATTAGCGTACATCTCTATTTCGTCTAAGTAATTACGCAAGTCCAAAGGTAATTCTTTTACTTTCAGTATCTTGCAAGCGCAATCATGAATGAAACATTGGATTACCATTTACAACCACACAGGTACAGGTTCCCCTAGCTCATATGATACCTCAAAGAGTTCTTCATAAAGACTCCTCAACTTTCTAGCAGACTCCCTGTACTCATCTTCCTTGGCAATATGCTTGTTATACTTAGCACAATGAGCGTCAAACATTCTCTTGAACTTCGCATCCAGTTCATCTCTCTTCTTTTTAAGCTCATCACTCATTTAATAACTTCTCCTTTGATTTGTCTCCAATCAAGTACGAACGCACCTCAATCAAACACGCTAAAAACCCTAATTTATAATCCCTCATCCCTTTATCATCTTCTTTTCTATGATTGTTGAAATCAGATGTCACCCTACTAATCTCTTCATCTACATACTCGATAAGCTCTGTAATAGTGTTCATTTGGCTAATGCCTCCATGCCCTTACGAATAGAACTCACAACATCCTTGTACGGTTGACGAATTAGGATGGGCTCTTGATGATAGTTGGTGAACACCATTGTAGAATAGTCTTTTCCTTTCGCATCCTCAAAGCGATATGCGCTGGTGATGTATGTTACATTCAAGAGGATATCGTATGGCTCACCTTTGAGCATTACTATACCTAACTCATCATACTCAATCTCTTGCACTCTAAACTCGGCAAATCCTGGAAAATGATCTCCTCTGTAAGTGCTTAATCTTTTAATGGTAGGCCCGTCCATGCTCATAGCTAGAAGCATAATGCCCCCAAGCACAATCAAACCAATACAAGTTCTAATTACCTTTAACATATCTAAATCTCCTGTTGTCCATAGTTACCTGTGTCCAAATTAAATTGACTTTCTACCTCTTCTTGTTCCTCAATAACATACATATTCAAATCTCTTGCAATCCGTAGCTCAAGTCTTGCGCCCTTAGAGTGCTCCCAACCCTCCAACATATAAATACCTTCGCACTCACATAATTGAGGGATTGCTTTCCTCATATAATAGTCCCATGAGTGATGCTCGGGTTTACCAAGCTCACTAGGATCAAGAGGATCATGCCCTTCTTCTTTCAAGTGTTTAACTGCATTTTTAAAATTCTTCCTGTACTGGTCATGCTTCAGCCCTGTAATCATTCCGCTAATATATACTTTCATAATTGGTTTACCTCAATGCTTGCTTGTTGGAGGAGGGTTAAACCCTCACCTTTTGTATAACTCTCTTTGTATATCACCCTTTCTATACCTGACTGGATAATGAGCTTTGCACAATCAAAACAAGGGCAACAAGTAACATATAGTGTTGCGCCTTGGGATGAATTAGTAGAACGAGCAAGTTTAGTGAGGGCGTTTGATTCTGCGTGGAGTACTTCTTTCTTGGTCCACAATTGATCGACGCAATCAAGATATTCACACTTATTATCAAAGCCCCTAGGAGTTCCATTATATCCTTCTGATATTATTTGTGTGTCCTTTACTACCAAACATCCCACTTTCCTCTTTTCAGCATAAGACAGTTGAGCTAACTCAGTTGCCATGTTCATGTAAGTGGAGTCTAACTGTTCTAGGCTTGCCATCCTTTTTCCTTCCGAATAGTATCCAATAGGAATTGAACGCTCTCGCGCATAGTCCATTTAGGAGACCAGCCTGTTCGTTCAGAGAATTTACTAATGTCTGGTATTTGAAGTGTGACATCTTTAGGGCGAAGCAACGCAGGGTCTTGCTCACTCTTTATGTCCATGTGAGAAGTGTCTTTAAGTATCTCCAAGAAATCACCTACCGTCATAGTGGTGGTTCCTCCAATATTATACACCTCTCCATACTCGCACCGTTGAGAAGCTACCCAATAAGACTCCATAGCATCCCTCACATCAATTAAAGTACGAACTGAGTCTAAATTACCATGTACAATCTTCTCTTTCTTCCCCATTTCGATGTCTACAACTTGACGAGTGAATGCGGTAGAGAATATATCTGCTCGTCTAGGGTTAATGTAAGTAAACATCCTAGTAACAATCACCTTCATCCCATAACAATGATAGTAGGACATGGCGATCTTCTCTTGCGTCAGTTTAGATACCGCATAAATATTAACTGGATCTAAAGCTTGATCCTCCGTAATAGGGACATCCTTTTCCGTAACTAATCCGTACACCTCAGATGTGCCGCAGAACTGGATGATTGGGTCCAACTCCAAAAACTTAATAGCCTCAAAAAGATTAATAGTATTATTGATGTTGTTGTTTAGGACAGATAAAGGGTTCTTAAAGCAAGCATGAACATTAGCATGAGCAGCAAGGTGGAACACATAGTCAGGTCTTACATCACGCAAAACGGATAGAATAGCACTAAAATCAGTTAAATCACATTCATGAACAGTAACCTGATCTTTAATATCCTCAAGATTCTTATTAGTTGCGGTGCTGTGCCATCGTGCTACTCCATGCACATCAAGCTCTGGGTGGAACTTGACCAAATACTCAGCCAAATAACTAGCACCACTTCCCGTAATCCCTGTTATTAGGACTCTCTTCAACGCTTTCCACCAAAATACTTTACTGCGTATCCTTCTTCAACTAGTAAATCATTAATGCTACCTGCTTGGTTAAGGCTAAACACTACACCTAAGTATCTTCCGTACTTACCCTTCTCTTTTGTATGAACGAAGAGCGAACCCTCTTCAAGCCATTTTGTAATCACCTCAGTAAAATACTTCTTACTTGCTAATCCTCTGGCCTTTTCCTCCAAGTCCCGTGTTCTACTCTCTGGTGTATTAATTCCATACATCCTCACCCTGATTTTGTGGGTAATGTTGAAGCCTAGGTCCACGGTGCAGTCGAAGGTATCACCATCTACAATGTGGTCGATTGTTTTGATTTTATATTGGTACATGAGCTATATATAATAGGTGAAACATGAGCAACTTTAAGAAGTTATTGAAAGTAATTGAGGAAAAAGCCTCCCATTCCAGCGCAGTCCTGCACTTCAGAGCAGCATCTAGGGTTGCAAGGGGGACAGCTAGTAATCCCTCCATCTTGCAACAGTTAGGTAGAGCTATGAGGACTCATTACCAAGGGATGAATAAGAAGGAGCTTGAGGCTGTTAAGAAAGGCGAAGAAGCTCGAAAGAATCCTACCGCTGCGAAACCTGCACCTAAAAAGAAAGAAAAAAAGAAACCAACCTAATCCCCTGTAGTGGTACTCTCGTCAGGACTCGAACCTGAAATCTACGGATTAGAAGTCCGTTGCATTATCCAATTATGCTACGAGAGCTATGGGCAGCAGGTTTTAATGTGTTCACCGTATGAAGGGTGAGTGAAATGAATACCACAGGTAAGACATTTAGTAGCTACAAGAGAAGGATCCTCTTTTAAGAAGAAATCATGGGCTCCAAACTTAGCCTCAACACCTTCAAAGTTAGTAGCACAATGGGCATCAAGATGCTCGTCACTAGCATAACACTCACCACACACAGGACAAGCAGGATGATATTCAGCTTGAGACACACAACTAGACATCATTAGAATCGCTGCAAGAATTAGTACAGCACTTAGCACGATTTTATTAAAGTTATCTTTCATATATTTAATCTCCTTTCTCTATCCTATAACTATCATCCTCAAAGTGTTCAGTTGAGAACTCAAACAATTCACTATCCTCTAGTGCAATCATCTGGTGTAGCAATCCTCTGTATACTTCAAATGTATCCCCTGGGGTTAATAGTATCTCTTCCATTTCCTCGTCCATATCTCCCCTTATATCCGTCTCTGCGTAGCGCACAAGCATCTTACCTGATTGTAAGTAAAATGTCTCACGCTTCTTCTCATGGTAGTGCAGGGAACATCTCTTGCCCTCTTTAAAGAACAAGAGCTTCCCACAATACTCAGGGGTGTTATGAATCCACAGTTCATATCCCCATCCTTTTTTGTGATATTTAGGTTTCATTTTAATGTGTATTGGTAGGATGGGTGGGACTCGAACCCACACTTGATAGATTTTAAGTCTATTGCCTCTGCCGATTGGGCTACCATCCCGTATATTTTAGCCAACCGTATTCTATTTCTAAAAATGTAGCTATGCATTATACTGGTAGGACAGGATGGACTTGAACCATCGACTACAGCCTTATAAGGACTGCGCTCTAACCGACTGAGCTACTGTCCCAACAAAAAAGGAGAGAGAGGGATGCGTTTATGAAGATCGTAAATCCCTCTCTCTCATAGGAGTTTCTGTACAAAGAACAGATTGCTATCACCAACCGACAGCGTAATATTATAGAGCTACTGTGGGCTTAAAAATAAACAAAGTTATTTTTTCTTTTCCCCTTCCATTTCCATATAACGAGACATTAGAGATGAGGAAGTCTTGGTGCGTCCTTGTCTCTTGGCTTTAACGAAGGCTCTGGCAATCCGCTGCTTCTTGCTCATGCGACCCGACTTAACATCTGCTGCCTTTCTTCGACGGATTACCGCTCGTTCATCCTCACCCTCTAACAGCTTAAGCACTCTCTTGAAGGTGTTCATTTTTTAGTAGACTTTTTCTTTGTAGTTTTCTTTTTTGCTTTGGGTGCAGGAGCAGGAGCAGGAGCTACCTCCTCTAAACCAAGTAAGGAACCATTCCTCTCAGAGGGAGTCCTAATTTTAGCATCTCCACGGTTAGCTTTTCCTGCGGTTAATTTCTCTTTCTTCCCTAAACGGGCTAACACATGACGGTTAAGACGATTCATTCCCATGATTTAATTCCTTTTTCTTATTGGATTCTATGATAAGCTTTCCTTTAACAAAGCGAGGGACATAGATTATCTTGCCATCCTCCCCCTTATCTGTTAAAATAGCGTCTGCTAACTCTAGAGAGATATCATTTTGGATGAACTTTGCAATCTTCCTTGCGCCGTACTCTCTGGAGTAAGCTTTCCTTATTATATAGCTTAGAAGAGCGGCAGTTCGTTTAATTGGTAAGCATTTTAACTCTAGGGAGGCAATCTTTTTTGCTGATGCCTCATCAATTTCATTAAAGAACACCTGATGGTCGATCCTATTTAAAAACTCAGGGTTAAACTCACCTTTTAATGCTTTCACAACATCTTCCTTTGAATCAGAGTAGGTAATAACCTTCCTATCAAATCCTAACTTTTTTTCTCCTATTCGCAAGTCCTTGAGTCCTTGATTAGATGTGAAGATAAAGATAGACTCAGAGAAATCCAAAGAAGTTCCCATATTGTCAGTACAATACCCTTCATCCAACAATGAGAGAAGGAAATCATAAAACTTACTGTCAGCTTTCTCGATCTCATCAAACAAGAAGACCCACCGATTAGATTCCTCAGCTTTTTCAGCCAAGACGCTCTTATCCGTATGCCCCACATACCCTGGAGGAGCCCCTATTAACTTAGAGTATTCATGCTTACCAATATACTCAGCGCAATTAATTTTAAAAAAATGGGGAGTATATCTTCCAGCTACCTCCTTCGCTAACTTGGTCTTGCCTACTCCTGTAGGACCTACAAAGAATAAGGAAGTAAAATTCTTTAAGCCAGCAGCAATTACCTTCAATGAATTAACCACAGTAGACACAGCTTCCTCTTGCCCTATGACTACACGGTTGAGGTATCGTCTAGTATTCTCAATATCCCTAAGTGATTTTATCTTAGGAGTTTCTTTGTAATGACGAACCTCTTCTCTAACAGTCTGCTTTTGAAGCTCTTTCGCCATTTGCTCCATTACAAAATGAAAGTCCTCCCCTGTAAGGGTAGAATTTAAATCCGCGCAGATGGCTTCCAAGCAAAAGTGCGGATAAGCACTTAGAACACTCTCATAAAGAGTCTTAAGGGCATTCTCATACTCGGAAGTATCTAAACCATCCTTAAGAGCTATAACTAAATCTTTCCCCTCCACAAGCACACACTTAAGAAGGTACTCTACATAATTCTTAACTAAGAATGTCTTTTCTGCGGATTCAATTTTCTTTTTAAGCTTATGGTATACACTAGATTCTTCTTCAGTTGTGAATTCATGCATAAGAGCGACAAAGTTTAGCTCTTTACAATAAACCTTTAAAGTACTCTTTTTAGTCATTGAGGTCCAACTGCTTAAAAACTGAAAAATCTTTACTGTCTTGCGCCTCGTCCTTCTCTTTAGACACTTCCATTTTTACCATCATGTCTAAGATTTTAATAGTGTTACTCTTAGAATTTTGTGCAAGTTTTAAGCAATCTACCATTTGAGATTTAGAAACCCCGTCCGCATTATTCTCATCTACCATATCTTTAAAATAACGATAGGCATCTAAGGCTAAATCTCTATCCTCAGACGCTTCCACAATAAGTTTTTTAGCGATTTTCTGGATTCTATTCCCATCAATGATTGATCGCTTTAGAATGTATTCACTTGGCATTTGTATGTCCTCTCCATTTATTTATATAATAAGTAAGTAATTCAGAGAAATCAGAAAAACTTATCGCATCAGGGAAACACTTAAAATGAGTAATAAGTGGCTCCATATCTTCATCTTCTATCAAATTTTTCAAATTCATCGGCATCTTCCCACTCATAAAATTCTTCAGGATTTCTCTGAATATTTTTTAATTTCATTTTTTTCTCTGTTCTGCCCCGAGAAACGGGCTTAGACTTTGGGTGCTTCACAATAACCTTAGTAGGTTTCCCTTTTTTCATAAAATATCCTTCGCATCTGCAAATTTGGTATCCCCCTCCTCATGAAGTTTTCTTCTACGAGCTACTTGGTCATCGTTTTCTTGGGTGTACTGCTTAGAATACATCTTAGCTAAGTAATCTACCCCTAAATCCAACTTAGGGTAAACTCTAATTAAGGAACAGAGGAAGTTTATACCTCCTCCTATCATTTCTAAGAAATAGAACACTAGAGATTCAAAGTAAGTTTTCACTCAGATTCTCCAAACAGTCCACCACCAAAATTGGACGGGTTACCTCTATCCTCTAAAATAGATAACCTTTCTGCTACAAGACCATCAGCAGGGAACATAACAATGATACACCCCTTCTTTTCATTCCAAGAAAGCTGTGCGCTTTCTGGCTCTTCTTCCATGCACTCGCTTATAATATTATACCTCTTACAAGTATTATAATATTTAAAGAAGGAGTCGGTGGAAATAATAGTAGAACCGTTATTAGGTCTTTGACGGTTCATATAAAACTGCATTTGAGCGTATGTGATATAGCCCCCATCCGAATCATAATGCATAGGATGGGAGCCTTCACCTTCTTCAAAGAATTGGGTCATAACTAGTTCAAAGAATACTCCTCACTATATTTACTAGCCAAATCCCAAAGTTGTGAATTATATTTTACATCTTTTTGAATATTCGTAATGGGTCGCACCTGCCTACGGGTAGAGGTGTTAAGGTAACCTCCCCGCAACAAGTTTTCCTGCGCCACATTAAAAGTTCTCCAAAGATCAAATCCTCGATCCTCTTCTCTCCTAACACGCTTCATGTTTTGTAGAATGTCCTCGTTAGGGGACTCAAAACGAATCTTTGCAGCATCAGCAAAGAAATCCTGCTGGGAACGAGGAGTAAGATTTACTTCTTTCCATGTGTTAACCTTATCAGAAAGCCTCGTAGCATTCATAACAAGCTCACGCGAAGCACTAATAACCTGTTGAGGCTCAAAACCAATGTGCCGAATGTGAATCTTACCGAAGTCCGACTCAGACACAACCATTCCGTTAGAGCAAATCATGCGGAAAATACCAGCCATCAGGTCATAACTGCCCAGACCATTGTGAGCATTCATAAGAAGCATCTCAGGGAAGGAGTCACCAACACCAAAAGACTTAACATCCAGATCTTCATGGCGAAGTCGGATAATGTGTTTGGCATGGTCCTTAGACCATGTACGAGCCCTCACTTGTTGGGCTTTCCAAGCAGTCCAACCCTCATCCTGAAGGATCTCCAGAATATCAGTAGTAGGGAGGAAAGAGTATCGGTCAGATACTCTACCATCTTCGGGCTCCGTAGCAAACGCCGCAGGGGCATAAGTGCGAATCAATTCTTCATTTTTAATCATTAGTTTGAACCTCCATAAAGTTCCTCAAAAGCTTCCTGTCTATTAAGTCCTCGGTCCTTCTGCTCCTTTAGCATCCGAAACCTTTTACCTGTTTTGTCTGTATACTCCTCAATAGAAGCGTATGATTCAGTAACCTTACGCTTCGGTTCAGAGGGGGTACGCACCTCAAATGCTTTAGCAAACGCTCGGTCCACCATCGCATCAAATTTCTCAAATCGTTCGTCAGTATTCATATTTTCCTCCGTTGGTGCAATATTATAGCATAAGTATTTAGTGAATACAAACTAAACTTCTAAAAAATTTCTGAGGGGCTCGTACCCCTTCTCAGACCCTCCCTCTAGGATGCGCTTCAAATCCTTGGATTGGAATTTTTTACCAGTTCCTTCCACAGTATACCAAGCTCCAGCCCTATTAATAAGACCGTCTCCTTCAAACTGCTTGAGAAGCCCAGCGTAAGGGTTCAAGCCTTCGTTAAACAATAGCTCAAACTCACACTCTTTAAAAGGAATGGAACACTTGTTCTTAGTGTTGCGTAATTTTCCTTGTATACCTATTACATTCTTTAGGTCATCTCTAATCAAGTCGCTAGTCTTATTGGAAATACATTTCAAATTTACACCCAAGTAGTACTCTAACGCTTTGCCTCCTGCTGCTGCGGTATCAGGACTACCATACATCACGCCAACTTTATTTCTAATTTGATTAATAATAACAAGAGCCACCTTCTTCATGCGAAGAATAGGATTAATCTTTCTTAGACACGCACCTGTGGATTTTGCTCTTACCGCTCCCTGCATATTGTTGCCATCGTAGTTTTCAGCTTCGTACTCTGCTTTTGAGGGGGACACAGCAATACTATCATACACCACTACAATAGGAGTATCCTTATCTTCTCGTCTGATCTCCATAATAGTATCCTGTATAACTTGAAAACACTCTTCCAAGGTTTCTGGGGCTGCGTATATTAAATTAGCAGGGTCAATACCTAAATGAGTAGCAAACTCTGGGTTGTAAGCATTCTCACTATCAACCATCATAGAGTAATAACCTTCAGCTTGAGCTTCTTTAAGGATGTGAGTACCGAACACAGTCTTAGCTGTACTAGACTCCCCTATGAACTGTGTAATCATCCCTATGGGAATGCCTTTAGTGTAATCGCCAGAAATAACCTTGTTGAGAGCATAGCTACCTGTGCCAACAAACCCCAAATCAGGGGACTGCTCCGACAACAAACCAGCAGTCTTAAGCCTCTTTAAAACCTCTTTATCCATACTTTATTATAGAATTTACTGGCTATAAACTATGTTCTTTATGCCGTATTTATGTATTAAACCCATGCAGCAGGGGCAAGGTTTGGCTAAGTTATTGTTACGCCTATAGATATAAATTGTGGTTCCTCGTAAATCTATACCTCTCCTCACAGCTTTGTAAATAGCATGGCTCTCAGCGTGAAGGGTACTGTACTCTCCTGCACCGAATTTAGGGTGCGTCTTGCGTGTATTATATGCCTTAGATAAAACCCTCTTACCCCTAGCTATAGCTGCTCCTATTTGGAACCTATGATTTGACTTATGTGATTCTTTAATTGCTATCCGCATAGGCGGGGGCGGGTCTTCAAGGTTCAGCACGGCAATCCCTCAAAGTATTCACTAAAAGCCTCAACCATTCTATCTAAATCCTCTTGCGAGAGGTATTGATGAACCCCCACATGTATACCATGCTCCCCTATATGCTCTGAATTAGGGAAATCCCCTGTCTTATGTCCCATAAATGCGTAAGCCTGATGCTGGGTAGGAGTGGATCCAAAGTTTCTCTTCCAATGAATGTTATATTTATCTAGAACCTTATGAAGCTCAGTTATATCATGAGACTTATCTCTAAGAACTACACTAAAAGCATGAGGACATACATCCATATCCTCTGTATCGTAGTTAAAATAAGCTAAAGACTTATAATCACGCAACTTATTTTTTAAATAATACAAGTGTGTCTTCCTTACCCGATAAGTTTGCCAAAAGTCTTCAAGCTGACCCAAACCCACAGCAGCTTCAAGATCATTCATTTTAGAGTTATAACCAACACGCTCATGTCTAAAAAATGCATGACCTTTATGCCTACCGTGGGTCCTGGTAGATTCTACGGACTCTGCTACCTTCTTATTCTGTGTAGAAACCATGCCCCCTTCTCCGCAACAAATAAGATGTGCTGCAAAATAGCTAAAGGCTGCTCCATCACTCATCTTGCCTACATAGGCGTGACCTAACTTAGCTCCATGTGCTTCACAGGCATCTTCAAACAATAGAAGCTTATGCTTGCTTGCGATTTCCTTAAGAGCGTTCATGTCGCACAGAACACCCATAGTGTGTACAGCTAAAATGGCTCTAGTCTTAGGAGTAATCGCCTCTTCTATCTTAGAGGGATCTATATTCATGCTTTCCAATTCTACATCTACAAAAACAGGAGTAAACCCTGCATGGAGAACCGCATTAGCGGTAGCTATGAAGGACAGCGCAGGGACGATAACCTCATCCCCTCTCTTGGCCCCAAAATCATAAAGAGAAGCTAGGAGATTAGTAACAGCATCCGTACCAGAACTCATAGCCATATTGTATGTGTACTTGAACAGCTTACCCCAATTTTTTTCAAACTTCTTCACTTGAGGACCATAGGAGATCCACTCATTGGTTAGACAAGTTTTAACCTCTTGGATGGACCTTTGGTTTAGTTGGATCTCTCCAAACTCAATCCTCTTTAAAGGATTCTTTACTTCAAATTTCTTAGCGTATTCACTTTTCATTATATAAATCTCCGTGTTCTATTAACATAGTGCTCTTTCCATCCTCTCGCTTTAAAGCCCTCTCATACGCACTAAATATATCCGAAGGGTCTTGCAAATCAATAACTTCTAAAGTGTCTGTCATACTCCTAAAGGCATCACTATAATTGCCTTTGTGTTGATACCCTGGATCGAGTGGACGCTCCGAACCCGCAGCCACTTTTATGATTACTTTGGGCAGAGATCTTCCTCCCGACATTAAAGGCCACTTGTCTATATGATTTATTATCTGATTACAGGCAAGAAGTGCAAAATTGAACCTGGGGTAGATGCAGACAGGGACGGTTCCTTCCAAAGCAAGACCTAAGCAAAAACCCGCTTGAAAGTCCTCCGCTACAGGCATCTCCAAAAGGCGAGAGGGCTCAAAATCTTTAAGCTGATGTGTTATAGCAGTCCCTCTATACTCAACTGCTTGTCCCACAAAAAGGGTGGAGGGATGAGAATGTAATAATCTCATCCCTTTGTTTATTTCCTCAAGGTACTTCATCTATGATTAAAAGTGGACAAACTTACCCACACCAGCATGAGGGTAAGTAAGCTCGTACTTATAATAGATGATATCGGCTTGAGATTGCCGTTCATTTATTAATTTCTTGTACTCCGAAACTACCTCAGCGATATCAAGCTTCCATACTTCCTGGGTGACGGTCCCCACACTCTTCCCGTTATCTTCTATGACCCAGACTATAGGTAAATCATGGGCTATAGAGTATCTAATAGATTCTGTAGCTACCCCTGTTAAGGAGGTCATATCTCCAATGAAACAATGCACTCTTTTAAAGCTTTTTTTCCTTTTGAGAGCCCATGCCGCGCCAACCGCAATTGGGCAGATTCCTCCGACGATAGCGGAACTGTAAAAATTATAACTAGGAAAATGTAAGGTTATTGATCTTCCTTTTAAGATCTCCTCCTTCACCAGATCAGCAGGAACACCGTGTAGCAAAGCATGAAGATGACTAGCCCATGAACTAAACACATAATCACCCTCCAGTACATCTCTAAAGATGTCTACTAGGGCCGATTCATTGCCATCTCTTAAATGAATGGGTCCATGGATCTTCCCATCTTCATATATGGATGCTATATCCTTCTCAAAAGAAATAAGAGTTTCTTTGCTATTTTTCATACCAATCTAGGGTCTGTTGTATTCCTGTCTTTAGGTTAGTTGAAGGGGTCCACCCCAAAAGTTTTTTGGCGCGAGAACAGTCCAACACCACAGTTGTAGGTATATCAGGCTTGGTAGTGTCATAAGTTACCACTAGAGTCTTATCCTTAAGGCGCATAACCTCTTTAGCAATATTAAGAATAGGGGTAGCTTTTCCGCTGCCGCAATTAAGCAACTCGAACGGAGCCTCTTGTTTCGTTATACATAACTCTATAAAGTCTACTAAATCATCAATATAGAGTAAATCCCGACACGCTTTCCCTGTCCCCCACACTTCCATCTGCGTATCTGCTTCTAACACCTTTCGCATCATCGCAGCAAACACATGGCACTTATCAAGATCAAACTTATCATGAGGCCCATAAATGTTAGAGTGTCGGATTGCTGTATATTTTGTTGAACCTAACTCAGCGTAAAATTTGCACATCTCCTCGCAATACACTTTCGTTTTTCCCACTCCGAAGTAAGTAGGGTATATCTCTTCCGATGCATCCCAATCACTCTCTTTTTGTTTTTTCTTATTCGGTTTATACATCACGGTGCAACTGGGGAAGATAAGATGCTCTACACCCTGTTCATAACTCTCCCTTAAAATGAGGGAATTCATCAAGGCATTGTCTGTTACATGAATATGTGGTCTAGTCACTATATCCTTTGCTCCAGAAGTAGTTGCAGCCAACTGAATAACTATATCAACTCCTTCCATTACACGCTTAACATCCCTAAAATTTCTAAGATCAGCGTACACCCAGTCTACCCCCAGATAAACAGAAGGTGATTCTTTATGGTAAACCCCTCTTACCTCGTACTCAGGATTTAACCGAAACCTTTCTAAAACATTCTTTCCTATGAAGCCAGTAGCTCCACAAATAAGCACCTTTTTCTTACCCATCTAAATACTCTCTAATGACCTCTTCTGAAGTTTTATTAATACACCCTTTTTGCTTAGAAACCTTATACACATACTTCCCATAAGAGGGAGTTACTCCCGCTAAATGCGCTACATCCTCTAAGCTCATGCTGCTACTGGCGCAGCAATCTATTATACCTTGAGCCGTGGAGTTTATCAAAGAAATAATAACATCAAACACATCCTGCTGCCTTACATAATTAAACTCCGAGTCGCTACTGAGAGACAGTTTAGGCGATTCCTCACCCAACAATTTAGTGAAGTTATTGGAACGCATGGTAGGACCTAACAAGGAAGAGCAGCGCAAAATAATAGGGTTACTGGCTTTTTTAGTAACAATAGATTCCGCAAGAACCTTAGAGAGCTTATAAAAGGAATTTTCCTCCTGATATACATCCACAGAAGATATGTACACAAATTTGTTGTGAGGTATTCGGGTTAAGTCCTGAGTTAGCAGTATGTTATCGTCTACATATTGGTAGTAGTCTGCGATTTCGTTAGAACTGTTAAAAGCGCAATGTATGATAATATCAAATTCATCCCGCAGAACGCTCTCCCTGTTTAACCTAGTAAGCGCAACGCTATCCTCTATTCGTTCATAGAGGAACTGACCTAGACCGCTACCAGCCCCTGTAATTAAAACTCTTTTACCTAAATGCATTGTGGCGTTTATCTATGTTTGCGTAATTTTCGAGGAACCACTCGATAGTTTCATCAATACCATCCTCAAGAGATACTTCGCCCTTAAACCCGTGCGTATTCATGCGGTCCATAGACAGGATTCTTCTAGAGTCACCTTGGGGCTTGGAGGCATCCCATGAAATTTGTTTAGAGAATCTATTTGCTATAATCTCAGCTATTTCCTTAATACTGTACCCCTCCCCGCTTCCTAAGTTAACTGGCTCTGTAATACCATACTGAACCGCATACATCATTCCTCTGGCTACATCTCTCGCATGAATGAAATCTCTAATAGGAGATCCATCTCCCCACACACTAATCACATCGTTTTCATAAGCCTTTCGGATTAAGGAAGGGATGACCATAGCGTTTTCTGGATCAAAGTTATCAAAAGGACCGTACACATTGGCTGGTCTGACTATAGAAACTCTATCCCAACCATATTGAATTGAATACGCCTCTGCCTGTAGTTCCCCTACCCTTTTAGCCCAACCTGCAAATCTATCGTGAGGGGAGGGGAAGGTTTTCCATACATCGTCTTCTCGTAAAATCTCGGCAGGTTCGTACACCCCAACCGTACTAGTATAAAGATACCAGGAAACCTCACACCTCCTCGCTGCCTCCATCATATTAGTATTAAACATAAGCATAGGAACCATAAAGCTGGCTGGTTTCTCTTGGCACATTTTAGGAGAGCCCTTAACCCCTACCAAATTAAACACATAATCCATGCCTTTACAAACATCCAAACAATTGGATAACTCTGTTAGGTCTAACTTTTTAAACTCAACTTCATCAGGAAGATTTATATTTTCATCCAAGGAGACAACTGTTACACTTGCTCCTTGAGATAGAAGTAGGTGTACAAGTTGGCGACCAATCATTCCCGTGCCACCAGTAACTAAAACTTTTTTATTCAACATTATCTAAGCTCCAACTTATTAAAGACTCATCATTAGTCTTGATGTATTCGTAAATTTTCTGAACAGAATACATTTGACTTTTATCAAACCCGTTCTGTGCCACATCTCTATACAAGTCAGCATCATTTTCCATGTCAGAGAGTATATCATTTAATTCCTCAAAATTGGAAAAGGGTATAAAGTCCTCTCCAGGGGTATAGAAGTCCTCTATTAGATTCCACGGGTCTTTATAAGCTAGAATAAGGGACTTACAACTAGCTATCTCATGATTCCTTACCTTAAATTGAGGCATAATCTGCTCATCAAAATTACTAAAAGCTTTGTTTCGTAAATTACCTTCAAGAAAGTTCCCGTCATTACGGGAGTGAGAAATTGTGTCCCATGCATCCCTTAAATACAATTTATTAAAAGAGAGTGATGCCCTGCATCTACTAATTTCAACTAACTTGTCTTCCGTGGAGAGGTCTACATGGGTAGGGTAATCCCTCTCTCGCCTATCCATACCTCTAGGTCCAACATTTCTCCGTGTCGTAATATACTTATGCTTAAACTTGCGAAGAGTGTCGATTGCAGATGCGTGATCTTGAGAATGACAACCCCCAAACCAAGAAACTAATGCGTCATGGTCGTTATAGCGAGTGACGCTGTGATTTGTGTAGGGGTAAGGAATATACTTGAACTTTTCCTCCCCGAAAAATTGATTCATAAAATGGCAAGTGAAAGGGCAACAACAATATACTTCAGTAAAAAATACATAATCATCAAAATGGTACACGCTTGGCCCCTCAATTAATTCACAAGGGCTCCATAATGCTAATAAGCACCTTCTTCGGTAATCCCTATAAGTATCCCTGAAATCAGAGTCATATAAACCTGCCGCTCCGTTAAAAAGCACACAATCAGATTCCTCGTCATTGTGAAGAAGAAGATCCTGATTCACATAAGGGACAACCCCCCACTCACACTCAAATCTAGAGAAATCGGAAACTATTTTCATAGATTAGTATATTGATTTAAAGATGGGGCTAATATATCAAAAGCTTTCTGAAGTTCTTGGATTCCCCTATCCAGGGTGTAGTGAGGTTTAAACCCTGTTTTTTCTATCCGTGCATTTGAAACAATGTAATCCCGTTTATCTGGGTCCTTGGCAATATCATCAAACTGTATAGAAAATTTAGGGTAATGCTCTTTAATTTTCTTAGCTAATTCTAATTTAGTTAGGTTAGCATCCGACATCCCAATATTATACACACCCATCATCATCTTTTGGGGATGTGTATAATAGTGAATAGCTCGTAAGAATGCCAAAGCAACATCTTGAACATGGATATAATTTCTCACGAAATCCCATTCAAATAACACTATGTAACCATCTTTATGAGCCTTATATGTAAAATCGTTAACCAGAAGATCTAGCCGCATCCTGGGAGAAACGCCGAACACAGTGGCTAGTCTAAAAACAATGCCCCCACGGTCTAAAACTACTCTCTCAGACAGACACTTAGTTTTACCGTAGTGGCTGATGGGCTTAAGGTCTGTATCCTCTGTACATTCTACCCCTTTCTCTCCTACACCATAACCGCTGTTAGTGTTAGGGTAAATAATCTTACAATGAGGCTGCGCGTTCTCACAGCAGAATTTAACATGCCTATAATTCACATCCATAGCTAACTGCTTATCTCGCTCACACGCTGGGGCTCCCACGATAGCTGCTAGAGGGATAATTACATCAGCTTCTTTAATGTAAGGGAGTAGTTTCTCTTGATCTCTCACATCACCCCTTACAAATTGAAACTCATCTCCCCTATAACAATACTGAGTTAAGGGAGTTTGCTTGTACATTAAGTTATCATATACCGTAATCTTCTTAAAAGTTCTAATATTAGGAGTAGTCTCTTTCCACCATTTACCCTCCTTATTCTTTCGATTAACGGTCTTCATATTGTACATCTTCTTAGCTTCCATAAACTTTTGCACTAAAACGCTGCCAATATAACCCGCTCCTCCCGTAATAAGAATATTAGGGTGAGAACAGGTATCCCAATTCTCTACACTATGATCAATATACCCTGGTTTTGTATCCGCGTCCTGGGAGTAGGTTGGGGCGTCTGTAAGGTTCTCCATTACCAACTAACCTCCCAATCTTTAAATTTAGAACCAAGACAATCAATCTTGTAATCCTTTCTGCCCCCGTTCTTCTCTTGAATTTTGTTTTTAGCAGTATTACGAATACCATTTAAACCATGCGTCAACTCTAGATCATTACCTTCATCAATGCCTTGTCTAAAGTTAGCTTCGTTGTGCCAAATGTGCAGATTCATCTGGGCTAAAACTATAACGGAACGGAGAAGCTCACCGTCCATACCTAATAAGCTTATATCATGTACGATATCACTTATCTCCTCTTTATATTCCTCCTTATGTTGGGGAATAAACACTTCTTTAAGCTGAACGATTGAAAGCCTATCAATAAGTTCAGATGCCGTAGGCAAATACTTGCGCGATTCATTTTTCATTAAGAATACATCTCCATTCGTTTGTGAGGCTCTTCCTCATAGTGGTTTTTATACCAGTCTACTGTCCAATTTACACCCACTCTGACAGGGGTAGAGGGGATATATCCTAACGCTTTTTGGAACTTAGACATATCGTAGAACCTTCTAAGCTGACCATCAGGCTTAGTCCCGTCCCACTTCACCTTCCCCTTATACCCTGTAATGTCTAAGAGGATTTCGATTAACTTTTCAATAGTAGTCTCTTCACCAGTTCCCAAATTAAATGGGCCAGTTTCATTACACCTTTCAGCCATATCAAGGATAGCGGTAACCGCATCCTCTACATACAGGAATTCTCTTGAAGCTTTTCCAGAGCCCCATACCATAACATGATCATGGTCCCATCTCTTGGCTTCTACAAATTTTCTCACCAAGGCAGGTACAACATGGCTTGTCTCTGGATCGAAATTATCATAAGGACCATAAAGGTTAGCAGGGAGGAGGATGGTAGAATTAAACCCGTACTGCTCTCTATACGCCAGAGATTGAATAACCAATCCCTTCTTTGCCATAGAATAACCAAAAGAGTTAGCGTCTGGGAATCCTGAGAAAAAATCAGATTCCTTATAGGGAGCCTTTAGATTTTCGGGGTAGCCACATCCTGCTGCTAGAGCCACAACCTTTTCCGCAGAATACTTTCTAGCGTACTCCATTACTAAAGTACTCATCATAGCGGTACTATAATAAAAGCTTCCAGGGTATGCCTTGTTAACCCCGATACCCCCTACCTTACCTGCTAAATGTATTACTATCTCAGGCCGATGCTTTGAAAATAGCCTATCAACATCCTCTTCTTTTGTTAGATCATATTCTGCTCTAGTAGGGGACATAACGCAACCGCAACCTCGATGCCTTAACTCTTTTGTTACATTTCTCCCAACAAAGCCGTGCGCTCCTGTAACTAATACTTTCTTGTGAGCCCAAAAACTCATGCCTGAAGTACAAACACAGGTTGATGGTCTGCTTGGATCCCCGTATCCACATCTACATCGTCAGAAGAGGCTCCAACAGAAAGAACTGGTGTCCAACCTCGCATAAGGAGAGGGAGACGGATACTCCCGTATATCCTGTGTGCGTTCCACACTAGCTTATCTTTCCCCAGAGGTACAGCTAAAAATAAATTACCTCCAGTTTTAAGCATCGTCCGAACATCAGCCATTGCAGCGAAATCCCCATCAGGATTTAGTGGGTCCCCGTATCTACCTAACCCATCATGTTCAAAAGAAGAAATAGAAATAGCGGCATCGAATTGTTCTCCCTGTACTTCGTCCATTTTCTTATACTCAACCAGAGAATGTAGTTCTGGGCGATCACTATACTCTACAACTGTTATTTTTTTAGCTCCGTACTCAACGCATACTGCCTCGTACCATGGGTTAGCGGAGCCCATAATTAAAACATGTTTATCTTTGATAGGGAACTTATCTAAGGCTAGGTATAAGAAAATGTCCGTAGAACCGTAGTAATTAGCCTTACGGTCCTTTGCCATTTGTAAGTACTCCTCAAACTTCTCGGAGGTGAAATTAGCGTTAAACTCTGCCTGTATCTCCTCATTTGCGTTGTCTAGGTACTTACTCTCCACTTCAATCTGACCATCTAATGTGTACTGGTTTAATAATTCTTCAGGTATTTCTTCAGGAGGTTTCATATAATCTATCCTTAATGTCGTTATAAATAACGGAGAGCCCTTCATCAAGGGAGGTGGTAGCCTTCCAATTTAGCTCACGGTTTGCGCGAGTTAAACTACATAATTGGCCCCTAATGTTGGCTTGCTCTGTTATATTATAGATGATGGAGATATCCTTTTCAGACAGCCCCACAATTTTCTCGGCTATATCTCCAATAGAATAAACCTCTTCGGAGCCTATGTTCATTGGACCCACCAATGCTTGGTTATCCAATTTAGTAATCATCAATTTAATAGCCTCTAATGCATCGTCCATATAACAATAAGTTCTCGTTTCCTTACCGTTTCCTCGAACAATGAATGGCACTTCTTCTGACTGAATTGCTCTTCTGCAAAATACAGGAATCACTGAACCGTTGTCTAGATCAAAGCTCTGGTTCTTACCGTAGATACCTACTAGACGGGCAATAGCTCCTCTTATCCTGCCTTCGTTGACAGCATACTTTAACTGCCTCTCCCCTATTAGCTTCGACCAGCCGTAGGAAATTCCTGGGTTAGAGGGATAAGCTTGCTCTTCTTGTAGCGGGATCGGGTTAATAGTTTGCTGTAAACTACTTGGATATACATGTGCAGTACTTGCATAAAAGTACTTACTTACCTTATTTTCTATAGCGCAGTTTAAAGTATTGGAATCAATCAAAAGACTTTCATTTAATACATTATACGCCTCTCTCAAATAGTACCCCATACCCCCTACTTTAGAGGCTAAATGTATGACGGCATCGTGCCCATGAAAAAGACCAGACTTGGGATACATTATACGAAGGTCAACCTTTTGGAATCTTATCTCAGGGTTTAAATACTCTCTATTACCCCTTTCTAAATTATCAATAGCAAATACTTCATACCCCTCTTCATGAAGTTGATTACATAGATTAGACCCAATAAGCCCTGCGGCTCCTGTTACAGCAACCTTCTTATTTTGCAAAGAACATACCATAATTAATTCGTCTCATAGGTTTTACAGCTTCTTTGAGGAGAGGTTCAAGATCCCCCCAATGCATATACACTTTTGGTTCTAGACCGTAAGTGTCTCCAGCAGCGTCATAAGTAAGCCCTTCAAAGATATCTCCCTCCTCAAAAAATCCTGCTACTCCAAACTTAGTATAGCCAGCATTAATAAGGCACAAAACAGATGTTTCGAGGACATCCCAACTCTCTTCCGTCCATTCAAAAGAAACTAAACCACAGTGTAGCGTTAGCCCAGCTAAAACAAAAGCTTCATAGCCTTCTACATCAATTTTAATTCGAGAGGGAAATCCGTACTCTTTAGTTAAGCTGTCAAGCGTTCTAGTCGGTACTTTTATAGGGGGGCTCCAATTTATAGAACCTTCTGGTATATACTTATTTCCTAAAGCGAATCTAGATTTCGTTGCCCAATGCTCTGAAGCAGTTGCTACTCCTCTATTCATATGATCAATATAGAAGGGCTTCTCTTCATCATCCTTATCCGACATTAAACAATTAACAAAGGTTACCTGCGGAGGGTGAACTCTTTTACCAAAAAAATCATTAGCATCTACACCAATAACTTTTCCTGTAGGATTATCATCCAACCATTGTTTGGAAAACCTCCCACCATTATAACCGATATCAAATAATAAACTCATACTAATATAAAATCCTTAGGATAAAATCCCTCTCTATATGTAAATTCAGGGATGTCTGGGTGATAGTGTAAAGGGGCGACTACTTTTTTATTAGAAGAACCGCTTAAATATGCAGCCCACCATCCGAAGCTACTTACATGAGACATAATGCTGTGATCACACATCATTATAGATCCGAAGTCTTCCATAGTTGTGCCACCTTCTGAGAAAATAAAACTGTCTCCTACTAGGTTCTCTTTACACCATTGGATGTCCTCTGCGTTATCGTCAGGTGTCCACCTCTTGCCACCTGTAAACACTAAAAATTTTACTCTTTCTCCTTCAAATTGCTTTAACGCTGCGACAAGATATTTCCCATAAAAACTCTCTTCAAATGGAATATCAGGACTCCCGTACATACTATCCAATTCTGTGGATGGGTTGGTATGATTAGTGTTATCCCCCCTACGAAGGTGAAGACTCACTATAGGGCAATCATGCTTCTTTCTTAAAGCATCAACTGTATCTTTTTGAGCATTTAAATTTCTAGGAGTAAGCTCTTTTTTTATTACAGCAGAAAACTCCCCAAAGTAGAAAGTGCTTTGGAAGAATCCTTCAATACTAGCGTTGTCTCCTGTGAGGAAGAAGTGCTCGTCTACCTCCATATGATTAGGCTCGTAGTACCTCCCACGGATACTTTCTAAATCGGTGGGTTGCAGAGTCTTAACGGGTATACTAAATTCTCCTAGCAAGCATTCTTGTCCGTGCCAGGACATATCTGAAAACTTAGGGACTTTAACTTCATAGTTATTTTTTAAACCTAGAGATCTTAAAGCAGCGTACTGAAATAATTGATTCCCTAGTCTTCCAGTTTCCCCTAATCCAAGAAAGGTAATCACTGCATATACTCCTTAAACTTATTCTCAGGGTCATACCACCAGGAAGATGAGGTGCAATGCTCCCTGTCTAAATCTACATCTAAATCGTCCCACGCATAATCCCTCAAATCGCAAGTGGCAATCTCAGTTGGGATATCTCTAGTATCATACTTCTTATGGAGATTCTCCAACTTCTCTTTATCAAACACGGAAGTTTTAATTATCTCTATTTTTGCATCCAAGTCTAAATCCATTCCTTCAAAAGAAGCCCCTCCATAAAATCCTATGTGCGCTGACCTAGCCTGATCAGGCTTCAAAGCAAAAAGACCGTTCTTTTCAATCAATCTTTCTATCTGACCATCATGATCATAATGTTCATGAGGAGAAATACGAGAATCGGCATAATGAAAACTATTAAATAATATAGGGTTAGTAAAGTAATGAGGCATGTCATATAATGGTGTCATGTATTTTTTAATATCTTCAACACTTACTACCATTGGTGAAGTACATTGAACATCTCCCATTAACAAATTTTCTACACCCTCCTGAGGGTCCTGTCTCCGTTTATGCGCTACACAAAACAATCGGTCATAGGGTTTTAAATACTTATGATACACTCTGTCACAAAAGCGTAAATAGTCTACGGAAGGGACAATATCCTCTTCCCCTAATACCACATATTCGGATGCGTACTCTGCCGCTATCCTATAAGAATCCATAATGTTATAAGCAGCAGGACATGCGCTCATCCTTACCGTGCGGTAAGTTACTTTTACCTTTTCTTCGCCATGCGTCTCCTTAAATCGAGATATAACTGTATCAACATCAGGATCAGGATCCACCTCTACAAAAAAGTGAACTATGTAATTAGGAAGTTCTTTATTCTTCTGTAATTGATCTAAGTAAACCGCTAAAAACTCAGGTCTTTTCCACGCTGTAACTGCTATAACATTCATTAGAAGCTCTCCAGGTTACCTAACACATTATAACTCATTAATTCGGCATATTCTTCCAAGTGGGTTAAGGCAATCTCAGGGGAGGTAGAGTATAGGGAAGCCTTTTCAGACTTGGAGCAGTCTAATAAATACCCGTCTTGGTTTAAAATACGAGGAGTTACATACTCCACTTGTAGATCAGATTTGTACTTCTTAATAACTTCTGTAATCTCTAACGGATTCCAATGCTCACTTACTGCGTTATACACACCCGACTTAGGCTTCTTTTCCATAATATTAAAGATGGCATCCTTGGCATGGTGCAAGGATAGGTAGGGACGCTTACCTGTTCCTGGCTTCCAAATAGTTACAGGGTTTCCTATGATGGCATTCCACAAGAACTTATTTGTAACAGTGTGGAATCTCATCCCTGGGCTGTACCCAAATATCGTTCCAAATCTAAAAACATAAACCTTCGGAATCCCACAAGAAAGAACGGGGTCCTCAGCTTGGTACTTATACTTTGCATACGGACTTTGGGGGTGAATATGCTCTGTATCCTCAGCACGAACTGCGTCCGAATCTATAGGACCATAAACACTAGCACTAGAAAGAAACACAAAACACTTTGCCCCTGCTTTGGCTGCTGCTTCAGATACCTTTATGGCTCCTACATAATTAACTTCCCTGGTTAAGCCATCCTTATCAATAGTCTCTCCCGCATTTACAGTTCCAGCCAAGTGAATAACGGTATCCACTCCCTCCATTACATCATCCAAAGAATCAGATATATCTCGTTTAACGAGTTTAATTTTATTTGGAAGGTTAAACAGGCTGGCGTATCTACTGGTAACAAAACTATCTACAACTACGATTTCATCAAAGGCTTTTAATCTACTATCATTCAATAAAGATGATCCGATATGGCCCACACCACCTGTAATTACAATTTTCTTACTCATAATAATACTCCTTAAATATGGAGTGCTTCCTTAGATCCCCATAATCCTCCTCAGGCATATCTTCGTTGTGCTTAGGAAGAAAAAGAAGTCGTGATAAACCAGCGGTCGCTTGCTCAGGGGTCATGTAAACATGATGACCTAAAACATTTATATCATCCTCATCAATGGGAACCCCCTCTTTTCTCCCATCAAAACGGGCTCTTTTAAACCACTCTACGGCTTCCACATCATCCGTTAAAATCATACCTCCTCGACCAGCGTTTAGAATCTTACGACCATGAAAAGAAACACACATATGCGTATCAGGCTCGTACATTCCAGAGGTGAATCTTTTAGCTGCATCTACAATGGGATACGGGTCTAAGGTGTAAGATCCCTTCCACCATTTGTCTACAAACTTAATCTTACCACCTGCTCTAATAACAGCGTTAGGTACAGACACATAGGTATTAGCAGGAAGCTCAACCTTCTTCACTTTTAAATACTCACAACAGAGAAGTAGCGCATTGCTACAACTCTCTACAGCTACAGCATATGGAGCCCCTGTGTACTTGGCGACTTCACTCTCAAAAATTCTTACTACATCATAAGCGTTCATACTAATTCAAAATTAAACTTACTCTTTTCGAATAACGCGATACTTGCCTTATTTTCTTTTTTTATTTTAGCTCTTGCGTTGGGGTATAACTTTTTAAGCTCCTCAAGCATAAACTTTCCTATGCCTTTCTTCTGATAAGAGGGATCGGTACATACTCTAACATCATCATCCACCACTCCCACAAATCCACAGGTGAACCCATTATAGAGGCAGACATAGTAATTCTCTTCATGTTTTTCCATAAACTTATAATGATCTTCTATAGAAATTTTATCTTGGCTCATGAAGCCGTCTTTGGTTGCGGGGTGAATGCGAAGGTAATAAATATACCTGTAGTAAAGTTCCTCGTTTTGAACCAATCGCAAATTTACCATATGCATTCCCTATCCCCAAATTCAGTTTCTTCATTTAACCAGTACTCCCGAAGATAAGCCCTTTGTAACTCAAAACCAAAATAAGGATGCATAGAGGTTCCTATATCAATGTAAGTATTTTTATTAGAATGCTCGAATAATTGATGGCATAATATATTACTTAAAGACGCAGCGGAAAAAAGAAACACACAATCCTCTAAAGAATTATCATCAATATATGCTTTTATATCTTCCACTAAGTTATAATTATTAACTAAGCAGTTTCTACCTACAACAAAGTGCTTAAGAATATTAAAAGGAAGATCTCTTAATTGAGCGTCTTCATTGCACACGAACACTAGCTTCCTCTGGGCAAACACGGGAACCAATTCCTCCACAAAATGTTTATAATTAGCATTTAACCACAAATTCGCCCAAGTAAGATTGTGGTCACCTTCACCCATGAACTCAATCTGCCAATCAAACTGCTCGTCTGTGCCGCAGCATCTACAGGTTAAACCTTTATAATAATTCGGAGCATTATACTTAAATGCGTCTACCAAACGATCCCTATAAAAAGAATCTTTATCAGGATTGAATTCCTTGAGATCTCTATCGGGATAGATAATATTGTAGTCTTTGTCATTACAGAAAGTACCTTCCTCACTTAAGGTCAACTTCTGATTTTTTAAGATATACAGTTCACCATCCGAAAATCTACTAAAGGAAAAGTTTTCGCCTTCTTTAAGTTTGGTAAGGAGAAGGTCGAAGTCTCCTTTAAAGCTCTTGGATGATTTTTGTAATTTTTTCTGCTGCATTTCCATCTCCAAATTCGCAGGGTTCCGTTATATTACAAGATTTAGCGGGATCAAACCTCTTCACCAGTTCGGCAGGGGAAGAGCACATTACATTTGTTAAACATGACCTCTCCGTAGAGGTTCTACAAACATAACACCTCTTTTTGAAATAATTACATTCTTCCTGAATTCCTCCACTGTCAGAAATTACACAGGAACAAGCAGCTAACCTTACTTTCATTTCAGTATAATCAAAAGGCTCACACACTTTTACCCCCTTAAGAAGATTCCTGTACGCCTGAACATTTGGATTGGGGTGCATGGGGAAAACGAAATCATAGGCTTTATGTTTCCTGGCTAACTTAGATATGGCAGAAAACCACTCTTTCATATCTTTGTGATTCTCCCTCCTGTGCATAGTAATTAAAACTTCGTTATTGGATTTAGGTATAGATGGCATATCCTTTATATTATCAATAACCGTGTTTCCTGTTATGTATATTTTATCACCGATATATCCCTCCTTTACTAGATTCATTTTATCTTGAGCCCTAGGACAAAAATGGATCGACGCTAAAGAAGAAATCATCCGTCTATTAACTTCCTCAGGGAAAGGGGAAGCTTTATCGTTAGTCCGTAAACCTGCTTCTAAATGCATCACGGGAACACCTTTATGAAAAGAAGCCAGAGCCATCCCAAAAGCGGCTGTAGTGTCTCCTTGCACTAAAACATGTGTAATATCATCAAATACATGAAAAGAAGAAAGAATGGAACGAACTATTGTATCCAAGCGGTTCAGGGGGTAGATCTTATCCTCAAAGACTTCAATGGTCTGATCGCTATCTACAGGAAGGAGATCAGTGTGTTGCCTTATCCTTACACTTTTATAAGAGACTCTATTCCTTCTAAACTGCTTCAGAAGGGGCTGAATTTTAATATATTCAGGTCGCGTTCCGTATGCTACTAATATTCTCATTTCACCTCTTTAACGGTCTGCCAACCATTCTCTATAGCATAAGACACAAAGCTATTTCTGAGTTTACAAAAATAAGCGTAGTCTTTCCCTCCAGCATTTGAAGAGGCTACCTCGTCATCACCTAATTCAAACGGTCGGAGAGAACTCCACTTGCTTTTATCACTCTGAGGGTGAGGAGGGCAGTAAGTTTTTAACCCACCGTGTCGTTGAGCCATGTATGATAGCTGCATATCTTCACAATTTTCTAAAGTAAAAGGTATCTCTCGCCACAAATGGTTCAGATGATCTCTTTTTAAAAACCAAGCATGACCTACCAAATCCGCTTCTTCAACCTCTTCATTAGCACTCGGCCATCCAACTCTAGTATGTGGACAGGCATACCCTGGGATATCATAAACTCGGCTATGCATAATGACCCCCGCTCCCCCCAAAATGCCCTCATGCGTATCCATAGTTTCTAAGCAATTATCGAACCATTTCTCTCCAGGGATGGTATCGTCATCAAAAAAAGCTAAGTATTTCGACGCTGTGAGAAGACCTAATGCAAACCTCCCATGGTACTTAAAGTTATGAGAAGAACCAATACATGCGGTAATTCCTTCGATTTTAGAGGGATCAAACCCCTCATTTTCTGCATGAGCGTTCTTCCAGACCCAAATATCCTTAGGGGGGCAACTTTGCGCTAAAATAGCCTTCACCTGTTTCTCTAGGTTTTGGGGGCGACGATAGCAGGTTAGTATAGCAGTAATATCACTCATTAGGCAAGTAGCTCTTGATCGCTGGGATACTCTCCTCTAAGGTAAGTCTCTCTAACTCATCTACTAACTCCTCTCCTGCGAGAGTAAACCAAGACTCAGTACAAGCCCCATAAGTTTGAGTAGTAAGAACATTCAAACCTAAAATCCGTGCCTCAGTAGCTAAACGACTACATGACTCAGGGGTAAGAGGTAGAAAAACCAAAGCTGAATATTCGGAAAGTTTTTTGAGGAACTGCTCTCGGCCCATCGGGCGAAGGAGGTCGAAATCGTAAAAGTGATTGGTACACAGGGTTACTGCGCCTCGCGTGTTCTTGATTTCCTTGGGGCTATCAACGACAGCGAACTTTCGAGTCTTAGGGGGTAGCTCTTCAGAAAGTAGTTCTCTAAAGAAGGAGAACTCTTCTTTAGAGTAGGGCGTTGTAGACATACTAATGAAATTGCCTTTTACCTCATTTATATCAAACAGCTTTTTCTGAAAATCCGTCTGAAAGAAAACCGCTTTAGCGTTTTCATAGAACTCCAACTGCCCCATGTACTCTTCGGGGACCTTAGCTTGTTGGAAGACATAAGGATTCCTTCCATTTCCTGGTCCCGTAATAAATTGGTAGTCATGCTCAATAATAATATAATTCTGATATTTGGCTAAAGCATCTAAGTGCTTAGATTCTACCAAACTTCTATTCCCGACAATATAAAAGGAGTCTTCCTCGATCTCCTCTATATCGTAATAAGATAAAAGCTCTAAATCAATATCGAGGTACTCTCGAATAGCCGCATCAGAATACTCGGCTCCACCCGCAAGCTTATCCCCATCAAAAAAATCAGACAAATAGTATATTTTAGACATATTGCGCTCCTTCTCTATTAAATACTGCTGCTGGATAAGGTCTAAAGACCTCGTTTACTAGTTTCTTTTTCATTGCTTCAGCAAGTGAATGAGGGAAGCCTTGATTTCCCATGTATAGCTCACACCCAGCGATTAATTGAGCTATCTCGTATCCATCCTCTACCTCATAATAGTCCACTTTAAGGTGGGGGAAGGTGTAACAAAAATACTCGTACTCCTTCTTATAACCTATAAATACTGCTTTCTCTAGAACTGAGTTAGACACCTGCTGTTCCCAGAAAGAGTAGTTTCCATGATACCTGCAACTGCGGCTAATGATAATCTTTTTACCGTCTAGCGTTTTCGGAGGAACAGTGATCCAAGGCTCGTCTCTAAGTTTAGGATCTAAGCCAAACGCTGCTAGATGGGAGTCACTAAGATTATTATACTTCACATGCTTTCTGAACTCGTCAAGGTTATGAGTGACAACCTCTCCTTGCCAGTATTTAACATCCTCTATGTAATCCTGCTCGTACAGGATTTTGGTAAGATGCGTAATACCTAAAGCGTTAAGCTTTGTGTGGCTGTGTTGAGACCAATTAACTAAAGGTTCATTCTCTCCTCCCTTCGGGTCGAGATAGAGCGTCCCTTTTCCAAGAGCTTTAATAACGGGCAAGGAAAAAATAATGTCCCCCATATCCCCAGAGTGTTTATAAGTTAGTGTCATTTTTATCAGATATCCTCTTAACTAAATCCCCAACTGCCTTCCCCTGAATCACCTCAGCCAAACCTGCCTTCAGGTTTACAGTTTGTAATCTAAAGCATTCCCTGTACAGATCTAACCTATGCTTTACAACCTTATTTAGATCAAAATACTCATCCGTAATGGCTTTAAGATTTCGTCCCATCTCCTCTCTATGCTTTTTGTTATTAATAACTTTTAACAGCACTCTCACCCACTCTTTCGGGGGGGCTTCAGGGTCAATGAGATACCCCGTCTGACCATTAACGATTGTTTCATCATAGCAACCCACATTAGATGCAATTAAGGGGATTTGGTACTTCCCGCACTCTGCTACCTTAATTTCCGATTTTGAATCATTAAAATCATTCATTTGGAGAGGAGCGATTGCTAACTCCATACGAGAGAACATTACACCATAATCCCTTGGCCCCAAAGCGTTAAAAATATTCCAATTATTAGTCCCCTTGAATCCCCGCAATAGAATCCGTTTATAGTTATCCCACACATCATGCTGCCAGTCTCTAGCTTGCCCTGGCTCTAAGGGAGGGGCTCCATAAAAATCCCAAGAGACCCTGTGAGCCCCTACTCTCTGATTTATAAAATGAGGAACCCCTGCGAACTCTTTAACATCCTCCTCATGGTGGATACCCCCTGCCCACCCAATTCTAACAAGATTCTTATTAGGTATCTCTTCCTTAGGAACATTCCAACCAGGAAGAGTGTAATCAATAGCGTTCTTAACAATAGCTAAAACCCCACCACAATAAGGCTTAACTCTTTCAGCAAACTTTTTCTGAGTAACGGTTACTAGATCAGCATGGCTATAAATAAACTTTGTTATCTCGTAAAGGTTCTGCTCCTCATACACCTTCTTTAGTCTATGACCATCGTACAAATCAATCAACAGATCGTCTGTGTCATAGTGGAAGAACTTCCCGAATTTTTTAGAGATCCCACATAACCTAGCGGTGTAGGGACCACCGTAATTAGCAATATTCTGAGTTACCACAATATCACACCATTTGAGGTTATGGAGATCTTCTTCCTCTCCCAGCTTACCGTTTTCCTCGTTGAGATTTAGTGGATTCTTATCAAAACGGATCTCAACCTGATCGGGGTAAAGTTGAGCAAGCTTTTGGTAAGGATCCCATGCCCTATAAAAAGAACAGCCACCATCGTTAGCAGGGCTCACAAGTATTTTTAATTTATCCATAAGAAATAAGGGGAGCCCTTAGACTCCCCTTATTATAGGTATACCTGCTTTATAAATTAAGCTTTTGTTTCACTTTTCGGAGGTACAGTCTTAGCGACTGCGTGTTCCTCGTCATGCACAGCTTTGGTAGCATCAGAGGAGTGAGCGATACCTAGGCCAGAGCCTAGAGCTTTCATCGCTCCACCAAAGTCCATATTCTTATCCGTAGGGACAAGAGCCTTGACCATGTTACCGTAATGCTTGCGCTTACGCTTGCTGAACATAGTAACAATGCCCTCCCAAGCAGCGAGGCCAGGAATAAAGGTAGCGGCAATACCAAACCCAGCATCAATCATGCCCCCCATGGAGTCACCATCTAAGGCTCCCCCAGCAGGGATGAAAGCAGCACCATCTTTAAGTTGGTCTTTGTTTGCCATAACAACAGAGGTCCCTTCTGGGATCTTTGCTTTGACAGAATCAGGAAGTTGATCAAATGGGATTACGGCTCCCGTCTGACCTTCTTCAAGCTGATCTGCCGTAGTGAATACTGTACCCTCTCCAAAGACTCCCTCTAGAGCGGCACAAGACATGAGCCCAGCACCTAGAAAGAAGGTGAGGGTTAAAGTAATAATAATATTTTTCATAATTAATTAGTTTTAAGTCGGGTCAGATAATCATCATCTGACACGGGGGAGGCCTCTTCTCTGGACACAGAGGAGATAGTGCCTTGAACCGCTAGAGATTCAGCAATAACCTTAAGCTCTTCGTAATCCTCCAGCTTAACCAACGAAGAAAGGTCATGAAGCTCATCCATCCAGGTAGCGATTTCTGCGCTTGATCCTGCGGGGGAAGGCTTGGGTCGAGGAGCAGACTGCTCATACTTGGGCCACTGCCCCTCTTTATACATAATAATCTTGAAGTCGTGACCCTTTTCAAGGTCAGTAATATCTCCATAGTCAGCATCCATAATGGTAGCAACGATTTTCTTAAAGAGAATCACACCTACCGAAAGGATTTTAACCTTAGTGGTCTCTCTGTCTACAATGTTCATGTAGTATCTATCCCGTGCCTTAATTTGACGGGCAAGGTCCTGATCCTCGGTTTTACCTGTCTTCCATAGACCGAAGTAAAGGTCGCAGAGGGGGCAGCTTTCGCCTTGGGTTCTCCTGCAATGGAAGCTCTTCATCCTACCCTCCGTATCACGGACACGATGAAGTTTTGTCATCGAGTAGAAGTCTTGACCTTCCTCTTTGGGGGGAAGGACACGAACTGTGTTAGTCCCCTCAACTACTTGGAAGAAATTATTAATGAAACTGCCGTCAGCAGATCCTTGGTTTTGTAGGGAATTATGAATTTCCCTGATTTTATCTAGATCAATAGCCATGTTGTCTCCTTATTAGTTATAAAGTTTTAGTTCGGCTCGTTCGTTAGAAGCTAAGTGTACAAGCATATCTTTTTTCGCATAAAGGGCTTGCACTAATCCTTTAAGCGAAAGGTAAAGTTGATTAAGAGTAATAAGCTTATTACTCTTTTCCTCATAGTCTTCACTACTATTTACATAGTTCTCCATGTCTTTAGCAGTGGCTTTTTTTCCCGTAGATTTATACATATCCTGGCATTCGATAGACTTCATAGCCTTATACCTTTCCGTGTCATAAGTTCCACGATCCAGTCTAGCTTTAGCCTGAGATAATACAGCGTTCCAGTACGCATATTGGGAAGGTAGGTTTGCCATCTCTTGATTGAGATTATTCCTGTCTACCGCTGTCAATTCTTTTATTAGTATTGAAAAGTCTTCCCACTTAAAAGTATTTAAAAATTGTTCAAATTCGTTCATAGTAGTAGTTCTTTAGCTAGTTCGGGGTTGAGTCGAGCGAACATCATCATCGCTCGGGACATTGTTATAGTGATTTTTTCATTGGAAGCGTAAATAAATTCCTCATTTTCTCCTTCACCTTCTCCCCCCATCCCACAGAGTTCTAACAAGACATGGCAGATCTCATGGAAAAGGGTCTCACGGGCTGGTCCATCCTCCATCTTTTCTTCCATATGAATCTCGTAAGTATCAAAATCACAAGTGCCCCAGCAGTTAGTCTTGGCTGATTTAAGACCTTTTACTATTTTGATAGTAAATACAGCCCATCCAGCATTGACAGTTTGAAGAGTCTCATTAGTAGAGATGAGTTCAAAAATGTGGGTGGATTTCATATCGCAACCTCCTGCATTCTAAGTACACCATAATCGACCTCCATAGGTACAATAAACCTCTGCCTACTGTTCCTAGACTTCATAACATACACCCTCATGGAGCCTTCATCAAACTCTTCCTCGGTCTGGTTAAGAGATACCGCAAAATCGCAAGTTCTAATTTTACCATAGGCATCAGCCAACTCCGCATCGGTAATGAGTTTAACGGATCTACCTTGGCGATTAGTTTGGGTCGCTGTCCACACTAAGAAATCATGCTGCACAGCTAACCCTCTTAGCTCTTCCGCAATCCTCTGTTGGGCATGGTACTCCGCTAACACCTCTCTAGTGGGACGAAGAAGCTCTAAGTAATCTACCACTAATACATCAGGTTCAAAGTCTTCATAGTTTTTAAGCTGCACAAGAAGGGATCTAATATTATTAACAGAAGCATTCCCTGTAGGGAACTCCTTAATGATTAACTTACTATTCGGAAAATTGTTAGAGAATATGTCTAGACGCTCCTGAACGGAGGTGGGGTCTGTTCCAAGCCTGGACTGCGGGATAAGGGTCATAACAGAATCAAACCTCTGTGCGATTTTATCCTCCGACATCTCCAAAGAAACATAAAGAACTTTTCGCCCCTCCATCATAGAATCAACTGCTTGGTTAACTAGGAACAAAGACTTTCCTACCCCAGGAGGCGCAACCACCATGGACAACTCCTTAGATCCTAAACCCCCTTCCAGAGCATTGTTAAGAGAAGGGAGGAAAGTTTTAAACTTAGTCTTGGAGCTAACATCTAGCATCCTCCTCCAGCGGTCACTAAAATCCGTGAAATAGTTTTGTCCTGTATCAACATCTCTACTAACGGTTAAAGCTTTGCGAACAACCTCCTCCGTTTCTTCAATCCTATCCTCCTTAATGAAGGTAACGCACTGAAGGATGGCTTGCTTCATGGCTTCCTTCTTAGCGAAATCCTCAATAAGATCAAGGAAATACTCAGGGTTATCTAGAGAAGAAGTGTCTAAATTATTAATGCGGAAGAGTTCATCCTCAAAATCAGAGAGGAGTTCGCCATCTCTTTTCTGCGCTCTTACATCCTGAATAATAAAATCATCATTAGGAAGAGAATGATACTTCTCGTAATGCTTCTTTACTACTCCAAAAAGAGTAGAGTGTGTAGGGTATTCAAAATAATTCCCTTTAACTAGGTTAACGATCTGAGCGTAGAAGTCTTTATTAGACTTGAGAAGATATAAAATACCCCTCTGGATATTTTCCGAGAAATTGTAAGCCATCGTTGTTTTTTGTTATCCCTGAGAACGATCCACATTGGTCGTTCCCTGGGTAATGTTAGGTTTGTTTAGTATAAGGTCCGAAGCCTTGAGGTTCGAGTTATCATAGTGATCGCGCATGATTTTTCTAGCACTTTCGTTCTTTTCTGAGTTTTCTTTGTCTCCCATGTATCGAGCTACACCCTTTTTGGCCCAATGCTCATGGTTAATCTTCATTTCTGAGTAATGTCTCCACCCTTCGTTCTGCCTGTCTTCGGATTTTCTAGCCTCAGTGTTCTGCCACTCCTTAAAGTCCTGAACGGGGGCTTTCCTCCTACTAGCCTTTACAGAATGGAAATCAGTATCATTCCTATCAAAGTGAATGGTAGGGATTTGATCTCCGTAATACCTAGGAGATGATGCATCACAGTTTGGACACGGAATAGTATTCTCTGCCTTAGCGAAAGGAAAGTCCTCCTCCCATACCATATCACATTCCCTGCATATATAATCGTACTTAGCCATTTAACCCAACCAGTTTATTAATGCGTAGATACCTACGAAGCCTAGAGTAGCGTAGAGGATAGCAAGCGCAATAGTTTCCCTTGTTACTTGATCGTCCCTTCTTTTAAAAGGTTTTCTTTTTACAAGAGGAGGGGTGTTGAATTGGTTCTTCTTTGATTTCATAGATTTCTCCTCAATAATTAGCTTTATCCCCTCCCACTCTATAAACTGCTTCCCCACGGGCATCTACAGCAGAGGTGCTAGGATGTAAGCTACACCACCTAAAAGACCTAAGCTAAACAAAATCTCAGCTAGGCTCATCCGATGCCCCATAAAGGGGACATTAAACCTATCCTTAAATAGGATAGACGAAACAAAATTCATTTTTTTAAACATATATAATCTCCATTCTAGTTAACACTGACCTTCAACCATTGAACAACTATCACCAGTTGCAGTTGCCTGTGGGTTGTCAGGTCCCATCATATATTTAGTAATGTTTTCCTCAGTTAAGGGTATTGCCTCTAAAGGCTCGTTCCCCTTTGAGCCAGCCCTGTATACTGTTAAGCCCTTCAGGTAAGGTGCGTAGTCCAAAGCCGCTTGTGAGAACTCCTCGGTTGAAGAGTCCGCAGGGAGGTTAATCGTCTTAGAGATACACGAATCAATAAACTTTTGCACAGTAGCTTGAACTTTTATGTGGTCTTCAGGGGTTACATCATAAGCTCCCACAAAATTATCTAAGGGTAAGCCTAAATCGTAATACTCTTGAAACAAGGGGTCCACTACCAACTGCTCCTTCCATGTGTTAGCGTGTCGGTATCTTCTATTATACATAGCTGAGAAGATGGGCTCCAGACCGCTAGAAACCCCATGCAGCATACTAATAGTACCACAAGGAGGTATAGTAAGCATGACAGCATTTCTAATACCGTGCCTCTTGATAAGCATTCTGATCCTAGCAGGGAGCGTTTTTGCGTAATCTTCATTTAAGTATTTCTTATAATCGAACTCGGCAAAAGGAGTCTTATCCCTAGCCAAGTAGATAGACATTTTATATGCCTCGTCACGGATAGTGCTGAAGAGCCTCTCAAGAAACTCCAAACATTTTTCATCACCATAGCGAATGCCTAATTTAATAAACATATAATGTAGACCAGTAACCCCCAACCCAATTCGCCTAGACTTTTGGGCAACCTTTTTGCACTCATCCGTAGGGAAAGTATTAACTGTCAATACATTATCTAGAAACCTAACCCCTGTCCTAACGGTACGGGCTAACCTCTTCCAGTCTACATCACTTCCATCATCCAATACCATGTTGCTAAGATTAATATTCCCCAAGCAACAATTCCCATAAGATGGCAAAGAGATTTCCCCACAGGGATTAGTTGAATCAAGTTTTTCAAAGTACGAAACATTTGTATATTTATTTGCTAGGTCTATGTTGTAGATCCCTGGGTCTCCTGTTTCAACAGAGTTCTTCCAGATAACTTCCCATAATTTACGAGCCTTAATATCTCGTTGGCAAATGATCTCGAATTCATCTTCCCAATGAACCTTATAAAAATTATTAGCTCTTTGCAGTACATCCTCTTCATCCAGTCCGATAACTTGAATGTGTTCCTTAAGCCCCTGCTTACCGTTAGTTACAGCTACATCAAACGCATGATACTCTTTGTTGTTAAAAGTAAAATACCAATCCTCATCTAACTCAATTGCTTCTAAGAACCTTTCAGTAATAGCTACGGAGATATTGAAATTGTTGAGTTCTCCTTTGTCAAGTTTAACATGGAGGAAATCAAGCAAGTCTGGATGAGTAACATTAAGGATACCCATAAGAGCAGTCCTCCTATTCTTTCCCGCTCGTACATGTTCACCTACCTCATTAATCATTTTAAGAACCGAAACTGATCCAGGGGCTGAATTAGTTACGCTTCCAATGTCATCTCCCTTAGGTCGAATCTTTGAAACATTAAACCCTACTCCTCCACCTGCACAGGAGATCTTGTACATATCCATGACAGTTTTTCCAATGGAATCAACACTATCCTCTGGAATAATAACATAGCAGTTAAGCAAATTATGATTCCCACGGTTGCGACCAGCACCAAAGATAATTCTACCCCCTGGAATAAGGTCCCCAGAACCGACCGCATCATAGATTGCTTTTTCAATTTTTTCTTTGTCCTCATCCTTCTCTGCTGAAGCGACGATGTGAGCAATCACTTTGGCTCTATCACTCCATTTGGTTTCGCCAGGATACGCATACCGTTCTTCAAAAATTTCCTGTCCTAGTTTATTTAATTGCGCCAATGCCATGTCTATTTCTCCAGTATGTTTGAGGTCCCTAGCTCTTTGATTATAGAGAGACGAGGGGAAGAATCCAAAAGGGTTTTAAGATATTTATTATGTGTAATAACAAAAACAGTTTTGTCCTTCTTAATTTCTTGTAATAAGTTATAAAGTCCTTGTACCCCTTCCTCATCCAGATTCTCAGCAACTTCATCAAAGAAGAGTAGGTTGCACTGGTGCTTATCAGTGAAGAGAAGGAGGTCTTTTAGTGCTAATAATACAGCAAGATTAATCTTCCGTTTCTCCCCGCCTGATAAAGATATGTAGGGGATGATAGAGCCATTAGTCTCTATTTTTTCAGACAGTTCCTCATCAAACTCCACAAAATATTTGTTTTCAGATAGATAGGAAAGGTAATAATTGCTCCTTTTATTAAAATAATCAAGTATATTTCGTATAATATATTTAACTATCCCATGTTCAGAGAAAGCTTTCTCCCAAAATCGCATAACTTCGTAGGAGGTTTTATTCTCAACTTTTACACCCTCTGCTTTATTGATTTTTTCTTTAAGAGTATCCTTAAGGGACAAATAATTAGAAGAATCCCTACAGAGATCTCGGTACTCTAAGAACGATGAGTACTCCGAAGAGCTAATTTTTACCTCAGGTATGGAAGCTTCTTGATCCTTAACAGAATTTCTAGTCTCAGAAATAACTAAGCTTACTGCATCAATCTCTTTTTCTATCTTAGTATCCGTTCTGTTAGTTAAAACCTGCTCACAGTCGGGACACCTTCTGTCCTCTAAGGGTATATTTAGTTCTTCTTTAAGAAGGGACACTCTTTCTAACATCGAATCCACGCTCCTGTTTTGTTGAGAAATCTCATACCGTATCTCAGAGCGAGAGCGTTCCTCTCTAATGATATCCTGAAGATTAAGATCTAAAGGGTAATCTTTATGTTGCTCTTTAGCTTTATTTATAAGAGCTACCTTGTTATTTATATCAGAAATAGTGCTTTGATGCTCTAGTATAATAGCATCTTGCTTCTTCATCTCCTGATAAAACTGAGACTTGTGAGACTTTATTCGGTCGCGCATCTTAAACATCTCATCCAGATTCAGAAAATTTCTAATGATTACACGCTTATCGTCAGCAGAGCAATCTAAAAAACTTACAGTAGATGCTTGCCCAAAGAACATGGAAGCTAGTAAAACTTTGTGGTTAATATTTAGGGTCTCATTAATAAGCTCTTGCGTAGCGGTCACACTCTCTTGTGTGAGATCTTCTTTGCCTATAAAGAACTCTAACTTAGTTGGCTTTTTGTACCTCCTAATGCGGATATCATTATTTAACTCTATCTCCACCATGCATTTGCGTTTAGCTTTATTATTTACTAGGGTGTCCTCAGTAGACTTGCGTATAGTTTTACCTGTTAAAGCAAAGAAGACAGCCTCTACAAGAACGCTCTTTCCAGCACCGTTAGATCCCCCCGTGTCCTTATTCTTTCCTTTGATTACCGTAATACCTTCATAGGAAGAGAAATCTATAGTGGCATCCCGAAAAGAATAAAAATTCTCAATGCGTAACTGCTTAATCTTCATGCTTTAGTAGGCTGTACCCTTCCATAATATCCTCACGCTTCAGGTTTGTCTGAGCAGCATCAATATAATCTTCAACAATCATTTCATTTATAGAAAACAAATCCCGTTTCGGTTGATAAGAACTTAAATGATCTTCATCAAAGGAGGGCTTCCATTTTATATCCAAGAAGCCTACTTCCAATTCATCATAAGGTATGGGGGAAGCATCACTATCAATAAGTATTCGGAGTAGAGTAAACCAGTTGGGATCGTTAATATATTCTAACTTGTCTGCAATCTGGCTGTGATCTACAACAAGATGCCTTGGCCCACTTTTTACTGGTTTAAACTCTACAGATCCATCTGAGTATAGGAGTCCGTAGAGGTTTTCTTTTCCACACTCTCCGAAGTTGGTAGTATAAGGGGTTCCGAGGATAGTAACATTATCTTTTTGAGAATACTTATGAATGTGTCCCAAATAAGTACATGTAGTAAAATTACCAAGCATGATATGAAAATCAGCGTCCCCCACGGAATTAAGGCAACCACTGTAACCAAAGTGGCCGAATACCGTATAGCCTGGAGTGATAGATTCCAAGTGTCTTTTAATTGTTTCTTCATTTTCATAATGAGGGATAAATGCCCTCTTTGTTTTGTAATCAAACCATGTTTGAGTAACCACCTTAGCGTGATAACTAAAGAGGCTTAAGGCTGTAACACCATCGTCAGCTTTGGTCTCACTATCATGATTTCCTCGTAAAATAATTAGAGGTATTCTTTTTTCGTAAAGAAAATCAACAACCTCTTTTAGAGCAAGGAGTACCGTAGGAGTAGGCTTCCTATGCATCATTAGGTCTCCCAAGATAATCACCTCTTCAGGTTCCTCCTCTATTATGATACTCAATACGCATCGAGTTTGAGCCTTTAAAATCCCCAACGGCTTAGTATTAAAATGAAGATCTGTTAATAATAAAGTTTTCATACAATCTTTCCCTCTTTAAATTCAACAGGGGCTCCTTCACCAAATGATCCCCCTATCTCTAAATCAATACTAAAAGGTACATCAAAGTGTATATTAAAGTGCTTCTTGATATAAGGATAATTAACTAACTCATCGTATACAATTTCGCATACTATAGACTCCTCCTCATGAGGACAAACTATCTCAATACTATCGTGTACAGTTGAGACTATTCGAGCAGAGAGGTTATCATTAAGAAAACGACGAGAGATACCCAATAAACCACACAACAGGATATCAGATGCGGTACTTTGAATGGTAAAATTGAGTCCTTGCCTGAACGCACGGTTGATGACAGAAAAATCAGAAGACCCCACATCAGGCAGGTTCCTACGCCTCCCAAAAATAGTATACGCATATCCATTATCCTTTATAAAGTTATTAACAAATTCCATGTACACAAAGACTCCTGGGTACACATCTTTGTAGCTATCAATAATATGTTCAGCCCTTTTCATAGGGATCCGCATGGTTTCAGCGAGATTAAAGGGTCCTCCCCCATACACAATTAAGAACGAAACGGTCTTGGCGATTTGTCGTTCCTCTTTGGTAATCTTCTCCTTGTTAAATAGGAGCTTCGCAGTATAGGTGTGGAGATCTTGCCCAGAGTTAAAAGCGTTTTGCATATTCCCCTCCTTGGCTACATGGGCTAAAACTCTAAGCTCCATGGCTGCGTAATCGACCGTGACGAAAGAATTTCCTGGAGGAGCTACGAAGATACTTCTGATGTTGGTGGAGGTCTCTCTTGGTAAGGTGTGGAAAGACACGCCCATAGGTTTAGCCGCATTATATGCAGCGCAACTTAAGCGACCAGTAGCTGTCCCGTCTAGTCTGTAATCTACATACACTTTATCAGAGCCATTGTACTCCAAAGCGTTCTGGGTTCCTTTGATGTAAGTTTTCTCTAGCTTCTGAGACTTGCGTAGCTCTAAGAAAGAACTTAGGAAATCCCTAGCAGCGTGTAGTTCTTTAGTAGACTTAGCCTCGATTACAGACTTGCTAATCCTCTTCCCCTCATCCCTGTGATTCCACTTTTTACCCATTTCTTTTACTCAGTTCGGATTCAATTTGCTCTAGAAGAATTTTAAGTGTGGGTGCTGAGACGGAGGGGGAGCCCTTCGCAGTTTTGTCAGGGGGATACAAGCCAAAGCTATCCTCCCTGGTGTATAATATGTCAATCAGATCGTTGTTTGAGGATAAATTGTCAGTATTTTTTACACCCTCAAAGGTATAAAGGGAGTCCTCTTTGTTCACATTAACCCCCTTAAGAACTCTGCCTAACTCCTCTAGCTTATCTGAACCGATATGGAGCCCCTCATACTCCATTTCCGTAAAGACGGGAGCGGCAGGAGACAACAGATTCTCATACATATAATGCATCTTCAACTCTTTAAGCTTCTCTTCAAAAAGATGGAACAATTTTAAAGTAAAGTAAGAGTCCTTAGCATTACCCTCACAACAGTCCTCATAGTTTATGTTCTCCCAATCAAATGAGTTAGGATTATTAACCGTAAGCATTAGAAGTCCTCCAGTTCTCCAGGGAAGTAAAGTTTCACTAAGTCCATCAAACTCTTGGGGACATTTTCATTTATAAGGTGATGCATAATCTTAGTATCCCACACATTCTTAGTATAAATACCATGATTCACTAGGAATTTCAGATCAAACTTAGCGTTGTGAAATACCTTGCGCGTCATAGGGTTCTCCAAAATCTTACGCAAAGCAACCCACATCTTAGCGTAATGAGGTTGCCCTTTTCTGAAGGGAGAGTCCTTATGGTCACAAGGTATAACCCAGTTGCTATCACCAGAAGAGATTGCTATGGTTTGGATCTTATCCGTGAGAAAGTTAAGCCCCGTAGTCTCAATGTCAACAGCCATAGTAACCCCTTCTACCTGCAAGGTCTCGACTAGAGATTCTACATCTTTAATACTACTTAAGACTTTGTAGGTAAAATCACCGTCACTAGTCTTGCCTAGCACATATTTCTCGTACCCATTTTTAAGGTCTGCCTCAAACAAATACTCATGTCGAGGCTCCTTGGCTACGCTATACGGGTGAAAAATGGGGATAACTGTGCATGTATGGCCCTCGCTGGTTTCATAGGGGAAAGCCTTGCCTCTTTTATCGGTAATGCCGCTCTTCTTAATGAGCATCTTCATTGCCAAGTTCCCACACACGAAAACTAGTATAGGTTTAACGGCATCAATAGTAACCTCTAGGTGCTGCCTACATATTTTCATATTATCGGGAGACATGTCTACTTCCTTTACGGAAGGGCACTTGATCGCAGTAGAGAAGACGCACTTATAAGGGAAGTATCTCTTAATGGTCTCTTTCTCTCGGTCTGTAAAAGGGAATACTTTACCGAACCTAAATCTATAAGACTCAGACAAGAAGAGAACATCCCCTTTATCTATAGATTCATGATCAAAAACGGAGTGGCAGGGCTTGTTTTGCTGTAAAATACTACAGCCCTCACATAAAGGATTACCATAAGAAGACTTATGATCACAATACAGTTTCTCTAAGCTAGTCATTCGTCTATAATAGGTTGTGTCGAAGTCTCATTATATTAATAATAAAGAATTAGAAAATCTTATAAATTTATATAAGGAGGATCAGGATAAATACGGGGACGAGTTATTTGCGATGTTTGATATACTTATCACAAACATCATGGATTCATTTGGGTTTGAAGTAGAGAAAGATGATGCCAAGCAGGACTGCTTCTTATTAATCCTCAAAACTCTACGAAATTTCGACACCAGCAAGGGGAGTGCCTTTAATTTCTTCACTACCATCATAGTGAACAACCTTAAACTGGTCTACTCAAAGAATAAAAAGTACACAGAAAAGTTAGACCAGTACAGGAAGCTCAAACAAAGAGACCTATGATCTTGCAGACTTTTTATTCGTAGGCCAAAACTCTTCGTGGATTGAAGGTAACCTGTCCACCGAAATAACTTTCTTATTAAGAATTTTAACTAAGGTGGGGGTGATCTTTGTGTTAAAGATCATAAAAGCGTGAGGCATATCAAAACTATTAATAATATAGACAGTTTTCTCCGCGTTTTCTGGGGTGTCTCCGTCCTTTAACTTTGCAAGGAGTTCTTTACACCACTTATCCCACAGCGAAACAAAAAGGAAAAGCTTATCGTTTTTATACTGTCTGGTCTCCTTCATGTGGGTCACAAAGTTAAGAACCTTATTAATATCAGCTTCCTTCTTGAGGAAGACTAGTTTATATTTCATTCTACAATTTCTAAATTATCAGAGGAGTCTTCAAACTCAGAAAGATCAATGCCTGAGGCTGTAAGCTCTTCCCTGTTCTCTGCCACATACTCTTTCGCTGCCTCTAGCAGCCTCTGCTCCATAGTTTCCATGCCTATGGTAAAAAGAGCCTTAATAAATTGAGACTCGTCAACCTCTTGAGGCTTAACGGTCTGCATGAAATTTTTGAAGGCTTGAGCCTCCACTTTTGAGAGTTTTACTTGTAGTTTCATTCGGTCACGATTCCTATTTACGATTTTAACGGGGGCGTCTGCCCAGTTTACATTGATTCCACTGCTGTCTGCGCCAAAGATTTCCATACTATAATATTATATGAAAGATGAATACGATTTATCAAAATTAAAAGAAAAAAAAAGAATTAATAGTAGAACTAAAGGAAGTTCATTTGAAAGAAAAATAGCAAAGCTACTTAATGAACAGTTTGATACTAAAGAATTTAGTAGATCACCTGGGTCAGGAGCATTTGCTACAACTCATAAACTACCTAAGCACTTACATATATACGGAGATTTAATAACACCGCAAAGCTTTAAGTTCTGTATTGAATGTAAAAAAGGGTATAACAAAGAGAATATTTATAGCTTATTAGATAATAGCTCTGCCTTGTGGGGTTTTATTAATCAATGTGAAAAAGATTCACAAAAATGCGACAAGCTACCTTTAGTACTGTTCCAGCAGGACCGTAGACCTATCTTAGCTATTACTTGGGGAAATATTTTTGATGCATACATCCCCCACATAACAATTGGGTCTGGAATAGAGTACGCTATCTACAAATTAGATGATCTACTAGCATCTAATCAAGCTAAGTGGTTTTAATTAGTCCCACCAGTTGTTCAAGGAGTTTACCTTGATTATTAATATACTGGTATAAGATACTTGCATCCTCCCTAGATGCCTCCCCTACGACTTCGTTAATTTTAGCTCGTTTTTCAAAAGAATACTTAGGCTGCACCAGACTCCACCTTGTATTTGCCTTCCCACCTGCCCCCCATGTTCTACTTTGTCTAAAGCTTAATCTATCTGCTGCGTCTTCTCTGTTAGAAAGAAGTAACGCAGCCCCTGGATGACCATGTTCTCCTCTTGGGGATGGCATTTCTACATCCCAAGTATCATTTAGGATCCCTTTTGTGGCATCATTAAGAGTTCCCATGTGTGGACCTGTCATTGTTCTCATAGAAGGAAGGTCTTGTACAGTTGAGGCTTCTTCATGATCCACACCCCCCACAAATTGAGCAGCATACATCACCCACAGTCTAGATTGAGCAGCTTTAGCTGTTAACTCACCCTTCTTATTTCTATCGTTTGAATCTTGTGTAACCCTTAAAGCAGTTAGGTATCTTTTCAAACCTTCATTAACTTTAGCCATGTTAACAGGATCAGAAAGATCTAGTTCCCTGCCTTTTTGATCCTTAAACAGTCGGAGAATAGGTCCGTGCTCTATGTCTTCGAAAGTAGAGCTTTTAGTTATAATATCTTTAATAATACCCATCTGAGCCTTGCCGTCACTAGAGGTTATATTACCTTTTTCTGGATCGAATACTTCCAGCCCCCCTTGAGGGAATAGAGTATCTATGTCAGCTTTAATATCTTTAAGCTCACTATTGTAATCTCTAACTCCCTGTTCCTCAGCTTCACTTATACCTAATCTCTTACGCACTGTAGCATCATAACCTTCCTTAACCTCCGTGTCAGCTATACCATCTACAACATCATCCAACCTATCACTTTCACCTAAGGTGCTCTCAGTATATGGGACAGCTTTAGTTTTTAATCCGTCTCCCAAAAAATATACTTCTTGGTTTAGATCATCATCACTTAGACTATGAATATCCATCCACAGTTTCTTAGAGTCTGCATTCTTTAGTAGATCTCGTAAAGTAGCTTTGTTTTTTTTAGCGTTCCACTTCACTCCCGCATTAGCATGAGCTTGTTTAGCTCGCTCCTCCGCAGATTTACCTCCTTTAGAAGACATAAAAATAAAATTATTATCCGCTGCGAATCCTTGGCCCTTCTCCTTGCCTACATTTACAACTATATCAGGGTCTAAAGCCTTAGTTAATGGCTCTTGCAAGCGACCTAACCTCGAAAAGAAACCCATAACTTCACTTGAATCAATACCAATATAATCACTTAGTTTATCAGCGACATAGGCTACCGCTGCGCCTTCCTCGTCAGTTGAACCCGTCTTTACAGAAGAGATCCACTTGCCGAAAGAAGCCCTAAACAAGTTAATATCTTTAATAACAGTCTTTCGAACATACTCTGATAGTTTATTGAGTGCGTCTTCATTACCATCCATTAGCTCATGTATTACCCCTAGAGCTACTAAAGCAACTCCCGCAGACTCACTAGTTTTCCCTATATAATCATTAATACTATGTTGATCAACCTTACCCCTAGGAGCATCGGCTATTGCTGTATCACAAATTTGCTCTGCCCTTTTCATGAACCACCTATCAGCAGGGCTAGGAGTGAAACGAATTCCTTCGGAATTATCTTCACCCGTTAAAGCTACTATTTTTCCCCCCACATCCCTCTTAATAGAGTTAGACAAAAGAGTACAAGCTTTATCTTTAGCAGCTTTGGAGTTAAAATTACTACCAAAACTGTACAAATTCTCCATGGATTGAAGAGCACTCTCTAATAGGTTAGCCTTAACTTGAGGGAGGACTTCAGCAACTTCTAATCCCTCTGTTGCTGGGTTTATCTTTACAAACTGTAACCTACTTAGTTTTCTTTCTAAAGACTGTTGCCTGTTGCCTGTGATATAGGAAGCGGGACCTTGAACACCAACCCCCTCCGTCCTAGCCCACCCCTCATCAGCAGCGTCAGGTTGATCCGCAGCATTCCGAATGAGACCTACTAGGTTTTGGAGGGACTGCTTGACAAGAGAGGTGTTTTCTACTCCTAGCAAATTACCAGCATTCATAAGGGAAGTATCCACATCCCCATCAAGCATAGGGAGACCTTCTTCTACCTGAGCTAAAGCATTTTTGTATTGCCCGAATGCTTTAGGGTTTACATTCCCAGCAGCGGAAATAATCATTGTGTTGGTTGTCTGACCTGGGGCTCTAAAATAAACAGCCGCACCAACTTCGCCCCCTACTTCCTTGGGTTGAATGTTTACAACATAAGCCTGATTCTCAACAGGGAGTGCCATATTGGCTGCGTTCTGCCCTTCTGGAACCTCAACCGCATTAAGAGACCCCGCCTTTATCTGCTCCCCAGACTTAACTACGCCACCACTATACCCCTCAAACTCTTGTTGAAGCTTTACCTCTATCTGTTGAGCCTTTTCTGGGTTCTGGCGTTGAAGTTCCTGAAATTCTCCCCTCTCATCTATTCGAATAACTAGCTTTCTTTTTTTTAATTGGGAGTAACTTTCCAGCAGTTCTTCAAAATAGTTCATAACTTATTATAGATGGGAGAGTCCAGTCCACGGCAAATGGACTGGACTTTATGTAATACAAGCCACTATCTTATGAGAACACACCTGTACTCGTATGATTAATGAAATCATAACGGAAGGTCATCTCTACAGTATGGAAATCATTAGTGGAGTAGTTATATTCAGCACAGGTCCACTTCTTAGGATAAGCCCCTACCAGACCTATCTGATTGAAGACTGTCATATCAGGCTTCAGTTGAGTTAGCTTAATAGCACTTTTAGTTGTAGCTGATTGCATGTTTGCAAAGTCCCCAGTAAGAGGATCATAAACTACTTTAAACACCTTAAAAAGCATCTCACTTATTTTCTTTTCTCGAATGTTATCAAAGGTTATTACGCATTCATCCATGCTTGGTTTTCCTGGGTAGTAAACCTTATCATTCACTCTGTTAACTTCGATATCCTCTACTTGATAACCGATACCGTTAACTTGTTTAGCTGCTAGTGTTTCAAAATTCGCACCAGTCTCAAAACCAAAAGTTACTTCCCATTGGTATGCACGAACAGAATCTAACTCATTAGATATCAGAGGGGCATTTAACCCATCTATTGTTCGATTAGCGTCATAATATGCGTCTGCCATTGTTTTTCTCCTATCCTAAATCTGCTGATTGATTAGTTACATTTAGTTCGAAGACCACCATCTCAGCAGTTTTGGTTGGCTTCACTAATACCTTACACCACATCTCGTTACGATCAATTCTAACAGGGGTGTTAACTGTTTCGTCGCAGACAACTCTGAACTCTGTTATACCTCGCCGCTGTTTGATGTCATTAAGGAAGGGGTTGATAACATTTGAAATTCTTTCCCATGTAAATCCATCATTAGGCTCAAAGATAAACTGACGGGTAGTTTCTAAGATCACCTTTCTAATGTAAATCATAAGTCTTCTAACATTGATTCTATCTAATGCGGTAGGCTTGCGTTGAGCAGTGCGCTGACCGAATATCATTATCCCTTGAGGAACAAAGTTTACAATAGGATTCAAAGCGTTACCTGCGGAATACATAGTATTTCTATCCCCTTGGTTCAATTTGACTTCTACATTCTCTGCTCCCATGTTACCAATGAGTGCTCTCGCTTGACCAGCAGGGGCAAACCAAGGGTCTGCTACATCATCTGTATTACACATGCTCATTACACCGTAAATAGCTGGGTCAAACCACCTGTTCTTACCATCAGCTACGCTGAAAGTTTGGACCCAAGGCCAATACATAGCAGCGTAGGAACTGTTAATGGAAGCTGTACGAGAGGTGGTTTGACCGTTAGTCCACTCGATAGCATTTTGAACAGTGCCTATAGCATAAGGTGGTGACACCACAGCAATAAAGTTCTGAGTATTTTCAGCTAAGGTAATAAGATTATTCTGTACTGATTGAATGTGAACTCCAGGCACTGCGGCTATAGAGATGTTTAAAGAATCATCATCTAAAGCTTGCATGCCCGTCTTGGGGTCAACTGAATTACTTCCGATTAAGGCTGTAGCCAAGGTGTCAGTATCTTGTGTATCACCAACTCCGTAAGCCAAACTATAAGTTCCTTCCACGGCTTTAGGGAATCTAGGTGCTAACCCAACATCAACTTTAGAATCTCCCAACAGATCATATGCAGTACTGTCAGAGTTACGAGCAAAATTTCCACCTTCCCCTGAGAGGAACCTAGGTGCGATACCACCAAAAGCGGAGCCTTCTGTACCTAAGTCTGTAGCTTTACGGATAAAGTTATTAAGAGCCGACACACCAAAAGTAACATTCGATGAAACCATGTTACCTTTAATGTAATCAGATTTAAGGTCTGTAGAACCTGTGTTAATTACATCCTCCCAGAAGGATCCCCCAGAGGCCACCAGACTTACAAGAAAAGTTTCCTCAGCTTGCCCATCACTATAAACTATTAGGTTTCCTAGTCCTTCCCCTCCTAAGGCTTCGTATTTCACAGAAACACCGCTAGTCCCTCCCGTAGGAGTTGCCCCTTCGTTATATCCATCACCAGCGTACACACTTTCTACTAAATAGTTAAGACCCGAAAGGTTATTTGCTTGCCCTGTGAAGTTCTTAAGCCCTGAAAGTTGCGTACCCCAAATTTTAATTGAAGAAGCGAAGCCTGGACTATTAATTCCGTCAGCAGGTCCAGCGAACTTGGAGTTTTCTCCATACCCAGATAGGTTTCCAGACCCATCCAAGGGTCTAAGGACGGAAGCTCCCTGCCCTAAACCCCCATTAGAATCTAACGAGCTAAAGGCTTCTACTGTCATCCAAGCTCCTGATCCTGCCCATTTAGATGCTATAACACCGCTTAGTTGAGATCCTGACCAATCATCCTCACTAAAGAAACACCCTACAGCATCACTTTCACCTCCACCATGTAAAATAGTTTTAAGGGCTTTTGCTTGGGTTGAACCTGCGTCCCCAGAGGGTATAGTGTTCGTAGGGATACTAAAGGTTTTGCCTAACGGGTGAGTTTCAAAAGCGGAAGTTCCCGTACCGTTAGAGGCTTGAACTCTAAGGTAAAGAGCATTATTTAAACCAAAACCATTTGAGCTAACTGCTACAGCAGGACACCCCCCGAAGGGCACTGCCGCAGAAGCAGCAGAGGTGTCATTGGTAGCCGCACGAACAAAGTACATGCTGTTAGTTTGGTCTAGAATTTTTAACGCACCCTCTAAGCCTTGCCCATAAATATTTTCATGAGGTTCTCCGAAAATGGTTGCTAGTTGGTTTTGGCTTGTTATTAAAGTAGCTTTATTGGTAGGTCCTCGACTCGCAAAACCTACGATACCTACTACAGATGGGTTAATAGATGGACTATACTCGCTAATATCTTTTTCAACTGTATAGACTCCTGGGCTCACATAATTAGGCATTTAAATACTCCTATGCATTTCGAAGAGAGAGTAATCTTCTATTAATCATTGTCATTATCTGTTCGCTAATGTAGCCTCCTGGTACGACTATGGATTTCTTGGGTGCTAACCACACGGATTTTGCACCAGAAGGTGTTCTTAAAAATACCTCAAAAGATTGTAGACTATCATTAGTGATGAGTTTCATGATTACTGTTCTCCTTCTATATTTACTACCTTCCCGCCTTAGTTTAGATAAAAAAATTCATAATCAAGTAATTATACCAGTATCACTATTTAATACAGTGATTTTCCCTGTAGATGTGACAAGAAATCTAGGACTTTTGATATAAGTTTCGATACGAATGTTGAATGATTTTTTAATAATTCTATCCTCTCTGTCAGATAGAACTACTTTAGAATCATCAGACTCTCTCTCTAAAAATGCAGGTGTACCCGACTCTAGAGGAGTATTAATAGAAAGGGTAGGGTTAAACATAAGACGAACCTGCTCCGATAACTGATCTATGTGGGAAATGTATTTCGCCCAAAAATTTAGAGAATAAGTTAGCGTAACTGGTCGATCAGCAAATCTTAGAATTCTCACAGCCCTCTGCTTTTTTTCATCCCATCCAGTCTCATGCATAAGCATTGAGTGTATGCGTCTTCTATTTTCAGCTTCCTGTATAGCTATTTGAGCTACGCTACATGTAGGAAGAATGATATTAGTAGTCTGTGTCATCTTAGCAATAGCTCTTTCTGGGCGAGCATGAATACACTTTACATTTATCAACTTATTTTGAGAATCTAAGACTACAAAGGTCCCAAATTTAGCTATTAAATATCTAAGAATTTCTTTGTAAGTGCTAAGAGGCATAATACTAGGATCCTTAGACATCTCAGTAAGAGTGTGTATGTACAAGTCTCTAGCGGTCCTCGCTGGCGTAATACTACTAGGGTCCACCTCCCCTAGGAAGGACCCACCTTTAGAATTAAAGAAATTAGCCACTGTATACCCCTATATCTGGGTTATCATCCACTAAAGGTGTATCCTGTACCGCATCATTATCCCTGAGGAGTTTGGCCGAACAAACCATATGGTAAACTCCATATGCTTCGAAGCTATCCTCCTGAACCTGATATATTTCATACTTTTGATTCTGAAATTTGGGAAGAAGCACATCCCCTGGGATAGGAATACGAGCTAAGATTTGCTCAATGTAACTTTTATTAAATACAAAAAGCTGCTCATTCATTAGCTCAATCCCGAACTCAGTTAAGTTCTCCTCTAGCACTCTAGGCTCATAATGCCCGTGTACAAGAATAGGGTCTGCCGTTATAGCTTTAGTGGTCTGTTCCCCATACACTTCATCATAATCCTGAGGTCCTCGAAAGAATTTATAATAATACATCTGAGATCCTGACAACCTGATAAGCTCATCATCCACTATATTAAATAAGTTTATATCAGGATTATTTTGATCAAAAAGATTTAATACACTCTCCCCATCCACCTCAGGAAGAGGAGGAACAGGTGTCGTAACCTTATATGTATTAAACTCTGTACCCATTAGTAACAAGTAAAGGTAGGTGGTTCTTCAATTTGATCTAGAAGTTCCTTCTCCAGTCTCTCCATTTCTTTTTCTCCCTCTGCGATAAGAGCGGCCCCATTCAAAGTGGCACCTCCTCCTGGAGATGGGAGGTTAGTATACTTACCACGAATCTGCCCAAGAACAGTTTTACAAACAGCTAAAGCAAATTTCTGTATCCAATTTCTGTAGGCTGGCTGGATAGTATTAGAGTTCAATGCCCTGTACTCCACAATAACCTCTTGATTAACGGCAGGTACGGGATAAATCTGAAGAATGCGGTTATCCAGCACATTAAAAGACCCCTCCTGGCTAAGAACCTTTCTCATCATCTCTAGGTTTTGTTGCAGTAAGTAGAAATCCCCCACACTAAAATCAGTAAATAGGTAGTTGTCCTGGAAATACTTAATAAAGAAATCAAACTCCAAGGTTCCAGCTTGCGACTGTATAGTAAGCAGGGTCTTTTTATAAACCACATACTCTAGATTGTTTAAGATATACCTAGGAAGTTCGTATACATTTACCCCTCCTAGAGCCATAAAGGAAGCAAACTGCATAGTCCACAAGGGAGCATGGTAGTCTAGCTTAGTAATAGCCTCATCTATGCAGGTTTTTATCTGATAACCTGTAAGCTCTACCCTAACAACGGGGTGACCTAAGCGAGCTAAAACAAAATCTCTAATGCTTTGCTCAAAAAGATTAAACTCCACCCCATCAGTAAGTAGAGTGGTGTTAAGCTCGTCAGGATTTATGTCTCCCGCTGGCTCATAGTCACTCAGTACCTTTTGGTGGCTTACTCCGAAGCTGTTTCCGTACCCCAGTATTTTGGGTCTTGCTGCTGTCATTTTTTACCTCTTTTGGTGCAGGAGGAGACTCTATTAGTTGTAGATTCTCAAAAGAAAGTTCTGTAGCACTCTCTATTATTTGGTTGGGACGAACTTCTACTATCCTATTTTCTAGATGCAGAAGCATATTGAATCGACAGATACTCTTATATTTATACATGGTCACTTATATATAGGCAAAAAGAAAGGGTTGAGGAGAACTCAACCCTTTCTTTTTTTTAATTATCTAACTAACTCAAGCACCTGGATCCGCAGGAGCACTCCAGTTTGTAGTAGTATCAGTTCTTGGAGCGGCAAGTTTCGAGAATGGTACATTCAAGAAGTTAGCCGTAGGTCCAACAAGCCTGACGATCCTGTAGAATCTAGACTCAGGAGAGATTGCAACCTTTCCGTAGCGAGTCATGATACCCTTCCTGGGTTGGAAGGATGCAGGATCAACAATGGTGGGAAGCTGCTGGAGTGGGATGTATGGAGCATACACGAAACCCGAATCCATAGCGTTCGCACCCTTGTAACCAACAAGGATTTCATCTTCTGGGTACATAGGATCAATATAGAGATCGTACTTACCAGCAAACTTACCTTTGAACTGAATGTTCTGACCCATGTTAGTAGGACCAGCATCAGCAGGTAAACCACCCTCTAACTTAGCAGCAGACTCAAGCATAGAACCTACAATGGGAGCGCAAAGAATCCAGTTACCTGGGCCTCGCCATGTAGACTTATAAATGTCCTGGCTTGCAAAGTTAATAGTAGCAAGAAGGTTAGAGTACATATGACCCACATGCTGTGGTGCAAACAAGGAAGCAGATGCGCTGAAATCACAGAAGAAAACATTTGTGAGAGTTCCAGCGGGGTTGCTTGCCATGCTTGACTGGTCATAGGTAAACTGGTTAGCAAACTGCATATCAGGGTTGAAGGTGAAGTTGTTGGAGTTTGCTTGATCCAACATAGACCTACTGAAACCACCGAAGGTGTCTGTATCACCAGGGGCGATGTCATAAGCGAGCATCCTAATATCCTCAACAAGCTCACGGTCGATTTCAAGGCGAAGCTCGTTGCTTAAAAGCTCACTAAGCTCACGCTCAAGATCAAGTCCGTGATAAGCCCTCAAGTCCTGAGAGGCTTCCATAGTCCACAGAGCCCTCATCTTACGGGTTCTTGCGGCTACTGGCTGTTGCTCAATGTGGAAGGTGATTTCTGGGATATCACCTGCGGCGAGTCTTTCACCAGCCGAAACATTGAAGCCGAACATCTTGTTTCTCTCAGGCCAAGCAGCGATTTGACCACCGATAGTACCTGAGGGGAACTGAGGTCTTCCTGCAAAGGTATCTTGGGTGTTTGGTAGAAGATCGATGTTCGTACCAGAACCGATGATATCCTGAATCGCAGGAGCAGTACAAAGGTCAAGATCAATGTTTCCTGATGGGAAAATTGAGCTTGTAGTAAGACCCGCGTAGGTCAGATTGTACTTACTATAAACCGTCTGGTTAATGTTAGCTTGCTTGGAGTGTCTTGAGTTACCAAGATAGAATATTTGAGATACAGGTCCTTGCATGGGCTGAACACCGACAATATTGTTGGCGATCAGTTGGGGATAAACCCGACGAACGAGGGGGAATGCAAACTTTTGGAAAGTTCCCAGTTGCCCAACTGTGTTAACAGAGTTAGGCACACTAAATGGGGCTTCTTCGTCAAGTCTTTCAGCAACAAATGATTTTGCTTGGTTCTCTAGAAGCTGCGCGGTAACCCGCTTGTCGTAATCGGATTTAATCCCTTCCAATACTGGAGACCACTTCTCTACTATTTCATTAGATACTAATTGTATATCTTTACTTTTCATAGGGGTCCTCTAGTTATCATTGAAAGGCATAAATGCCATGACATCTTTGGTTAACCACTCATTCCCAGTGGCTTGGGCGGGAGAAACCGAACTCTCCTCATCAACATTTTCGGTAATTACTACAGCCATCTCGGATGACCGAAAGGGTTTCTGGTTGCTTTCTTCTAAGGTTTGAACTTCCCCGTGAAGATAGTCGTTGCGCTCTTCCAAAGTGTTCATTTCTTTTGATAAAGCTTGAATAACATTTTCTAACTTGCTATTCTCTACAAGGGCACTATTAAGTTCAGAGACTAAGACATTATTTTCCTCTTGAATCTGGGTGCTCTCTTCGACACTATTGTTAATTGCATTCTCTTCGTCTTTAGGAGAAAGCTCAAGTGCCATTAAAGTTTTTAAAGACTCAAAGATCTTAGCATTTCTGTAAGTTTCATTCTCTGTTTCTAATTCTTTAATAGCGTGTTCTTTGATGGAGTCCATTTTCAGGCGAAGATAGCCCTGAACTTTAGCCTCTAAATGTCTCATACGACTATCAACTTGTTCAGTTATAACTTCGTCCACTAAGCCACAAATTTCGGTGATGGTATCCTCACCCAAGCCTTCGGGTAAGAGTTCAGCCATGCTATCCATTTTATTTTTTTTCATAAATTGCTCCGATTCTAACTATATGTATACCCTTAAGATACTTAGGGTATTTTTTTATTTTTTTTTGTTACCTTCTTCTTCCTTCAAGAACTTTACGGACTAAAGTTTCCCCGTAAGAAGTCCCAGAATCTTGCCTCTTCCCAGGCTTCTTAACTACCTTCTTCTTGACAGGCTTACCTCGCTCCCCCGCTTCTGCTGGCTTGGCCCCAGACTTAATATCAGAGCTAACCATATTAGCTCGTCTAATCGCTGCTAAATGCTCAGGCTCACCCTCATGGGGGTCCTTACCCACAGTCTCGTACAACTTCTTCTTAAGTAATGTAAGGAAATACTTCTCTTTACTAGCCTTCTTAAAGGTAGACTCTACAATCTCCTGCGTTCTGTGAGAAGTAGACTCAGAAAGCTGAGGGAAAGCACCCCTAGTAGAGGGATCAGCGACTAAATCAAAAGTAATCAGCTTGAAGTCCTCATTAACCTGCTTGCAACCATTCGTGAGGCCATCTGAAAGTGTTCCCATCCCTCTAGAGGAAATACCAATCTTTACACCGTCATTAATAAGAGCCTGAGCTACCTTACCAGCAGGTGTGTTTAGTATCTCTGCCTCCCCTACAACCTCTTTTCCAACCATCTTTAATCCTGTTACTAGATGAGAGACATTAGAAAGTTTAACTGCGTCATGGCTGGGGTGGTCTAACTCCCCAAGCAAGCGTCTTTCTTTTACTGCTTCATCTAGCTTTACAAGCTCACGCTCTAACAAGACTTTAGTGTAGACACGCTTATTGTTATTAGCCTCATCAGCCCGTTGAAAACACCCTCTAATTTTCATGGTGCCTTTGCTTTTTGATTCTTCGATAACCTCTAGGTTCTCTAAAATGAAAGTATCCGTTAATAACATTATTTATCTACCTTATATTTTTCAAATTTGCGAGAGCGTTGCTTCCCGTGTTTTTTCATTGTGCGGACTGAATGCCCCTTTACGCTTTTCCAATCAGAAGAAGGAGTAGAAGACCCTGAGGTAAAGCCCTTAGCTATTCTACCTGTACTCTTCTTCCCCCACCCAGCTTTACTCGTCACATATAACCTACCAGCGTTTTTAGTTGAGAAAATTTGTCCGACATAACCCCTGTTTAGTGCTTGCTTTATTGTATCGTACACCTTTACTCTTGATTTCTTAGCCAAAGTTTTATTTCTCTTCCCGTAATCTGGACGGTCTGAAGGGTGAGCATTTGATTCTCTGATTGTCTCAAATATATTCATCTTCTTCGTCTCCGTCTAAGCTTTTCCAAGCTATTGCGGTAGTCTTTTTTCTTTTTCTGACCCCCTAACATTGGCCCTGCACCAAGCATTCCTACAGTAGTACTTAAACTCTCTAGAATTTGTTGGGCCTCAGACATAATCTGAGACAACCTCTCTAAACGATTGTCTTGAGGGTCTTTTTGAGGAGTCTCTTGCTCAACCAGAGGTTCTTTAGGCGCAATATTAAAAGATTCAGAAAGAACCTTAGCGGAAAATGCCTCAGGTACAGCAACGCTGGTGATGTCAGGTTGGCTAGGATCTTTCCAGGTGTTATCTACCGTATGAGAAACCTGTCGCTTACCTGATTTTATATCACCGACCTCTGCGTTAATTAGAGACTCTGCAAAGTCTCCAATGTTCACAGCAGTCCTTCGTTCCTCTGCGCCTTAAGTACGGCTCTCATGAGTGCTGGAGACATGTTATTGATATCATCAGATGGGTCCTCTTCTTCTTCCTCGTCTTCCTCTTCTGAGAGAAGGTCAAGCTCTTCGGCTGCTGCATCAAAAACCTCAAGCATAGATGCGGCATGCTCTAAAAGCTCGTCATCACTAAGCTCGTCAAGGAGAGCGTGAAGCATTTCGATAGCATTAAAGTCTTCTTCGTCTTCAATACCCTCGTCTACTTCAACCTCTTCTTCTGCGACTGCTTTACGCTCATCTACACGCTCATCGCTATCAGCGTCAAGCTCTTCAGTAACAACAGTAACACCAGCCGTAGTCCAATCACTACTTGCTAGGATCTGCTGCATCATATCATCAGTAATATTCAGGGGTGATTTCATAATTAATCCTTTTTGAGATAGTGTATCTCTTATTTTATGTAGGCTATCACTAGCCTTGTTTATATAAATTTTTAAATTTTGTTCAAAAGTCTCCAGCGAAAACGCTGGCTTGTGTTACAGTTGTAATAATTTCAGCTACATACATATCCAGATACCTGCCTACTCCTTTACTATTAGCAAATACCGTTGCCGATCCAGTTGATAGATAGGTTTGGTGGGTAGGGCATGCGGGTGGACCAAAAGTATGGGGAGTATTCGAGTCCCCTATCCTGTGTACCCCAAAACCCCTAACAAATACATCAGTAGAGCATCCTTGGGTAGTAGTAATAGGTTGGCACCCCTCGTTAGTGGTTACAACATCTTGCACTGAGCCTCTAGCAACTAACAACATAATTAACTTCCCTCCACATCATTGCTTTCAATATGGATAGCATTGTTGAGAATTATCCAGGCTTCGACATCGCCAGCAACGGTATCCTCATTCTCATTATCCCCATCCAAATTTGAAGTATGAGAAATTCTTAAGCGGACATTATTTACGCGATCAGGAATACGAATAGGAGATATATTTAAGGTCCATGTGTCTCCATTATGCCCGTGCCCCATGGTGGCACTATCCGAAGAGTTTATTTGTTTCACTACCTGAGAACCCTCCCGTAACTGTAAACTGGCTTTATACCTTTGGTCACCATCATTATCATGATGGTGATGCTGATTGTTGGGAGCCTTCTGTGTGATTACCACTTGAGCCCCTACCGCATTTTTATTTGGTACATCCACAGAGAGTTTCATATATTTGTTATAACCGAATGTCGAACCTCCTCCCCCTCTGCGTTTTTGAAACTCCCAACTAGCGGGACCAAAGCTTACATTACCAAATACAAAGGCATTGGTAAGAGAGGATGTAGAGAGGTCAGAAATCGTGTCTTCCAGGTCTCCAAGCTCATCCCCTAAACTAGACACATCGCTTACTAGCTTCCCAACAGCCCTACCGAAAGTATCTAAAGTAGTATCTAATTCTATTTTTCCCACAGCAGGGTTACCTAAAGAAAGTGGGGGCATAGCGGCTGCAACTCCAGCCCTCTCATTGTAAGTAAGCTCGGCAGTCCTAAAGAACGGTCTAATATCAATTACATCCGAAGGATCAACTAACGCCGCATCCTTTCTTACTAAAACATAAGCGACAGGTAGAATACTCTGCCCAATTAAAGCAAGGTCTTCTTCTTCTAAATCATTCTGAATTAATGGGGCTAAGTTAAGTAAATCATCGGGAGAAGGGAAAGAGGTGTGGATATTTCTACCCTCTAACCCTGTGATTTCTTGAATCTGATCGGAAAGTGGGGACCTTATTTGCCAAGCGGATTCGTCTTCGCTGTACCCTGGTTGCCCATCCGAATCATACCACACATCACGGCTGGCACTATCCGCTATCCAAGTATCGGAATCTGTGAGAGCGGGGTTGGCCTGAATGTCTACCTGGGAATCAGGGAAAGTGCCTTGGTTTTTAAGGTTAATGATTCCTGCCCCTTTTACAATACCTAAAGTGGGACTAGTTATTGTGACAGGGCTATTACCATCAGCAGCAGCTAAAGTTGTTTTTTTAGCGTCTACGGGGTGGGTATAAATAAAGACTAAATCAATTCTAACATGAGGAATATAATCAGAGGAATTAATGTAATCATCAGAATTAAAAGCGGGGACTTGAACAGCTATAGGCTCGGGAATGTTCACCATTGAGGTTCGGGATACTCCTCCCCATTTCCGAGTAAAATACATAGCCCTCTGCTGAAGATCTCCCCACTCTCCAGCCCAAGATCGGGCACTCCTCCTCCATATTGCTAATTTAATTTTAGGTATATTAGCCATACCTGTTTTATTATTAGGGTTGGTTTCGGATTGTCCTGCCTTCCAACCTAGTAAATAATCTAATCCTTCCTGTGGCACCCTCGTTACTTGATGATGTTGGAGATAATCATATAATCCATTAGAAGGAAAAGAGGAAGAAGCTTGAACATCATACCCTACCAAAGAAGCTAGTACCTTATCTCTTAACGGGAACCTCCCCACCTCTCGTTGAAGGATAACATTTAAATATTCAGGAGATACATCAATGGACGCGGCTCTTAGTTCATTATAAGTAGTGATACCTTTTCCATATGCATCATTAACTCTACCCAAATAGTTCCCAGGAAGAACCCGAACCTTTCTATCTGACCCTACCGCATAAGGTTTTAGTTCATTAAAATCTACCCTATCAACCCCAGAAGCTAGGAGGGCTACCTGTAATTGATCTTTAAGCCATTGGCAGTTTTCATGAATTTGTTTAAGAGGGAGGTTATCAATCTTATACCAGTATGGATCATTAGCTTTAAACCAACGAGGAGGGTCAGTCCACTGGAAAGGACTCTCTGCAAATTTCGTAAAGGGTCTAACGGTGGCACCTCCGTAGGATGCGCCAGTATTATCAGCAGCACCGTTACCATTAGAACCACCACCAGCCCCTGCTGCTGTATCATGATAAGACATTAGTTTTCACTCCTTAAATCGAACCCTGTAGTAGGTTTAAATCCTCTTCCTGGAAGATACAAAGTATCATTATCTATTATTTTTGCCCCATCCCCTCCAGGACTTATTGTAGGTTGTACTATATTTACGAATTGAACCTGATCAGTTACATAATTAACTTCACTACTAATGTAAGTATTTCGCATGCCCACAGCATTATGTTTAGCATTTGCAAAAGTGTTTAAAGCTGATTCATCAGCTTTCACGCATATTGCGGTTTGAGAAGGACCCCCTCTATTGGCTGGGGAGTTGCCTAAATCATATAATTCAGTTTGGAAGAAGACTCCACTGAATGTAACGGGGGCAACTGCGCTAGAGGTGGTATAGGATAAATACTTCCCTGGATCAATGGAGCTAAAGTTATTTACAGCAGAAGCTGCTCCTGACATGTTATACCCTTGAGCCACATGCTGGTAAGGAGTATTGTCTTCAATTATCCAGTTACCTACATGATCACTGTTTTGATTAGGAGGCGTAGTATGTGGGCTAGTACCAGATAGATAGCTTAAGGACTTAGCTAAGGGGTTAGGATCAAAGTAAAGCCTGAAAGGCCCACGGTTTTCAAAAGTGGGTGTTCCAGCGGTCATAGTATTATAGTCTCTGTACCCCCTTAACCATTGAAGAAGAGTGTGTCCATAGTTTTCGTTTCCTTTGTTTATACCATAAGTAATCGTATCAGTAGCCCCAGTGTGTTTACCGAAATTATCTAACAGACTTAAGTAACCCGTAACACTGCTATACTTTTCCGTGTCCCCTCCTTCAAGTAAAGATACAAAGGCGTTTGCAGCGGTCCCCCCTACGTCAGAGTTTCCTGACGCAAACACAGAACTAGGACCGTGCAGGTTAGTTAACTCTCCTGGATAAACCGCACTTACAGAGCAGTAAGTTGCGTTTAACTTAGAGTCCCTATTAACATTCCATATTTTAAGGTCATGATCACCCCTTCCCGTAGTTCCCCTAGTTACACTAGCATCGTAGTGAGCACCTGAAGTGTTTATAGAGGCTGTAAGGAAGTGTACATTCTTCACATTGCATTCACTCTGATCTAGAACCCGAACGCATTGCCCACCCTTACTATAGTTGGCACGGAAATAAGAAACGGCTGAAGCTCCTCCCCCATCACCACCACCTAGATCTCCGTAAGTATGCCATGGTTGTAAGGATAGCATAGTATTCATCTCACATGCTAATGGACCTGACGCTAAGGTATAAATACCAGGGTTATCAGCAGTAATCATAGTCTGATCCCATTTAGCAGTGTATTGATTTTGGGATTCCAAATGCATGTTATTATCATCAGGATTAGGAAGGAACATGATAGACCCTGCTTTGTGATACCCAGAAGTACCTAAACCTATATTCTTATAGTCTGCGGAGGTATTATAACCAGTCCCTCTAAAAGCGGTATCTTGTAAAGCAAACACATTATCGTCACCAGTTTGGTAATCTGCTGCTAAGAAGTTGTTTCCTGCCGCAGTCCTTGTCCATGTAGAATGGTAGTCCCCCAAATCCTTCATATTAATAGTAGAATGTTTACTAGCTACCAAACATGCTCGTAAAGAATGAAGCTCTACAGCAGTGTGATTCTCTGAATCGGTTAAGTTAAACCCACTTATATCTAACAGCTTGCCTCCCGTAAGATGAGGAGTGAAGTTCATTTCTGAATTGTTCTCAGCTAAAACATCAATACCATAACCAACAATTCTTGTTGGACCTTGGAAGTTTACTTTAGAATTATCTCCTGCATACACCCCTGCCGCTTTTCTTTGCTGAGTGAAATCTACGGGTCCTGTAATGGTAGTAATACCTGATGTCGTACCGTGGAAAGTTGCTTCGGAGTTATCAGAAACCTTAACTGCTGCTCCGTAACACCCCTGCGTCGATTGGAAAGATGCTTCACCGTACAACTCATTAGGATTTCTAGTGGGGTTAGTAATAGAGGCCACTCGCTGCTTCCCCGCTTCTATTCGTGTGTTGAGGAAGTTAGCTTTTGAATTATTTAAAACCTCCACCCCAGGTAAGGTTGTCTTACGATTGTTCGTAGGGATTTTAAAGTTAACCCCGTGGTTATAGTATATTCCGATAGTTCCAAACTTAGTGTATACATCAGGCTCATGCTTGAAATCCAATACAGAATTATTTAAAACCATGTGTTGAGCGTTTTTGTAGAATTCGAATTGCCGTTTCTTTCTTCCTTTTTGTAGGAAAGTTTCGTAATAAGCTCCACTTGCTTGATCTGTCCTAATAGAGTTTTTATTGTATTTAATATGAGAGTTGTAAGCGTCTAACCCTGTAGAGTTAGAGTACTCTACAGTGAGTTCATCTACCAAAAGCTTAGAGCTATCCAAGCCAATACCTATTTCATTATTATAACAATCTAAACGCCCATCCAGATCAACTGTAGAGTTAACTGCTTTAAGACCGTGCTCACTGTTATAAAAAAGGCTTACAAAAGTAGGGGCCGAAGCATCTGCGAAAGGCGGGTTAGCTTCTTTAATCCTGGCGTCTCCACCCTGAAGGGTAGAGTTCAGTAAATCCATCCCTACAGGGTTTCTAGTGGACCAGAACAAGAAATCCACCCCACTAGCATAAGAGGAAGAGCTTACCGTTAACTCACTATTAACAGCCCTAATTCCCGCACTACCCTTTTTCCTCGCTAAACGAGGAAGTGTAGCTGTATTGTTGAGTATTTCATAATTTCTAAAGGCAATAATTCCCCGACTAATGTTTACCTTAGAGTCCTGGAAATTGAACCCTGAATCAGGGCATCTGGTAGCCGCGCAATTTTCTACCACTACATTTGAATTTATAATATCGAAGCCGTTATTGGTTACATAACTCCCCATCGTGTTTGCTGCGGCTCCAGTATCACCGTCTACGCAAAGCCCTCTAAGATAAATAGGACCTGTGCAGTTACTTACTTTTACAGATTTAAATCTATTACCATAAGCTAAACCTACTAAACTAGGTTTGGACACTAGCCCAGGGACGGTTCTATATAAATCAATATCCTTTAATGGGGTTCTAAGAGACCCATCTGCGTTTAACCCTTTCACAAACAAAGTTTGGTGGAAGGTACTTACATCTAAACCACTAGGAGTATAACCTGCGGTATAAATAGACGAAGTGGTTTGATCCTTTATTTGACCAGTAGATGTAGCCTCATAATTTTGAAGAGCAAACACATTTGAATTTGTTGTCCTAAAGTTTCCCGAATTATTTCTAAAATCTGTACTTAAAAGGTCAGTTTCATATCGCTGATCTTGATCGGTTCTAACGCCAAAGAAAGCCCTAATTTGATTACCTCCTGCGGCCCCTGTGCTACCCCACAGATCAACAGTGGCTGTGCTCACGGACAACGCAGAAGTCTCGGCCATGGTATTAGATAAATCTAAAGAAGAGAAGGTAGCAACTTGTCTTGTTCTTATAGCATCATAAGTTTGTGTAACAGAACTCGCAGTCTCCACCCCTGCATAGTTTTTAGCAAAAACTCGGTTAACAATCTCCAATGCGCCTCCATCTTCTATTTTAATATTCTCTAAAGATAAATGACCTAAATCTCCTGAGGTTGCAAGCTCAATCATTATGGGGAAGCTAATGGGATTAGGTAATGCCTTAATAGCAGAGCCTACATCAGAAAATACATTTTTAGCAGAGAAATAATTAGTAGAGGACACTACAAGAGCCATTCCTGCTACCGAAGAAGTGGGGTATCCCGTCTTAGACCAGAGATACTCAGTCCTCTCATCTAGATCGTATATAGGAAGATTGTCTTGCTCCCAGTTATAGAACGAACTTGTATCAAATTTGGTTACAAAAGGAGTCCATAAAGTGTTACAATTAATTCCTCCACTTACAGTATAATAATCATTTGGGTAAAAAGGCATGTCAGAATGTTAGGGTCCATTTAATAACTAAAGCAAAACTTCCCGTTTTGTATATAGGAGTGAACGGTCTATAAGCTACCAGCACCGAAGTTGTAGGGTTAATATTTAAAGGGTTATACATTAATAAACCAACCTCATTCAGTTCAGCTTTAAGTCCTTCCGTATCCGTTAACCCTAGACAGCTATTTTTATCTATCACTAAAGTATATCTTACTGAAGTAGGGGTTACTCGTTGTATATTACTATACGGTATGGACACAAAGCCAACTTGCTGTTGTGCCGTACTCACACCATTAATCAAAATATTTCTCTCCTCCACCACTAACTGAGATCCCGCAGTTACATACTGAGAAGTCTTTAAGGGATTTATAAGTTGTGTAGAGGAGGTCCCATACGAATATGGGTTAGTTATAGCTCCACTATAACCTAATTGGTAGCTGAGAATCTGGTAATCGGAGATAGTCTGAGACCCTGATCCAGAGTAAAGGGAAGCAAGAGCTACCCCCATCCCAGAGGTAATAACATTGTGATCCGAAAAATGAAGCTCTGGCTCTCGCCCATCTTCGTACATCTTCCATACCTCAATTTCACCTACAGGATTAAAAGTGTCTTTGTTTTTTATCATACCTACTAATTATATACTACTTATATCGTCTATCGTGATTTCCCAATCTAAAATAAAAGTGAATTCCGCATTCTTATTTATTATACCAGCGGGAGGAAATTTTTTATAAGCCACTAAGATAGGGTTATCCTTAGTGGGTGAAGTGTTAGGATTACACGCGAAGAGCCCTATCTCATTTATAGCAATACCATTGGCTACAGTCTCATCTAGCATTATTTGATGATGAATCGAGTTAGCTGTTAGTTTAGTAATAGAATCCCCCGTGATATCCCCAAAATATTGAGAAGTACTAGTGCTAAAGGAGGTATTCTTAATAGCTGCCCCAGTAGGAGTACCACTAATAGGGTATAATCTAACCACAGGAATTGTAGGTGATGCTCCATACTCAGACTTATCTAACGGATTAGCTAACCCCCATATCCCTAGCCTATCATCTCCTGGGACGGAAGAAAGGGCGTTACCTTTACCTAATTGGAAGTAGCGACAGAAGTAATTATTGCGATCACTGTTGGGGTCACCCGCAAGAATACTTGCAATCGTATAACCAAAGCCGCGCAAAGTAAAGTTGGATTCTTCAAAAACCTTTTCCGTAATTCCCGTTTTATAGATTTTGGTGGCTGTTATTTTCCCATGGATCATAAGAAATTTAACCTCCACACTAAAGTTAGATCGTTATAACGATGGGCTCCTGGTCCTGATCCATCTAATATATTTGTAATATTTTGGTTAAGAACTTTCTTACATATTAATCTATATGCAAGATTATTACCTACTGCGTCATTAGCATCTTGAGCATCAAAATAATAAGGAGGCAAGCGTCCTTCCTTAACCATCCTAGGAACATCAAATCCCCACAAGCCTAACTGGGTAATACCTCCATATAAATTAGCTAATCCTAAATCACCCGAAGCCACAGTAGTTATATAACTAACCTCCCCAGTGCTACTAAAGTCTGGGTTAGATGAGGTAACTAATCCTGAAGTGGTCTCTATCCCCCCATAATCAACCGAAGAAGGGTGATACGCTCTTAAGAAACCTGAAGGATCCATAGATTTCACTTGGTTAAAGTACCCTCCGTAAGTACCTTCTACAGTAGGATAGGTAAGTCCTTCAGAAGTATCTAAGGATGAAACAATGGCATAGCTAATGGGCGAAGCACTTCCTGGGGGGAAACTCCCCAAGTAATAAGAGTTTAATCCGAAGGCTCCTGAAAGATCGTTGCTAGGATCCTCAGAAAGAGTATTATGAGGAAGAATCTCGACAGCTTTAAACTGATTAATATTTACCGTTGAGGTATCCTTATAACCTATGAAGTTCATATTTTGGTTGAACCCCGTACTTAACTCTAACGATTGAGCCATAGGGCTCATATAATCATCCACCAAGGAAGTGTCATAGGGGGTGGGATAATCAGGAAGAATAGGGTTAGGCGTATAACAAGAAGTATCTACAGGCTGTAACGAGGGGTACGCGACCCATCCTGCGTAAGTGTTAGAGGTAGGAATTCTAGTTAAGGGAACTATCTCACATTTTAAATTCCCATTTCCATCATTTTTGTCGTAAGGGAAGACACAGGTTAATTTCCACCACGGCATATTAGTATTTTTACCGACCGTTCGATACTGCTGGCGTGAGAAACTTCCCACTCGTTGGAAGCCACTGTCAAGAGGTCCACCAGAAGCGGAACTGGTCGCCCAATCAAAATGAAGAACACTTTCTCTAGTGCCGTTTACATTTCTAATGTTCATCCTGAACACTTTCCCATTAGCGGGTATGGCTGCTCCCCTCCTTCTTAAGTAAAGGGTGTAAGCGTATGTTTTACCATGCTCCAATGCACTCGCATCAACTATTTGATATATGGCCCCTAGACCTGTATTATAAGAGTAAAAAACCTGCGCTGTAGGTTCGGTATTAGGCACTACTGAAGTAGTTTGCGCGGTAGCTAAATAAGTAGAATCAGCAGGGACAACCCAATCCTCAGAGGAAAGCTGGTAGTAACTCTTAAGAACATTAGCTGCCACAGGAGGCTTCTCGGAGTTCTTTCTAGCATAAGGCTGTTCAGCATAGATAGTACTTGTAGCTAAAGTACCGCTCCAATCAAAATCATCCCTGGGTTTATAAGCGTCCAAGGTGGTCCCGCTTATCTCCGTATAACTGGGAGTACTAAAGAAATCATCCGTGTCTTGATAAGAGGTAGCAAGATCCCCTAATTCTAATTGAGCCCCATAAACATAAAGACCACCTGAAGCGGCATTAGGAGATCCACCCATATCAGGATAGTGCCTAGCCACAGGGTAAACAGAAAAGACTACCGAGCTAGTATTTGCAACAGTAAAACCATCTAAGGTGTTAGTTACCGAAGCCCTGTACCACCCATTTCGTATGTATTCTAGTGTCCCATCGGCGCGTCTTCCTGCTGCAATTTTATTATCTATCGTAGCACTACCTGCTCCTGGACTCTGAGCACCATCTACATCCGTCCATCGCAGAATCAGTCTTCCCCCCTTATCGTAGCCCCCTTCTGAATTTAATGAAGTTACTCCATAAGTAGCAATGCCAGGATACAATGCGATCTCACTTCTTCTGGCTAATCCTGTAGTAGAACCTGAAGCGTCTGGGGATACCCCAGGGGGGTTAGTAAAGGGATACTTTAAGTAAACAGAAGCCGTCATTTTCCTATTATAAAAAGGAGTAGTAGAGTAAGTGTTAACTCCTGCCTTTAAATTTCGGCCCACAATTCTTTGCTGTAGACTTAAAGTGCTCACATCACTATCGTTTAAAATTAAGGTTCCTTTAGTACCAGGAAAAGGACCATCTATACTATCAGAGTATACTGTAGAAACTGCGGTACTAATTCCGTGAAGTACATTACCACTATTCCAAGACGAAACGGAACTAACACCTATACTACTCACCCAAGGTGTAGGAGTAGAAGTGTAATGGGGATCATGTGCTTCAGGTAATTTAAAGTTACCGTCATACTCTAGTTGTGCATGAGCAAGGTGGCAGTGATTACCTGCACTAACACCTGACATCTCCATAGCAATACCTATATGGGTGGATTCATATGAACTAAAGTTAGGAGAAGCGGTCTGCCTAGTATAAGAATCAACGCCTGGAGTGCCCATGGAGACAAGAGTAGTGTTAGGTGTTGCTAAAGCATTTCCAATATCCATAAACCTAAAGGTGGTTCCAGCCGAACTTGCTCCATACAGACCACTGGGATTAGCATAAATACTATAGGTTAAATTTTTATCTAAAACACCTAACCCGTTTTCTATATCTGTAGGTAAGGCATCTGGAGTAAGACCTAATCCATCCTCATCTATACCTTTATAAACACAAATAGTGCTGCTATCACTCCACAAAGAAGCGGGGGATCCTTTTTCTATTTGAGGATGAGAAAGAACTACGCTTGTCATAGCCTCTGTATAACCAGTCCCTATATAAGCCTTAAATAGATCTGGTGTGGAGGAGAAGGTGGATTCATGGGAAATCCGTCTCCACGAACTTGCGTCCTCAACCCCTGATACTGGCGCGATATTGCGTATTTGATTATCGAAAGTAAGTCTTTCCCCTGTATTTTGAATGAAATGGCTCTCATAAGTATCTCCGTAAGTGCGAGGTACACTTATACCAGCAGGGGAATATTGCGCCCTACTAATAGCATACATATCAAAATTTACTACATACAGAGCACCGTTGCCTCCTGGCTGAGGCTCTACAACAACTTTAACATCTCGGTAAGTAGAGGAGTTTTTTCTAGGTATAACTAAGGCTATTTGATACCACCCACCAACTGATTCGCTTACTTTTGCGAAACCCTCTAAGTTGCTACCTGTACCCCCAGGAGCAGCAAGGGTATAATTGGTCATAGTGCTTCCGTCCCAAGTAAAGCGAATTTTAATACCAGCACCCTCTTTATTGCCAGCAGCCTTAGCATTACGAATCTGTATATCACTATAGTTGGAAGCAGGAGGGGTGGATAAAGATTTTTTAATGTACATACTCATGCCATAAAAATCACCCTCCACCAAACCCAGATCAGAATTAATAAAATCTATATAAGCTAGTCTATTACCACCTGTAACTTTCATTTCGGTAGCAGTGTTGGGACCCCATGGGGAGCTAGACGCAGCCCCTGTTATTGAAGCTCCGTCTGATGTCCAGGGTGAAAAATTATTAGGTGAAGTAGCGTATTGTGTGTTGTATAGGTTTAAATATGCTTCAGGATTAAAGAACGAAGAAGCATCCATTGCTAAGGCGATCCTAGCTGGAGCAACAGCAGAAAACTCAGGACCCGCTGTTATATCGGCAGGGTATCCATCATTTAGGGCACTTATATTATAATATACACTAAAAGTGGCAGTCTTTTCCTTGCCTAATTTCCGAGATTGTATACCAGAAAGGAAAAATCCAGACGCAGTTATATAAGCATCTCCAGCGTTTGGCCCAGTTCTGTAATTACCTTTTGCTTGAAGAGTATTAGTAGTCGCGGTGGCGCGAGGAGTTGCGTTGTAAGTATTAGCTGTGCTAAAGAGTGCCTGAGCAGCGTAACCCGCTTTATAGTCTTCGTGTTGAGAAGTAAGAACTTTTCCTGCGGTAACTTTCCAAGCATGAAAATCTGTAGCACAAACAGAATTATGGCCCATATATTCATGCCCTCCGTCTGCACTGGTCCCCTCTACAAGAACATTAGGCTGCTCATTAGGAATCATATACAAAGTGTTTCCTTCATACTGACCCGCAGGGTCCGTGGCTCCACTTGCATAGGAACTTACTCCCTTAGATACTAACCACCCTCCACTAGTTTCATTAAAGTAAGCAGCCCCAGAGGCCTCTCCTGATATAGGATTTACATTTCTAGATAATAAATTCCTGTTCCACTCTACTAAATCTACACCTTCATCCACAAAATTGTTAGAGTTACTCAGTAGGTTCTTAGGCTTTATTGGGAATTTGTACGCATTTAATTGGTATTGGGGTTTAGCCTTACCGAAAGACAGTGCTTGCACTCGATAGTTGGAAGCATCATATAGGGTATTTGCTGGATTAGTGCTCTGAGTAGGACTATAAACTCGCGTACCTGATGGAGTAGTAAGTAAGTCTACGAACATTTCAGCCGCAGAATCTACGACTAAATTATTCTCTTCTAAGATTAACTCTTCCTCAGGAGAACCGTAGTTTTTGTAAACTTCTAACTTACCTTTCATATTAATTATTTATATCTATCGAAGTGTATTGATCCGTCTCTACTATTATACCACTACCATCCCAGAAAGGATGCGTTCTATAGCTTTCTCTACTTCCACCAGAGAATTCAAACGAAGTTCCATTCTGCAACTGACGGGGGTTCCATCCACTAGTATCCGTAGCTACACGGGACGCTTTCCCTTCGGCTATTGAATTAAAGTATCTAAATATATTTAGTAACTCACCAGGATCTACTTGTATTGAGGAAAGATAATTCTTCTTAATATGGGTTCCATGCGTTAACCCTATTAAAGCTATAGAGGAAGGGGTAAGGGTACTTTGATCTTCTTGCATAAACCACCCCTGCGGGAACCCTAATTGAGGGGCTGAAGATGCGTCATTATAATAACCTGACATCTGGTAGGATGAAACCTGCGTATACATACCCTGCTCAACCCCTTGAGGTTTCCCTATACCTACTGTAATGGCACCTATATCTTCATTAGTTACAACCCCGCTGGTGTCTACTATAAAGGGAGTACCGTAGGGAAGCTCCTCCCCCGTACTGTCGTAAAAAGAGTACTTTTTACTGTTAGTAAAAGAGGGTGAGAAATCTGGAACTGAGAAAGAGTATGGGATATTTACTCTCTCATTTTCGATCAAATCAACCACGGAGATACCATCTAAAAGCATATACTTATCTAACTGCTTGCTTGGGAAAGAGAATACCTCAATAATATAATCCTGATCAGTTCGGTGGACCTGATTATGCGCCTCATAATATTCAAACGGCACTTTTATATCCCTATTTAAAGTATTAAAAGGTATTTTAGTAGTATTGAAATCCTCCTTCTTTAAGATAGACATAAGGTATGCAGCCGTATCGTCATAAGAATTTTGGGGCTCAGGGTGATTATCGAGAGAATAAACCTCCTTAAAATCTATGATGTGAGAGTAGGTATCTCTAACCTTAAATACGCCTTTTGGACCTGTTACCTCAGAGACTTTATTGTGTTCCCATTTACCCTCCCTAGACCAGTTCCAGAAAACAAGCTCATTATGGTGGTTATACTCTGCTTTGGTATGAATCCATATACCTACTTTACCTCCTCCAAACTGGTTAAGCTTTTCTCTCCCAAACAAAGTCTCTACAGATAGCATGTAATCATGATCAGGCACTAATAGTCCCTTCTTATTCTCAGCGTCTTTGGTTTGGTCGTAATCCTTTAAACTAAATCTAACCCTCGGTAATCCTCCTCGGCTTTTTTGCTTAAGAACCGTATTAAGGTTGTAGAATTGATTACCGTATTTTTTAGAACTATTTTTATTTAACTTGAAAAGCGAGAATTCGTTTTCGCCTCCTATGGGGAAGTACGCCCCCGAAGTATCTACAAGCTCTACTGCGCTTATGATGTAGGGGTTACGGAATTCTCGCCCTTGTACATAGAGAGAGGTTGTGTCACTAGCCACATAAGTTCCAATAGGAGATTCATTTAACTCAACATCTATATCTTTTGCACTAGCATTAAAGTTAATAGTATACTCCGTGTCAAACGAAGATGCTACTAGAGAGGGGTTTGTTACATCAACAGCACTACCATTATAAGAAAGATTGGCATTAAAATAAGTGGGTCCGTAAATTAAAGATAAGATATTGGGTCCCCCATCCGAATACTCAGTAGCTAAGTACTGACCTAATCCGTGCTTCTCAAACTTGGTTACATAGTCTCTATATAGCCTATGGAATTCATCACTAAATGCGAAGTTAGTGTAGTCTACTATGGATTCTCCATAAGTTAATGATCCTTTAGCGATAGCTGAAGCACTCATATAAGACCCAGACATATCAAAGTTAGGCTTATTTCTAAGTACTGCGGTCGTAGCCTCTAGATTCTTCTTCTTCTCTATAAGACTGGCTATAGTCTGGAGGTACTCAGGGAGTAAATTTCTACTTTGGTAGTAACTCATTAAACCGTAAACCAACTCTTGTGTTCCCCTACAAGGGAAACAGTTATTCGTTTTTATCCCGAAGAAGATATCAGTGGATTCTGCGGTTTGGCACGAACCCCAAACATCGTGATAAGTATGTAAGGCGCTAATGTCTTGGTACTCTTGAGACGAAGCGACATACCCCAAAACATTAAAGGCAGTATCACTAGCATTTAAGAAGCTAGGCATATCAAAGCCGTTTCGTCTATACCAGCTATCCGTAGGGATAATATTAGAGTAGTTCCTTCGTCTAAAAGAGTTCCTTTTTACATCTATTGCTGACGCTCCAGAGGTATTAGTTAACGAAGATAATCCAAATGAGTCTTTTGTTTTAGGAATGGGTCCTGAAGACACACTATAGTTGGGTTGGTACAGCGCACTTGTCCCTTGGATTAAAGAGTCTTCTAATCTACTTACTTGATCTCTATTGAATACTGGTAGAAGCCTGTGATTGTTTCGACCTCCATAGCCCTCAAAATCAAAGGTAGGATCAATAACTCCACCAATACCTCCAAGAGAAGAAACACGCATATCTGCTGCGGAGATACTGTACCCCCCTAATCCACTAGAGAGATCGTGGATAAGATCCTGATTAGCATAAGATATCTTTATACCTGGGGTGTCTAAGCCCACTGCTTCATCCGTATCTGACATTTGCACATTTACTCTAGGGTCACTCTTAGCGGGAGAGAAATCAGGTACAACCTGTAAGGAATCAAAGAAATCATCTGCGTGATAAGGTTGATCCCTAAAGAATGATCCGTCAAATGGTCCCGAAGAGACATCCAAATTAAAGATAGAAGATTTACCGCTCCATAAGCTTAAGTAATCAAAACTGTCTTTCTCAAAAGTAGAAATAATCTCCTCATAGTTTGGAGGTACTTCAAGAGAAGAAGTTAAGAAAAGGAAAGAGTTATTATAAATCTTTGAATCTCCGCTTAACCGTAAAGTGTTATCTAGGATATAACTCTCAAACTGTTGAGAGAGGGTTTCTGGCACACCGAAAGTTCTAAGCTGCTCCGCAAGGAAATCTATTAAATCCTCCGAGACATCACAGTTCACGAAAAACTTCTCTTCATCCCATGGGGGGATTGGGTAATTTCGTCCTCTATAGTTGAAGGACATTCCATACACCAACACATCCTCCTCATTAACATAAGAAGTATTAGCTAACCTCTTAAGATAAACTCCATGAGAGGTATGCTCCACTCCTGTCATCCACTCCCCATTTCGCATTTGATGGGCGGGTCCCAAATATAAATTATTATCCTCAGTAATACTCACATCAAACTTATAACTCCCCATGTAGAAGTAATCAGGGAATCTAGCTACTGTTTGTGCTAGTATGTGATCTACAATGTATTTTACATTTGTCTCTTTCTCATCTACGCTAAAATTATCTATATTTAATTTACTTGCTATAGTCGAGTCCCAGTCCCCTTCTTCGGTGAAGAATTTACTAGATGTTAAGAGCATATAATAAATTAGCCGAGGTATATATGATTCATAATATTCTTGAATAGGGCTTTTAACCTCAGGATTTAAATCATCTAAAGACGCAGGGGTATTCCCCTCATTAACTACTGGATTCCATACATAAGCTGCGCCTATTTCTCCTCTGGGTGGGAAAGAGTTTAGGTTTACAATACCTTCTGTGCTAGGCAGGATCTCCGTAAGGTCTCCAGGGGGTCCTCCTCCCCATGAAGAAGATCGGCTTTGATGTAAAGCACCAAACATGGAGAAATCGCCAGCCACAAGGCGATCATCGTGGACATAGTTTGGGAGTGGTCCATCCGTCCTCGCGATATCGCACCGTAAAAAGCCCTCATCCGTCAAGAAACCGCACCGATAATCAGGATGGGTGGGTAGCAAACCATCAATATGAATACCGCTTGCATCCAACACATTATCAAGAGCTTCTAAAGTAGTAAAGTATAATCTTTCTCCGAGGTCGGATGTCTTGTAATTCCAGCCAGCGTTTGCCCCAGGTACAACATCTTCATGTTCTTCTTGCCATACTCCATTCGTATTATTAGGCAACTCGTACTCAGTGTCTTCGGGACCTACGGATAACCAGACTCGTATCCATCCACCTCTTTCTACGGTATACCCCCAATCATGGAAGGTTCCTATTTTACCTGTGTTTGGTGGTAGTTCGCTCTGAGATAGAGCCCCATTCTGTAATAAAGTAGTGGCTGCATCATAATCCCAATTATGAGTAGAGGGGATAATAGCTTTTAATCGTGGATGTAAGTAAGGCTGCTCAGGTTTTTCGTAAATTATGTATAATTGAAGCTGGGCATGATTAGTTACAACGGCTTCGTCTGTGTCGGTGGGGTAGTGTTCAGGACTAACAAAGCCTTGAGGATCATTGTTTTGAAGATAAGCAGATCTATTAGAAATAGTAGCTCTAAAAATTCTAATCATGCTATCCACTTCTGAATCCCCAGCAATATTCGTTAAGGTCCAGCCTTGCTGGTTCCCAGTGCCGAAAACATTATCAGGATCCATCCACATCTCATCATTCGTACCCCCAATAAGTGCCCCACCCCATTTGTTTTCTGTCCAACGCTCATATGGGGTGCCAACGCCCCCAGGCCATATAGTCCTTCGCCCTTGACCAAAAAGCGTACTGTGTGAGAAAGGCTTTAAGTAAAAACTCCACTGCTGTTTTCTATCCAATTGCTGAGAGTCCCATTCGGGAAGGGGTGGGTCTGTAGAAGCACCTGAGTGTTGATTCACAGTAGGATCTCTGTATAGATGCGTAATAGTAGGAACAACTTTATATTCAGGAGTCCAATCCCCATAAGGATCCCACTCCTGCGCAATGCCCACAACATATTCAGTCGTTCTAGGCATAAAGATAGGCAATCCTCTAGCGGGTTCATTAAATAGATACTCTGTTTCCATTTTTTGAATTTCAGGACAAGGATGGAAAATATTGTTTATATCTATACCGTCTTTCCAGTAATGGGTTACTCGTCCACCCTGCTTACTGTGGAAACCTCCGTTTATGCGGGTGTCCATATCCCAGGTTTCGTTGCTCCAAGAATTCCCAACGGGGTCAGATAAGAAACCAAACCCTCCAGTAAGCATAGTCCTGTCAAACTCCGCGAACTGGTTCCCACCTCTTATAGTCTCTGCCATCCAAGATAACGCACTAGCATCAACATTATGCTCTCTAGACATCCAAGGTAACTGCCCTTTAGCGATACTGAGACTGTGCCACCTATCGTAATCGCCCTGACCTGCCCCATAAAGGTTACTTCCCTCAGACTCCCAATCAACATGGTAAGTACCCGCCTGGGGGTCAGAATGTGGGGTATCTGATTCTAGATATATATTTCTCAGACTAGGCGTAAAGGGATGATCAGGGAAGTTGCTCCCTCCAAAAACGGGATCAATGTAAGGACCTTCAATATCTATCCAAACATTTGCGTCTCCACCAATTTCACATATATACTCACAACAGTTAAATCCAAAAATAATAGGACAGGTCTTAGTTGCTAGTGGGTCAAAGTTGGTAGCATCCTCATCCATACACCCTTCTATCCAGGTGTTTCCACCACCACCTCCAGTATCATCACATCCGAAGCAGCAGTCCTCACATGGGATAGTAGCGTTAGGTTCATACGAATGGCAGGTGGGGTCCATACACCCAACAAAGTCCCCACAGTCCCCAGTCTCTTCTGGGGCATACCAACAACTTCCATCATCTACCGTGACAGCAGGTTTATAGTTACATGCATAAGGATCAGCGCATCCATATACATCTTCTTCGTCACAAATACCATCTCCATTAAAATCATTAACGCAGTTGCCTTCACAATCTCTATTAATTAGATCCCCGTATCCTGCATACTCACATCTACCTGTAGCAGCATTAGGAGGCCAAACTGCATTTAAATCATAATTACATGCTGGTTGCCCAGGGTGAGGACTCCACAGTTGCTCTCCGTCATCCATGCAACCCCAGCAAGTCTCCCAGCTTCCAAGCTCACAACTGCCATCATCTATTGTAGCATCAGGGTTATAATTACATGCGGTTGAATTGGTGCAGCCGTACACTGAGCCGTCGCCACCCCCTCCAGGGTCTACACAAACTCCATCAGCACACACCCACCCTGTAGGGCAGTCCGTGTCTTGATTACATTCACCCTCTCCACCACCGTTGCCATCTCCATCTCCCGCTCCCCCCTGCCCAGCAGGGCACTGATCCACGCTAGGTAAAGCTCCAGGTCCTTCTACTCCTCCTGGGCGAATCATCACGGTCGCTAACCTCTGCTCTCCTTGTACCCCTAGAGGGTTAAAGTTCATAGTAACCCAGACACGCCACCAGTCATCCTTATCCCTACTATACCCTTGATCGGTAAATAAGCCTGGGCTACTCTGATACCCTTGATAAGGATCGGTATCTACCCACACCCCAGAAACATCCCCAGCGTTTAAGGTAGAGTTGGGATCAGGCAAAGCCCACTTAACCCCTAAATGTACTTGGTCGTGATAAATACCGTTTACAGCAGGGAACCTAATCTTTACCGTGGTGGTTTGTGTATAATCCAATGGGGATGCCGCAATAGCATCTACCATCGCATCACTCCATTTTACATACACGCTAAAGGTATAGGTTTCTCTATTCTTTAAGGCAATATTTTGAAGGATGACCGCACTATCCCCAGGGGTATTAGCATTATAAGAGAACTCCTCTTTTGCGAAATAGCTAGGAACCAAACTTCCATCAGGCGCGGTGGTGGGATCGTCTAATATCTTTAACGAATTATTTAGAGAGTGCCAACTGCGCGTGACGGGGGAATTGAGCCCGTTCCAGCAGTGGGGGCTGTATAAGGATCCAGGGGTGGGGGTCATTCGCCATCTCCTAGCAGATTTACTGCGCTTTCGTCCTCAAAAAACTCCCCATTTACGAGAAGTGGGTGATTAGGGAGCACAACCTCAAGTGCTTTTTCGAGCCCATACACGGAGCCTTTTGCGTTATAAAGAGCTACCGCATTCCAAAGTTGTCTTCTCCATGAGTTAACATTATACCCATATAGTTTCCACCCAATAATGTCTGCAAGGTAAGGCAGCAGTTCATCAGGGCAATCCTTAATACTTATTAACTGCTGTAGTCTTTCTACTTGATCATTGATATCAAATGTTATATATCCGATAGCCTGAAGAAGTTTAAACAATGGACCTAACTGCTTTTTATCAGTAACATACTTACCCAATACGAAGTAATTATTTATAGCTTGTTTAACGCGAAGATCATCTCTATCCGCGTAAAGAGGAGAGTACATTATATCGTTTAAGGTATACAGCTTAGATAGATTTTGATTACCTGACGCATACAAGCTGTTTTCCCGTAAGAACTTCTTAGGTAGATAATCATCATTGATTGAGGAAAGACCTCTATTAACACCATAGTTAGGATCGACAGCATAAGGGTTATTACCTACTGGATCCTGATTATACATACTGTGAGATCCATAATAATTATCCCAGATGTATTCCTGATACGCATTAACAGCGTCATTAGTATTTATGGTTTCTCCGTGATATAACTTTAGCAAATTACTTACAACTCCCGCACTTGGGTCCGCGCCGAAGCGGGAGATGTACGGTCCTTCCCACTCCTTATAGGACACATTTCTTTTAGCCATAGAGAAGGTAAAAACCTCCCCAGAAGCGGAAAAATCATCAGGTAAAGTGTAACTTGCGTCTGTTACATAGGTTCTACCAAGCCCCATAAGGGCATTTGGCACGGTAGGGGTCGTAATAGGGTCCTGAGGAGATCTAGAGAAGTTCATCCCAGGCTTATAATGCCTCGTTGGGTATATTGTAAGGATGCCGTAGGGATCCCCCATTGGTACACCTTGGGAATTAAGGGCGTTTTTATCATGCGTACCTGAAGGGTCGATAGTTAAATTAAGAGAAACTTTATACCACCCTGTAACTCCAATATCTTCTACTTCATAAGAATGGTCTGGGGTATTACCGAAATCGCTGTACACGCTACTTACTGTATTAGCGTCTTTACTCCAGTTTAACCATAATCTATGATAAGAGAAGTTATCAGGAATAATAGTATTTCCATTGGGATCGAAACAGTAAGCTTCTCCACAATCTATAATGCTTGCAGGAGATGTAGGGTAATCGCCACAATAAGCAAACTCTATTAAAGAAACGACATCAGCGGTTTCATCCTCAAACCCTTGATTCACTATGCGATCCCCTTGCTTGGCAATGTACACCGTAAATTTATAGCTCTTCTTAGATTCTAAGGCTAGGTGATGAGTGACTCCCCCCATAGAAAACTCATTGGAATTATGTATTTTAGTTACAGAAGCAGCGGTCCCTCCTAGTAATAACTCAGGGTCGGTAGCGTTCCCCCCTGTACCTGTGATAAACTGAGCGTTCCCAGCACATGCTGGCAGAGTATATTCGGATAAGGAGAAGCGATAATTAAAGTGAGAGCCTACCCAAAAAGCTTTAACAGCATCGACCAAGGTGTAGAATCCTTCTTCTGTTTCTACGGACTCATACCACCCCATCTCAGTATCTTTCCAGGTTAGAAAGTCTACAAACCTCCAAGCATCAGGAGTATTAGCTCCCCCATGAATTACTAAAGGCTTTATCGAATCAGCATACCCTTGAGCGGCATTATACCCACCACTTGGAGAGCATTTAAGATAGTCTTCAGGGGAAATATCAGGAGCCAGTTTCTGCTTACCTACTGTAGGGCTGCTATAGGATCTAGCTCCTATACCATGCTCACATGTATCAATGTAAATCGCAGGATAGGCGTACTCGATTTCATCTCCATCTTGCCAATACTCAGGCCAAGCGGGACCCTGCCACCACCCTACATCAGGATGTCCGTGCCCTACGGCAGACCATTTAGGTTTAATGTAGTATTTAATAAACCTCTTGTTGTTTAGTAGCTCATACTCTGCTTGGGTGTACTGTTCCGCTGCGCGTAAAATGCATTGTTGCCAATGCGAGGTAACGGGATAAATTCTATTAGGTCCTGCATGACCGTGCCCCATGTGAGTAGTCCTTACCCATTTACCCGTTAAAGCAGGGTTTGTGTAGTCCATGCTCCCTGTAAACTTTTTAGCTCTAACCCAAAAGGACCAATAAATGTTACCTGAGGTGCCGAACCCAGCATTCTTTACCCTAAGCCTAATGGTGGCTCCAGTTTTATCGGGGATAACAGGCCAACTCTCCTCTGTAGGAGTTTGTAACTTACACCTAGTCGCATTATTCTCCCCAAAGGGGTCAGGGCCGATACCAGAAGTGTACTTGCTAATAGTAGAGGAATCATTATCCCAATTAAATCGCATAGGATTATTATATTCTATGGTATCAGGTATGCCAAATTTAGGTGGACCTTCACCTGGACCCCACTCTTGGTTTTGCTGGAAATTAATATTAGTACCCCAAAAGCGTTGGTCTAAAATATGGTTAAGTGGGGGTGGGTATCCTCTATTAAGCATATAAAAGAGACCTAAATTTTCCATCAAGTGAAGATGCACACTAGAGCAGGTGTTTCCATACTGATACAGAAGCTTCCGTCTGGGGTGAGTATATGTTTCGTAGTAAGCCCCAGGAAAACCCATCGAGCTAACAGATAAAGCAGGTAGAAGAGTTTCCTCTAAGTAGTATTTAAAGTCTGCGGAAGTACTAAAATCAACATACTCTAACCCTAAAGGCTTAAGAATGTTGTACTCAAAAGAATGGGGGGTAATTTTAGTAAGATTATTCTGCTTAACGAAAAACTTCGATAAAGACTCAGGATCATTAATATCCTGCGCTATTGTGTTGTCGATGGCAGATGTAGGACCAACCAATTTAACAAAATCTTGCATAAGATTAAGGTGCGAATTTATGATATCTGATTCGATGCTTGTTTCTTGGGTTACTACTTCATCGTCTCGGTTCTTATGGACGCTAGGAATCAGAGGCTCCATAGCGTCTACATAATTTCGCTTAAAAAATTGTTGCTTGTTTTGTGTCATTTAAATATAAGCTACATTGATTACCAAGTTATTTAATTGAATTATTGCATTAAAATCTACTTGTACCGTATCGGATAGGTTATCTACAGTAGAGAAACGAATTTCTCTTAAGTTGTATAATTGCTGCAACAAATCAGAAGGGATAAAAGGCTCCCCAAACCCCCTATTGACCGCAGCGAAGTACTGAGTAATGATATTCTGAACTTTTCCTTTAATAGCCCCTTCTCTAGTTTTGTTAATAGTGTCTAATCTAATCGTAACTACTAAATCTAAGGAAGCAATATACCCATCATTAATTACAACTTCGTCAGTAATCATCTTTTTGGGCTTCATAGCATGTAATAAAGAATTCTTATAACTCAAAGTAGCCTTCTGTAATTGATAAGGACTTGCCACCTCTAGTACATAAATATCAATAATATTCGCAGAGGAGTACGATTGTCTAGTAGCAGCTATACCCTTTCCTACTTTACCGAAAGGTCCAACATAAGCCATTACAAATGCTACATAATCATCCAAGGTAACAATTCTATCTTGCCTCCTGAAGGTTTGGGGGGCAGTAGCTTTGGCTTCGCCAACCGTTTCAGCATTTGCACCCCCAGTTGCTAGGCTAGTATTGGTTAGTCTTCCTTTGTAGGGTGTTCCAGAATCCCCTGTTGCCTGAAATAAGGTGTTAATAGCTTGCTCGGGTAGGTTCCCCCTAGTCCCACCCCCTACTCTATAAGCTAAAAAGTAGTCTGACTGTGCGGGTGGGGAAACTCCGTTAGTGCCGTCCCCGAAAATAATAGTGCCACCCCCATCTAAAGAAGGTAGAACTTCAAAAATTTTAGCATCTAAAGAGGAAGCCATAAAAAGGTTCTCTACTTCACTATAAACCCCAGACGCTGTAGGGTCCGCGCTATCCACAAAAACCTCAATACTTCCCTGTACTACAGGATTTTCGTCCAATTCGATTGTTTTTATCCCATCACTATTTAAAAAAGTCCCCTGTTGGGTAACTAACGCACCCTCTAACAAAATAAGATTATTCCAGACCCGTTCTCCCCCACCAGTAGGGGTAGCTTCAGCATTTTCAAGATGGATGGACCCATCAGGCGACATATTTTCTAAAACACCGTTAGACACCTTACTTAGAGTAAATGTTAAAGGTAAATTGTCTTCGGGAGAAACAATCCCCACTATCCTATTTCTTGGTTCAATTACTAAACCTGAATCAGGATAAATAAGATCGGTAAATAGTGTAAGTTCTGCATTTGCCGCTGAAGAAATAGGACCTTTCATGGATACACCGATCAAATTCAGTATTTTTGCTACATTATTTCTATTTTTGGCAGTAGCTAAGAAGCTTTCGTTAGCTAACATGTCAGCTTTCATAGATAAGACGGCTCCCATGTAGGCTACAACCTCTATCAACATAATTGAGAGGTCAGATTCGTTAAAATTTGTAAATTCTGTGGGATAAACCACCTTAATATAGTTAATTAAAGATTCCTTAAGCGTAATAAAATCAGTAGCTCCGTAATCTATCTCCTGTAGCTTTCTATTATCAGAAAGAGTAGCTAATTTTACAAAATCAGACGCTGCTGTAGTAAAGGGGATCTCTATATTTGATCCTAGTCCCGTTGTACCTTCATATGCCATTTTATAGCTCCACCGTTGTTACAAACATATCGCTTATATTTAAGTTAGGGTCAGGATCTAAGATTTTTAGTAGAAGACTTATCACAATCCCAGGAACCCCTTGGTATTTAGTTTTATCACTAAACTCAATTTTAACATCCATTATTTTTACTACCTCTCCAAAATAACTACTTATAGCAGTAATTACCGCTTCTCTCATCTCATACGCAGTAGTATCATCTAACGGCTCAAAAAGATAAGGAATCAAATCTACCCCATAATCCATAAGCATTAATCTTTCTCCTGGTGATGTAGACAAGACATCTTTAATACCCTTTTCAACAAGAATTCGACCGCTTTGAGAATTAAAAAAAGCATTTTGTTGATTATCCCCCACAGATTCTCCAGGCCAATGGTTTGTACCCTTCACTGTAGTAAAGGGGGCTTGTAGAACTTCTACAGTTGATGTTTTGGTGGGGATCAACCCATAAATATTGGTGGTGCTCATTTATAGTTTAATATTCTTGAAAAAATCTTTTTGAGTGTTATAATTTTGTTTAACCTCATTTATATTTAGGGGACGAGAGTAGAATTTAAGACTTCCGATATAGCCATCCAACCCTGACCGTAACCCGTGGTTAGAGGACATAAATCCTCCCTCTGTAGAAGTAAATCTAGAGTTGTATGCTTTGGGAATACCGTCTGTCCAACCCCCTCCTACTATCCAAGGAGTGAAATGACCACCTATAAGGGGTCCCTGGTCGAAACTATGGGTTCCTTCTTGGGTCACAGTGTCTTTCGCGTACTGGAAACTACTCGTTGTAACTGAGGATGGGGCATAAAAAGTAGGAAGTTGAATAGGTTTACCTACTTCGCTCCCAAAGGTAGCCGTTACTCTAGCGGTAGAATGAAGTTTTCCATCCAAGTAGACACTAATGAGGTCCTTTTCTATATCAAAAGAGATATTTAGGTGTATAAAAGAAGTTTTAGCGTCATCGAATTTCACTCCATTTATCTCCTCAGCAGTTTCTATAGCAAAAATGTTTTGACCCTCATCAGGATTGTAACATTCTCCTCTGTTAAGGAACTCAACATCTTTGGTATTGACGGATTGGGTAGGAGCTATGTAAAATACGGAAAGAGCTTTTTTGCTTGCGCCCTCTCCCGTAGAAACAGCCTCATTTTCATCAAAATCCTCTATCGGAGCGAACTCTAACCCTGGTCTGTATAGTTGTTTTTCCCTACTAAACCCAATAACCAACCCTCTTACCGTTTGAGACCCTTTAATAGCCGTTATCTCAGTGGATACCTGATCTAAATCATCACCACCAGTATTCTCACAAGCTAATAAAAGTTTATGGTATTGGAAAGTAGAGTACTTTCCGTCCCCACTATCCGTTACCGCTGAATTAAGGGAATAAGGTAGAACTAATTCATTAAAGTTAGGCAAGTGTAACCATAAATCTATAGAGGCTCCTGCCTGATTATAAAATAAATTCTGGAACTCAGGGGTAGAGGGCATCTTTAAGTAGTTTCCTGTGCTGGAAATACTGGGAGTCCTACTTATAGGATTAAACCCTACTTGAGGGATACCTCGTAAGAAGGGAATGCCTACCCCCTTTCTGAATATGTCTTGAGCACTTACAGACACTAGCTGACAGTTATTGTAATTATCAGGGGTAGCACAATTAAGAACTTGGTATAAGGAGGACTCGGGAGTTGCAACCTTCCCGTCTAAGAAGTTATAAACAGCAAACAATCCATTGCTGGCTATATTATCCGTGATAGAGACTACCTCTACTGTAGAACTCGCCTCAGGGTTGGTAGATGAATTTCTGTAAGTTATAGCCCCTTTACCAACCCTAGGGACAGTTAGGTGGCTTACCAAGGGCTGGGACTCAGAATCAACGGCTCGTACAAATTTAGGGTTTAGGGGAAGGACCACCGAACTAACTTCCCCTTGCACAAAGGTAAGTTTTCTCTGTTTTTTAATATCAACAGCTAAATTTATATTTTTTAAGAAGCTAAAATCATTGATAGGAACCTTCCCTGGCTCAAAAGACTCACTCCCAAACAAATCAGGAGCTTTTGCTGCTACCTCTAATTGTTTTTTGCGTTTATTAATTTTAATATTATGATTACTTATCGTAGAGTATAAAGATTGTCTTAGGTTTACCACCATAGCGGAGTCTGTGGTATATCCCGAAACAACTAAATCATTTATCTGCGAAGAAACATCATAAACATCTTTTGTTTTTTGATTTATTAAAACATTCAGGAAGTGATCAGCGTCATAATAAGGGAGGATATCCTTCCCGTTGTAAACTTGATCGGGGTCAAATAGGGTATCTACATATTCACCTAATTCAGTGATAGAATAGGATTCCCCTCTTCCACCCAAACTAGCGAAGTGATTAAGTTTCCACTTCTCAGGGTCTGGGACAAAGCCAATGTCGGAAGCCTGAGGAACAGGATGCCCCCCGTAATCCGCAGTTTGTGAGTTATAATAAAGCCCGTCAGTAGAGTATAGAAGTTGCCCCTTTTTCATTACAGGAGGACCATACACTAAATCAAAGATTGGGGCTTCCGATACTGCGCTTGCGTCTACCAGTCTAGGAATTAAGGACGGGTCATGCAGCCTTTCGTTTAAAACCTCTGCAATTATATTTTGTAAGTTTTGAGCTTGCTCGATCCACTCTCTGGAATCTTTTACTGCTCGCTCCGCAGCACCTACATAAGGATTATCTCCAGAGGAAAAAGGAAGTACGCAAACACCATTCTCACATACATACCCATCGGGGCACACAACACCTTCACATGAGTCATCATCATCCTCTATCCACTCCTCAAACTCATCCCAACATGCTTCTAGCTTATCCCAGGTCTCCGTCATTATCTGGTAATTTTCATAAAGCGTAGCACCTGCACCCATTATTGCTCCTAAGGCATTCCCAAGCTCCCCTAAAAGCCCAGCCGCTCCTGCTGCTCCAAATTTTCTCTGTAGTTCACTTTGTAAAACAAAAAGGCCCGATTGCTCATCAAAAATTTTAATACCCCACTTCTCAAGTAACGCATTTAATATGTCAGCAATAAATGCGCGAGCATCCCCGACCCCCTGCTCTAGCCCTGAGTTAAGCCCTAACAGCAAATCGCTAGGAAGCAAAGCCATAACAGTTTTCTCCCACTGTAGGATACATTCAGGCATTCCAAATTTGGTTGCCACTGTAAGCGGAGAGTCCGCAATAGTGGAAACATTATAACTAAAAATATTGTCGGGATCAAATGTAGGCATATCTAAAAATTACTGATTCATGAGAATGTCATTAAAAAACTCTTTAACAACAGGTAGGCTTGAGAAGCTTCCTGGAATTATCTTATTTAGGTGGATAACGCCACCCCCTCCAGACTGTAAGGCTATATCTTTTTGGCCTGACTCTATATTTACCCCTCCAGTTAAAGCCTTTAAATTAATGTCGCCTTCCCTACTTTGAAGGTTTATGTCACCAGTCGCTAATACATTCACATGACTGTCGCTTTCAATTTGGCACGGCTGGCTTGTCTTAATAAGAAGCCTTCCCTCTAATGAAAGGATCTCAATATCATTATGATCAGACTGAATAGTTATGGACCCATTACCTTCGAACTTCCCTACCCCTAGAGAATTTTGAGAAAAAGGTCCTTCAGCCAAAGAGCAGTTCTGTATAACTAATTTTCTACCGTTTGCCGCAGCTTCTTGTGGGCTTCCTCGTAACCCTACTTGAACACGCAGGTTTGCCGCTCTTGATTTTACTGCCACATTTCCTCCCGTATCTACAGTGGCCCCCCTAGGTCCTATAGGGCGTGTACTATTACTACCAGTAAGAGTAATATTATCTTGATTGGTTTCATTAGAAATAATAATAGCGTCATTAGTATTATTAGGGTTATAAGATTGAAGGCGTATAGATTTATTATCGTTAGAAGTTAGAAAAACTCCTTTATTACTAGTTCCCGTGGGTTCACTAGCAGCTACATCAGATAAAACAATCCGATTTCGTTGCTTTGTGCATAGTCCGTATGCATTGGATGTAGGTCCAGTTGAGTAAGCTTCCCGTATAGGGGGAGCTATACCCTTGATACCCTTCCCGTAAAAATCTATAGGGTGTTTTTGATCAGGATCTACTATGCCCCCTGTTTCATACACTGAGCCCAGGTAAACCCAAAAACTCTCATTTGCATTATCAGGTTGGCCTATCACGGCTCTTGCATACTTTTCTGGTATTGCCCAAAACCCATAATATTGGTTCATCCCTACAGGAGCCATATAGTTTACAGTATATTGAAAGGCCATCCAATTATAAGCATTATTGGCAAGCCATAAAGAGTATACCGAATCTTCTACAAAAGACATAGTTCCGTCTCCCATAGTGGAGGCTGTCCTCATTATTCTTCCTAGTAAAGTTTTCATGCGAAATTATCTATCCTAAAGCTATCGGCTTCTATATGCATATCAATATCCGAAGCATATGAATCGGTGTCATCTTGTAAAAAATGTATAAAATCGAACGGATCTCGATACATAACAAATTGGGATACAGCCTTTGATTTAGAAATAGTATGCTTGTATCCAGTTATAACATACACTCCAGATAACACCCTATCGAAAGCTTTAGATCTCTTATGTTTACTACCTCCTTTTATTAACGACTGGGAATTTATAAGAACGACTGCCTTTTTAAGAAATAAACTAGCTTGGCTTAAGTTATACATAGGAGGGGTGGTAATTTTTAGCACGATAGGGGCCTTCAATAGCTCAATCAAAAGAGAAAAGTATCGAATAGCGGCTTCTTCAGATTCCCACCCCCGTACCTCCCCTACCCAAGTAGAAGGTAGAATGCCAGCAGCTACCGCTGCATCTAAAGAGACTTTCATTTTCTGTATTATGGCACCAGCATGACTACTTCTCTGAAAAGATTTAATGTTAGGGTACACAAAAGCGTACACTTTTGCTAACTGCCATGCTCCCGCTTCGCTCTTAGCTAACTGCTCAACTATGTCAGAAGCTATTATTGGGTCTTGTCTGGATTTGTTTACTAATGTTGGCATTATTACTCCAATAAATCTTTTAATGCTGATGATTTAGATATTCTGTATATATTAGCTAGAATATATTTTGAAATATCTTGCTCGAATGATATAATGTTCGAATCTTTATATCCTGATCTAAATTCTGCTGTCATATTTCGAAGAAGTGCCTGAAATAGAAGGGCTGCATCCTCTGTCCACTTAAATCCTTGGGCTAACATGTTATCTGTAGTTTGCTGGAGATTTGTAAAAGTATCAAAAAAGAATTTTTGGTAGCTCTCCTCGTTTATTGCAGTCCAAAAACTAAACACAGACCCTTCACCTGTAGGGAGCGTTTTTTCGGCAACACTTATATACTCCTCTAAAGCATTTTTTATTTGCCTTAGTTGATTCGCCTTTGAGGGATGGGTTCCAGGATGGGGAGTATTGGCTAGTAGATACTTATACCCATATATCTCCCCATAAAGATAATTATGAATAGTTTTGGAATCACCTACTACTAAAACCGATTCCTCATCATTAGCTATATAAAAAGCTGGCTTACGAGTACTATCACCTGCGGCTATGGATGCGGCAGTAGGGGCAACTGTCAGAGACTTCCAGTAATCAATTATAAGTTTATTTGATTCGTAGGCCCAATAAGGTTCCCCAAGGTAATAGCTTGGAAGTAATATTTGCAACCCAGCAAAAAATTTACTTAAAAACTTTTGGATATCCCTATTTTCTGAGGTGTCAGATATTCTAAATACAAAGTTACGCCCTGTCTCTTCTAGGGCTATTTCAAGACCCTCAAATTCTTCACTCTCTTCATAAAAACTAAACTCAGTTTTGTCGCTTAAGCCAAGGTAAGTAGGTATCTTCTTGTTAACCAATTCTTGAATATCAGCTTTTAGCGTTTCCCATTGCCTATAGTCGTAAGGGTTGACTCCAGCAAGTACCCCTCGACCAAGTGATAGATCGGCCTTAAGATTTGTTCCAACGGTGGTTCCAGCAGGATACTCGAAAGGGCCTCCCTTGATCGAGAAACCTTTAAACGGTTCTGGTGTATCTACTCTTTGGACTATGGGAATCTCCCCAGTTTGGATCCCCATAACCCCCATAATAACTCTCCAAACCTCCCTATCTACATCTACCCCAAAAGTTGCACCTACTGGTTCAACTCGCCCAGCCATCTTGGCTCCAAGGCTATGATCTTTTATAAATTTTTCAATAGGGGCTTTTATTTTTTCAAAAACAGGCTTTAGCATCTCACTTAAATTTGGAAGAACGATTAGTACATTCTCCATCCCTAGGCTATCCCTGAAATACGAATCTAATAAAGGCTCCAACCATCGTAAGACCTCCCCGTTGCTTACACCCGTCCGACTCATTGGTATCTCCGTAACGAAAGGTGCAGTATTTGAAATTGCTGTGTTCGTTTGAGTATCATCTGCTCTTGTCAGAGTGGGAGTTATGGTAAGCGAATACTCCCGAACATTCCCAGAATCATACTTTAGGGATAATGCTGTTATGTACCCTAAGTAGGGACCTCCCCAGTTTGCGGGGTTTTCTCCTTGCCCATACATAATCCAAACCGCAGTCATTGGGGGCATGTAATTAACTTTAAAACTTACCTTGTCGCTATCATCAAGACTCATTAATGCTTTAAACTCATCGACGCTTTTGGGCCGAGCAGGGGTGGTAGAGGTAAAAGTTTTCCTACCTGTTGCGGTAGAACAGAATTGTATGTCTAAATCATCATCATTAGGGAGTATAGTGAAATCAAGAAATTTATCTAAAGCCTTGTCATCTAAATCGACACACTTTACTTTGTAAATTGGAGCTTCCTTCTTCCCGTCAAAATTAAAAGAATGCTCGAATGTTAAAATATTATATCCAGTAGATGCGATCAAGCTTTCGGTCATTCTAAGGTCAGCTATCATATCAGCAAAAGAGTACTCCTCAACCTTAGTAATGCCCTTTCTACGCTTTTCGAGAATATCATCCATATCTTCGGTTTCATAACCAATCAAGACATTTGGGGTTATAATAGGAGACTTAATCATAAGATTTATTTGGGTAAGATAATGCTATCCCCTACATTAAATCCTTCCATAGGATCCCATACATTATTAACTAACATTACCTGCCACCAATAACCAGGAGTCTTATAGAAAAGATAAGCAATTACATCAGGTCTGTGGGCAAAGCTTGCTGGTATAGTGCCTCTTTTATATTGCCCTCTATAAATTTCGGTTGGATGCACATAATCAAAAGTAGGGTCCCCTACTGAAGTAGTAACATCCACTCCTTTATGCCTTACTGTGACTACACCGTAGTTGTATCTAGTAAGGGATTTATTTCCACTATATTTATTTACAAAAGCCATATTAAACTGAGTCCTTTACATAGCTGGCGTCTGCAAGCCCCAAAACTCCAGGATCCATGCTGAAGTGTTTGTTATCATCTCCTGTCATAACCACAGACTCCCACCCTGCTAAGACATCCCGATTCTCAGGATCCTGATGTACAAAGGGATTGAGACTGCTACGACGATACTCATTCAATTTCATAGATACTTTAATAACTCTAGGTAGTAAAGTGTTTCGATCATAACCTGCTTTCTCGTCATGTGCTATATTATAGCTCTCGCACACACAAGGAACATCTTGATAAAGTGCTCCATGTCTTAAACGAATTATAGGTGGAGATAAAGTAGGGTCTTGTGCGCTGTTTACAACGCTAGACCTAATAAGGTTTACCCAAAACTGAAGAACATCTAACGCGCCTCTACGCCCTTTAGTCGCTGCGCCTCTCCCTGCGATAGCAGCCTCTACATCACCTCCAAACGCTCTCTTTGCTGCTTCGGGGTTTACTGCGGAAGCGGTATACATAAAGTTTGTATCATATTGAAGCGTGGGGCTGTTCTCTCCACTGTCTTGGAAAACTCCTTTTGGAATCCCCTCACCGTCTACGGTGTTAACCGAATCATACACAAAGAAATCCCCCCTTTTCTCCACTAATTTTTTATTGGAGCCTATTGCTCGTTTAGATACATGTAAAATATTAGGAATGGTTAGATTAAAGTTAACAGAAAAAGTTCTCGATTTAGATCCTGCATATCCGTACAAGGATCCTCCTCTAGAGATAGGATTATAAGTAATAAGATTAGCTTTTTGAGACTCTTTAACCATGATATTCTCAAAGAAATCTAGTACTCGAATAATCTTACTACCTCCTTTATAGAACTCAAAAATAAGTTTAGAACGACCTTGCTCTTGAAGACCGTAAAGCTTATTATCCAGGGGAATAGTCATTAAGGACCTCCTAGGGCTGGAACGGAGCCTCGATCTGTACTCTCCAAGAAGAAAGTGAGCAATTGCCCCATTTGCGAGGCTTGCTCTTCGGTAGAAGTATTGATTGCAGCTAATAACTCATTACCACCAAAAATAGTGGTAGCAACTCCTTGCTTTATTAACTCACTAGTGCGATCAGCAAACATACTAGTAAACTTATGAGGGTCTAAAGTCTTTCGGTTAATCTCCGAAATGTCCTCAGCCATCATTGAATCTTGCACGATAGCGGCCACGAGAGAGCCTACGACTGTGATAGCTGCCCAATGGGGTGACAGGGCACCGACTCCTGCAAATTTCCCTAGACCACCCCCATGTGCTTTCTTAAGTTGTACCATAGTGTTCTGTTTAATAGCAGCGGTGAGTCGTTTAAAATTCCAATCTTCCCTTATCGCTTTTTGCTTCTCCCAAGCCCATATTAGGCCCTGCACAGTCTTGGTTAACATCAAGGTCTTGATTAAAATTCTAATTGGAGTAGCTAAAAATGTTAAAGTTGCTATAAGGCCAGTGAAAACCTTAGTAAATATTATTTGAAGAGGTCGAAGTACTTCATTGGAAAATTCTTCAAAGGTTTTCCTATACTGCTCATTAGCCTCAGCCTGTCTTATATCTAACGCAGACATATTATCTCTAAAGCTAATAATCATTGAAGCTAAATTTCCAAACCCCTCAAATCCCCCCCACGGCTCTAGGATAGCCGCTCTCATTTGAAGAGGTACATTCTGCAAGGTTTGGTTAACTCTTTCGAAGCTGGCAGCGGCTGTCTCTAGTACACCCATACCCCCTCCTGCTGTGGGTCCTCTTCTGAAGGCTTGCATCTTATCAAAGATACCTAACATCGCTTCACTCGCCATGGATGAGTTTGCATCAAATGCCTTAGTCATCATCTCAGTAATTAGACTATCAGACCCAGCCCCAAGTTTACCTATTAGTGCCATCTGAGTTTTAAGCGCATCTCCAGTTACCCCTAAGGCTCCAGTAATACGCATCGTTTCAGTCATCTTATCCATAGCTCCTATTAAACGATTAAACGATACACCCGTCTTACTAGTAGTATCTAGAATTGCTTTATTAAGATCTTCAACCCCCCCAACTGACATGCGACCAACGGTTAAAGCTGATTTATTAAGCTGTAATAATTGTTTTATATCCAACCCCAAGCTCTTCATGGTAGTCCCTAATTTTAAAGAGGCTGTTGATGCTCCATGAAGACCAGTCTCTAAGAATTGGAACATCGTCTCACCAGCTTTCATAAAGCTTCCAGGCATCTTGGCTAATGCCATAGTGTTGCCCTTTGTTACTTGGCCTACAGTTCTATTAACTTGAAGTGTGGTTCTTTGGAGAGTGTTCGCCTCGGCTAATGCTTTTCTTAATGCCTTCTGAGCCTCATTAAGAAGCCCCATCTTAAGCCCTAAGTTCTTGGTGTGTTCACCGAAATCTAATACATTCTCCCCAAAGGCTTGAAGTGCTTGGGTGGTAAGATCTAACCTATCTCCAAGAGTGGCAACTTCAGGTCCAGGCTTTGCCGCGCCACCTGGTTGCTCCACCGAGATCTTGACCTCTTTTTGATAAGTGTAGTTGTATATTAGCTTATCCCAATGCATTAGAATTCGACCTCATTAAAATTAGACATATAGTTTCGATTGGTTAGATAGGTTCTGTAGTTCTCAGATCCCAATAGATCCTTAGTATCTACAATGTCCCTATAGGTAATCTCCCTCTTTTTATATAGATTCCTTACAGCCGCTGTGGAATTTTCAATGTCTGCGGAATCTAACTTAAACGCAGATAAAAGCATGTTCTCCCTAACTCCTGAGCGGTTTAATGCGCTACTTCTAAAGATGCCTGTCGAAGTCCTCTCATTGCCTACTACAAGAACTAGGTGGGTCTCTGTGGTAGGGCGAGAATAGTTAAAAAGGATTAAGTCTCCTGGCTGAACCCAAGAAGTGGAAATAGGGGATGGCTTGATTATCTCCTCAACATTTTCTTGAGTTACAGGATTATTTTGTAAATAATTTTTTGCCTCTGGTGATCTTTCGGATAACCCCATAGTAGATACAGCGTTAACAAGCCTTACTAAAAAATCTACAACAATATTTTGAATTCGTGTTGAAGCCATGCTATTAATATATAGCATCTTAATTAAAGAAGGTATTAATGGATGATAATGTAGATATTGAAATTGTAGATTTTATGGATTTGATCAACCATACTTTAAGTAATGATTTTGTGAATAAGTGGAAATTTAAGTACTCTGAAAAGTTTATTAAACACTTTCAGTTAAAACTTCTAGAGTACTTAAATAAACAAAGACCTTTAAAGCTTAATACTTTATATCTTTACCTTACTAAAAAGTGTAGGTATTCTAAAGAAGTAGTAGATAACTTCTTTGAAACTATTGATATAGATCTTTATTACCCTTTCATCTTTTCTAAGACGAAGACTTCTTAGCTTTAGCTTCTTCAATAATTTTATTGATTGAACAAGCATCATTGAATAAGGTGCATATATTCTTGTACCCACACCAATTGCAAAACTCGTTTTGTTGGGGTGGGAACTGGTCCTTTTTTAATTTTCGTATTTTCCACACATCTTCAATAACGCTCCGAACATGCGAAAGTACTTGCCCTTCTGAATATTTCACCGAAACGAAATTATCTGTGACAGGGTAGTAATGAGATGCTACTATCTTTTCGAGAGGAACATTGTAAATCTTGTGGACTGCGTAAACATACCCTTTCAACTGAGTGTCCTGAAAAAGCTCAACTTTGTCCTTTTCTCGCCTCCCAGTCTTATAGTCTATAACTAAAACTCCACCCTCTTTTCCTTGGATTATGCGGTCGATGTAGCCTATAATGGATATATCGTTATCCATGTCTAGTTCAAAGTATTCTTCAACTGACCTCGTTTCTTCTAGACTGGCGTTAAAGCGAAGGAAATTCTTCAGACATGGTTCAATCTTCTTATGGTAAGCTTTTGAGAAAGAGTAATCATCAATGTACTTTTCTCCTATTTGAGCTAATTCACTGTAAGAAGTAGCTTTATACCCTTCTTCGAATATTTTATGGATATAAGACCCAAAATGCAAAGCGTCCGTATTATTATTGCCTGTCTCATCCAGCCGATCAGTGTACCTGTATTGGTATTTTAAGCGGCATTGATTAAATGTATTGCGTTTCGATTCAGAAATTTTATTTATAAACATGAGTTCACCTACCATTATTAGAGCCTACTTAGAGGAGAAATTCAAAAAGGATTGCAAAATCTCTTCTAACGGTGTAGAGTATATAGTTCCCTCTATCTTTGTCCAAAACGACTATAAACGCCACATGAGCATTAACGCTGAGACGGGTCTATGGCAGTGCTTTAAATCAGGAGAGCAGGGTAACTTTATTAAGCTGTACTCTATTATAGAAAATAAGACTTATGCTAGATCTTCTGCTGAAATGCTCCTAAAGGAGTTGAATGAGGAGCCTAATGCTAAATTCGTCCTCTCAGGCATTAATGTTCAAGAAGACCCCTTCCCTAGCACCAGTGAGCTTATTCCTGTAAACATAAACTCCTACGCCTCTCCCAATGAGAAAGTGGTTTCTGCGTGGAAATTTCTAATGGATCGTGATGTTTTTGATAAGGAAACCTTCGACCCTGAACCGTATTATCTGGCTACAGAAGGTAAATATAAAGATCGTATCCTAATCCCCTTTAAGGACCCAGAGGGAGGTATGTTCTTTTTCCAAGCTCGCTCCTTAGATCCTTACTCTAACCCTAAATATCTTAACCCTCCCTCTACTGCGGGGGTTCAAGCCAGAAATGTTCTATACCCTTTCGATGAAGAGGCAGATCACTTATGCATCTGCGAGGGACCTATGGATGCGATATCCTTACAGCTTCAAGGGGTAAACGCCACCTGCACAGTTGGGAGCAAAATTTCAACTAATCAGATGAGCTATCTTAGAGAATTTGAGGGTACTGTTATTATCGCTTATGATAATGACGAGGCAGGGAAGAAAGGAGTCTTGCATTATGACAGCATACGCCGCTGCCTTATGATGCCAACATTTGAGGTCGTTAGCCCTCCTCCCTCATACAAAGATTGGAATGAGGCCCATATAAAAGGCATAGACCTAAAAGGGTGGATCAATAAAACCAGAGTAGAGTATACCTATGAATTAGGTATTTTAAAGGACCTAGGGTATTAAGGCTTCCAGTCTTTAGCATTATGGCTACCCGTCCAAACATTAGTAGTTACATCTGCTAAGTAACCATTAGGATCTAAACCTAGTACCTCAAAGAAATGATTTCCCCCAGGCCAAGTCCCCGCAGGAAAAGCGTATTTAGGGACCCCAAAAGCATCTCTAGGCTTATAGTATTTACTTAGAGGATTTCTGTCATTTAATATATTATGCGCCTCGTCTGTTTTTTGTAACTCTAAAAAGCCTATCATCCACGGATCGAACTCGAAAATGGCTGGCATATGAGGGTGGATTAAATCGCTCATTCTTCGTTTTTTCGCAATTGTTCGTTGTATGATTTTACTCCAATCAGAGTAGTCGGTGTTCCACCCATGCCTTCTCATATCACCGCCTCCTAACGCAGATTGAGGTCCAGTATTACCTCCCTGATTAGATATTATTAGATTTGAATTTCCGTCTCCTCCTGGCAACCCCCAATTTATGTCAGCAAGGCTATCCCCTGCTCCGCGCACCTCTTCCAAGTAGCTGTCCAGTTCGGCCCACTCAAGAGCATCACTTCGATCCCTAACCCCATCACCCGTAGGACCAAGCTCCAAAGGTATATAAGGGCCGTTCTCTAATTCTTCTATATAAACAGTATCCTTCATTGCCTCATACCAGTTACGCTCTGTCCCAGGGGGGCAAGGTTTATTTGGATCATGAGGATGATAGTGAGGGGTACAAGGTCTAAAATGTACCGTAGGACCAAACCATTGCTTAAATTGATTCGCAGTCCCGCAATCATACATAATGTAGTGACCAGCATGTGCGCCCAAAGATTCTACCAAGCCTTGTTTCATTTCCTCTAAAATCGGTTCCTGCTCGAAAGGATCCATATTCTCCCAGTCATCACACCAACCATCCCATAAGTGGTTCCTGGCCCCCCAATCCCAATATCTTCCGTTATTCCATCCAGGAGGCAGACCTGCGGCCCCAGGGTTTTGGGCACCCCAACCCCAATTAAGAGCAAAACCACAGGACCAGTTTCTATCATTTTCAATCTTCATATCGTCACCAATATAAAGATTAGAACCAATAAAAACTTCTGCCTCAAAGCCTCCACCACCTAGATTTCCACGCCCTTCCCACTGAAACCCTCCTGGACCCGCTCCAAGCTCTCCTCCGAACAGATCTTCTGTGATCCAATCCCGATCAAGAACATGACTTCTTATTTCTTTTTTTATAAGATCCTTAAGCTTATCTCCTATCGCTACCATTATGGCATTGGGTTTAGCGACTATACCCCTAGAAGTAGCATATGTTGTTGACCACTTTATAATGGGGTATCCCCCTGCTCCAGCAGTATTTGGAGTAGTATTTCCTTCGTTGGTTAGCATGTTATTTAATATTTAAATACATGGGAGGACTAATAATAGTTTCTTTTAGAAGATTATATCTAACTTGAATAGCATAGGGTCCTATAGGGTTACCTAGCGCGGTCGCCTCCAGTGATGCTGTATTCCATAATAAGGTTAAAGTATTTTCGGAGGTAATATCTATATCCTGAACATCAAGAAAGTCTAGCACTGTAACTCTTGACGGTAGAGAAGGGCTTGGGTGAGAGTTTATCTTTACTATTCTAAAAGAAGCCGCCCTAAGAGCTACATTCTTCATCAAATTCTTAATATCGTCATCAATATCTCTATTATTAACCGTAATATTTGTAGTAACTTTTAAATTTATTTGAGATCCCAAAGTTACCTCTTTATTCATTAAAGAATTTCTTGCTGTGAGGAGAGTAGGTTGGGTAGTAGTATAGAAAGATCCATCAAAAAGCTCAAAATAGTTTATGAAAGTTTTCCATGCTGAATTTTGTGTTAACTTTACCGTCCAAATATCTGCGTACTGTACCCCTGCTGTGGCTGTGTTATACACATTCCCCCAGGCATCAGGATCACCTTCGGGGACAAAGTTAACGCTTGAAACAGAACTGCCTTGTATCCCGTCTAAGACCGAACAGTACTCCCCTGTCCCTAGTCTATAAACTCCACTCACCCCTGAACAAGGCATCCCAAAACCAGCCTCGATAGAGGATACTGGGGTTACAACCCCTGTATAATTATCAGTATTAAATGCAGGATTAATGGATCCGTCTTCCGTTCTAACTTTTCCGTCCCCAGAGGGCTGGAAGAACATTTTGGCTGCGGAGTTTTGCCCAGGGGCAATTAAATTATCGGCTCCTAAAAAACTGCTAGGGGAAGTACCTGCGGGTAGAGCAAAAATACCAACCCCACTTATTTGGAAGGGGTCTGCTAGACCCCCATCATTTATAAAAAAGGTCCTTAGTAACACTCTATTTAATACATTTGGCCTAGAGTGTCGATCAATAACTTCAATAGTGTTTAACTGCATCTTCTTGCTCCTTCAATTCTTGTTGATAAAGACGCAAAAACGCTAACCGCTCAGTTCTAGTAAGTGTTTTTACATCCGAATATGAAAAATGTAACTTGCTTACTAGTATATAGGCTTCTTGAAGTAAGTCTTCTAGTTCAAAACCTTGAATTAGCTCACTGAAAAAAAATTTTCAGTAATGGGTAGAGCAATTCGGTTCTTAGTTTTACAGTTATGGCATCCGTAGTCTACTTCTGTGTCTATGCCATAATCGCCCATTGTCATTCCTTGAATAAGGGTATGTACATCAGCAGAAGGAAGTTTAGGGATTACTTTAGATATAACGGTTGATTGAGTGCTTCCACCTATCTCAACAACAAATCTCCACAAATTATCTAATACTCCTGTATCTGCATTAAGGTATTTCTCATCCCTAACCCTGGGAAAGCGGATCTTAGCCTTCTTTTTAATCATCGGCAGATCTACTTCTACAGGATCCACCACCTCTTCACTTAGCCCTGTTACCTTTAACGATGCAATATCTAAAGTTAGAGGGTTAACAAAGTTACACTGTGGACAAGTTACGGAAAAACTATAAGATTTACCATATGACAACTCTCGAATTTTCATAATGATAAACATCTTATCCATCATAAGTAAATCATTTATATCCACACCCTTAACACATCTATGTAGAATAGAATTTACAGGATCGTAAGATGGATCATTTTTAGCAGAAAGGAGGAACTTCTCATCTTCGAAAGATAGGGGTCTAACAGTCACCGCTTCCGTTTTATTAGCATAAAGAAGACCCTTAGAGGGGAGATCGAATGCTGTTTCAACCTCAGAGGGAAGCTCAGAGAGGATATCCTCTACCTCTGTATTAATACTATCAACATCAGGCTCTGGCGTGTGAGTTTGTTTCATAGAGAAAGACCTTCATACTATAATAGTATAAATGAGAATAGAAGTAGATACTTTAAAGTCTAAAATACATACGGACAACCCAAAACTACTTGATGCCCTAATCTCTTTATATAGTTTTAATGTCCCAGGAAGGGAATTTTCTCCTGCATACAAGAATCGGCACTGGGACGGTAAACAACATTTTATAAATAAAGCTGGAGTGTTTCGCACAGGGCTTCTTCAGCAACTGTGTACTGATCTTAAAAAAATTGATTGCGTTCCCGAGATAGAGTATACAGTCCCTACTGAAGACATAACACTCTCTGAGTACGGCATCGAAAAGTTCACTCTTTACGATTACCAGGAAGAGTTAATTCAGATTGCTTTAAAGGAGAAGCGTGGTGTAGTAAAATCTCCCACGGGTTCAGGGAAAACTTTAATTATGGCTGCGATCATTAAAGCTTTAAGTCCTCGAAAAATGGTAGTGCTGTTTAACTCAAAACAACTTCTAACCCAAACATACGAGTTTCTTACTGAAACTTGTGATATGCAAGATATTGGGCTGTGCTTCGGGGAAGGATACATTTATGGTGATATCATGCTATGTACCGTTCAGAGTATCGAGAAGATTTTAGATACTCACTTAGATGGAACTGAAGTTCTTATGATTGATGAGTGCCATGAATTCTGCCAAGGGAAAACCACTCTCGCTGCCATAAACTCTTTTCCTAAAGCAACATACCGCATCGGATTTAGTGCCACCCCGCCAGAGGATCCCATAAGACTATATAACCTACAAGGAGCATTAGGACAAATCTGGGAAGTGGTTAAAACGAAAAACTTAGTAGATCAAGGCACATTAGCTAAACCTATTATTCAACTAATTAGAATGCCATACACAGCATCAGGAGTAGACATGGATATGCCATACTTAGATGTTTATGAGGAGTTCATCGTACATAACGAGGGTAGAAATAATAAAATTAAGGAACTTGTAAATGAGATTAAAAAAAACACCCCAAAAGCTCGCATACTTATACTTACCAAATCACTTGATCACGGAAGATCCTTGGAAAACTTACTTGGAGGCAGCACCCAATTTCTTGAGGGGGCGAATTCAATCGGAGAAAGGTATAAAGCTATTTCTAGATTCCGAGGATATAGAGAGTCTAGCGTCCTCATTGGTACTAAAATCCTCCAAACAGGGATTAACATTGAAGAAATAACCCACTTTATTAATGCTAGAGGTATGAAATCAGAAATAGCAACTCTTCAAGCATTGGGAAGAGCCCTCCGAAGACACCCTAATAAAAGCGTTGTTTTTATTTATGATTTCTTAGATCAAGAGAAGTATCTTAAAAACCATTCAAACGAACGAATGAAATTTTATAGAAAAGAGGGACATGAGGTAAATGTATTATGAAAACAGAAAAAGAAATAAAAAAGCAAATAGGGTCTTTAAGTGAGAACGAAAAAACGCGCATTAAGGAAATTATAATTACTCTTAAAGAGGTTATAGCTGACGGAACGGTAACAGAAAATAACTTTAAGAGAGTTACGAATATTCTCTCAGAATTGAGTATATTTCGTGAGAATTTTATAACCCGTCTGTTTAGGCTTTTTAAACAGAATCATATGGTAGATTAGTTATCTAAGATAGGAATTTCTATATCGGGGTTTTCCATCTTAAGCTTAAGCCCCCAGTTCTCCATATCTCGCCGCGTCCAGTTGTCTTCCAACTTCTCTTCCAGCATATCCAACTTATAATTAATGCTAGTAAGTTGAGTACTTATCCACACAACCCCGCTGCATAGCGCAATAACCATTCCTAAAGGCATTAGAGTGTCTTTAGTTAAAAAGCTTTTAGAGGTTGTCATACCCCTCCTCTCCCTCCTTTAAAATAAGTAGCATCATTATGAGTAGAGCCACTACTAAATGTTCCCGCTCCAGACTCGTTGTGGAATCGTGCTATAATATTTTTAGATAAATTACTAGCATTAACCGCATCAACACAAGACTGGATACCTACAGCTTGGATAGTCCCGTCTATCGTACTCCCATTAGGGTCAAAAAGGCGCGTTGCGTACTTCCCTAATCCTGCCGCTGAAGTTCTTAGAAAGATAAGGCTTAATTTATTACCCATTACACCATCATAGGAAGACCCTGGTTTAATAGTAAAGCTTATACAAGCCACAGGTCCTTTCCCAAACACAACAGAAGCTTGACGAGAGCGTGACTGTTTTACACGCTCCCCAACCCCCTCTATGCTTAAGGCTTCCGCACTGAGATTAGATAATTCTACTAAGGCCATTACTTACCACCATAACCACCGCCATCTTTTAAGCGTGTGGAGTGCTTAATTCTACCGTAGTTTACCGCAAATGTCCCATAGTCCCCTAAATCATTTCTGATTACAATACTAGTACACAGCATCCCTGTGGGCAAAGTAAAACTTACTTTATCAGAAGCTCCTCCCACTAAGCCTCCCGTTCCACTTCCAGCGGTATAATCGTTTGTCCACCATGCATTAGAATTGGCACTAACATCTACAGAAGAAGCATAAGTCATGCCTGTGTAGAAATTAGTTAAAGCAGCCCACCCCTCCCCAGCAAACATTCCCGAAGGACAAACTGTAAAGTAAGAGGGTCTAATGGTGTTAGTAATACTACTGACGCTAAAGACCGAAATATAATTACAAGGAACAGGATTACCGTCTGTGCCTGACAAACCTAAGATATACTGGCTCTGATCAGGAATAGATGATACTGTAGTACAAAACGGAAGAAGTGTTTCTCTTTCGCTACTCATTAGTTATCCTCTTCATCTTTACCTAGGTTAAGTCCTAGCATGAGATTCTCAAGATCTTTAATTCCGTCCATTACTTCCTTTTTTGAGAGTTGAAGCTTTTCGGGCTCTTTATCCTCATTAGCTTCTTCCTCATCCTCTTCTTCCTCTTCGCCCTCCTTAGGGGCTTCTTCTTCTTCGTCTTCTTCTTCCGTTGTTTCCTCTTCTTCGTCTTCTTCTGCTTGTTCGTCTTCTACGCCTCCAGGAGCATCAAAGGTATCTTCAGGAGCCCTATCCGAATCTTCTTCATCATCCTCTCCCATCTGCTCCATCACAGCTTGAACCAAGGTATCAATGCTTTGAGTAGTGCTTAAAAGATTATCGAACGCTATCTTCTCGGAAAGAGGCTTCGTTTTTATCACTTGGTTTAACCCAGCCTCTTCAAAGATAATCTGAAGGTAATCATTAACATCAATGCTTTCAACACCGTTCTTAGTTTTCAGAAGCTCAGACACTTCACTAAGAGTCTTTCTTTGCACACTTCCCTTGGGGGACATCTTAGAAAGAGCTTCAAAGATAACAACCTGCGTATTTAAGAGGCTTTTAAAAGATGGGGTATCTTTTAAGTTATTAATATTAATGCCGTACTTCTCGTTTAAGGTATTAGAAAGAATACTCTTAAGTGGCTTCTTCATTTCGAAGATGATAGAAACAAAGTCATGAATAGCATTTTCATTAATTGGCTCTGTTTCAGAAACACCTAAGTTACTTTTGAAAGTTTCAAAAAGCTGCCTCTTAGTAGTGAGAGCAAGATAGGGAATTTCAATAATGCACTCAACCAAGGTAGCAATTACATTATTTCTATCCTTATCAAAAATCAACGAAGAAAGCTTTGAGATTTTTTTGTTGGTAGCCCAGATATCCTCAAAATGCTTCTTTGATTCGTAAATTTCTTTTTTAATAAGCTCTTGTTTACAGATCATTTCATAAATCGTATCTGTAAGACCCGTGTTGGGGTGGTACGAATCTAAGCCCTCTAACTCCTCATAACTCATCTTATCGAAATTAAAAGCTTTCGCTACTGTATCAGAAAGTCTGACACCGTTCTTAATTTCGGGGATGCTTATTATGGTTTCTTTATTCTCTCGAAGGAAAGAAACTAGTTTGGGGGCAATCTCTAAGAAGTTTGAAAATTCCTCAGTACCAATAATGGTATTACGGGAAGAGTTAAAAGTAGACTCTTCCGTAATCTCCTTCCGAAGATCATTGAATTTTATTCGGTTTTCCCAAAGTGATAACACACTTGCAAATGAGCTATCAGCATGAGAATAATTATCCTCATATAAGTTCTCTATAAAAGAGGACACCTTTTGACCGACTACTCCATCAAACTTTTCATCGTTAGAGAATATCTCTCCATCTTCTATTTCAATATTAGAAAGAACAACATCTTCCTCTAAGCTGTAAACTGCTTTTATTACATTACCGTGCTCCGAAAGAAATAATACTTCTCTGGTCATATCATCAATTGACAGAAGCTTAATATTCTCTCTAAGAGACCTTCCTAAGCTTTCTGCTGCCTTGAGTAAGCATGAAACTTTCTTGTGACGATTTTCAAAAATTAGATCAAACATAAATCACCTTATCTTTGTATAGTTATATACTATCTTCAACTCCCTCTTTTTCCGATTGTTTTTTTATTTTTCTTAAAATACGAGTAAATGATGCTACTTGATGGCTTCTAGCCCCTGTTTCCTCTATTAAACGCACCCGAAGTTTATTTAAATGTGTCATTTCTGTAGTAGTGGGGGGAATATTTTCACTAGATTCCTGTCCTCCCGCCTCTGTATTCATGTTAGGATTATTTTGTGCCATCTCCGCTTGGGCCATAGATTCCTTCTCCCTATCATCTGATAGTTCGCTCATCGTCTCCACAATCTCTTCTTCGCTCATATCATAGTATTCTTTATATATCATAGAAAGAGGGAAGAGATCCATGGCTTTTACAGCCTGAACTACTCTAACTTTTTGCTCATCAATATCAAGTTTCCTCTTAGTGAACATATCAGAGGGGTCAGGCAGTTCAATTCGTAGCTCGTTAATAAGAGTTTGAGGGAAATTCTTTAATCTAAGATGCCTTTTGGCAATTTTCTCTAATCCTATTTCTATAGAGTGTTGAATTCTTTGGATAACTCTAGCAAACTTAACATCTAACTGAGATAAGTTAGCCTTTCTCTCAGGAGATTGGTCTTTTTCAACAATATAATCTTTAGGAATTTTAAGAGACGCAAGCAATTTATCCCTAAAGTACTTCACATCATCCACTTCTCCTAAATTCTGAGCACCTGGAAGGGTCTCAATCTTAGTTCCTTGATTACCTTTTACAGGAACAAAGTAATCCTCATCAGCACTTAAAGGATTGTACCTAGCATCTACCGTCCCCTTCTGCGTGTTGTAGAACTTCTCCTTTTTGAATTTTTGCTTTACTCGTTCTATGAACATCTCAGCCTTAGAAGTGGGGAGATTTCCTACATCTACATAAAAAATTCGTCTTTCTGGTGCTCTAGCCAGCCTATAAACCAACATAGCATCTTCCATAAGCTTAAGTGAGCGATAAATTCTTACAGAAAGAGCCGCAATAGATTTCCCATAGGGGTAGAAAGCAGGGTCAGAAGTAAACAATCTGAAATGGACGATTTGGTTTTTATCTAAAGTTATAAATTTAATCCTATCCTGACTTAAAGATGGGGAAGTGCTATAATTTACATCTCCTTTGGGGTCGGGAATCTCTTGCAAAAAGTCGGTAAGGTATCCATACTCATTCTCCACTCTGATAATATAATTAGGGTTAAGAACTTTTACCCTTTGTATACCAAAAGTAGGGTTATTAACATCAAGAATGGTCTCTATAAAGCAGTCGCCATATTTTACTGCGTTCCTACAGATATCCCAATAGAACCTATCTAACTTAAGTTTAGTAAACAGACGATTAATTTCTTCAACGACATTAAGGTTTTCAGATTTTATAGTCCATTTTCGCCCTCTAATGTCTCTCTGTGTACAATCATCAGCGTAAATATCGAAAGTCGCACCAATTTCGGGGTACTCATCCATATCTTCATACTGCTTATATCGTTTTCGTCTATTCTTCTCGACCTCAGGGAAATAAGGCTCACTTTTTAGGACGCTAAATCCCATCCCCTTTGTTTCTGTTTTTACTACATCCGTTTGGATAATAGTATCACCAGCTAAACCTGAATTTTTTTCGTAGTCAGCTACATACGGTTTAGCTTTTGTAGCAAAGAACTTAGCAAAGAATCTCCCTAAGACCCCTGTGGGATAGAAATAGGCATTACCTGTTCTGGTTGCTTCAAATCTTGTCGCCCCCTCTTCATTAAGCTCTTCTAATGTTTCCTCTTTTAGCTCAGAAGCCATTTCATATCCTCCTCTTGAATTCCACCATAACTAGAAACCTTTACTTTTGTTGGCAAGAGAGGCTCTTTCTTTAGAGCAACTACTCTAGAATGTTCAACGGGTGTGTTATCAATCATTTCATTGACACCATATACTGATAATGCTAAACTCATAACTAAATCATCATGCTTGTTTTGTTCTGCTTCTGCTCTACCTCCAGGCTTTATAACAAAAGTAGTAAGTTCTGTTACCGTTCTACCTGAATTTATCCTTATTATATTAGTTCTAATAGCTTCCTCTAAACCTGCCAATACTTGTTCCCTATTCCTAGCAGTTATCTGAAAACCCATATTCCCTGTATCGTCTACCCACACATTTTCGTACTCAAGAGAGGTAAAGAGCCAGTCTATAAGGTTGTTCCCGATTGTATTTCGTTCAATAAGCACTGTTGCTACATTATACCTGTTTCCTTCATCAAAAATAATCTTTGCAAACTCGTTTATAGGGGTTTTTTTCGAATAAAACTCTGCTACCTGCTCCCCGTTATACAAATTAATAACATGGAATGCGGAATAATCTCTATCTCTTCCTAAAGCTGTATCTACACCTATAACATACTCGTAAGCAGGATCAGGGTCCTTCCAAACTCGCATACGATTGTTATATTTTATATCGTAATCATCATCTACACTCTCTGTTAAGAACTTTAAATCACTTCCGTCGATAAAAGTATCACCTGTACCTAAAAATTCGCATTCATACTCTTGAAGCCACTGTTTAAGAGGCATATTAGAGCGAGTAACTTCTTCCCACTTATCCACAAAGAGCCCTTTGTCCTCCATTTCGGTGTATAAAGGCTCATAACCTTCTTGTCTCTTGTATTCGGGGTGATGCTGCCATTCAATGTCTATAGGATTAAAGGAATTTATACCCTCCCTCGCAGCATTGTAGGTTTCTTCGTACCAATTTCCCATACCATTTACCGTAGAAAGAACGAAAGCCCTCCCTCCCGTTGAAATAATGGGATAAACAGCAGCCCAGATCGTATCAATGTTTTCGATGAAGGCTGCTTCATCAATAATAAGAAAGGATCCAGCAAGTGATCGCCCTGACTGTTTACCTGAAGGTCTAGACTTAATAACGGAATTTGTATTTAATTTTAATGTATGCTTATTATCCTCTGCTATTCCTGGTTGAAAGTACGAAGGAAGCTCTTCATACATTAGTTTGATCCTATCAAGAACCTCAGTGGACTCGGCATCTCCCTTAGAGAGAATAACAACAGACTTATGTTTATTGAAGAGTACGATCCAAAGGGAGTAAGCGGAGGCAATCGTTGTACATCCTGCTTGTCTGAATTTTCGCAAAATATTAAATCTGTGCTCTCCCAGGTCATTCATAATCCTTCTTTGGAAGCCGTAAAGTTTAAATTTTACAAGACCACGAACAGGATGTGTAACTTTAATATAATTAGAAACAAAGTAGATAGGATCTTCTTTGCATCGGTTAAATTCGTCTACAATCTGCTGCTTGTTCATCTATTATATTATATGAATTTTTATTGTCTTATATGTACGAGATCTAAGAACGGGTCGCCCCTCTTAAAAAATTTAATCTCCTACTTATCTAGGGTTAATGTCGATATAAAACTACTAGTTGATCAAGAATCTATTTTTAATGGCTATAAAAAGGGGCTTGAGCGCATTAATCCAGACCCACAGGACATTATAATTTTATGTCATGATGATATAGAGATACTCTCTACCCCAGAAGAATTTAAAAAAGAATTATTGGAAGTTTTAAATCCTGAGGTAGGTTTTGTCGGTCCCGCAGGTACAGAAGAGTTTGATCGACCTTGCATATGGTGGGATCACCATAAATGGCAACAAGGAAAGCATAGCGGATCCATCTACCACTACGAAGAGAGCCAGGGGCATTATCCGACTGTCTATGGACCTTGTAGACAAGTAGCAGTCCTCGACGGAGTGTTCTTAGCAGCGAGGGCAGAGGTGCTAATGGATATAGAGTTAGAAAAACCTGAGATTTTCGAAGGAAAATGGGATTTCTACGACATATATTACACTACACAGGCTCATCTAAAGGGATATCATAATAAGACTGTAGAAGTAAAAATGTGCCATTATTCCATAGGAGACACAAGTGGGAGAGAGTCCTGGCATAAGAACAGGGAAGCTTATATTACTAAGTACTCTTCTTCTTTGCCTCTTTCCATTTCTTATTAGTTTCCGCTGCCTGTTGTCTTCTCACCTTTTCCTCAACATCAGTCCAAGCGTCCTTTGAGACCTTTTTCATATGACCTCTCCACGCTTCACCTCTTTTTGCTTCAGGCTCAGATGCTATTCGTGCATGTGAATCTAGAGTACTGGTGATGTCTGCGTCAAGCTCCTGATGGCTTTTTTGACGGGGAGAAGTCGTTGTGCTACGCAACCCCTTTGCCCACCACGATTTCTTCTTTCCCCTCTTAAACTGATGCTCAACTAATATATTATAAATTCTATCGTAGGAGTTCACTTCTTTTTCCTCAACTTCTTATAAGCCCCTAATTTTGCTTGTAGTCTGGTAGGGAGTTTAGGTCCCTGTCTCCCTGTATCTGTTTCATCAGTATCAGTAGATGTTCTTCTCTTGCCTTGTGGTCTAAGAGCAGAAAAAGTATTACTTTGGTACTCACCACTCTTGAACTTTCTAGTTTTTCCAGTACGCTTGGCAGCTTCTTTTAACAAAGTATAAATTCTATCGTAGGAGTTCATACTTTTCCTTTCCAACCCGTTTTCCCACCAGCCTTAGTACCTTCTCGTCTTGCCGCTTTTTTAAATCTCTTAGCTAAAGCTTTACGACGAGGTGTGCAGGTTTCTTTGGTCATAGGTGTGCAATAACCTTTATGCTTAGGGTTTACTGCCCCTTGAATCCAATCAGACTCAACCAAAAGTGAATAAAGTCGCCCATAGGAAGCATCCTCATACTTCATGCGCTTTCCTTTTTTTGCAGCCTCAGCTTTAGCAGCAGCTTTCCCCTTTTTAGTATAAGCAAAATGTTTTGTTCCTACTCTAGGCATATTATCTCTCTATATTTAACCTTTCTTTTCGTCTTTTTGAGCTTTGAGGTACAGCCTTTCGTAACCGCATTGCGGTATCTAGGGATGTAGAACCTTTTTTTCTTAATCTCTTAGCTACTTTTCGCATAGTGTCGCTATGGATTTTGGCTATAGCCCCTCCACTCTTTTCCAATTCAGCCGCTTTTTGTTGAAGCTCTCCTGATTTCTCTCCTTGCTTCCAAGAAGAAGTGAGCGATTTTCTATAAGCCCTTGAAGCACCCGACATTGTACGAGTTCCTTGTGCAATTTCCAATATAGTTCTAAGTTTTTTAAAATTACTCATGAGATGACCACCTCATAGAATTGGCCTAGGCTTAGGTCTACCAACAGGCTTCTTCTTTTTTCCTTTTCCTCATCGAAAATGTGACATAATTTACCTCTAAAATATATAGGCAAAGAATAAGCCGAAAGAATAAAAAACTCTTTCGGCTTATAACGGTGCTAAGGTAGCGATCCTTGCAACCAGACCTTAATTAATTCCAAGCATGTCGGAATTCGCTGTATTCTGAGATACCTGTGCGGTTGTCATTGCTCATAACATCCCCTAGAGCAGCATTCTTCATCATTTCTTCTGCTCTAATCCACCCACCAAGCGAATTAGTGGTAACCGCAACATCTTGGTTTGTATCCTGAGTGGTTTTATAACCACCCCATTTAGTATTAACTGCCATTGCTATGCCTGTGAAGTAATCCCCTTCCATAACTACAGGACCATCATTTTGGTTATCGGTTGATTGTCGAGTTACTCTACAGCCTTCCATAGGGGCTCCTTCTTCATATGATTGTAAAGTACGATCATAATTACCCCAAACCACATACTGAGGAGTTCCGTTAGCCGAATCAAACCCTCCGTTCGAAGTCCCCCAAGTCCAACCAGCCCCAGCGTCCGTCACATAGAAAGTATAGCCTCCATCCATCGTTTTACTGTACTCTGTATCAGTAGCATCGTTCCAATACCGTCTATAATACCACTCTTGTTCAGTTACGATTTTTCCTGCTGGACCGAAAGTTCCTGCCGAAACAGACCCATAAGTATTCCCGTAAGGATCCGCACTTACCGCTTGTACGGCAAATCTTTGATTTTGAATCCAAGAAGAGGTGGCATAGTTCTCATAAGTCTTCTTTACTTGATAGAAAGCTCTAGCATTAATTTGCATGTGAGTCCATTTAACATTACCATCCCAAGAAGTATCAGAAAGAGTAAATTGCGTTGAAGACATTTCTACAAAAGGAACCCTTACATAATCATAATCCATTGATTGAATTTCAACCATCCAAGGACCTGATAACGCACCTGATTCACCTGAGGCAGGGTTTATGCCTGATGTAGAAGATGAAGAGTAAAACTGAGAACCCGTAGGGTTATATGGGATTGTGGGGACTGGTGTTCCAGGTGCGCCCCATGCTGGCATTGTTGGTGGCATATGTTATCTCCTTATGTGATTATTAGGGGGTGTTAGTATAATCATGTCTGTCTTTCCTGTAACCAGGAACCCTTCTTCCTGACTCAGCCGTATAGCTCGTTAAAGTACCTGCGGCTATTTTTGTCCCAATAAGATCGAGTATTTGAGGTAGGAATGCTCCTCTTAAATAATCATTATCTGGGTCGTAATTTCCGTTAATAGACCCTCCAGGCATATTAGTTATCATCTGTGCCCCTTCTACCCCTAATGGGTTAGTAGTAGGAGACCACCAAGCGTAATCATTTCCGAAGATTTCATCTTCTGTTTTCCCCCCTAGTCCAGCTATACGGAAATTATATGCCTGAGAAGCATTGAATTGGTGCGTAGTGCTATCCGTAGCAGAAAGCCAAGGTCTCCTATTATACCAAGGTCTTGAAGTATAGATGGATCCTCGTACACCTAACGCAGAAGCGGGAAGATTTGTTCCGTTAGGCGCATCAGCATTATATGTAACCCCTTCTTGGTCAGTGTTGTTAGACTGTAGCTCAAACAACTGGGTGCGAGTTTGTATAGCAGAAACATAAATATCCGTGGTGTAGGTGCGACTATACATAGCATTAACTTGTACCCATAAATCTGTATAAGCGACATTTAATGATTGAGAACAATCACTTAGGTTAAGGTGAAGACCTGATGGTGTAATTCTAGGAACACGCCAATATTGTACTGTCATGGCTTGTTCTTCAATCATCCAAGGTCCACTAGCACCGTAATCACCCCCGTCATAAACATTAGAAAAGCTGTTTACTGCTGTGGTAGGTAATAAGGCTGTTGCCGTGTAAGACAGTGATGATACTGATGATGGTGAAAATGTAGGCATTTAAAACTCCTATGTCCTTTAAAATATATAGGCGAGCGCAGCGAGCCCCACGCGAAAATTTTTAGGTATTATTTTGTTTAAGGTTTATCCTCTGGATGTTCTTTATAGTGTTTGCGTATTCTTTTAATGTGTCCAGCCATTCTTCCTCTATGTGCTGAACCCTTCTTTTTAGAAGCTTCTATCTCTTTTACTCCTCTTCCTCTTGAAGGTTTAGACTGCTGACCTACTGTAGGATCACCTGCTCCAGAAGAGTATCTATAGCCTCTTTTTCTTTTTTCTTCTTCTTCTAAAAAAGAATTAAATAACTTATCTTTCCAACTCATAATTTCTCCTAATGTTTAAATTGATTTTGCGAAGGAGTTTTATCTTCTCCTTCTGGTGTACTTCCATTCTCAACAATTCCCTTAAGAATAGTCGATAAATTAGTCACAACAAGCGTGATTAAACCTGCAACTACTGCAATACTAGTTTCGGGAATAAACTTTATACTAAAAATGAAGGCAAGAACTAAGATAAGTAGGTACAAACCTGCAAATCTAGCTAAGTGTTTCGACGCACTTTCTTTTGCTGACTCTTTAAATATTAACTCTTGCATACGAGCTTTGCTCTCCGCACCTTTCATTCTCTCATCAGCTTTAGCTTCAGTCTGTTTAAGCTTTACAGCAGACTTAACATCAATGTAACCTTGCTTATTTATAATGGGTTTATCAGTCATAATTAACTCCTAATTAGCTACCCCGCCCGATATACTAAACTATTTTTTTCCTCGTTTTCTTTTACTTGGAGCATCACCTAATCCTGCTTGCTTAATGTTTTGCTCTTGTCTCCAGGCTCTCCCAGACCTAAATGGAGTCTCACCCGTTGTTTGATACTTCTTTCTTGCTTTCTCATAAGCTTTTTGCTGTGCAGGAGTTCTCTTACTTGGATGCGTCATAGCAGCTTTTTTTGCTACATTACGAGTCCCAGCCGTCTTAGCTTGCGTACCAGATCTTTTACCCTTTGGTTTGCGAGGACCGAATTGTGCCTCTGTTAAACTCTCATAAATTCTTTGTTTCCAATTCATTTTTTACCTCTGCTAGGTCTTCCTTTATACATGGTCATAGCTTCTCGCTTCTTCCCTGCTTTCTGTAGTCTACTAAGCTTAGACTTGATAAAGCTGCGTTCACTAGAAGTATATACCTTACTTTTCAACTTACGCTTAAGTTTTCCTGTGCGACCCCCTGAAAGGGGGCTTGTGCTGTGCTGACCTTTTCGCGTTCTGATCCTTTGTCTTCTCGACCCAGGATCTAACCCAGGCTCATCTTCAGGCCTAATCTTCCATCCTAGTGCTTTTTTAACTTTAATCTCTGTTTTAGAAGGTGTATCTTCTAAAAGTGAAAGCAGTGTATTTTTCCAAGACATATTAAACCTCTACTGTATATAGGAAGCATATATTTATTCAAAAACCAAAAAATCCCACTATTATACTATATAAAAATGAGTCGCCATTTTGGGACTCATAACCCCTTGTCGAAAGAAAGGAGAATTACAATGGGAAACTTTTATTGGACTAATTTTGATTATATTTGGAAAGATCTCGATATGGTCCTTCGAGACTGGCAACGACTGGTTATTGAACCAAAAAAGCAATTAGCTTCACTTCCAAATTATCCTCACTCCGATTGCTGGCTTGATGATGACGGCAACAAACTGTGGTTGAGGTTTGCGTTGGCTGGATACGCGAAAGAACATCTTAAAATTCGCGCCAGCAAAAATATTTTACGCATTACCGCAAATGGAGAAAAGGAAGAAGGTGTAAAATTTGTACACCACGGCATTTCTAAAAAGGATGTCGATTTTTCGCTTGTTATAGACGAAGCGTTTAACTTAAAAAAAGCGGAGACGGATTTTGTCAATGGTCTTCTTACAATTACCGTACCCCGCGCAAAAGATGCTGAAATCGTCGAATTAATGTAAGTTCAGATTCACTTCTTTATGCTTAGGGCTCCTAGTTAATTCTAGGAGCCCTATTTTCTATTTACCTTCTGTTTTAGGACCTCTCTTACCCTCTTCTCTTCTTCCCCTGATTTTATCACCTTTGCCTTCCCAAGCTTTAAGTCGCTCAGGTGCTTGTGATATTCGGGCTCTCATCGAAGTGCAAGTTTGGCATCCCTTTTTAGGGGATTGACCAAGCCAAAACGAACCAACCATGAGAAATGTAAGAACAGAAAGAGTAAGAGGTAAGTGCTTCATTAAGTCTTTCATATGAAATACCTCCTTGTCTATATAGGCTTAAGTTACTCTCTTTGCTATTCTTTTTGATTTTTCGGGAGTTCTCCACTCCCCTTTCTTGGATTTCTTCGACATAGCCCTATTCCATACCCTCTTTTGAGCATCAGTCATCCCTTTTCGTAATTTAGAGAGTTGAGACAATTTAGGAAACTCCTCACTCTCACCCATCTCCCTCTTTATTTGGCGATTCCTATAGGTCATGTTTCTTGTAGCAGATCTTACTCCCGCTCCAGTAGGCTTATTACCCCCATAAACATTGGGAGCCTTAGGATGTTTCCTTTCAACGGAAGCAACTTCCTTAGCTTGCCTCTTTTTAGCTCCTCTATAAGCTTTAATAGCTCCTTTATGCCCACCTTCCTCTCTTCCTTTAAGGTAAGCTTTTACTTTTCCTTTTTGATAAGCTCCCCTAGCTAGTTTTGCTAGTTGGCGAGGCTCTTGCGCTGATGGTCCTCTTGGATTATCTCTTGCAACAGCCCCCGCTATATCTAAATCAACGCGCCTATTGTGAATAGCCTGTTTAATCTTTTCTCTACCTCTTTGAGTATCGCCTATCTCATTAATAAGTGCCTCGTAAATGCGTTGATAAGGATTCATGGTTTCCGTTGTTGTAATTTATCGTAAGCTTTTTGTAATTGCGCTCTTTGAATACCCGTTAATGAGGGTTTCTTTAATGCAGAAAGAAGGCGACTTCCTAACATTACATCCTTAGTTGTTTTTGCAGATGCAGACATTCTATCATCTTGAGCTTTAGAAGCAGTATCCCCACTCTGAGAACGAGGAGCAAACCTAGCTTGGCGTTTCATAGGGACTTGGGATAATCCCGCTTTGTAGCGTTGTCGTTGTGGGCCTCCTTGCGTCTCTAAAAGGTTTTTAAGCCTAAGATAAGCTTCTCCAAGCCCCGCTTTTTGTTTTATTTTCTTCTGAGCCGTAGGCCCCATTTTTCGTAGTTCAGCTTGTTTCTGTCTCTTTATTTTAAGTTCTTCTTGAGGAGAGAGACCTTCTAGTAAATTATAAAGTCTAGCATATGCTTCCAAAACGGTTGTTCTCTCTTTTTTAGGTTTTTTCATTGGTTCTTCCTCTTCCTCTTTCTCTTTTGTTACAATTCTAAACTGAGACCTAGGCCCCGTTTTAGCTTGCTCCTTTTCTTTCTCTTTCTCTTTCTCTTTTGTTACAATTCTAAACTGAGACCTAGGTGCTACTACTTTAGAGGCAGCTTTAGAAGCTCCAGTCGCAACCTTAGAGGCAGCTTTAGAAGCTCCAGTCGAAACCTTTTTAACAGCCCCTCCAACAGCCTTCCCTACGCCCCCTATGCCTTTTGCAAGCAAACCTAGAAGTCCTTCGTCTACCTCTTCAGTCTCAACTAATATATTATAAATTCTATCGTAGGAGTTCATTTTTTCTTAGGCTTCTTGTTTATTTTACGCCAAGGGCCTCCTTCCTTATCTCTTACCTTCTTACCAGTCTCTGTATGTCTAAAAATCTTTCCTGTTAAGGAGTCTGTCTTAAGAGGTCGTTGTTGCATTTCTACTAACAAGTTATATATTCTATCGTAGGTGTTCATTTTTTATCTATAGGTGTGTCGGGAAGCGGCTCTTCCTGCCCCTCTTTGTCTTTTTGCAACGATATCTCTTTCTTTTGCATGAGAAGTTAGTGCTCTCTTTGCAACTTCTGAAGCTGCTGTACCTTTTCCTCCATGCTCTTTTGCTGCTTTTGTTAGCTCTCTTGAAGAACCAAACGACTCTGCGGATCTCCTCCCCATTCTATGGGCCTCCGCTGCCCCTATAGTGCTTTTGCCTTTGCGCTTCGCTCTTATTCTTTTCTTTGCTATTTTAGCATCCTCTTTTCGTCCAGCAGTTCTAGCGCGACTCGCTCCACTCCTCTCTACTAATATATTATATATTCTTTCGTAGGAGTTCATGTTATTTACCCCTCGCTTGTCTCACAGACCCACCGTGTTGGGTACTTACATTCTCTTCGCTTCCACTAAGTCTTTTCTTCATTGCTGCTATAACCTTTGGATTAAGTTTACCTGTAAATCTTTTAATTATAGCTGTATATGCTGGGTTAGCCTCCCCTGATGGTAATAAAGGCTTTGTAGCTGTTGTTGGTGCAGGTGCAGCCCGTCTCTCGGCAGGTAATTTAAGGGGTTTGGCCGTTCCCGCAGCATGACGCAAAGAAGTGCCATGCTGGAGTCCTGTATGGCGTGAGCCTGTTCGTGCTTGAGGATACTTTTGTTCTCCTTTTTTTCTTCCCCGTCTCATTTCCGTTATTAGACTATAAATTCTTTCGTATGAGTTCATATAATTATATAGGAGTCCCAACTATTTGAGATTTATAAAAAAATTTTTTTAAATGCCTTCCTAATAAACTTAAGTACCTGTGTATACGGGTGCCCACGCAAATGGGGACTCCTACCTTTTCGCGAAGCGTTCCGCTAGGTTACTGCTAGGAATACACTTAGGACCATAGGAATACTCAATGTAATGATATGATTGTGCTTGTGTGTGGTGTGTGGTGTGATATAATGGGGGCATGAAGCGTCACCTCATCATCTCCCTAGGTGCCCCCACCCTAGACGATGGACAGTGTGCTGTCCGTATCGTGGAGGATGACCACACTATCCACTTCAACGGTCGCGTGAACTATGGCCTCGCCATTGTTGGCATCATGGAGGAGTGGGACGCTTACACTCTTCGCTACACCGCAGGAGCCCGTGAAAAGTTTCTCGGAAAGAAGCTTGACCCTAGCCTCCTCACCTGATATAATAGACACATGATCACGAACGACTACACAGCAGAGATGGGCTTCATCCTTGGTGATGCCCTTACAGAATTCGATGAGTCCGCAACCCGTGAGGCTATGGCTGATGAGGCTGAGATGACCGAAGAGGTCATGGATGACTGGTACGAGTCTCTCATTCGAGAGCTTGAGAACTACAACGATCACAAGAAAGACAGGAGCTAACCAATGCAACTACTAACACCTGAAATAATCAAAGCTCTCCCTGAGCTATACTCAACCGAATCCACCCCTTGCGATGATAAAACCATCGTGGTGAAATTCTTCAACCCCATGGGCTCTCAGACTTGGCAAATTGCCGAGGGTACTGAGCAAGAGGACGGGGACTGGCTCCTCTTCGGATTGTGCGATCTTGGCTTTGGTTCTCCTGAGTGGGGATATGTTACACTCAATGAGTTGAAGTCTCTCAATGTTGGCTTTGGTCTTGGGATCGAGCGTGATATCCTCGTCGGTCCTCAAGAGTTCCACCCTGAGTGGGCTGCACACTTGGAGTTTGCAGAGGACATGGAAGCATGATTGGCTCAATTCTAATTGGTGGGCTGCTGGCTTTGCTTGCAGTCTATGCTGTCTGCTGGGACTAGGAAGCCCCAAAGGGGGTGACGGGGCGACGAGTGTAACATTGCTTCCCACAAGCACTTACGACCGAAAATAAAAGAAAATAGGACTTGATCAGCACCTATGTTATGGTATAATATGCACATGGAAAGCAAACGACAAAGACGCACTCCCGATCAGCTTATCGCTGAGACTGAGGCGCGGCTTGCCAAGTTGCAAGCTAAAGCGGCCCAACAAGAGGCCAAGTCCAACCCGCTGCTCACCCCTGTCCTTGATCTCATCAAGGAAGCAGAGAAGGTAGAGATGGCTGCTCGCAAAGGATTCAGTAAGGGTCCAGCGAACTTCGATGAGCGCATCGCCAAAGCTCAGGCTCGGATCGTCAAGATCGAGAGCCAAATGGCAAACGCAGAAGCTGAGATCGAGGATGCAAAGGCGTCCAAAGCTCAACTCCGTTCTGTCCTCGCTGGACTCACCAAGCGCATCGCGTTGGGTGATGAGGTGACGGAAGAGGATGTTTTTTCAGCCCTTGAGGGTTGACCAACTAGAGGGGCCGTGGTATAATGGTCCCTCACAACAACAAAAGGAAAAGATGCTCAACAACATCACCAACATCGTGCGCTCGAATCAGAACGCAGTCATGGTCCGAGTAGGCAGCAGCAACTCTGCGGTCTACACCATCTTTGATCTCAGGGCTGGCACTAACAGCTTCACGGGATCACTTGCGGGAGCCAAATCAGCTTGGAACCGCAAGTACAAGAACTCTCGGCAATTCGTTGCCAAGGGTAACCACCGCTACCTGACGGCATAAATCAGGCACTCGTCTGGGCGAGTATAAACCACATTAGGCCCAGAGCGTCCCAAAGGGAATGGAGAGAATCGCGATAACGCTACCTCTTCCCTGCGGGGGTTGGAAATTCGGAGAGGTAATCATGGGCACATGGTTACGGGTCGCATAACAAGGGTTAACAAAATTCCCTAGTGCAAACAACCCAGAACCCAGAGCGGAATCCCGTGAGGTACGGTGGACACTTAGTCCTTTGTTGTTGTAGTGGTCCGAAGCAGTTTTGTTCGAAGCTTGGAGGTAATGCTTAGAGTCCTCCCCCTTTACTCTCCGTCTTTCCTTTCCCCTTCTTCGCCCCTGCTTCTTTTCTACGCTCAATCCATGGAAAGAAAAGGTTGCGAACGAGGGGTTTTTTGTTGACATTTCGGGTCGGGGCGATTGCCCTAACATTGCCTCAATCAAGCACTTACGGCTGAAATCTTTTAGCTGGTTGGGCTTTTCCACCTCCCAAGACATGATAAAATAGAGGCATGAAAGATAACGCTTACAACACCTGCGATCAATGTGATCGTCCCCATCTCGCCTCTCACTCCAAGCTGGTAGGCTGGTTCTACCTCTGCTATCCCTGCTGGGCCTCTCATCCTTGGAACAAAAACAGCAAATAGTTCTGGACATCACCCCAAAACCTGATATAATAGACACATGAACATCAACGAAACCAAAGCAATCAACGAAGCTCAAGAGATGGCAGAGAAATGTGCCCTCATCAACGAAGCTGTTGAGAACTCTCCCAACTTCCTTCACTTCCTTCTAGGTTGGATGCAGAACAGCCACCTAGACGAAATCCATACTGCTGCGGAAGCGTGGCTCAACACTCACAAGGAGTAACCCATGACTGGATTTGATATGACCTTCGTAGAAATGAAGCTCTCTGAGTTTCAGCGAATCTGCGAATCCCTTGGCATCGACATTGACCAGCACCACAAGCTGATCTGCGAGATGTTTTGGGATGGCTTCTGCGCTGCCGAAGTGCAAGAACAGATCGAGGTCTTAGACCTTGACGGAGAATTTTCACACTTGAGCGAGGCTCCCTATGTTTGAAACCCCCGAAACTCTTATCATTCCTTGCCACCCTCCCGTGTGTGAGGATATGAAAAACTACAACATCGAAGACCAGCCGATGACTGGTGAGATTGGGGAACTCTCCGAATGGGCTGCTCGTATGGCTCTCCGAGATTATCCCGTGGGCTCTGAGCAATCTCTGGAAGAGGTTACTGATCGGGCCATGTCGATTCAATTCCAACTCGTCCTCTCCAAGATGGTTGATCTTGGTCTGGTAGAAATGGAATGGAATGAAGAGCATGAAGATTTCACTTATGGGCTCACCAAAGATGGAAAAGAGCTAGGGGCTCAAATGGACTAATAACCCCCCAAATCGTGCCGCTATTGGCCGATTGAGCGGCGGCGCGAGCACCATAACATCGCTTCAAATAAGCACTTACGACACAAATCTTCTAACACTTTATGTTTGATCCACACCCCACATATGTTATAATAGCCGTCATGGAACCGACATACAAGAACCCCCAAATCGACGCCCTCCTCTCTGAAATCGTATTCAACGGCAAGGACCGTGTGACCTGCATCAAACTAGGAATTTGCATGACCTGTGATGATGCTCACGACATCATTGCAACTTCCTTCAGAGATGATGTGTCCCGTAAGGAATACGCAATCTCGGCCATGTGCCAGTCCTGCCAAGATGATGTCTTTGGCGTGTCCGATCTTGAGCCAGAGGACGAGGACTGGGACGATCACAAGGACGAGCCAGAAGACCCTTGGGACAACCAATGGGCTGATGATGACGCGCTAGGCAGCGCAGGGATGGGGACCGATGAATATTATTTCTAGGCTTTTCTACTGGACAAAGCGATGGCTCTATGCTATAATAGGGCTCACAGATCGGGAGTCTGTGCTTGATACTCCCCCCCGTTTCTCTCTAGCTAGAGGTTACACCATGCACTCTTTTGAGTACAACACCCGAGAGGCTCTGATCCAGGGGCTCTCAATTCAGGCTGGCAAGCTATTTGCCGACCTGTATTCTAATGGTTCCGCTATGGAATCTGAAACTGCGTTGGAGGCTTACAAAAACCTTCGACGCTTGCTCCCGACTGAGAATTCTTGGTCTGGGCGTCATGTGGGGGCTACGGCTGCTCACAAAGCTACCCAAGGCATCGCCTAGGTAGATCGGGGAGGGGGCTAGGTGCTGGCTAGTCCTGCTAGGTTCTCTCCCCACCTTTGGACGGTGCTGGACACTCTCACCTGACGAGGTTTCGGGGGTGTTCTGGGATTCGACGGGCTAAGACCTTGCAAGGTAACTCGCTCGGACGGGGGTTCGATTCCCCCCACCTCCACCATCTTACAAGGGAAACCCGCTTGGAACTCGCCCTAGCA
>Ga0080013_1000109_pt1 | contig 115739 bp, 94 predicted proteins | sample ETNvirenome_6_85_FD_69236 | JGI IMG/M metagenome (GOLD analysis project Ga0080013, IMG submission 69236) | Marine viral communities from the Pacific Ocean - ETNP_6_85 (SPADES assembly) (version 2) | ecosystem: Environmental > Aquatic > Marine > Oceanic | place: Pacific Ocean | collected 2013-06-19
CAGTACTAAGTAAATCACCTGCTCCACCTAGGGCCTCTCTTATCCCAGCAACTACTGCTGGGCCAACAAGATCAGCAATCTGCTGTGAAATTTCTGCCTGCCATCCTGGCTGGAATGGCAGTCCTCCTGGTAGTCCTCCTGGTGGTACCTCTGGTCCCGCCATCAAATCCTCCTTTGAATGATTCTTACTATAAGTATCACACTACTTAAATTTATCTGATAAGATCTTTTCGTACTCGTTAAGCTTGTTAACATTTGAAGATAAATTCTTTGTATTTTTTGAATTACTATGTGATTCTTTTCGATCTTTAGATTCTTTCACTAATCTGTCTATAAACCAGCGCCTGTATCTTACTGGTAAGTTTTTCACCTCACTATAACTCATATGGAGGTGATGCTGCAAGAGAAAACACTCTTCTAGAAAGGATTCTCTCCAGTTAGTCCTCGGGCCAAAAAAAATTTGATCCGATGGGAAGAGACACCCTGGAAGTTTCACTGCACGCAGGGCAATTCATCCAAACAGACATGTCTATTCCAGGCTCATTTTTCTCAATATACGATCTAAGCTTTCGAGAATCTAATGCTGGCATACTTTTAACAAAGTGGTTTATCTTATTCCTATCTGTCACTCCGTCAACAGATAGTATGAGCTGCTCTAACTTGGACGTAACAAGGCTGTCCACTTTCATATCAGGCAGCATCTTTCTCCTTCTCTCTGCAATAAGAGATCTCTCCTCTTCATCTGCACCGGTTAAAAATTTGAAATAAACAGTCTTTCCAGTTACAGGAAGCCTGAATTCAAATATATTTTCTCCCGGAGTAACGGGCTCAATTTCTAATCTCTTAATTTCTAGATCTGAAAGACTATATTCTTGCTTGCTTACTGAGCTGCACTCCGGACAACGTGACTCTGCGTTATATGCCGACCCATAGCCAGTTATCCTGACCGAAACCATTAGGGCATTTCTATCGCCTAGCAGCATATTTCTTACATCCAGCGTTTTATCGATTAGACAAGATTGAATTAAATGTGTGATAACTGTTCCTTGCTGAATTAGCGCTCTGGAAGAAAGGATATCCTCCTCTTGTGCAGTCATCGCCTTGATCTCAATAATCTTTTTATTGAACAGCGGACTGTCGGCTGGATAAACCTTCCCTTCAGACGGTACGGGAATTGCTTCGACGGGCACCTCCCATCCAAAGGACTCCTTTGCAACGTTAACATTTTGAACTGTAGCTGTGTCAGACACTCTAGACTCCATTAAAAGCTCTTCTATCATCTTTATGCATAAGAGAGAAAAAGTAAAATAAAAAAGGCTCGAATGAACGAACCTTTGTAATTCCTAAGGGTAAGATAGAAATTTAGAATTGAAGAACCGCGTTATCCATTCTCAGTGAGAGAGAAATCTCTACGGGCTCAGATTCACTCTCGTACGAAAGAGTATTAAAGTTTGCACTTTTAATCCAGCATCCCTTGATATCCCACAATTCAACTACAGTTCCGATAGGGTCGAGCATCTTAATCTGGACATCTCTCTTGTAAAAATCTGCATATCCTGCTCTACCCGAAACAGATTCATAATGAGTTCTAATCCACTCCATCACCTGCTGTGCTCCCGATGGTGCAATAGGATCATGAAGTGTTATGGAAAGATCAGAAAATGTTAATTTTCCTGCAATATACCGCTTTGCATTGATAAACGGAATCTCGAGCTGGGCGATGTCCATCTGCGGTCTTGCTGCAGTTTTCATTAAAAAGGCATCAATTCCCTCTATAGCAAAGACCCATCTAAATTGTCTTTTGGGCTCAAACTTATTGGGAAGCATGTCGGTGACAGAAAGTGTTTCAGCCATTTATAGTTCTCCTAAACATATTTATTCGCTTGTCAGCGTTATTCGATTTTTTTTATGCATTATCAAATGCATCTCCAGCATTTGTTAAGACAAAATCAAGAGCGACGAACTCTGCAGTTCTTGTTGGTTGCAAAAAGATCTTTCCTCGCAAGGTATTATTTTCGATGTCAGCCTGTGTTGTAGTTGTTGCATCGATAACAACTTTAAATCTCTCAACTCCGCTTCTTTCCTGTATGCTTTGAAGAATAGGCTGAACCAGAGAGCTAAACTTATCTAAAGTTTCCTGTCTATTTGGCTCAAATAGCATCATATTCGCCACTGCCCGTACCTTTCTTCTGACATCGATTAACAGCCGTCTGACGTTAACGCGATCTAGAGCTGAGGACGCTGCCTGAAGTGTCTTTTGTCCAAACACCATCATCCCAGCATTTCCAGGAAAAGATGTGAGCGGGTTAATATCTGCATCGTAAAGATCGTCCATATTCGCCCTATTAAGCGGAATTGCTCCCTTGGTAACATTATCTCCCAGTGACCCTCTTGAAAATCCTGCAGGTGCAAACCATGGATACCCCACAGCATCATTTAATGCAAATGCCCCCAATACTGCTACTGACGGGGGACATTGAACATTTGTATTTGTTGTGGGATCAGTTACGTCCACATCTGGAAAATAAGCTGCAGCAAAAGAAGTATCTAGTGCTCTTCCCTTGAATGCTGTAGCTGTATTGCTCACATTCGCTATAGAGGAAATTGACGATGTTATCACTGATCCCATTTCATCCTGCTCAGAAATATCCATTATATACATTGCATCAAATCTATTTTCTACTGTGGTTATCGCATAGTTGGTCACCGCAGAATCCCTTAGTCCGGGTATCGCAAGAAGTTTAATATCTACATCTGATTTTGTTCCCATGATGTCCAGAGCTTTTCTATATGCTGAAACTGTTGGACCGTTAACTCCCCCTTGGGAGGTCGAATCATTCATTTCTCTAAGTGCTGCTGTATTTGTAAGATTGTCCTTATCTCTATTAAAGATCATAGTTCCATCAAATCCTCCCTGGAGGATTAGAGTAAATTTACCATACTTCCTATTTCCCTGAACGTTCATATCTGCCACTGTCAGTGCCCTTGTCTTTGTGGTGGGATTGGCAACGATATTTCCACCCCTTACATAAGATGCGCTTGCCCAGTGAGCAGGATCTGCTTTGGTATCTGATCCTGTTCTAACTTGAATTCTCTCCATATTGAAAGCATCATTGTTAAATCTATCACAATCTAAAACCGTGCCGCCTGAATCTCCTTTTCCAGGATTATTTGAAACAAAAAAGTCCATATTTGTTCCATCAAAACTTGGAAAGAATGTTGTCCACTGTCCAACCGTGGGATCGGGAAGTCCCACAGAGTTGAGATCCGATAGGGAAGTTTTTTGCATGAACTGTATTCCCCAATATAGGTCAGCGTTTGTCCTTTTATTTGGTATAGTCCCGACAGCAATGTTCTCTCTAAACGGAATTGGAGGTTGAACTGATCGCTTTAGAATATCTACTGAATCATTATTTAGAAAGCCAGCTGCGGGTGTTGGGGGATTCATCGTAGCCAATGGTCCGCTTCCTGATGTAACCAGGTGGCCGACTCCCCTAAATCCGAACGGCATAGCATCTTTGGGTAGCTGTCCGTTAGAAAGTTCAGAACTCTGCTCGATTCTAATAAAGTTGGACATTATGGGATGATTTCCCCTGACAACAATTTTTTGTGATGAATCTGACTGATCAAAGTCGAAGAAGGTGTACATATCTCCAATTGCTCTTCCAATAAACTTATCACTGCTTGGGTCTAGTGTTAAGCCCCGGAAAGACTCTAGCGGATCCACATTTAAGTCAGTATCAGACCACTTTCTAACTATTAAATCAAAAGTGCCATAGGGATCCTTGGTTGTTTTTGAGGGAACTAAATTTTCAATAGATATTTTAAAGTTAGTGTTATTATAAGATCCATCTCCCAGGGAGTGAACTCTAAATAAATCCCATCTAGTTCCACCAAAATCCTGCGACGTAACAAACGAAGAGACCGGGTGAGTAAACCTCTCCCTAAAGGTCTCATAGTTTGGAATTGCGGACGTTCCGGAATTTCTGCCAATGGCAGATGTAGTTATAAATGCAACCGGCTCAGTTGTAACACCCCCTACAGTCCACGGTGTGAGTGGGGTCGCTTTTCCCTGACCTACTGTGATAACTCCGGATCCTGTTACTTTTGCGAGTGCGGGATGAATATCATAATGAGCGTATAAGAAATGCCCTTTCTCTTCTATTTTAGTGGGATCGGTGTTAAGCCTATTTGCAAAATAGGCGGCATCCTCTACATCAAACGATGCAGTAATAACATTTGCAAGAGGATTATTAAATCCGTTTAAGAGAATAACAAATTGCTGTGATGCTAGGTTAACACTTCCCGTTAGAGTTCCCTGGAGTGTTGCTGCTCCTGGAGATGCAGCTGCTGTCGGATCGGGAGCCGTGGATGTTCTTGAGCCTGCATCCCATGAATTTGACAACATGGGAATAACACCGGATGGCGCCATTAGCACTGCACGAATAATAGGGTGAGAACCCGATCCATTCAAAATTAGCGGACCTTGTATTCCTGCTGAGCTGAATATTGTTGATCCCAGGGATTCAGACATGTAGCATCCCAAAAAGTATGTTCTACCCGGTTTTACGCCGGTCGCGGACACTGCATAATCATTATTGCCAACTACTCCGTCAGACTGAACAATTCTTTGTCCTACTACAAACCCAGCTCTGGTTACTATTCCTGTACTTGCATTTCTTGCCTTTCCATCACCAATTCCTAGAACTCTAAGATAAGTGAGAGACTGAGCATTCTTTAAAAACTGATTAACAGCGAGGGGACCAAATTTTTCCCCGTCAGTGGATCCAAATACGGCAGAAAAGTCGTTATAGCTTCCAACAGTGAGGGGTATAAAAGCTGGACCCTCATTTGCTGTACCTATAACCCCTGCAGGAACTCCAACGGGCTGCGAGGATACCGGTCCAGTTAGATCTATTTCCGATGCGTAAACGCCCGGGCTTTTATAGGATGTTGTTGCCATCTATTTTTTTCTCCATTTCATGAATATCTATTTCCTACTCAAAACTTACACCGGAAGTGGTGATAATAAAGTCTATTGAAATAAACTCAACTGCTCTTGTGGGAACAACAACTATTCTTCCCCTCAAAATATTATCCTCTATATCCGCCTGCGTATTGTTTCCAGCATCCATCACAACCTTAAATTGATCTATTCCTTGTTGTGTCTGTATCATTGATAGAAGAGGGGTGACCTGTGAAACGAATCTAGCTCTTGTTTCTGGTGTATTTTGCTCAAAAACAAGCCTCTGCGCAACATTTACCACAAGCCTCTTTACTTCAAGAAGCATTCTTCTAACATTAACTCTGTCTAGTGCTGATTTTGCAAGCTGTAATGTCTTTTGTCCAAATATGACAAATCCCGCTCCAGGGAATGTTGCTATTGGATTAATTCTTGCATCATAAAGTGTATCTCTATCTGATGCATTCAATCTAACCTCAACGTTTGTAACAAAATCAAGTGCTGCCCTGTTAAATCCCGCAGGAGCAAACCACGGATATGCAACACTATCGTTATAAGAAAGCGCTCCCATAACAGCAACTGATGAGGGAACCTTGACGGGCTGATTGTTAATAGGGTCACTAATTGTTACATCTGGAAAGTATGTAGCAGAATAGTTGCTATCTAGGGCCCTGCCTTCTAACTGTTCAGAAGTTTTCTCAACACTTTGTGCGGTATTCTTATTATCATCAAAAAGTCTGGTCTGGCTAGAATCATATGCGGGAAGATCCATAACATAAAATGCATTGCCATACCCAGGAAGTAATTCTTGAACGTAATCAGTTAGCGCGGAATCTCTTATTCCGGGAATTGCCAGGATATTAATTCTTGATGCCATTGGATCCGTTAGAATTTTTGCTGCTGCCCTATAAGATGCCACGATATTATTTGTAGGGCCAGCTCCAAAATCGTTTACAGGATTTAGCCCTATATCCAGTGTTCCACCAGTTGCATATCCACCCGTATCGGAAGAGGATGCCTTATCATCCATCTTTGCCATATCAGGATCTAGAACATTAACTCCATCAAATCCACCAAACATGAAGTTTGTAAATTTTGTAAATCGTGAAAATCTATTAAAGTACACTGAAGATGTTAGTGCAAGAAGAGATGCAAATGTCATACGATCCCTACTTGCCAGATTATCTCTAACAGTGTAATTTGAAGGATTGACGATTCCATTTCTAATGTATGCTGTCTCTAATATGTGATCAGCTGCAGATCCTGTTATCACTGTGTTGGCAGTTATTGAAAGATCTGTTACAAGTGCATTTGATAGTGCTACCCTTGCCATAGTAAACTTATTATTATTGAATGAATCCGCGCCCGATCCGGTTACCAGTGCATCAAGCTTAGAAATTCCTAAGAATTTAGAATAATTTCTAAAGAGATCGTTGATCTCGCTAGAGACGTTAGAATTTAGCACTCCGTCTGCCATCTCTGCTTCTCTCGGAACTCTTGTAAATTTTGTTCCCCAGTAAAATCTTCCATCTACATTTTCATCATCTCCAGGCTTTCCAATATAATTGGGAAAAGATGAAGACGCCATAACCTTTCCTCGTGTCACCTTGAATCTAAATGGAACTGGAGGTAGAATTGAGCCTGTAAGAGACGAAGCATCACTTCGAGCTGATCTGTGGGTTGATCCCCCATATGCTCCTGTAACAAATGTTAGCCTTCTTCCTTCAGAGCTTCCTGCACCGCCCCTGACACCCGTAACAGAGCTATCAGTAAGAGTGTCGCTTGTTTTGATGGATGCAAATCCTCGGAATCCGAATGGGAGAGAATTTTTAGGAACATTTCCCTGCTCTAGAGAGGGATTCATAACAACTCTTATTCTAGATGACTTGTTGGGATATCTACCCTTTACCAGAACCTTTCTCTCATCCTCAGATTCAGCATCAAAGTTATAATATGCTTTATAATCTCCTATCTGCTTAGCAATATAGTCATCATCTAGAGGATTAAGTGTGCATTGAGGATATTGCTCCAATATCTGGGGAGCTGTATCGGTGTCATTAAATGCTCTCACCTCTACCTGGAAGCTTCCGTAAGGATCCATTGGATTAGAAGATTTTCTAACGTTACTTATGGAAATTTTGAATCTTTGGTTTGCAATCATTCCGTCAGAGATACATTCAAAGTGAAATAAATTGTACTCCTCTTTTCCATAAGGCTGTGATATAAATGATGTTGTTCTTGGAGAGGTATATCTCGTATCGAATCTTCCAAATGTATCTGTAAATGATAGTCCAGATATCCCTGAGGATACTGAACTTAATGAAGACCCAGACATTAAAGCAACCGAGCCGGATTGAACTGTTGAGGTACCTGGAACATCTGCCACTACAGCTAGCTCTGTCTCCACAGGGAAGTGTGCATAAAGAACATGCTGGTCCACCTCAAATCTAGAGGGATCAGTGTTAAGAATTTTTCCAATATAGGTATCGGATACTGGATCGAGAGACGCTGTGTATATTCTTATTCCTGGAAAATTATCATCATTTGCAAATTCTGCACCTGAGGATGATGATAATACTAGCTTAAACTGACCGACAGCGTTAACTGTGGCAAGATCGGACTGTGCAGAACCTAGGGTTCCCCAGCTAGCACTTTGCATACAAATTATCTCAAATCTTGATGCAGTAGTTGTAAAAAGCATTCCCCTGATCAGATTAATTGTTCCGCCTGTTGCTGCCTCTGTTGCTAGAAGAGGCTCAGGAAGAAAATAGCTATCATTATCAGTGAATACTGGAAATCCGACTCCCTCTCCGCTTGAAGAAACATAGTGTCTAGCAGCTATAAACTGAACCGCACCATTAAATCTTCCATCAGGATTAGTTGCTCCAACTGACGGAGCTGTTCCAATAACCTTAAAACCAGCGCTCTTAACAATGCCTGCTACTCTTGTATTTTCTATGTCAGTTGTGCTCTCATTAGATCCAGCCCCAAGAACTCGGACGTAGGTTAGTGCTGTTCTATATTTGAAAAACTCCATAACCGCGTATGGTCCAAACATCTTAGGATCAAGAGATCCAAATTTCTTTTCAAAGTCTGCAAATGAACCTAGGGTTACAGGTACGAAGGCTGGGCCCATCTGTGATGTTCCGGCAACACCAGCTGGAACACCCACGATCTCACTTTCCCTTTGTGAGAGATCAATCTCTCTCTCAAAAAACCCAGGTGATCTGAATGTCTGTTCGGCCATTTATGAAATCTCCCGTATAACGCTTTACACATATAACTATTTCTTAAATTGACAAAAGTCCCTAATCAGATGCAGTATCTAGTGTAGTTTGTAAGTCGACTGTTATCCTTGAACTTGCAACAGTCTCTCCGGCTCTTTGATTCCTAGTAAGAATTCGAACATATCTTTCTGTTTTTTTGCCTGTAAAGGGATCAACTATTGTCTCTAAAAGCCTCTCATCTCCCTGTCCTCGCATTCCAGGAGCTTCTCCGTGAACATTAAGATCTTGGACATCGCTAAGGACAAATTTATTATAATTGACCACGGCATCAGGATTTTCATCTACTACTGATACCTGCGTACTAGTTTGAACATACCCAAATTCTATCTGGGGAGCGGAATAAAATTTTCTAAAAGGCGATGGTTGTCCATCATTCCTAGGTGCAAGAAGGTAGGACGGGATTGACATATTGAATGTATATTTGATAATTCTCTCGTCTGAAGAAAAGTCTGAAAAATTGTCTTCGGTATTAAACGGACCTTTGACATACGCTACATATGTGTGGCCTGTCTTTGACTCTATAAGAAAGCCCTCATCCTGACCATCAAATTGAGAAAAGAATATCTCCATTATCTGATTCATTTGTTGCATGTATTGTGTCCAGAATGTTATCTCATAGTTTAGAGTCATAAACATGGGATACGGAAGAGTTATTATCTCAAAAATATTGTCACCAATGTCATTCCTTAATAAATTACCGCTAGGATCACCCATTAATGACAGATTTGTTAAATTTCTTCTTGACGCTAGCCGTCCTGCTTTTGAAACACTTCCAGGAAAAATATCCGATCGTGCAAAATTTCCCCTATCTGCTACATTGTGCTGACTTTTGAGTCTTAATTTATTAACAATCTTTTGATAATCTCTATCTCTGGGATCTAATCTCTTTCTTACGATGTAGTCCTGCTGATCTCGAAAAGATATCGCTGTTCCGTACCCTCCCTGAGAGGGAGAGTGATCTATGCTTGTCCGATGAATAGAAATTATAGGAAGTATGATTGCATTATTTTTATCTCGAATTGTGTGCTTTCTTCTTGTGAGCGCAAATCTCTCACCTGTAGAAAATACTATAGGCACCTTTTTAGACTGATCCTTTATCTTAACTTGAAAAGCTAATCGATTATCAAAGAGATCAAAAAGTGCCCTATCCGTCTCTTCTATTCCCGAAGCGGGAATGTTAAAATCCTCTGGTACTGCTCCCTCATATCCAGAATCTATTTTTCTAGTAGACATTAACAATCATCTCCATAAAATGCTGAACCAGCCCCCTCAGGATCTCCCTGGGGAGATATTTCTGCAGGGCCGGATATAGGCTTAGTTAAAACACCGTCTTTCTGTAGTGCACGAATGTCACCGGTCGGGCCCTCAGCATTCATACGAAATCCTCTTTGCTGAATAAATGTATTTTCAACAGCGTCGGGATCGGAATATTTTTCGTCTGTCGGTCCAAATGTAACTGCATGGAACTGTCCCAGTCTTGCTTGTTTTCCTGTTATGGTTACAAATCCCTTATGTTCGACCTGACCATAAATCGTATTAGAGTCTGGAGCTGTTATTATCTCAAAGAAAACTGATCCGTAGCTAAAGAAGTCTCCCTCGAGAATTACAATTCCCTTGTCTAGTAAGTCCCTTTCCTGAAGGTATACTTCTATAGTATAATAGTCTTCGCTTCCAAAGAGGTTTGCCCTTACATCCTGGGGTTGATATTTAACCAGGCACCCTATTTCAATCGGGTTTTCAAAAACTTTCTCTATAGCCTCTTCATAGACATCGTGAATTCTTGTCTTCACTTCCGATATCGGAAAATAATAGATCTTCTGGCCCACGACATCCTTGACGACTTCCTTTGCTATGTCGTTTATGAAATTTATCTCTCTGGGAGTTATGAAAAATCGTGCCATCTTTTATCCCATAAAAATCGCCCAGCCATTTGTCATAGGAACATAACGAAGCTGCTTGTTGACAAATTCTGCCCTATTGGCAGCGGTCTCCATCAGCTTGTCATACGTCATTGTCTCTAGCATCTCTCTTAGCTGGGTTTTTAAATTTGTGATATCTTCCCTGCCCTGTGTAACTAGAGCAGTTCCGTTTAGTGTTAGATCAGAGCCTGGTATTGGAACTGTTCCAAATTTGCTTCTAACTAGTCCCAACAATTCTTTAGATAGGGCAAGTGAAAACTGTCTGACCCATTGTCTACCAATACTGTTGATATTAGTGTATTCTAAATTTCCAAATGGAATATCTGATAGATTGGACACTCCTCGTATCGTATCATCCTGATAGGAGGGATTAAGCGGGTCCGAGAAAAATTTCACTCGTAAGAATAATTTTTTGGCATCCTGCTCAGTTGGCATAGGATAAATTCTTATATGAGTTCCAATTATCTTATATGAATAATTTGATCGTCTCACACGGTTGGATAAATCAAGCTGTCCCGCACGCAAAATATCCTCAAAGACAGGAAGTACATAAAATATTGTCTCAGGTGTAAATGACTCAAAGCTGAACTCATTATTAAGATAGTTTATAGCTGAAGTTGTATCAAAAAATCTATAAGCTGCCTGAGGGCTGAAGTGGAATACTTCACTTATTTGCAATTTTGTCCTTAAGGGATTTAAACTGGAAGAAAATATAGAATTGCCTCTTGAATCCTTTAGCTCATTATATATGTCGTAATCCTGCCTGCTAGCAGATAAATTAATAGATCCGGAAATCATATCATATGATCCTCCAGTTCCAGCTTCAGATGCGTAAGGCTCTGCAACCCTTGTTAAAAAGTCTAAATTTTCTCTAGGATACTTATTTTCTGACCCTGACATGACCCCTGAGGATCCTGTTATGGGCATTCCTAAAAATTGAACCATTTGAGATTTAGCCTGATACTGATTGAGTATTGCTCCAAATTCTAATGCAGACTCTTCGAGAGTCGCCCATATTTGTTTTTTTGTTAACTCGACGCTTAATATATCATCACCCATCTTTCTTTTGATAAATGTTACAATATTATCTGCCTCTGTTTGAAAGTCAGTCTCATTATCAAAAAATCCAAATGGAGTAGGATTTGTCGTATTAGCAAATGATGCCACCTGTTTTCTCCCTCACAAAAGTCACAGTTCAATAATAAATATGCACCGATGTTATAGTTTCCACATCGAAAAAAATTCAATTAATCCTTTCTATTCGTTGATCATAATGATCTTTTATCACTATCGATCTACAAGGTCAATTATAGAATTTTAACCATTTTCAAATTTATACCCAAATTTTTTTATTATTGGGCTAAATCTCTCTTCAACCAGTTTAATTGTTACTGGATCGTAGTACTCTGAGTAATGTGTGCTTAATTTTCTTAAATTTGTCTTAAATCTGGGAACTGAATCAAACTTCACTCCTATCAAGTTACAAATATGCCTACAGTCTTCTTCTAGGCGTTCATATCTTATGGTGAAATCAATATCATCAGTATAAAATTTTTTAGATGCCCATGATAGCCAGTCCAGTGAAGATATTAATCCGTCTGAATCTCCCCATGCAGTATCTGAAAATGATCCCAGGGTAAATAAAAATATTCTAAACTTTCTTATTAGGTCTATCCTACTGTCGTCTTTATTGGGAACTATATCCTTTCCTCCCCACGACTTTCCGCTAAAAATACTCCACCACCAGTAGGATACACACATATCCCATGGGTTTCGAACTGCTGATATTTTTGTGTATTCACCCCAGCTGTCTCCCGTCTTATTATAGAGAATGTCTGGAGATGAATGAGGGTGAAATCTTGATAGCCCGTTTGACTGGTCTATATTATTTCTTGACCTGTAGGTTTCGAATATGTCACCGGTATCATCCCTGAGGTCTTTGTGAATTCCCGGGCCAGTGAGAAGATCGTCATCATCACACTCTCTGGAAAGCATTGCTTCGATGCTAGTTCCAGCTACCTTCATTGGTTTAAAAAATATGAATTCTCTGTGATGACAGATTATCATCTATTTCTTTTTCTTTTTATCCTGTGTCTCAACCGGGCTCTCCTGTTGATCTTGGGCTGGCAGGCCTATAAACACATTGATTGCTGAACATATCTCTCCTGCCTCTTCTAGTGAATAGCAACCCTTTGATTGGGCGAGTCTTACGCCTCCAATCAATGTATTCAATGCTTTAATTTGAATATCTTCAACTGACATCTGAAATCTCCTAAGAATGTCTCTTTATCATTATAACAATGTTATTAATTTCGTTTATTAAAATTTTAATTGAATTCACTATCTATGAAGAATTGGCAGCTGAGCTACAGCATTTGCAGGCCTGATTGCTCCTGACGATCTTGATAAGACACCCCAGCCATCAGGTGTCCACATGAGAATAACGACTGACCCTATATTTGTCGTAGATATTTTTGAATAAGCTCCGGCTGTTGTAGCAGGTGTTATATCAACAGTATTGTTGGTGGAGGAAAAAATAACTTTTATCTGTCCCACTGACGAACCATCTGCTAGTGTGACCCGCTCATTGGCGTCGTGGTCAAGAATTGAGACAGGTATTGTAGTGCTAAGAGCATCACGATCATTGCTCTTAATCTCAGCGCCCAGGGATAGAGATAATATCTTCTCTAGTGAAACAGGTGCGCCGTGAACCATCAAGGACCAACCCTTTTCACCCCTTTCAATGTCTGCACTGGTCAATATTGGCATAGAACCCCCCTTAGCCCAAGTCATGGTGGGCAATATCATTATTATAGCATTATGAGTGATTTCGTTTAGGTAAAAAAAATGCGGCGGCTTTTTCAAGCCGCCGCAAATAGACCTTAAAGCCTATATTTCTTAGATGATGCTCATATCCATGACCGTAACGGTACCGTAGAAGTCAGCTCGAACCATTCTCTTGCCGTACCGAGTCATCACGCCCTTGCGAGGTGTGAAGTCTTCAGGAGCGAAGATTGTAGGAGTGACGATCAGCGGAACGTACGGAGCGTAGACATATCCTGTTTCCAGGTAGCTTCCACCCTTGTAGCCAACGAGGATCTTATTCCGTGGGAAGTACGGATCCTTGTAAACCGTGAATCGATTACTAAGAGTTCCAATCGGTGCTGCACCCAGTGTGAATGGATTCCCTACCTGACCGTCGCCATCAAGGCTGTAGTTAGGCTTGTAGAGTACCGATGCCTCAAAGATTGTTGCAACTTCAGGCGAACATACGCAGAAGTTAGCAGATCCTCTCAGAGTCTTTCTGTGAATCTCATTAGCAACGTCGATGATTGTCTCAACGAGAGTCTCATACCATTCGCGGACAGTACCCGTGAAGGATGGATGTCCGGCAACTGTCGAAACATTGTTAACTAGGTTACCATTCGTCTTATTAACGAATCTACCAGGTGCTCTAGACCAGTAGTAGTTAGCTCCCTTCGCCTGATTAAGAAGATCATTAAGGATCTCTCTATCAATTTCCAGAGCGATTTGCTCTGACAGGATCTGAGTGAGCTCAACCTCAGCGTCGAGGCTGTGGTAGGCATTCAAGTCCTGGGCGAGTTCTGGTGACCAGCGAGCGCGCAATTTGCGTGTTTGAGCCGTGACCGCAATAGACTCGATCTTGATATCAATCTCGGGAATATTAGGGGACGGTGTAGCAGCAAAGTTCGACTCAAAGGTCGGAATCGTTAGAACGTCACCTGCTCGAGTGTCAACGTTTAGAGTCGCACCCACAGCGTAAGAAGCTGTTAGGTTGTGATCAGTTGTTGGCAATGGGGAGGTTGCGCCCAGGGTCGAAAGCGATCCCGATAAAACAACGAGCAGTGCAGCATTCGGAGTTGTCCTTGTTGCCATAGGAGCTGATGTAAACCGCCTTGTGTTAGAATTCCATGTTCCCAGCTGATTAAGTCTGCGAAGATTAAGAAGATTCGCACCAGCCTGGAATGGTTGAGTATCTCCCACATTGAATTCATGCAGACCGCCTGCATTATTCACAATATCGAGACCAGCGCCACTATCTGCCTGTGAGTACAAAGAGAAATCATTGACCTGTGTTAAATCAATATCTGCTGGCAGGGTGGATGCCTGGATAACCAGCAGCTGAAATTGACCGTCGGCGGCTGGTTGCCCTCTGGAAGAAAGATTGTCTGTGATGGTATCAATAACCTGAGGGTCAAATTGCAATATTCTTGCATCTGATCCCGTAGCTGCGCACCATGCACCAGCGTGGAGAACATTATCCTCGCTTCCACCGCCGTATGCTCCAGAGGCTAAAAGACTCAGCTGTGCTCCAACTGCCCTAAGGTGAACCTTAGAATAAGATGCCCCAATGAGATCGTATTGACCGCCAACGGCTAGTGATCCAGATTGAACCCCTCTACCTGTTGGAAGGTTGTAGATCGATTGTCCCTGAGTGTAGGTTTGAGCACCAGGAGTTGTTCCTGCTGCGCCTGTATTCAGTACAGAGTCACCACCAACGTTGGACCCGTAAGTGTAATCCAGGTAAAAGAGAAGACCAGAAGGAAGACTCATCGGCTGGATAGATACGAGCTCGTTAGAGATCAATCCGCCGAATACACGACGAACGATTGGGAATGCGATATTGGTAAAGCCGCGGATATCACCCGAGGACGTACCAGCACCAGCACCTGTTCCAATGCTATTCTGCTCTCGCAGAAGCTGTGCAGCTTGATTTTCCAAAAGACGGGACATTATCTCCGCTTTTTGATCCTCAAGACCGCGGAGAAGGCCTGTTCGGCTCCATTTCTCCATGAGACGGTTGCCCTCAGCACCCACGTTTCGATCGCGGATACCCTCAGTCAACTGTTGTAGTGTGAACGACTTAGACATTTTTTTTACTCCTTAGTGTAATACATTTAATTTTATGCAGTTGTTCTTATTTCTTATCCGGAATCCCAGCCAATCGAGCCCATCGATCAACCTCAGAAGAAGCTGTTTGTGCAGAAGATCTGCCAGTTGTTCTTGAGGATGAACCAAGTGCCCTGCGAGCAGTAGATTCTTTTAGAGGACCTTTCGGACCTTTAGAAAAAGACTCCATAAGAGTCTTATAAACAAGCTTCACCTCTCTTAAGCTTTTTGCATTGTCAATTGACTCAACAACCGATCTCCTCTGAGAGGAAGATACGCTTTTGCTTTGCAATAGCTTATTGACGTATAGAAGCTTGGCGTTAAACAGGTTTAAATCTGTCAACTGCTCACGAAGTGTTCCAACTGCACTTCTGTATTCACTGAGCCTTCCCTGGAGAGATCGATTCTTGCGTCTCTCTTGCCTAATAGCCTCGGATAGCTTATTGAGTGTCACCTTAAGTGGATCACCCTCTGCCTTTCCTCCGCCAAAACTGTCGCCTCCTCCCTTGCCGGTGCCGCCAAAGGCGCCCTTGACGCCAACTTCAGCTGCGCCCTTTCCGCCCCAAGAGTGAGACATATCATTTTTAATACCTTTAATTTTTGCTAGCTCCTTTGCCTCGGAGATTCTATCCCGCAGCCTAGCAATTTCCGAGCGGAGGACGCTTTCTTCAATTTCGAAAACCTCCTCTTCTTCTTCCTCGACATCAACGTCCTCATCTTCTTCCTCGACATCAATATCAAGATCCTCATCTGCATCCTCATCTTCCTCGTCAGATACCAATGTAGCAAGAATCTGTATCTCAGGATCTAGCTCCACGTCTCCCAAATCAATCTCAATCTTATCTTCATTGAGAGTGTGGCTAATTCCCAGTGATTTTAAAATCTCTGAAAGTTCCTCAGTTTCACTTTCTTCTTCTACTTCTACGTCGTCATCCTCTGACATTATCGCAGCAGTAAGGCTGGATAGTTCATCGAGGTCAACTTCATAAATCACATCACCTGATTTATTCATTTTAGAATTCTCCTGTTGGGCACTCATATCATTATTTATTCTCGAAGTAGCAAAAAGATCTATGTTTTGACTAAGTTTATTAGCAACTTGTAGCAATTTTTCTTTATCGTCATCTTCTAGAGAGTCAAATGATTCACTTAAAGCATGTTTTACAGATTCTTTTGAGCTCACATCAGATATTTTTTTGTCACCAAATATCTCTAAAAGAGACATTAATGCACTTTCATCTAAAATAACATCTTGTGAGTTATTTGAAATTATTTCTGATGCGACACTTTCCAAAATATCGCTCTCATCTTCTTTATTGTTATCTTGATTCATAAGCTGTTCTTCTATAAAACTTCTAATTCTGGGAGTGACTGCTTCAATAATGGCATTTTTGGCATTTTGTTCAGCGGTCTCCCTCAAGAGCTTAGCATCAGCAATGGCTTCATCATAAACTGTTTTAGGCATAGGTCATCCTCTCCAATATTAATTATTATGCAGAATATTATTTTGCATTATCACTTTGATCTTCTAACTCATCTATTCTATTTAATAGCTTCAATATTTTGATTTTTTGACGCAATATTGATCTTTCATCGGGACCTAAGTCCATTATATCAAAAAATCCATACTCAGGTATTTCATCATCTACAAGATTGTTAATCGGAGCTCGTGATGATCCGTACTGAGTTCCCGTTCTCCTGTAAGGCCCTGTCGTTCTAAATGCTTGATTTGCATCACCAGATCCCAATGGAGGGCCATCAAATCCCGATGGGTACAGAGTAGAATGAGGAAAGGGTGCTATTCCTTTGGATGCCTTTGGCAGCCTCTGACCCTTTGGAATGGGCATCATTGCCTCTCCTATTCCTCCTCCTCCCAATCCTAATGCCCACCCTATGCTTGTCTGTCCAAGAGACCCTCTATCAGCACGAGGCCAAAATGCAGGATCTGGGTTTACTACGTTTTTATTGATCATTTTAATAAAATGATATTCGTCATCCATGTCAAAGTCTTCATCTTCTTCATCTTCTTCATACTCGAGTGGAGGCTCTGTATATATTCCTGTTTTCGCCGATCCCATTGATCTTTCTGATCCCTGCCCTGTTCCAAAGCTTGGCGTCTTTTGAGCACGTCCATAGCCCATCCCCTTTCGGGGGTCTATTGTCGCAGATTTGGGATTATAGTATAGTCTTTTCGCCATAAGAGATTATTATGCGCTGCCGTCAGACCCAGCGTAGGATTTTCCACTAATATAAGACCCAAGTGTCTGCTTCTCAATTTCCGAGCTTGTAGTAAAGGGAGATTCAAGACCTCCTAGACCGGATCCGTATTCTGGTGCACTACTGGGAATCGTTCCGGTAAATACTTCCTGATCGGCAGCTGACGTGCTTCCCGGACCAGGAGAGTCAGGATTGGGAACATAGGGAGTTGCTGGTAATCCGCCGCCGCCAGTTTCAACTGTTTCTAAATCAGGAGCAACCTGTTCGGAGTTAGCTGGATTAACTGTATAAGACGTACTAAAATTTGGAAATCCAAATCCATCAGTTACACTTCCATCTAGGACTTCATTCTGATATGTGGTTTTTCTCTCTTCATCATCTATTTCATTAAGTCCCCCGGGCAGCGGGGAATTTGAAAAAATGGCATTTAAATTTGCCTGATTTCTGGCTCCGTAGGGTTTGTCAACTGGTGCAGCTGGTTCAACAATTGTTTGTGGTTGTGATGCCATTGTAAGTTTCTCCTAAAATACTCAATTATAATTATTCGACATATAAAAAAGCTTGCTATTTATCCTTTATTAGTTTCTTTTTAAGAAGGAATTGAGCTCTAGAAATCTGATCTGCTTTTTTTCTCAGCCTTGCCTCTTTGATTCCTAGAACTTTGATAAAGTCAATAGGATCAACTAAGTTTTTGCCTCCTGCCCACGCATCCTCTACAGTTTCTACATCATCGACAGGAATAACTCCTGACTTTTGCATCTTTTTCTTTTCTTCAATAATAATTCTTTTTAGCTGATTCAGTGTAAGATCTTTAGACAATTTGCCCTCCAGTGAAAGTCACATTTATACATATATCATAAGTCAACAAATTAAGATAACTTGGACTATTCTACTTTAATCTTATAGAGGGTGCGAATGCTAAGTCTGCCCACTTCGATGATGCTTCACTAAAAATATCTTCGGGTCTTGAATTAGCCATTGCCCTTGCTGCAGAATCTCCCGAAGCTGCTGTGGGAAGAGCCATTCCTCCGGGACCCATTCTATCAGCAGATACTTGTTCCTGCAATGTTGTCTTTGCTGTGTCCATCAAGATAGATGATAATACAGGGTCATCTGTCATCTGATTTGCCGTATTAGCTATATTTTTTTCAAAATCTTCATTTTCTCTTAAATTTTTATTTACTGATATCTTATCAAGACCAATTCTTCTCTCAGATCTCTCAGATATTCTATTGCGACTTGCTCGAGTTCGGCTTTCTCGAGTGAGGCTGGCCGCGGGAGTGTCAGAGATTTCCGGTGACATCAATCCCTCTTGTAGAATTTCAACAAGGCATTCTTTAACAATTAATTTCAATGCTGTTTTTGTAAACTTCGCCATTTCTTTGCTACCAGTCTAAAATATCATTAAAAATTCTATCAATTCTATCACTTGAGGTAAAATGTTTATCTAGATCCTCTCTGGTGATCTCCCTCCCCTCTCTCATCATGAATGCTCCGGGGGTTGAGGGCTCACTAACCATATCGAAGCAAATCAATTGAAAATCATCTTGAACAACCTGAGAGCTGCCCTGAGATCGCGTGGATCCCACTCCTCTTGAGGATATTCCCAGTGTCACTCCTGCCTCAATCAAGCTTTTTAAAATATTGCCGCTAGGTGTGCTAAGGATTTCAATAGTTCCCACAACATTATCTCCATCCATCTCAGCAGATCTAACTATATGAGAAACATTTTTTAACTCGACGACAGATGAATCTGGATGATCACACTCTCCAAGTGCCCTATTTTCCTTAATAAACTTTTGATAATTAACTACCTCTCTCTGCAAGATCGAATGTGGATAAATTCTTCCATTTTGATTCAAAGTATTGCATCTCTGTAGAATTCCGCTTAAAAGAATCTTTCCTTCATTGACTGCCTTAGACTCGTTTATGGACTGCGATGTATATTGAAGGGGAGTCCACTCAGTTAATAGTTTTAAATTTTTTGACATTTTAATTACTCCGAAATCATGTTTGATAGCTCTTTCTGTAGCTGAATCAGAATGAGAAATCTGGAAACTGTATTATCGTCAACGGTACTAAAAGATTCGGAAAGTATTTTCTCCCTAACGCTGGCAATTTTTTTAAGCACAACCTCATTATCTGTCTTGTTCTTAAAATCTTCTAACTCTACAAGGATCTTCTCCCTTGTCTCAATTAGCCTATTGAGTATTTTTTCATCTTTGTTTTCTGAAAGTGAGAAAATATAATCTTTAACTATCGCCCTTTGATCTTCACTAAGCGCGTCACCATATCTTGTGTTTATTTTTTCAGACATTATCTGTACAACAAGAGAGTTGACATCTGAATTAACTACCTCTTCAAGCGGTATATTCTCTTCTTTCTCCTTGAGCAGCCACTCGACAGCTTTTGATTCATACTGAATAACGCGAGAAAAATCAGAGATATCACCGGATCTCCAGTCATTTAAAAGAGTCTGGATAGTTGCGTACACCCTATATTCAGGTATTCTTCTGTGATAGAAGTCCTTGTCCTTTAGGTTGTGATTGATATCTTTGATTAGTAGAGATTTTTCCTTATTTAGCTTTGATTCATCACATCTTCTCGCAGCGCTTTTAGCTTCAGTTAAAATTGCAGCTGCCACAGCAGAATTACTAACTGTGGATTTTATCAATGCGTTGAATAATCGAAATTCCTTATACAGCTCTGATGATTTATCAAATCTTTTTTCAATGATCTTTAATGCCTTTTGAGCAGAATGCTTATCATTCTTTATCAGTGAATTGGAAATGTTTCTAAGCAGAAGCTCATAAATAACCCCGACATTTCTTTTTTTATTGTGAGATTTTGACATGAACTAGTTTTCTCCATCAAAGGATATGTCAGTTTCAGAAATTACCCTTCTTTTATTACTTATTTTGCTCTCGAGCGTTTTTAACGTAGATCTTATTTGAGATGTCATTCTTGCCTGGGTTGTCATCTTGTCATTTAAAAAATTATCTATAAAGTCATCATATTCCGATAGCTTATGAATGTTTCTAAGAGGATTGACATCATCTTTTGCGATACTCTTTTTTCTTTGCTTATCTAGCTCTCTAGCAAATGGGTGCCTTATAGAATCAGATACGTCTTTCTGCTTTTTATAGTGTGAAGACATTCCCGCATGATCGGGATCGGATATCGTCTTTTTTCTTCTTTTATTATTTGCGATATCTCTTTCTGCTTGTGTCTCATCGGATATTTCATCGTCTATTTCTTTATCTACTTCATCATTCTTAGATAGTTTCTCAGACAGCGTGTCAACTATATTTTGAGCCCTTATCGGTGACTCAGAATCGCTTATTGAAAAAGTTTTAAAGCTAACTGGAGCGTCTTCATCAGAGAGAAGAGTTAATCCCTTCGTATTTCTATCATCAGACGCTAACTCTAGATCTTCAGCTTCACCACCCATCTCTTCACCCGCTAATGCCTCTGCCTCAATAGCTTGCTCTGCACCCCCAGGGAGCTGGACTGCCTCAACCTCAAGATCTTCCAGTCTATCTGCTAGCCTCTGTTTATCCATCTCCTCTATATCCTCATCAGTCATATTGAAGAGAGTCTTTCTTATCCACTGTCTACTTACGAGACCCTCAGATCCAGCAGCAGATGTAGCAATTTCAAATCTGCTTCTATAGAGTTCCAGCTTTTGCTGTTGAGCAACGGTTGATGGGTTTGATAACTGTAATGCAAAATCAAGTAAATCTTCTCCCTCAAATCCATTACAGAAAAGATGAATTATTGCTATTTTATTGAGTTCTGCTATGACAGTTCTCTGTATTCTAGCTATTGTTCTAGAAAATCGTATATCTTCTTGAGAAAGTGTAGCTTTGGCACCAAGGCCCTCATCATACCCCAGATATGCCTTGGGTATTTTAAGTGCAGCGAATAACTTCTTTTGAATATACTCTACATCCTCTATGGCGGTTGCATTCGCTCCCCCAGCTAAAGTATCTATTTTAGTTCCAGACTCCGCACCTCTTACTGGGATATAATAGTCCTCATCTACACTTAGGGGATTGTATCGTAGATCCACTCTTCCCGTACTTCTGTCCACGACCTGTGCTTTTTTGAGAGTGCTTTGTGCCTGCTCCATATAATTTGGAATATCTTCAGGAGGGACGTTTCCTACGTCAATATAAAATACTCTTCTTTCAGGAGACCTAACAATTCTATAAACTAACATTGCGTCTTCCACTAAGATGAGCTGTCTCCATATTCTTCTTGCTGCTTCAAGAACGGAAGACCCGTAGGGTAAAAATGCATCATTTCCCAATACTCTCATATGGCTTACCTGCCAGTTTTCAAGAACCTGATTACCCTGAGTTACCCATCTAAATCTGACAGCCATGGGATCTTCAGGGTCAAACCCCTCCTCTCTTTCAACTTCGTTGACTGGCATTGGATACGTGCTTATTATTCCGTATTCTGGATTGACATCATTAAAGAGGAAAAAATCACCATATTTGCAAAGATTTCTCACCCATGCTGTTAGATTAAATTCAACGTTTAATGTATCATAAAAAAGATCATCTAGAAGTCTTTGAATTATGGGATTCTCTGAATAAATGTGAAGTACCTTATTTTGCTCATCAGATGCGACAGTCTCTTCTGCGTAGATATCGAGTGCAGAAGATATCTCGGGGGTATACTCCATTTCGGAGAAATCAGAATATCTTGCCATTCTATCGTAGGAGCCATATGCACTCATTGCTGTGCTATACACGTGACTCTGAGTCTTCCTAAACATCTCAAATGCAGACGAAGTTTTGGAAGACTGTTGGAAGTCTTTAACCTTTCTCTTTATAACGGGACCGCTTCTAAAGAGCTGTGTTAATCTTCTAAATAGACTTTGAGAATTTTTATCTGCCATTTATGTGCTCACTTAACAACCCAATCCCACTCTTTCAATAATTTCAACTCTTGACGATTTTTCCATGATGTGGGAAGTGAATTTCTCTTTGCTCCATCAGGATCTGTCCTGGGATCTCTAGTTGTGGAGCTATGGGGCCTTCCCTCTGTTATAGCTCCGGGCATATCGTCGTATGTATTTCGTGTCATTTTCATGCTTTTTAGCATTGCATCATTCAGTGTCTTTGAGTTAATACTATAGTCTGATGAAGAATCGTATAACCATATCCCTATTGCGAAGCTCATAACGAGATCATCATTGTATCCCTTCATAGCCCTTGCTTTATTGCCAGACCATGTAAAGGTCTTGAGCTCATCATAAAATCTAGTAGAATAAATTTTTATTTGCTTGTTTCGCAATATTTCTTCAAGCTTTGTGAGTATCAAGTTACGTGTCTTTCCGCTAGTAGTAAATCCAGCTAAATCCGTCTCTTTTGGTGGCACATAATCTCCAATAAAAAGTGCCTTTCTCCTCTTGTGGTAGAGGGTGGGATAGTTTAATTCCTTGAGCTTTAGAATTGTCGCATATCCATAGCTATTATTTTCTGGACATAGCAGCGCCTTATTATATTTTAAGCCGAATTCACTTAATAGTTCGGCAAATCTATCCGGGGGTATTTTTCCCTTATATTCTGCGACACACTCACCGCTATCAACATCAATTATATGAAAGGTGGAAAAATCCCTAGCATCGCCACGGGCAATATCTGCAGACATAATGTATCTATGCTCAGAAAGTGGATACTCCCATATCCATACATTCCTATCAAATCCAACTCTCTCTCTGGGTGGTTTGCACATCTCTCGTATCCATTCTATATCATTTGATGATAGGAATGTTTCCCCAGATGACGCAAAATCACACAGATACTCTTGAGATATCTGTCTGTCGGATAGATTTTTTGTTGTTTTTTGAAACCACTCCTCACCCCTCTCTGGATGAACATCCCAGGGAAGCTTTATAGATTTAAACTCATTTAAACCAGCAGCGGCATCAGTATACAATTTATAATATTGTCCGCCAACTCCGTTAGGGGTTGACAAAATTATAACGCGGCCACCTGTTGAAATAGTAGGATAGAGTCCCATCCATAGCTCGTCAAAATTTCTTACAAACGCAGCCTCGTCAATAATAAGAAGTGATAGTGCTTCTGATCTTCCTGCATCATCAGATGTGGGAATAGCCTTAATTGATGATCCATGACTGAATTCTATTAGTTGTTTATTATTTGTTATTATTTCAGGCAAGACTAGCCACTTTGGTAAGCTTCTAATCATAGTCTTGACTTTTGTGATGAAGTTTTGAGCCACACTAAGCTTTGTTGCAATAACAAGAATGTTTTTATCTTTCTGAAAAATAGCCAGCCATACTGCGTATGCTGCGGAAAGTGTTGACATACCTAGCTGTCTTGACTTTAAAATTATATTGAATCTCTCATCAATAAAGCTTTGCACACACTCATCTTGAAATTGGTATGTGTCAAATTTAATTAAACCCCTGACAGGATGTTGAATTTTTGTGTAAGAGTTGAAGAAATAAATTGGGTCCCTGCCGCACTTGACAATCTCTTTCACCTGTAGTGATTTATTAATTTTTGACATTATTCACACTGGAACCTTGTGAATCTTCTATAGTACCCAGTCTTTCGAGGTGAAAATGCAGATGCTGTTATTAATTCAACATTATCAGTTGAATTTATCTGCTTTAGCTTAAGAGTTCTTCCTGAAGCTTCCTTGAAATCTTTTTTTAAACTTTTGATAAAGTCTTTTGTGAGTTTAATTGATTCTTCAGAAAATGGTTTTATCTGATCTCTTAAATTTCTTTCGGACGCCAGATTGACTATTGTTGTATATGAGCATGAAAGTAAATCACCCTGTAGAGATGATCTAATGCACATAGTTGGAGTTCGAAAATCCCCTCTCGTAGATTTACCCCACGTATCATTTAAAATTTGACCCAAAATATTAACTTCACTTGAATTAAGCATGACTAAACACTCCTTATTCTAATTATCCTCATCGCGAAATAAATTCAAGGATTGTTCTCTAATCCTCTTCTTATAATTATTAAGTACCTTATCACTAGGCCTCCATCCGCTATCCCATTTATTTCTCATGGGCTGTGCGAAGGCGATTTCACACTCATAGCAGCAATTAAATCTTTGATGAGAACTAAAATCCTCTTGTGTCTTCATTACAAATTCACACACAGGGCAAAAAAACGGTAATCCCATCTGATTATCATCATCACACATTATTATGACAGAAAATAATTCTAAATCATCTGCTAAATACTTTTGCGTCTTTTTCATGCTTGGTTATCTCCAGTGAGTTGTCTACAGCGTCTTTAATAGCGTCTACATGAGAAATTACAACTATATTTCGGAACCATTTCTTTAGAGACTCTAGTAGCCTACTGCATGCTTCAATATTAGTATCATCTAGTGCTCCAAAACCCTCATCAATAATAAGCATATTTGTTTTTGTCAAAGATGATACATTTATAAGTGCAACTCTAATGGCTAAAGATGACATCATTTTTTCCATGCCGGATGCAAGCTCAATTATTCTTCGGCTATCTCCGTAGTTGATGTAAATATCCATAGAGTTAGATTCGGGATCAGCTTCAAGCTCAACTGTGAATCCGGTGACCCCCTGGAGTATTTTCATAATTTCAGCATTGATTAACGGGAGCTGTGACATCATGATTTGAAGAGGAATTCCCTTTTTAGACGTTGCCTGCATGAAAAGATCATATGCAATTAGCTCGCCCTTAATGTTATCAAACTCCCTTCTCTCTTTATTTGTTCTCTTTATTTCTGAAGATAGTTCGACAATTTTTTCAAATCGATCTAGGCGAATCTTATCAAGATTTTTAATGTCCCCCTCAATCGACACTATTGATGAGCGTATTGCAGCGGAGGGATTTTCCTCCTCTTCCACTAATCGTGATGTCATATCTTCTAGAGATTCTTTCAATTTTAAAAGATCAGAGAGAGATATATTAATTTCATTTATTACATTGTTAAGATCGACTTTTAGATTTGAAATATCAATAGATAGTTCATTCTCCTCCTTTGCTAGAGAGTCGTGCTTAAAAATCTTTTCCTCTATTTCTTCTCCCAATATTAAATCTAGAGAAATTTTTGCGGAATTTAAAGAATCAATAGATCTTTCAACATTTTTTCTCTGATCCGCTATTCTCTTCTTGTCTTCATGAGAATCTTTTATAAACTTGCATGAAGGAAATTTATCCTCACATGGAACCTCTCTAAGTTTAGAAATAGACGCCTCCTGCCTGTCCAGCTCCCTTTTCTGATTCTCACTGCTGTGTCTCAGTTCAATAAATGTTGTCTCTAATTTTTTCTGAGCGTCTCTTTTTTCCCATAATTCATCTATATCAAAATCAGACCGGACTAATCTAATACTTGTTCGATTTTTGTCCTTTGCAGAAATTTTACTTTGAATTTCCTCCCTATTCTCCTTCAGAAGGCTTATGCTTTCCCTTTTATTCGCAATTGTCTTTTCTTGAGAAGTAATTTCCACTCTCGTTACAATATCGGGATTTCCCGAAACAGCAAGTTGAACATTTAGAAGCTTGAGAGTCTCTCTCTTTTGACCAATATCTCTCTCCACAGACTTAAGTGATTTTTTATTTTCTGATATGTTAAATTTTAAATCATCTATTTTTTCATCCCAGTCAATATCAGGATATCGCTTTGATCTATTTCTTGTATCATAGGATTCGGTCTTAGCAGTCTCATACATCTTTTCAAAAACTCCAAGATCAAGAAACTTTGTAAGAATCATCTTTCTTGAAGATGCTCCCTCCTTTATAAAGGTATTCATACCTCCCTGTGATGCGAGAGAGGTCATTAAAAAATCTTCAGATGTCCCTATCATTCTTCTTAGTGTCTTTTCAGTTTCTCTTCTCTGCTCTTCTGTTAAATCCTCATCAATAATTCCCTCATCGGTAATCTTATGAAGCTGTAGAGATGTCGATGCATACACTTCCCCTTTTCTCGTTTGATGCTTTATTGTCGACCTCGTGACTCTTAGGTTTTCTCCGTTTAAAGATAGATCTACTGTTGCATTGCAAAAATCCTTTCTATTGTTAATAATGTGAAGGTTTTTAATAGATCCCCTGTCTGTGGTATTAAAAAGACCATACATTAAGGAGCCTATTATAGATGATTTTCCATTTGTATTTTTTCCAAAAATTCCAGTTATTCCAGGAAGATTATCAAAATTAACTACATTTCCTTCGCCATACGAAAAAAGATTATCAAACTTAAACGAACTAACATGCCATCTGGAGTTTCTTAAAACCTCTCCATCATTTGAAAGCTGAGAGGTGTATCTATCTATCAAATTATCAAATTTTGCTAATACTTCATCTCCAATGTCCCCCTCTCGATAGAAGTCACGTATAAGTCGCTTGTGTGTTTTTGAATCTCGAAGATTCTCCTTTGTTAGAGATTTTCCTGCCGACTTTATTTTTGAAAAATCAAATGATGACTCAGACTTAAAGACGACCTCAGACGCTGATTTTTCTCTTTTGAGGTCATATTGTAATCTTTTAATATCAGATTGAATCAAGACTGCGTTAGATCTTATTCTAAATCTTGACCCATCTGGAAGGCCTAGTGACTTCTGAATAATATCATCTACTGAGCCATTCCAGTCTAACGTGATAAATGGCTTGAAGTGAGGTATTTCAAAAAACTCTACATCAAAGTCGTCCTTTCCCCTAATATCCCAAAATAAAAATCCCTTTCCGGGACTTTCTCCATAATTTTGCTGAATTGTTGATCCTGGGTATGCCATAGTCTTTTTGCTATTTAAAAACTGTCTTCTATGTATATCACCCAAAAGGGCGAAATCAAATTCATTAAAAAAGTCATCGGTTACGTCGCCTTCGATGCTAAAATTTATATCAGTCTTGGATCCCCATACAGCTCCATGAAATAGTGCAATATTTATCTTATCGCTATCCGGAATCACCTTTATCCACCCATCTTCATCAAAGCATGAAAAAACACACCAGTTAAATTCTTCATGTCCGGCTATGGGATATACGCCTGACTTTTTATAGAGGTAAAGATTTGGATTATTTAGTGCAGAAATGATCGGAGATATTGCATCTTGCCTATCTTTATTAAGCATCAGACCGTCGTGGTTGCCAAGAATTATGTGCGTGGGTGCAATATCAGATAATTCGCTAAACCACCAGGAAAGGCTATCTATCAGCTCTGGAGATATACCCTGCGTCTTGTTGTGTACTATGTCACCGCCTACATAAATCACATCAGGCTGGAGCTCCCTAGCCTTATTAAAAAAATGAGAAAAAGACTCTTTATATTCATCATGCCTTGACAGCCCTCTCCAGTGAATGTCAGCTATGTGAATTATTTTCATAAATTTATACTCAAACCATATTAATAATTACACAAACTTTATGATTGTATAAATTAGGATGAAGATTCCTCAATTGTGCATAATGTATCATGACCCGGGCATGGGTCTGGCCATGTTATTTCACACTCTGGGCACTGATCACCCGGTTCATCAAATTCATCTTCTAGTCCCTGGTAATCAATATGAGATTCTAGACCTGTATCCTTTGCACGTCTAAATAGGGCGTCGTCCTGTATGAGTTTTTTAATTTCTTCTCTTATAAGATCTCTTAAAAGTTTCACTATTTAATTCCTATGCTCATAATTATTTCGCTCTAGAATAATGATCCCGTCCTTATTGAAGCTATTTTTTCTTTTATCGATCTTTCTCTTGTCCACAGCGCAGAATTTTCTCTAGCTTGTTTAAACTCTTCTTTCGACATTTCTCCCACATCGCTGAACCTTCCTAGCGGTAAAATCCTTACCGGGCAGCAGTATTCTGACAGCAGGTTTGCTATTTTTAGTGATTTTTTTTGCATGTCTCCATCCAGTGCGAGCAAGACAGGCGTGTTATGAGAAACAATTTTTTTGAATAAAAATGAAGCCCTGCTTAGACTTGACCCTAATAGGCACGTGGAATTTTGATCACACTTAAAAAGATCAAAAGGTCCCTCAACTATTGTGAGCTCACTTTTCCAGTCTATATTAATCTCGTTAAAAATAATTTCTGTCTTTTTTGCCCTAGAATTAACGTATTTTGGAAATATCTTATCATCAATTGTACGTGCAGAAAAATAGTTTAACTCTCCCTCTGAATCAAATGAGGGAATAATAATTCTCCTTCTAAATCGGCCACTTGTCGAAGATCCCACTTTAAAATACCATAAATCTTTTAAATTAATTCCCCTACCTTTAAGATACCTTATACAGTCTCTGACATCTGGATCCTTTGACTCTCTTTCTAGGCATAGGGGAATGAATCCTTTGGGCAATTCTACTTTGGGATCTTCTTCTGTAAGGCTTGGTTCCCCCATGCTGGTATCTCCCAGAAACCTCTCCTTAAATTCTCTTCCCAGATCAGCTGATACGTGATTAATGAGGATCCGATAGAGATCTTTTCCCTTTACTCCGCACACCCAGCAATGGCAATTCCAATTATCTACATTAATAGAAAACTTCTTCTTCTTAGATCCGCTGCCGCACTTTGGACAAGAGGCTGCAACATTGACTCCGTCACGGGCTACAGCAATCTCTCCAAGTGCCCTTCTAATAAAGCTTATTTTTGATGTAAATGTTTCCACATAGAAGGATACAGCACACTGTGCTAAGTGTTCATTAGTGCTGCTGATGCTATTACGTACGCATCAGCCATATCATAGCATCCGCTTACGAGAACTACCTGATCCTTTCTTGGTCCGCTTTTTAAAGTTTTAACTGGCCACGTATATCCTGTACCAATTAGATCTTTTGACACCCACTCCACAACCTGCTCCTTGGTAGGTTTTCCTCCATCTTTTTTTCGAACTAGTTTGAGCCCTAAGCTCTTTCTAGCCCTGTTGACATTTAAAAACCTTGGCTCAAAGCCAAACTCTTCAAAACACAGGTATGAAACAATTCCGTTGAATCGTGCTAATGTAGAGAGTGTTTGAGCAGAAGAAAATCCCGACCTAAATGATTGAAGATTTTCTTCAATGCAGACTGCATCTATGTCATTTAGAGAATTCAACGTCTCTAGCTCTTTTTTAACAGCCTGAGATTTTTTAAAAACGTTCTTTTCAGACTTAAGGTCAATATATCCCATTGATGATAATGTGCCCTCATCATCTAATAGACACCACCCAGTGCAGCTAGTTGAAACATCTAGTCCCAGTATCATTAAAAATCTTTCTTGAACCTAAATAAAATCCCATCACTGTCTCTCTTGAGAACTGGCTGTGCGAGATTACCTCTCATAATAACATTTAAATTATCATCATGTAAATTTAATCCGGTAATATAAACGAATCTAGAATTTATATCATTCGCGTCAAGCGAAGCAGAGAGAATCTTATACTGTGGATTAGAAGATGAATTAAACATTCCCACGCTTGCAGGAATATTAACAGTAAGAATATGTGTATTCTGCTCTCCCTTAAATGAAGCCTCAAATTTATTAGCTCCAAAATACGATAAATGTGGAGACTTAACTACTACAACTCCATCATCATACAGTATCGTTCCAACATTCGGCCATGTTGCCTGCTGTGTTAGACAGTCAGCTCTATAAAGACTTCCCCTCCCATTATCCCTAAGTGTTATACTGACCTCTCCACCCGATCCTGTCATCATTGGATCAGTGAGATAAAATGATCCAGGAAGAATTCTATTTCCGTAAAATAGATTTGAAATATCAAAAATAGAAATCTCATTTGAGCTAGGATCTCCCGTTCTCTGATAGACTGGAAGCGATACCTGGGGTGTGCCAGATGGGACTGTTCCGCTAAGATTCTCAGGAGTCGCTCCTGCAATTAAATCAACTGAAAAAGGTGGAAGAATTTTCCTGTAGCTGGGTGGCAGCATATTATTTAATCCGACTATGCTTAAATCATACCCGCCATATGCACTTTTAAATTTTGACATATTGGTGGACACTGATCCACTCAATAGAAATTCGTAATCGGGCTGAAAAAGACCATTATCATTTGGAAGAATAGTTAAGTTTCTCTTTCTAGATGATCCAGTTGCATAAATAAATTCATTTGCCGTGCTTAGATCTGCTTTGCCAGTGATGGCCGATGACGTTAAGTGAAACAATCTAGGGTAGTATTTTTTCTTAAACTCTCTAAGAAAATTTGGCAAATTTATTATATACCCTCCGACTCCAAATGAGAATCTAGTGTTAAATGGATCCTCAGGAGTGCGTTGAGAAGTTTGAAAGGGAGATAGAAGACAGTCCCTCGGTCTGCCCTCTTTTGTAAAATATGGAGGAACGTAAAATATCAATCCATCTGATTTAATATTTGGCTGGCCAGTATTTCTATTTGACTCTATAGACTCACTATCCAAGTATTTATTATAAATTTTTAAATCGTGTATTTCTGCATTTAGTGGGTGGCTGAATGTAAAGTTAACCGGATCCGACACTCCAGAGCCAAGTGATGGGTAGAAACCTTCTACACTCGCCGCAGCATTATTAAAGAAATCTCTCTCATCCCCAAATCCTGAAAAATAATTTCCTACAAAAAGTGCATCTCCATAATAGCTTCCCTGCGGATAAGTGCCAGCTGCAGGATTGGGAGACAATATTGATGATGATGGTACGTTAAAGCTGTAACTTTCATCATCAATTTTAATACTTCCCGATCCATCATTAACTCTCTTTCTGCCCCACCTAATTGATACATGATGCCAGTGATTTCTCTTTAGTGAATTGTCACCGGATAGAAAGATTAAATCATCAGGGTAATCCCTCTTGTTATTTTCGATGCTAAGATCAATACTTGATGGTTCGACATCTGCACTGTGACTCAGCTGAAGAAGCATTCTATACGCATCGACCTCATCATTAGAGTCTCTCGAGCTTCCTGATACAAGAGATATCGCAAATGATGATGAAAGGTGTAAAATTGTTCCAGCTTTAAAATCCATGCCCTTGTTATTAGAGTACCGCGGATTAATGTAGAAGTCAAATGTAAAAGCACCCTTTGTAGAATAGGGCTGTGTCGCTGGACCGCCAGACTGCTTCATTAAATTAGAGTATATTATCGCAGAATTTGAAGGCACCTCTGACCCTGTGAAAAAATTCACAGTATGATAATTTGTATATGCAAATTGACACCCATCATAGACATGCGCGTAGAAGGGCATGAGAACATTTCTTATGGAGCTCTTTTCACACGAGTTTAAATTAAACCCAAAAGGAGGATCGAATCTCACAATATTAAATTTTTTAGTATTTCTAGGCGGATTGGATGAGGAGTTCACCGACTCCATGTATTTTTCCATTCCTGCGAATATATCTGTCTCAGGAATAACATTATTGAGGTATGAAACGACATCAATTATTGAAAAGTTTCCTGCATTCCAGGGAGATAAAACAGCTGCAGAAGCGCGGCCAGCTATCTCTGCTTCTCGTGCTTCCTTATTAGCAAGTGCAAATCCCACTGTAGCCGGATCGACGATCTGTTTCACAAACTTGCTGGGTCTTGCGGCTAAAGGCATCGATCCAGTCGGTAGAGCTGTTCCCCCATCAATAGATGAGCTTACATATCTAACCTCTGGGTGAAGAGTAAGTGTAAAATTTTCAAGATATTCTGGTAGAATCTTGATCAGTGACATCTCTTCCGCCGTTAAAAGTCAAGTCGAATCCGAAACGTTATGTCCTTTTCATCATTTTTTTCTATGGGCCTTGACATCTTTGCAACTGCAAGCAAGTTATCGTTAGCATCGTAAAGACCGACCGTTGTTACAAAACAAAAGGCACGCTGGGTGGCTTCTTGTCCGACTTCAATAACTCTAATTCTATTAGTAGAGCCATCGATATATGTGGGATTGGACGAATAGTTAAACTCGTCAGCTGTTAAACGACAAAATATCAATGTTGAGTTAATATTTGTCAAATTTTGAAAAGTCATTGATGTCAGGGAGCCAGAACTAAACCTACAGCTAGCAAGATGATCAATAATATTGTCAAGTGATGCAGAAACCATAAGGTCGGGAATGAATTTTGCCTTCGGATTAGAGGAATCACCAAACTCAGGTGATCCAATTAGAGTTCTGCCCAGCCCAACACCCGAGGGATCATTTGCATTCATCGCAGAGATCACCCCAGAGACATGTTGGGATCCTGACATAATTTTAGCCAGGTCAAATGCTGCTATTCCAGCCTCATAAAAAATAAGGCCAACGGTTTCATTAGTATTTGATGAATTTACTATATTTCCTACCGCCCCTCCAAATGCTATCTCCTGATTAATAGAAGATCCCACATCAGTAAAAATAGCTGATCCTGACTCTGATGTTTGAGTGAGATTTGGCTTTTGTGTCTCACTGGTTCCTGGTTCGAAGGGTGTATGAGATGCAGAAGTAAAAAATCTCATCGCAAATGTCTCTCGTTTTATCATGTCTCTTGAAAAAAGACGCTTAAAACAAACAAACATTGCATTATCAATTCTATCGGATGTAGAAAATCCAGAATAAGGTGCTGCGAACTGTGTATTAGCATTGCCAAGCAACAATTGAGCAAATTGTCTGTAGTTACTTACCTTCTCCCTCATCATTAAAGAGTTGGATGCAAATAGTACCTTTCCATTAACATCAACTGCTGTTGATGCAGAAACTACAGACGCAGATCCCGAAAAAAGTCCAACAGTTATATCTAGAACAGGATTCGCCGTCTGAAGAGAGAAGTCCTGATCATACACTGTTTGAAAAAGAGAAGATGTTACTCCGGGACCTACTCCACCGGTAACGAATATCTGATATGATTTTCGAGTGTTTGACCCTGATATATCTTCTTGAATGACATCTACAAGCTGATTAAGAAATGACTTAGTCGTCTTGATGTCCGCGCTTGTTAGCTCCTTAAATGTAGCCACTTTTTTTCTCCGTATTTACGTTATTTGAACTCTAAGATTTAGAGATGCTCCTGAATTAAGTCCCTCTACCTGCATAATTCTTTCCACGACATTCGAATTTTTTTGCTTATAGACATTAAAAGTTTCATTTGAAACTGTTTTTGCAAAAAGGTTAATGGAGAGGGAAGAAAGATTGTTTGAATCTATTGAAGGATCTGCAGCTATAGTGTAGGTTGCAACATTGTCTACAGAAACACTATCAGGAACAGCACCCGTGATTCCTAAGAATAGATGATCTATAAGCACCCTATATGCAAAATCTGTCAAATCAGGATCTAGCGCATTTGCACTCTGCATAGACTGTTTAAATGTAAGATTTTTTGATCTATCAAATCCAGCTAGAGTTCCAAATCTACCTAAAGATACTATATCATCTGTGAGTGAAGTTTCGATGGCGACTGTGGGCAGTCTTACCAGAGCAGCGTTGTTTATAGATCTAGTTCTATATTTTTGTGCAAGATTTGAATCAGTGGATGCTTCTAGAATTGGAGTGTTCTTTTCAATTTTTTCCTTTCCGACAGTTCTCCCAAAGTCAACTATAAACCCATAATCAACTTCCTCATCTGAGCATGCAAACTTAAAAATATTAAAACTTCCATCCTGCCGAGCCAGTGCCTCTCTTCCCTTGTCAGTCAATACTGCGTCTATAATAATGTTATTTGTACTATTGTCAAGAAATCCCATTTATTCCCTCCTGTCTTTAAATATACCGATAAAAACTATTCTAAGTAAATCCTCAGTGATTTGCTAAGATATATTTCTGTAGTTCCTAAGTGTTGTTGGGTTAAGGGGAACTACTGCAGGCGGTCCGTGAACATCATTAATCTTAAGCTTAATTACCTTACTCAGCTGATTGTCAATGTTAATAATTTGAAGTTGATATTCATCTCCTATGAGATTCATCATCTGTGTTTTCTTCATTTCTCCATTGGGAGACTTATTATTGACAGCTGTATTACGCTTGGCACTGAAGCGAGATCCCTGTGTTGTAGCAGAAGTTCCTAAATTGGAGCTATCACTGGTTGTTGCCTTGAATACATCATAATATTCCGGATCAAAAAATATCCTCATCCGGGAATGGCCAGAATCTTTCATAGTATCAACGAATAGATCCTGCTCTAAATACATATTTGGATAGGGTTTGGGAGCGCCAGAATGTGATACAAGCTCAACCTTTAACTTATTCTTAAATGTGTTAAAAGTCACTCTAAACTGAGCAGAATAGTTGGACGTGAATCCCCTGGCATCCACAGCCGCCAGCGAATAAATAAAATCAGAATCTTTTGTAAATTCAGGATCCCTATAAAGCTTTACCGGGCCAGGAACCTTTAATATTAATCTTTTGGGTGCTTTCTCACGCGGTATAGCCTTGGAGGTGGAAAAATCAAAATCAAGCTCTCTAATTAGTGTGAACGGGACATCAATTGACCTTCTTCTAAATATCTGATATCTTAATACGTCCCTTTGAGGATTTAGTTCCTCAGACCACAATAACATTAGACTGTTTTCCCTATAGTCCCAGTGAAACTTGAGATCTTGGGGTGGATTGGGAGGTATTTCTTCAATACATTCAACCCTCACCCTGAGACCATGAGACGATGTAAGTATTATTGCCAGGGTTACTTCATCTGGCTGACCATCTCCGCTCTCATCAACTCTTATGCTTTCAAATTGTGTCAGGTAGACTGACTTAATGTTATAAACATAAACTCCTCCGTATCTAACATTAAAGTCGTACACACAGGTTTGGAGAGGCCCCTCAATTATTAATTTATCGTGCTCTATCATTCCCTCATTGGTAAATTCAAATTTTTCAATAATATACCCTACTGGAAGGGATGCTTCATTGCTAAATGATGGGACAGCTGAAAAGCCTTTCATTGACGAATCAAATGATTGTTCGTGAATGACTCCGGCTACAGTCAATTCAAATTCATCACTTTTGATTTTTACAGGCTCTGAATTTGATCGTGACCAATTTTGAATATTCTGCGACTGCGGGGCTAGATATCTCAATTCATTTTCGTAGATGTTGCACCTATCGCTAACTGACTCATTAATTATGCTTCCAATTAATTTATTATTGATGCTCATAAAAAAATCAAGATTAGTCACACTTGTAAATGCATTACTGCTTATGGATTCCCTAACATCTGAGGGAGCAAAAGAGATTCCTTGAGATTGCATATTTGCAAGAGAATCTTTAATTTGTAATCCATCAGGACTAAACACAGACGTCGTATTTATTTTTCCCTCAAGATTATGAGCATCAGTATTTCCACTCTGATTCTCAGGAAGGCCAAAAAAATCAATTGATCCCTTTAGAGAGCTATAGAACTCTGTGTCTATTAGGTCATCCTGAATTAGCGTTGAAGAAAAATATTTTGATGCTAAAGATCCCTCACTCTGAACCATGTCGATGTTATTTCTTATTAGCCCTTTTCCCAAACCAAGCTGGCTAGCTATTCCCTTTAATCTAAATATGTTTGGATCACCCCCACGTGATGATGGAGAAGACGTTCTAGCGCAATCAACAGGTGTGATCTCCAATAGATTAAATCTAGGAAATGTGTCACTTCTAAGCTGGGATTCCTCGAGCTGAGAAAGATTATTTATATCCACTGTGGCGAATGTGCCAGCGCCGCTTGTTCTTTCATCCCTCGTATAGTAATTATAATTCCACGTAACATTCACACTTTTGACATCCGGTATATTAAGATGTGTTACTGGCGTGGCAGGGTAAGATGAATAATTCTTGTCCAGTGAATCTGAAAATTCAGAGAGTGCAGATTCATACGCTTCAACTACAGTCGGAGAGTAATCATAGTTTAGATTTATGTAGTAGCCACTCTGACTAACCTCTACCTCCGTACCAGATTTTTCAAACATTTTGTCGGTTGGCATATTATTCCTTTATTAAAATATAACTATTACGATCATCACAATATCAGCTTTGCCAATCCTGGTGTATCGGAGGTCGATGCTAGTTCCTCTATATCTACTTCTGTCATTATCGATGCTGTTGCGAAATAGTGATAATACTCTGGGACGCATGACTGATCAGAAGATGTAGCAATAGAATCCTCATCTAGCTGGACGACAACCTTTCTTGCGTCTGTCCTGCTTTTTCCAGCAATTGCGTCTGCAGGTATCCCGCCAACTCCTTCGGGAGATATATCCCTTCCAGCAAAATCTCCCACACTTTCAAACTTGCTCTCAGTTGCATTCCATGAATTATCATCTACCAGAATACAAAAAACCCTATCAAATATTTTTGGAAAAACTATCTTATTTTTGTATTTATCGGGGCTGAATAATATTGATCTAGCTACCTCAGAAATAACTCTTTCAAATGTTATTCCATCTGCGAGATCATTAGCTTCGTATTCCATCTCCATAAGATCTACAAAGCTTTCAAATATTTTCGCCCTTCCTCCTGAAAATTGGGAGCTATTTGTTGGAATAGATGTACGGCTATGTGAAAATTGAAATGTGTCCTCCTCTATGTCAATTCCCGTAGTCAGTAAAAGATATAATTTTAAATAGCTATCGATGACTGTGTTGTTAAAAATCTGCTTGAGAGCATTTTTATTATTATTATAGCTAGAATTAACACTAACAGGAGCATTTCCCACAGCATCAACTAAATTTTCTTGTGAAACTGTGGCACTTGAGCTAAATCTATCTGCAGTTGAAGTAGAATATGCAGCTCCCTCCGTCGTCTCTATCACGCCCCATCTTCCAAGAGTTTTAACCGATATTCCGCTAAAGAGGTCTGCTAGTGACGAAGGCCCTGGAGCTGGAGGGAGAGAGTCTTTTCCTGAATTTCCCGGTAGCATGCCTACTCCAGGTATTGACCCATACCCGACTGGTAGGTTTTTCCCCGGAAGTGTTTTAATTACTGATGAGTCAATTCCAGTACTTCCCCCGCCTGGTCTCTTAAAGCCTGCGGCTCCTTTTAAGCCCCCTCCGCCTCCGTTGCCGTCATCACCTAAAAGTTGCAACGGATTATCATTTTCCAAATTTAAAACGATTCCAGCATTTACATCAAGAAGTGATTCCGATGATAAACCATTGTTAATGATAAATTTAGAAACATCAAAAATATACTCTTGAACCTCTATTGTATTATCATTTGTAACCAGATTTTTTCTATAGAGTGAGATTTTAATAATATTTGATTTATCAAATCTATAATCCCCGTCTTTTGAACTAGAAGCAGACGCTCGTAGAAATTTCATCATTCCCGTAGGTATTCCCATTGAAAAAATCCACTTTCTTCCAGAACTATTGGATTTTTTCCATGCTGGAAGCTGACACATCAAGCCTAGTGCCTTCGCCTGGTGGGTGGATATCGCCTCTCCAGAAGGCAGGTGTGGAGCATATCTACTAGCAGAACCAAGAGATTCATACATAGCTCGACACAGCCTCAATTGATCCTCTCCAGCAAGAGACAATATGCCATTTAGCTCATCTATACTTAAATTTGAAACATTAGAGATATCTGAAACTGAGAGACTTTGAAATGTAGATAAAATTGAGTTAATCGTGCTTATCACTAGCTCACACACATCTGCTAGATAGGAAAAAGAATTCCATGCGAGAATATCCCATTCCATCTGAGGGATCACATACGTGTAGTAGAGACTCTTAATATCATTAATTTCATCCCTTCGTCCGAGCCCTGTCTTCCAATTCCATGTAGCATCATCATATGCTAATTCGCCCCTAAGCATCGCTGCATCTGTGGATGGTGTATTTGATTTTTCATTATTTGCTTTCGATAGTGAGGCTACGGCTCTCTTACTTGGTGACCATAGTATTCCAAATAAGTTTGATGTGCCCGAACCAGCCCACTCCTCGCCAGCTGCAACGTCATCTGTGGACGCCTTCGACGCTCCCTGGTTGTTTGTCCCCCCTGTCTGTGAAGATGCACCTTTAACAAACTGACCGTGAGGAAGGTAGACAGCAAATCTTTGAGTCTGCTGTACAATCATCATGAAAAAAATGTATCCCACAATTAGTCTAGACTCTCTAGATAGTCCCAGAGAAGATGTTAGTTCATACGGATTTTTATCAAATCCCACGCCCGTTGACTTCATGACCCTAATGTCCCACTGCCACACTGCGCGTGATACTGCATCCAGTATTGCGTCATCAAGAGTTCGCGGATCAGTTGAAGTCACGTCCTCAGCATTTTGAATTATATCATCTGGGTCAGTAGAGTCTCCGCTATAGGGTTGCAATAAGGCATCTTTCAGCCAATTTTGCCACGAGGGAATATATGCATGGTGGCTCCCGTGACCCACTGTATCAGCAGCCTCATACCACACACCATCATAATCTGTGCTCACGGTATTGGGAAGAACACCAAGATTAACCTGTTTTCCGTCTAAATCGTATCCATACCCATAGTATCTTATCTCATGATCGTCACCCTCTTCTCCAAATTGAGTTTGAAGCTGATCGGAGTCGTTAACAGCCTTAACAACGTCAAATCCAAAAAAATTAGCTATTTTATCACCCCACACATCATCTATCTTGTTCATAATAACGGGTGTAGAATTTTGAAAATACCTAGTTCTATCTCTTAGCATGAAATACTTTAAATATTCCCATGCCATGTCTCCATCCTGTAGAGCTGCTATTAAAAATAGAGGAGCAACAGAATTAGCCTTATTTGATCCTGCTTTAGATGACATCATGTCTTCACGAAAATATTTTTGAATAGCCTCAGAAGTTTCCTCAAATATTCTCTGTGTCAGGCCGGCGGCGGCTACAGTGCTCTGAGAAAGAGAATCACTATTAAACCCTGTCATTCTGACATCTGCGCCGTCATTAGCAGCTAGCAGCAACTTGTATATATCATCTTCTTGTAAGCCAGTCCAGTTTAGAGGATCCACCTCTCCAATATCGGATGGCACAAATGAATTAACCATATGTGTTCCAACAACGTCTAGCATAGTCTCCAGGCTGAATTTAAAACTATTTAATTTTGCCAGATTATCGCTAAAATCTGCGTCTTGAAAAAAGTTATCAAGGTAATACTTCATTCCATCAAGCGTGACGTTTGCCCCAGCATTGGGTATTGTGTCTCCGGTTCCCAGATTAAAATTTGCAACCGATTCATTTTTGGATGGATCTCCCACTTGCGGTCTTAATCCCTTAACACCATATGCTCCCTTAGATTGATCTCCCACAGCGACTGATTTAAATGATGAAAGGTTAGACTGCGGCTTGAGAGGGTTCCACCCAATTAGGTCTGTCAGCAAATCCTCCGTAGCGACAGATTCCAAAGCTAGCGACTCTGCAGCATCTTCTGTCGAACCTATAGCAACACACTGATTGATAAAGTCTCTTGCGACCATATAGAGGCACGTAGGATCCTTTTGAGTAACTATCTTGTCCCAAAGAACCATAAAGTCTCCCTTTGTAAACTCTACAGTTCCCACTAGGTCACTATCGATATAATCGCCAACAGTTCCTCCAGTTGCTACTATTTTTGTATACTCGTATTTTCCAAGCTGCTCTATAGCTGCATAGTCTCCCCCTTTTCCACTGAATAATTCCTTATCTATTCCTGGGACTGTTCCCTTATCGAACGGTGTACCAGACTGTCCGTTTGATTGAAGATTCGAACCAAGCAGCTTATAGTCCTTAAGTGGGACTACAGTTCTTCCCACGCAATCAGCCAAAAGTTGCATGACTATTGCAGTGTTAGAAGCGTTATACCACCACTCATCGGGACAAGAAAGCTGCTCTCTAAGATAAATCTCTAGGGAAAGTTTGCCTGGAGCGATATTTTTAATAAAATCAGTATTATACCTTGAAAAAACTCCATCAATAGCCTTTCCCACGGTGGAAGAATTAAATCCATCATAAAAATTTGTCTTAATTGAAACAGCAGATCGTAGATCTTGTACTCCCAGAGCTGTTGATAAAAAGTCTAGAATTAATTTTGAATTCAAGATCTCCTGGTCGTATTCATCAATCATCTGCTGACTATTGGCCGCAGATGAGATGATTCTCTCCTGTTTCTTTTGAGGAGCATTGGGATTTATAGACTTTCCTGTCAGCCTGACACCTCCCGACGAAATAGATTCTAGGCCTAGCTCCATCTTCGAACATAGTGCACTGATAGCTTCAGCGTATCTTAATTGTTTGAGCTGGGTATGCATATCAATAAGCTCTCCTGCACCTGTAGAATTATATACTGTGTCTAGATTTATAAATGAAGACTCTAAAGGTGGGAGAAACTCAAAGCACCCAATAATCTCAGGTCTTAAAAGAGAGATACCGTACTCAGACAGCCTTGCCTGTACAGAGGAGTCGAGATTTGCATCATAAAAATTATCATCTATTTGTACCGTATCGCCTTTCATGTTTTCTTTTAAGATGTCAGTTGCCGCCAGATAATCTATATTTGACAAACCACCTGCAACGACGCCTGCTGACTTTGAAGATCCCCCAGCATATGTTTTCTTAGCTGTGGAAAATATCATCGGCTTCACACTAGCATCAGCAGAAAAATCGGCATCTGCTAGGCCGAAATTGAAAACTCCAGTAGCTACACCGCCAGCTCCCTTTGCCACAGAGGGAGGGGAGCCAGCTCCCTTCATAGATGGAGAAGAGACTCGTGTTTCACTTGTACTTGATTCCCAATGCTCAGTTGAGGGAGTGCCGCCTCTACTTCCCCCTCTGCCCCCTATTCCCTGCCTGCGTGCGACACCGGCTATAGTCGTTGCCCCCGAGTATGTCTCATTTCCTACAGGACCGTACGCAACTCCAGCTTCATTTTCGTAATAACCTCCCTCACCTGACGAATCACCGTGGGCATTTGGATCAATTACTCCCTCATAGTCCGAATCTTTTTCGATGACGACATCACTTTGAATATAGACATTGCTGCCTCCTACTGCGCCATCACTTTTTATTCCGCCAGCCATTAATTACCCCTTAGTTTTGTAACCTGTCTATCCCTCATTATCGTCGATCCGAGAGAAATTTCCTTTCCTGTCTCTCCGTCAAGAAATATTGGGATTGCAGAGTAAACTATTCTACCAACGTAATTTTTGTTCAAATAGTCAATAAATATCAAATTATTATTATCACTTTTATGACATGCGCCACATATAGACTTCACACCCTGTTTTTCACACAATATGACAAATGAGTCAATTAATTCCCTTTTGGACTGCGAGCCTGAGCCGACAGTCAATCTCAGAACAGGTCCGCGATTGGCTGAGTAGGTTAAGGATGTTAAGCTCAATGATATAGGAGATCCCCTCAGGTTAATATCAAAATCAAAGTAATCTCCCGAAAAAAACTCACGCAATGGATCTGAGGGGGATGAGGGAATTACGCCTCTAGTTAGAGATGGTTTAGAAAAATATTTATTTGCCTTAGAAGTATTATATGAAATTGATGAAGCTTGGATAGAAATGTCCTCCACTGTTTCCTGCAATGCTATTCTTCGCAGCTTAGCGTATGTTGTGGGACTTCGTAGAACTCCGGGGTCACTTAAAACAGACTTGAACGTCGTAGATGACTTTAGAGAATCAAATGCTATCTCAGGTGCCATCAATGTGGGAGATATTCTATAAATGTATGATATTCCGGATGTGGGCGGGCCTGCTGCTGTCAATAGTCCGTTATCGACTACAGTTTCACCCTCTGGAAACACCCCTAAATAATCGGTCTCACCGCTGTCATAGTTAAACCTCTCGATATCAAAAAATATTAAATTCCTTAGATTATTTTTAACACTATCCAGATCTTCTTCCCAAAGATCACTTAGGCCAGCTGATTCTAGAGCGGCCTTAATCTTATCAGCAGTTGTCTGCTTTATATTCCATGCTATTTTAAAGCTAACTTTATTGTTAGATGTATCAATTGAAATCGGCTTGCACGAAATAAAATTCATGGGAGGATTAAAGACTTCAAATCTAGATATAGTCGATATAGACGAAACTCCCTCCCTTAAAAATAATCTTGCACGATACTCATACTGATGACCAGCTGTGACATTTTCATCCTCAACGGAGTATCTCAGCGGAGACTGTGCTGACGCAGACTGCTTTCTCTGCAAGAACTTTCCGTCATTAACAGATGTAATGACAGGTGTAAAATCCCTCTCTCTTCGTGTAATATTTCTTCTCTCAAAAAACACACCTGTGACATTTTCAGATAAATTTTTTATCTGGAGAATTATTCCGCCAAGAGATGGCTTTGTGTAAACTGAAGCTTTTGTCACTAAGAAGGATTTTGTGCCTATCAAAGAAGATGAAAAATTATTGAATGTCCTTCCATCCTTTGTTATGGGAATTGCTCTCATTATGACCATCTTTTCCTTTGCACCTGAAATAGGAATGCGTAATCTTCTGCTTATTGATATCTTATTTTTATTTTGAATGCTGGACGGTTTAAATGTTGTTATCTTTCTGAATTTTGACTTGAGAAAATCTTGCGTTTCACTCACCCTTCTTATATAGATGTCATATCCAAAAATATAAGGATCAATATTGGACAGAGTTACATTAGCGATCTTTCTAACTGATGCGCGAGAGAATGACAGCTTTGATGAAATAATCTCAGAGGGTGCCAAATAGTCTTCCATCTTTTGTCTGTGATTGATTTTCTTAGTGATAATTTGCTCCATCTTTCCAAGCTTATCAATCATTGCGACCTCTAAGAAAAATTCATTTGCATTAGATAGGTCGGCTAGATCTATGTTTATCTTAATTGGAATTCTTCTTACTGTATTGGTAACTGTCTTGGTGATTCCCACAACTGCACCAGACGACATCTGTGAAAGAGATGTTGAGACCTCTCTTGTCTGAGCCCTCCCTTCAACAGCTTTTCTGAGGGAAAACATTATCTCATCGCTTCTCCTATTCCCAGATTTAACATTTGGACTCACGAAACATCCTCCGCGAGCGGGATCTACGGGAGATGTACTTATAGAGGGAAATAAATTAGAAGATGGATCTCTGGCAGATGAAAGTGATCTCTGGTAGTTTTCAATAAAGCCTGATGAGTTTATATATCCAGTGCTATTTTCTGTTACATTTCTCTGGGATAGCTGATAATTTTTACCAGCTTTTCTGCTATCATCCACAGAAACTATTTCTATCTTCTTAGTGGTTCCAAATAATTGTCTGTCATTGAGCTGATTTGCCTTATTCAATTTAAAAAAATCAAAGTGATCCAAAAGACTCACATTCACTCTAGAGAGGAGACCATCTCTATCTCCCACAACTATGTAAGTCTTATTGTCCTTCATCTTTCCATAAACTGTTGATATTACAGTCTTCGGGCTATTAGAGCCCATTGTCGAAAATAGATCAAACTTCTTTCTATTTATCTTGCTTCTAACACTCACTCGAACATTGAATAATTCAGAATTTATTGCTTTTCTTAAATCTACATTAAAGAAAAATACATAATGAGCTATCCTTCTAGTGACCTTGGAGATTGCGGGCTCTTCATTACCTTCGATATTATCTGATGATATAAAAAATTCATCATGTGAAATATTCTCTATGTGAGAATCATCAAATTTTGAATCTGATATTATAGAGTATCGTTTTGTCTTTTTTGTCTTCATTAGTCCAGTATTATTGTAAAAAGGTTGACGAATACAGGAACTTTAAATTCATTTAAAAATACCTTTCCTGCAAAAAATACGTGCTTATTAGGCCTAGATGTATCATTGCTATCAGTAAACTCTCCAAAGTCAATTACATCTAGCTTCTTAAACTTTAGTGTATCACTATTGGCCTCAAACATTTGCATCACGATATTATTCATTTCCGATGTTTTGTTAAATGTCACAATACATCTTTCTCTAGGAACACCTATGGGAATGGCGTCCACACTCTCTCTAGTTGAAGATATTGATTTCTCTGACACCCTGATATCATTCGCCTCTTGCCACGTTGAAAATGGCAAATTTCTATCATTGGGAACAGAAGAATATCTATCTGGATCATTTCTAATCGAGCCATTTAGATTTTTAATTACATCTGAATACTTTATCTCTCTTTGTGCCTCGCCTAGCGGCCTGTATGATCCCAAAAATGCCCTATTAAACCTCTTTTTTGAAGCAGCTATTGGAGCCCTCTTTAACATTGTCATTATTCTATTATTGGGTTCTACAACAAGGGGTGGGAGAAATTTAAAATTAGGAATGTGTGATAATCTTTTATCCAAAAATAAACACTCAACTGCATCGATATCACAAATGGATGCATCGGGACCTCTAACAAATGGGAAGGAATTGGAAATTAAGTACTCAAAGCTCTCGGGATTAACCACAAAATTATTATAAATCCCGGAAGCTAAATTGTCTGATCCCAGCATGTAATTATCTTTAAAGTGGTCAATTGAAGATGTAACTATTCCGGAAGATAGACTGGCAAAATCACCGGAGCCGGACACAAATGTCCAGCTATTGATGTCACTTAGGCTGCTATTAGATCCTCTCTGGAATAGATCCTCTCCTATAATTGTTAGATCCTCATTAATAGGATAGCCCATTAGCTTTCCTGAATCATCTGTCTCAAAGGTTATAAAATCCTGCCGTCGTGTTCCCTGACACTCAAAATAAATTCTTTGAGTTGCATCATCTGCTGCGGAACCCTCACCCGCCTCATAAAAGGCTTCACCATCAGTTAAAGAGGCATACTCAATCCTTAATCTTCCTGCGGACATTTGTCTTCTTCCGCTCTCCGTCACAACGGCGTCCATTATTCGAGTCTTTTTATCAAGAATTCCAGCCACTAAGTCACCCCTATGCAATAACTATTATGAAGTAAAAATATCATCATTTTAACCAATTTTCTCAATCCTTACCATCACCCCTTGACCGTTGGTGTTTCCCGATGCGACCTGGAAGGAGTCATTTTGGGTCGGAGCGTTGGCATCTATAATGACACATCTGACTCTCAGCATAAATGCACCGCCTGCGCCGGAAACATCAACAGATGATATAAATGAGATGGGCCACGATGACCTATTTGTCGTACCTTGAGTCTCAATTTCCATATAGTGACCTGCTCTCGCGGACGAGAGAACTGTGTTCTGGTTATTTGTGTCACCAAAGAGTGATATATTTAAATCGCACCACTCCGTAGAGAAGTCGAAATTACTTCTCGTTGGGACTGTAACAGTTACAATATATGTTCCATCGTTGGGCAGTCCAATTAATCCTGATCCCGGTAAAGTCACGATTGTATCACCTTGAACTCCTTTAATTCCCCACCCCACTACAGTTTTGACGGAATTTGTGAGGTTGAGGTTCGCCGCTAAAGGTACAGTTAAATCAGCCTGGGAGTTGAGAGCTCCAAGATATGTGACTGCGTTTACGGAAGCTCCGGGGGAGGCCTCCCATACTGGATTATTGCCTGTGCCCTTTGTCGTAAGAACATGTCCTGTGGTCCCAAAACCCAACAATTCTGGGTCATTACCGGCACCGTATATTATAATGTCTCCCTGGGTGCCGTGCGCCATCATAGCGATTTCTACTGCATTCTCTTGAATTGTAGTGACACCGCCATTGTCCATTACAACATCGCCTGTAACACTAAGCCCGTTGAATCCTGACCCGTCTCCAATAAGGAGCTGCCCATCTAGCACTTCAACTCCAGCAATCTGGCCGCTACCCGAAGCATTTCTGCATAAAACTCTGTTTCCAGCAACATCACCAAAGGCTAGACCGCCCGAGTTACCAGAGATAATCTTAAGCGGGATATTCTCTGTGGAGTCAAGCTTTAGCTCAAGAGTTGAACTATCTGTGATGCCATTCGGAAAACCGCTAAGCTTCAATCCATTGTTGTCCGTGAGATCCACTTCGATTTTGTTTGGGTTGCTTATGAGAATCCCGGGGCCACCGTCAACTAAAGCGTCAATGGACTGGAAAGATGGAAGTGCTGCTCCACCATTTGAGGTGAGAACATCTCCTGAAGAGCCTGCGGTGACGATTTTGGGTTCGCTATCACTCAGCGCATTTGGAGTAAAATAAGAGATTAGCTCTCCACAATTTTGATTGTCAAGAACGATTTTATCAGATCCACCGCTGAAGCCGCCGTCGCTAATTCTAATCAGGCCGGTTGCGGGTGCGGTATTTACCTTGAGTTTTCCGGCGCCTGTTGCACTTAATCCGTTCCCTCCGATTTTTGAACAAAATGTATTAAACGTGCATTGCGCTCCCTGAGCTGGCTGGGCGTCCAGAAAGATAACTGAGTCCGCAGACGGGTCGGGATCGGTTTGGGTGAATTGGGCCAGATCAGACGTAATTGTGACATCAGCGCTACCATTCCAGTCTGTTGCTTGACCAAGCGAATCAGCTATACCCGTTCCAAATGTTAATGTGGATGGTGTCTTAATGACAGCAACTCCGCTTGAAGAGACTCCTATTGTTCCTGAGACGGTATCTGGTTCCACAGCAACTGTCTGATTTTGCTGGGATCCATCGTAAGTAAAGTCAACTATACCATCTCCGTCTTCTAGAGCGTTTGGAAGAACAGCATCCTCCCACGAAATTGCAGGACCGCCTATTACTGTGAGAACCTGATTTACACTTCCTACATTAAGTCTTGCAGGGTCGGGATTGTAAAAAAGGAGCTTGGGAATATTTGTTCCATTGCTGTGATGGAGCTGGACAAGATCAACTGCGTCGTTGGCGATTTTTGCCTGTGTTACAGCTAAGGGTGCTATCTGGCCTGTCTGAACCTGTCCAGCAGCAGGTGCAGCTTGGACTCCAGTAGAGTTTCCTATGACAGTATTAGCGGCAATGTCTGCAATATTCACCCCGGTAGAGCTTACACTTATAAGAGTTCCAGGTTTAACCTCGAGAGTTCCGTCGTCACCAGCTTGATCAAATTTCAATCCCTTGTTTGCCGTTAGCTCGACGTTTAATGTATCGGGTGTGGTCTGTGTGTCAAAAACAAGCCCTGCCCCAGCAGTGAATCCCGGTGTTGCTGCAGCCCAGTCAGGAGTTCCAGATACAATTGTTAGGACCTCATCATCGCCACCAGGACCTAATGTGTCAGGATCACCACCTGAACCATAGACCAAAATATGATTTTCAGTCTTGTCGGCAAAGTTGACCCCGTTTGCGTCGACTGTTATAAAGGTTCCAGGTTTAACCTCAAGAGTTGCGTCGTCGCCGCTTGGGTTGGTTGAAAATTGTAATCCCGCGTTAGATGTTAGCTCGACGTTTAATGTATGGGGTGTGGTGTTTGTGTCAAAAACAAGCCCTGCACCATCAGTGAATCCGGGCTGGGCTGCAGCCCAGTCAGGAGTTCCAGATACAATTGTTAGGACCTCATCATCGCTACCGGGAGCTAATGTTCCAGGAGCACCAAGCGAACCATAGACCAAAATATGATCTTCAGTCTTGTCGGCAAAGTTGACCCCGTTTGCGTCGACTGTTATAAAGGTTCCAGGATCGACAGTCCAATCCGAGACGGCGACAGATCCATCAAATGCTGTTCCAGTAAGGCCATTTCCGTTAGATAGAGTATTTGGTACCTTTAGAACTCCGAGTGTTACAGCAGGTCCGGACCCATTAGTAACGTTTACTGTTACACCGCCATCATCAGATATATCTGTTATTGTTCCTGTAGCTGGAGGAAGATTGCTTATAGTCACCCTCTTTGTTGTAGCGGTTTGAGAATCATAAATAATAATTGAGTCAGCAGGAATTGCTGCCTGTCCCAAATCGACCAGATCATTCACATCTATTGATAATGTGGGGGTGGTTGTTCCATCTGTTACATTAAGCCCGCCGTTAGTTGCGTCTTTAACCTCAGTTACGGTTCCCTGGCCAGTTCCTAGGTCAGACCAGTTTCCATTCTCATTTCTAAACTGAATGGTATCTGTGCCCTGTACAGCGCTTGCACGAAGTCCAATTCCCCCGTCGCCTATAGTGCTTCCAAAATTGATATATGAATTGCTTCCAGGCTTTGGGAGCCTTAATCCACCCTTGAGGTCAGCTAAGCCCTCAACAGATAGATTTGAGATAAAGTCAGGCTGATTTGCTATTCCGATATTTATTGAATGGGGAAATACTAGCTTCTCTATCTCTTTTTCACCTCCCCTGATATTGCCATCTCTGCCACCTGTAATTAGCTTCTCAACAATATATCCAGGAGTTGTCTTTATTTCCTGCTTTGTAAATACTAGGCTTGTCGGATTATTTGAATTTCTTCTTAATGTTCGCTTTAGTGGCATTGATTAATAACCTATAGGGGGGAAATACTAATTCCGCCAAGAAATGTTCCGCTTCTATTGAGAGCAATGCCGTCAATATATGGGCACGAAGATGTTGCTTCTGTACTCATATTTGAACTATCAGTTGAATAGGGACTAATAATTGACATACCATCCCTCCAGTCAACAAAATAACATGTGACTACTGGGTCAGATTCTCCCTCCCCTTGTGATGACAGACTTGCGGGAATTAATCTATTTGGTCGAACTGAAGAATCATCCTGATAAAAGAATTTTCCATTCTTTCTCTGCTCAAGCATGTCCCTAAACTGGCCATATCTGTCGGATCTAAATACGGCTTGTGAATGCTGAGCTCGTGTATTCATTATCCCGTATGAAAATGCATGAGATGCTCCTGGGCCCCTATTATACCACAATCGAAATATATTCACACCTCCATCTGGCACGATTAGATGTAGTGGGGGAAGTGGACCATTAAAAATATCAAAGTAGTCTCTAAATGCGAAATCGTATCCCTTTCTAAATAAAATGCTATTCACAGCGACAGGATCACCTATGGAGTTGATTAGAGGGTGGACCTGGATTGATAGGGGATTTGTGTGGTCACTTAAGCCGACTGCGCTTCCGAGTATCGTGCCGTATACAACTCGAGACGAGGCTGGTCCGAACTCAGCACTTGATGAGGGAGATACATCGGGTGGTCTTATTTTTAGAGGAGCTAGACTCCCATCATTAAAGTATGATCCTGGATTCTGAATTGTTGATCTTCCTCCCAGTGTTATGTCCTGTGAAATCACTCTTGGTTTTGACATGTGTCTGTAGGGAAATGCGTACTTATTCGAAGATACCCTTCCTGTGGTTGAAGAAAATGAGCTGGACTCGTTAAACTGACACCCAGCACCCTCTATCACAATTCCACCGGAGGGCCACTCGTCATTCAGTCCGGACCACATGTTGATTATTTGCGATTTTTCATCAAATTGATACTGTATGCCAGATCTCTCCGCGTAGTCAGTGGCATCAGGCATTAGAGTATCAAAATATCTCTCTGAAAAGTCAGAGATGGAAAAAAATCTAAGACTTGGTCCGTGATTTAGGCCTTTTGAAACTCCAACATTCCAGTGTCTCATTCCCCACCTATCATCGGGCCACAATCTATCAGATGCAGGAGTTTTTTCCTGATAAAGGGGAGATGTCCAAAACCCCTTAGTTCTTTTCCCTCCCTCGGTTGGAAACCCTCGAGTCTGGAAGAAATAATTTATTCTGCCACCATTGCCATAGCTTCCATATGCCCCTCTTTCAAAGGGGAATGATGATGACTGGTAGTGGGTTGGGTCTGTTGTTCTGGTATTTCCTCCTAAAAATCCCCCCTGCGAGGATCCAGTAAGATTAACAATCGACCCTGTTAATAAGTTTTGTGTGCCCAGAGATCCCACTATGATGTTATCAATGAATGCTCCCTCAATCTCCTCACTACTATACAGTTGAAATTGATCGACAACTGGATTATCAAAGTGTAGTGCCTCATGAATGTTATTAGAGGTCAAATTCTGATTGAGCTCAAATAATCTCTCCTTATTATCTGTCACCATTGAGCCAAAGAGTGTCAATGACGCCTCACCCGGTAGAATTTTTAGAAATGAACCGGATATCTCACAGAGAGATCCACTTCCCGGAAGGCCGGGTGGTGCTGAGTATTGTTTTGAAAAAACTGCACTAGAAAGAGTTGATGTGTTTGAGTTATCGTTAGATCCGCTAACTGGAACAAATGAGATTCCTGCATCTAACCCTATCACAAGCTCGTCACCGGGAAATAGTAGGTAGGGTGATGGAGTGCTAATTGGCTCCGTTCCAAAAACTATCGGAAGATTCTCATAAGGGCCAGGTATGTTTGATGGTAAAATTAGCTGCAGTCCAAAAGGGACAGTCGCCCACTGGCCTGCGTTTGTGGTGGGAATAGTTGCAACAGTACTTGTTAGGATGTCGTCAGGAGTTCCTACAGCAAACTCTCCTACCAGGTTGCAATGTTCACTAGAGAACCCAGTGCCGGCAGATATCAATCCTGGGATGCCTGTAATATAATCTCCTGCATAGTGACCATAGGCTACAGTGATCTGGCCGGCTGGATTTGTTGGTGGTCTTCCGCTATTGCCATTTAAAGCTGCAGCTAAATTTGTTTTGTTGATGCTGTCATCTGTGCCGAAAATGCCGGTAAAGCTTCCCAGAACATATACATAGTTGTCATCTATATCAGCGGCTGATGGTAATGCACTAACCATTTTTACTGTGAGTTGAATTGCTTTGAGGTGCTGACCAAGTGATTCAATTGACTCAAAGCTATCAGATTTTAGCTGATTTAATAAATCAAAATACGATATCGGGCCGCCCGTGAATGTATAAATATTGATTTGAAAATTTGACCCATCGTGCAAAAATGATGGCAGGCCAACAGATAAACCGTCACCAGTTGGAATTCCTTGAACTCCCATTTTTTCCGCCCGATTGCCATATGCAGTAAAGTCTGCACCAAATCTAATTTGAGAATCAATCGACTCTGTGGATCGAGATGTTGACATGAGGCCGATTGGATTTCTAAATGGCCTGTGATCACTTGCAGCAGGAATTTTTGGAATCGGTCCGGCAGGATCATTTCCAGCAATCGTATTGGGCACAGAGGTGAGTGCTCCTCCCTGACCTCCTTCCGTCGTTCTCCCATTAAGGAATGAATAATGAGATAGTCTTGGAATTTTTTTAAAGGTTGTCTCGTTTCTCAATGGGTGTGGCTTTGGAGATATAGTGTCTATAAAGGCAGTATCTATTCCTGCAATTTGAAACGCTGGGGGTCCAGAAATATTTCCCACATTTTGGGAAGATGGAAATAGTCCAGAACCAGATTGTGCAAATCTTGTTCCCGTATGCATCATCCCTGGTGCCCAAATTAATTTATCATCATTTCTAGGAACACTTACATCTGATGCTGTGGAGGGAGATGTGGTTAGTTTATTTAGGTAAGGCCACTTACAATTTTTCTGAATGTTTGATGCATGACCACTTTCATATCCAACACCACCCTTAAATGACATGCTTGGGAAGGTTGTTCCCCCTGCCCAAAAATCCTGAATTACAATTGTTCCGGTCTCTGATGGCTTTGGGTAGCCTGTCGTTATCGAATTGGTGGGTGCTTTTCTAATAGCTGATCTGCTTCCGCCCAAAAATTGTGCTGTTGGAACAGCGGGAGTCATCTCTATTCTAATAGAGCCTGTAAATGCTGCCTCGGCCCCGGCAGCATCGGAGCCGCTGATTGGCATTGTAAGCTTGACTGTTACAGCAGGATTGTGTGGGAGGCCGCGTGAGTCAATTTCATCCTGTAAGATTCCTGTGAATGCTGTCGGATTGAAGGCTGCAACTGATCCACTGCAGACAAGATATCTTTTTGAGTTATCGCAGTCATAAAATGTATCCACTCCATCTGTGGATCCTGCTCTACGCTGGCAATATAAAAAGAATGTATAGTTGTCTATGTCCCTTAATGAACTATCAACTGGTAGCTCATCATCGGGCGTTCCCCATGTATTTTTCCCCGAGTATACATTTCCATTCTTTCTTCTGATTAAGACTGGAATATCAATAACTGCCTTTTCCAATAGAAACGGATGAGTTACATAGTCTGCAATGTTGAATGTACAGCTACTTGTCGCATGATATGTCCTTGAAAATGGTGCCATTCCCTGCATTGTGGGAGCGCCTATTGTGTGGTAACCTAGAGATAAAAGATCATCATATGACTGAGCTGAAAATCCTACATGTGTGGACTGGGAAAATTGATAAGTTTTGTATATCTTTGACAGAGCGCCGCTGCCTGCGCCTGCTGGCAACGAGCTTAACCAGTTATCATCAGGCCTAAACTGCCAAATTCCATCATTTTCAACTTCAAACATTGTATAGTTGTTGGTTTCCTGTGTCGCGTAGTCGGTAATTCCTTGCTCTTCCCACCGCTTATTGTCTTTATTGTAATAGAGGAATCCCGTATGATTTTTCTCAAAAAATTCTGTATCAAATCCAACAAGCTTTTTTGGGTGGGGTGTAGAAACCCCATCAGATCCATAATCATTGATCAGAGAGTTCCACGCAAATCTGCTAGCAAGAGCCTCTGTTGCTGAAGATATGGGAATTTTTATCTGTATTTTGTCTTTAAGAGGAGATGAAAATCCGGGATATGTTGAGGGAGATGTTCCGGTTAGATAAAACTTAGTTGTCTCTAAGTAAATTCTAGAGTCATCGTAGGGTTCCAGGTCGTGACGCGGCGATCCAATTCCCCTCTGATCTATGGAAAATTGAAGACCCTGATCAGACACAAAAGATCGAACTGAACCGGTTGTGACTATTGATCCCGATGTATTCGGAGATGCCACCCAATTGTAAATGTACTTATTATGGTCCACAGTCCGAAGCATATCAGGGTAGTGAACGTTAGGAGCAGAATCTGTAAATACTAGAGCGCGTGTATCGTCATACGGGCTGACTGGTGAATTTCCAAGAGTCTCTGTCCTGCCAGTTGTTCTTGAAATTGTTGGATATGATCCAGTTGCATTATCCCTCTTGTTAAGAATTATTCGAGGTGGATTGTCCAGCGGGCCAGAAAGAAGAGATGCCTGTGCGAATGGTATTTTTGTGCCATCATAGATTGCCTTAATCTCAGTTGGTGATAACTCCCTTCGCCAAATTGCGAATTCTGCCATCAGCCCTGTCCACTCTGAAAGTCCAATTGCATTTGCACCAGCTGAAAGTGGTTGAATATACTCTGGCTCCATTCCTGCATAGGTGCCGGGATGTGAGAGCTGAAGAGCGCAAGGTTCTCCATCGAGATATATTCTGAGACCTGTCTCAGCTAGATTTCCACCTATGCCGTTATATGTGAATCCCAGGTGGTGCCACTCTCCTTCAATGGCGCCAATAAAAGATGCCCTGACTCCTCGAGTTCCGTTGTTGGTATCGTCTCTTAGACTAAATACGATTCGATTAAAATTATCAATTGTTGCTAAATAGGCGAAGTTTAAAGCAGCATCCTTCTTTCCAAATATTCCATCTGTCCCGAGAGATAGCGCTGACTGATTAATCCACACGCTCACACTGAAAGGTATGTCTGTGCTGGTTGTTGGCGCTCCTCCGTCAGGAGCAGTTGTCATGTCCAGCTGCCCTTCAGGGGCTATAACCTGTGCGTTAATATTCGACGCGTCCGATAGTGTCGCTGCTGGATACACATTTTCACCTATGAGATTTGAAGAAATTACAGGTGTTCCAGCGTATGTGGGTGAGAGATGACTATTACTAAGATCAACAGGTGAAGGTGAGTCCATTCTCATCCACAAAACTAAGTCTTCCGGGCTATATATGATTGGCCCTTCATCTTCTCTATACGGACGAGTCAAATCAAATAAAGGAGATCCTTTTTTAATCCTTTTCAAGCGTGGCATTACTTTAAAAGTCCTCCGAATGCGATTGAATCTGTTCCATTAACTAGCTGATTCCCTGTTCCAAGAGGGCTAACAACAAAGTTTCCACCTCTGCATTCTATCCCAGAAGTTGCAGACTTTCCAAATATACCAAATCTTGGATCATCGATAAAATTTCCAAAAGATACCTCCCTATTTGGAAACTGAAGAGAGGGATCTTTGATGTAATCACTTAAAAGTGACTTTGCTGAATCATCAAATGGTGATATGCACTTTTGTTCGACGTCTGCGTACCCTTCCTCTGGAAAATAAAAGCTATCTTCTGACATTGCTACGTTCTGGCTGTCTATCCACGGAGAAATTCCCCATTTCTTTCCATCTTCATTTTCATCACCGTCTATTTCCATAAATTCTATAAATCTGCTTACTACACCGCCTCTTCCCAAGATATCTGGTCCAGTATTTGGCTGCAATGCTCCCCTTATTGTGTGTGCTACAACAGGGCCACCTATCGATGAATTAATAAGAGACCGGCGAATTGCAAATGGTTCAATTATTCCGTCCATCATCGAGGGATCTAGCCAGTTTGGGCTCAGCAGAATGATAGGGTAGGACTGTGTTCCCGGGTCCTCTATATAAGTAACCGGATTCAATATTCCCACTATATCATTAAAGGGTGAAGGACCGGGCCCATCGGAGACACCCGGTACTCGAGCAGGAGATGGATCTTTAAACAATTTAGGCTGTCCAAAATGATTTTTCTCTATCGAGGGATCAAATCTATCTCTCTGGGATGGTGGAAATCCCCTATCGCTTATTAACGGTAATGATGACTTACTGAAGTCGCTCCAGTCTCGAACACTTATTCCCTGTCGATACTGATCGATTTGAGATGTATTCATTCCTCCCGTGGATGGAATTACTAGTATGACCTCTCCAACATCAACCGAAGGCCTATCTACAAATGGTTTAATCGTCATGTACTCTGTACCTCAAATTCCTAATGTTTCATAAATCCTGAATATTCCTCAAGCTTACTTCTATCTATATTTCTTTCCCATGCAAGAAGATAAATGTCATCAAATAAATATCTGAATCTATTTCTCTCCAGAACGTGAGATTCTATAACAAAATTGATTCCTAAAAATTTTGTCTTCTTGGGAATCATCTGCTCAATTAATGAGCCTAGCGCAGAATTAAACCACTTATACATGTCAAAAAATATTTGGTAGTCTGGCTTTCCTGTGAGCCTCTTAAAATATATCTTTCTCGCTTGATCGATATCAGGATAAAATTCATCAAATAAGAGATTTGTCCTTCCCAGGGATTCATCAAAAAACTCTAGTGTTCCAAACATATTCATCATATCTTCATCAATGGCCTTGACTGCAGAGAATTCTATGGTAAATCTTGTATCATCAAACGGCTCTTCGCTTCTAAGCACTTCATATGATGGTGCAGAAGTCGCATAGCTAAATCTTTCGATTAGCTCGGCTGTCTCGTAGCTTCGGATTCTTACCTTGTTATCTGTCTGTGCCTGGTCGAACTTGGGTGATAGATGACTGAAGTAAAAATTTTCTGGCTTAATGACGAGCTTATTTATCTCAAATCCAGATCCAGACATATTAAAATTATTTTGTGAAAAATCAGCGATTTGAATTTCACCAAATTGGTTGGATGAAGTTATCTCCTGATCTACAGACACATCTAGCCGGAGCCTTGAAAATGCTCCTGTGGGATATGTGTCAAAATTAAAGTGAATTGCTGGATCTTCCACGCCCAGAGATTTAAAATTTCTAACGTGCTCTTCCCAGTTTTCTTTCTCTAGAGCCTTTGACCAAAATCTTATTTGACTAACCTGACCCTCAAAGTCTGTATAAATCGCATCATCTCTATCCCCTGCTGATGCACCGGGTCGAATATCAAGAAATTCATCATTTAGAAAAAAACGTTCTCCAGTAAAGGGAGTAGCTGACACAAATGTCGACATACTTTGAGACCCTATCACAACCATCGTTCCAGATGGATACATTAGCGTCTCAGCATCACCAGTTGCGGGAGAAAATATATTTCTATTTAATGGTCCACTACTAGCCCTTCCCTCTCGAAAAAATGATGATGTTGAGTAAATTTCTTTTATTTCCCCGTATGACTGTCGGGCACATCTTAAGAAATATGAAGAAGATCCAACAGATGAAATAGGAGCTAAGAGATATGTTAGCGGCTTCGTTTCAACACGCTGATCTCCTCTAATTCTTCCAAACGATATATTCCACAAATTTCCATCAAAAAGATTAGGACCCACTATCTCTAGCTTTAAAAGCGGCGGAGGCAGTAGTGGCTCAGTATTAGTTCCTGGTCGAACATATAGCCTCAATGTTGACCCGCTGGATGTCAAGCTATTTTCTGTTCCTGAAAATATCAATAAATTTGTTACAGCGACCCCGTGATTAAACGTTTTAGGATTAGCATCAACATCGCTTGCTGATAACTGTAGTCTCACCAAGCTCTGCCTTTCACTATATACTTTATTTTTCTCGAACTGATAGATTCCCTCATACGTAAATGAACCGGACGTCAATAGTCCCGCAACTGGATCTGTGTAAATTCCGTGAGGAGGATACTCATTAATAGATACAAATGATCCACCAGATGGCTCTGGAAATCCAACTTCCACCCGTGATGACGAAAGAAACGGTGATATAATGTGGGGGAAAATAGGTGAAAATCCGTATGGCGTCAATCCAGACTCATGATCACCTGCAGCTAGGCTTCCAGAGAAGTCTAGTGATGATGCGACTTCAGACTTTGTCTCTCTTAATCCAACTAATGCCTTTTTGGTGGGACCACCATACTCCCTTATCGCGAGGAGAGTATCAGGATTAATTCCTGTAGATCGAATAAGCGTCTTAATGCTGTGAACTGTTCCTTTCGATCTTATGATTTCGTTAAGGTTGATTAATATTCTTCTCCATATCTCTCCCTGTATATACGACAAAGATTCCTGTGCCCTAGAGTACGAATCTTGTATATTTACACCATCGATATACTGATCTTTATCTGCATTTGGAAATAAAGATGGAAGTGAAATTCCGTAATAATTTGCTACAAATGGAAGAAGCTTAGATGCAACAGTTTCGTAATCATCATAGCTTGGGTGGATTACGTTTGAAAAATGATCTATAAAAATTTTAATTTCATCAAAGAATTTAGCCCAAATAAATAAAAATGCTGTGATATATTGTGCAGATCCTATTTGTGCCGATCCTGGAATGGACTTTCCCGTTATGGGATCAGAAATATATCCATCCTGAAATTCGAAACCTTGTGAGCTTTGACCCTCTAGCAGATAATGAACGGGTATTAATTTTGTAATTAAATTGGGATTCTGAGTATCGTAATAGCTTGCAGTTGACAGAAGTTCGTGATTAAAATTGCTCACTGGCTCGAATGATGGGAATAGTACCGGACATCGAGCAAGAATTTCATTTTTCATTGGATTTGTATAAGATCCGGTAGATCTAAGAGAAGTAGAAAAATTAGAAATTCTACTGTGCAGTGAATTGCCCGAGCTATCAAGAACAGCATCATTTATATCATAAGATCCTGAGGGCTCATTGAATTTAAAATAAAGTTTCAAACTAGGTGATGCATAAATTGTGCTGTATCCGTTTAAAAGCTGATCATCTACAGATACTGTGCTATTAAATACGCGTATTTCATCAAGGCCCCCAGAAAGCGTTTGAAGGGGAGAAAAATCAACACCCGGTCCTGGACCGAAATCTATATTGGATGGTATTTGAAAACTTGATCCAGAACCTATTAAAAAGGGAGATTTGTCCATCGATAGATTTTCAAATTGATATGAATTAGATGATGACCCTACAAGAGATTCACTGACATATAGAAGAAGTTTATCTGTCCCCCCTCTATCATAAGTTGCGCATATATGGCTGAAATCTCCTTTCTCAATAGATGCGCTTGCTAATAGTCTTGCTGAACCGGATGCTATTGCAAAAATTAAGTCTGCACGCTCAGTAGTCAAAGAAGTGTCTAGGGCAACATTTACTGACAGCCTGTCTCCCGATTCCTTAGCTAGAGATTTTTGAAAAATAATCTGACGAGAATTTAGTTCACTGGGCGGCCTTAAAAAGAACTCAAAGGAAAATGGATCTCTGCCAAAGTCAATAATCGTTTCGCCGTCATTTCGTTTAGAAAATAGTGGAAACTGGGAGCCAGCACTATCTATCACATTTATAAACGTGCCTAGCTCAGCTGGAAATCCTCCTGAAGGATCCTCACCCACCTGTGTTCCCGAAAATAATAAAAATCCCCTATTCTTTGGAAATGAATTGAGCACATGCATTTCATATCCCGTGAGAGAGTCCTCAAATGCCTCAACTTCTTTTCCCGTTCCGTCAAAAGGATACTCATTAACGATTCTATCAATTGCTATGTTAACCTTAGACTGAGCAGAATTAAAAAATGTATGATTTTCAAATCTGGACCAGTCCAGGGGAATTTCCTGAGTTGATCTTAGCCCCATTCCAAACTCATCATATCTAAATGATGATGTACTCTCAAAATTTGTATCAGCAAGAGACTCAAGTGTCAGCTGTTGAGTTACAGAAAACTTTATTTCTTCCCTAACAACTGCAGGACTGAATAATTTTGGCCTCTGAGTCTTGCCTAATGTTCTATTACTAGCCATTCTATTCCTGTGTTATTCTAAATTTTGAAGCCACATCTGTAAAAATTTGATCGAATCCCCTATCCTGAATAAGAAAGTCTATGGTGTATAATCTTCCCAAGGATAAAGAATCCATATATAGCTCGAAATACATTCCATCAGAATCTGTGGAGCAAAGTGTTCCATTGTTTGCGGTGTCAAAGGGAATTATTATATTCCCAGATACAACATCCCTTACCCTATAGAACATCGATGTAAATATCTGACTCGGGGTGACAAAGGGTACCTTTTTATATTTTACGGGTCTATCAACATCCTCTGCAAAAACTCTGAATTTAACTGACTGATATTGTGTAAATACGGGTTGCATGTTCGTTATTGTAACTAGAAGTCTCTTTGACTGATTTTCAAATGAGCTTCTATCAACTGTATTAACGACTACACTACCTGTTAAGAAGCTGACAGTTCTATCTAGAGATGACCATATCTCTGTAAATGTAGCCGATCCTGCATTTTTAATTTCATTTACGAGCGATGAATTAAACTGAACTGTGTTCTGAAACGGCGGATTGGTTCCAGTAAAAGAGGGTATGCAAAATGATGCTGAATATACTCCAGATATATGATTTTGTCCTATTATATGCTGAGATGCAGTGATGTACTTTTCAAAAAATGTTCCGCGTGCTTTCGATCCGGATGTCATTCTAAGCAACAGTGAATTGCTTCCAGAAATCCCATGCATTTTTCCACGTGTACCTGTCAATATGTTGGAAAAGCTCCCTCTGTGAAAATTATTGAGAAAGAGGGATCCGGACATATTGAAGAAAAATGATTTATGATGATCCTGAATTGTGTTATTGTACTGAACAACAAGGGACGGACGCTTGGCATAATTTGAAGTCTGTATTGATGCAAACCTCTTAACAAACCTAGTTACTTTGTCTGTCTCCTCTGAGCCTGAATAAGATATTCGGAATCCCTTATCGGGAATAATGTTCTTGAGTGTGGCTGAAATGATCGTGGTTACATCTACAGCTAAATCTTCTTCTCCCGTGGAAAATGTCTGTGATTTCCATAAATCGACAATTCCGTTTCCATCATTGAGATTGCCGCTTGATATGATATCAATATCATTGGAATTCAAAAGACCCTGTTTATTCGCACCGGGAGAGCTCCATCCATCTATTCCAAGCCCTCCAGCAAAGCTTCCAATTGTCATGTTGGTTGGGGAACCTGTATTTGTTCTATTTCCCTGAGCTCCCTTGACAAGCTGTGTGCATGTAACTATCGCACCAACATCATCGGCCGTTATTTTTCCTTTTGTTGTTGCTGTTGAATCATTAATGGAAGCAGCAATCTGTACAGCACATGCTGCAACGGAAACTAATACAGCAGACTGTACTCCAATAGAGTTATTTGTTACAACATCACTTCCTGTGTCGATTGTAAATACATGAGATCCTCCATTTGCATCAACAAGCGTAAATGTTTCGAGGTCCACAAGTCCTGTGCCGTCAACAGTGACTGTTGCTGTGGCTGCGGTTGAATCTTCAGAGTCAGTGAAGGAGGATGATATAAAATTGCATGAGTCCAAATCAGCAAATGTGACAATATCCCTTCCCATGCCCTCATCAAACGATCTAGATAGTGGAAAGACAATTAGCTTGAAATTCGATGGACATGTCTGCCCACCGTAAACATCAAACATTTTTAGAGTGCACTTAAATGATGAATGGCCAATGTCCAGAAAAGATCCTGTTAGTTTTCTAAGAGGGTTAAGATCAAACTTAACAAGTCCCCGACTAATTTCTATAGGTGAAGAATTAGAGCCCGACAAAGACTCTCCATATAGCTTAAATAAATCTATTGTAGCAGCCTGACCAGTATTTGCATCAGTTGCTCTAAAGTCATTAGTTATAATCTTATCTGTAATATAAGCATCTTTGCTACCCGTTAAAATCCTATACATGAATGTCTACCTCGCAGTCCCAATTATATCATCATTAGGATATCTCAGTTCGAATATTGATCCAGCCGGGGGAATTATGGCTCCCCTGTCTGTCTGCGCAGCTACAGAAAAAGCCTCTGTAGAATACTGCCTTCCATCAACAAAATCTGATACATTTACTATTTCAAAAGAAACTAGTGTTAATACTCCAGGTGTATTAAGTATGATATTGACTAAATCTGACGTCATTATAGGCTGATCGATTTGAAAATTTTCAATCGCCATATATCTCTTTATTCCATCATTAGCTTTCTGAACTGTTAGAACACTATTTGAAGAAGAATCAATGACAACGCTATAGACTACTTGAACATCTAGGACCCTTGCATCGACAATGTCTATTGCATCAGATATTAATCTGTATTGATTAATATAGGTTTTCAAATTTTCCTTTAAGCTATCAGGTGAAACTATTAAGCTTCCATCAACATCTCTGCTAATTATCGATACAACAGACGCTAACGGGTTGTTTGGATTATCCCGGACTCCTACCCTAAATACTCTGCCAAAATTTGACGGCATCGTGTACACGCGTGCTATGAGATCATCCTTAGTTACTATTCGTGATTGAGAGTTTCTAAAGGCAAGAGCTGTTGCTCTTAGTTCATTTAATGTTTGAGCAGCTTCTCCACCCGATGCAGGCTTAGAATTATTTACCTCCACAGATGCCCTTATATCACCAATTGTTGAGGAGGGAACTGAAGAAGAAAATTTTGTTGTAAGTATTGTTACTGTGCTAATGGATCCCGCTGATACATTATTTGATAGACCCCCTCCCGACCTATACCTAACTGTTATTGTCGTATTTCTTGGCGATATACCCAGTGTTCTGGTTCTCAATAGTTTATTAGGATCTAGGGTGAATCTGGAAAATGTCTTTTTGGGACCATACAGCGGGAGGGCAACTTCACTGGGATCGGGCATTATATCATCATCAGTAGAATCTGCGCTACCTCCTCCAAATCTTAATGTTGTTAAACCGCTCCTCCTGCTCGTAGCTGAGATAAATCGGTATGGTGCGGGTATCATCTCAAGGTTTTCCGAAACTAGATTAGAATCGTAGCTATTATTAACAATTCTTTTATAAACTGTGTCCTGTGTTAGAGCCTCGACTTCAAAATATTCATTACCAGCTGAATCTATTACAGAAATAATCTCAGACACGTTTGAACCAGCTAATGTTATAGTTCGAAACTGCTTGAATGTATCGGGTATATTGAATGTTTCTGATGAAGTTATACCAGAGCTACATAAACCCTTTAGCGTGAGAGCAAAAAGTGTAGGATTTCCCTGAGAGTCAGACTTCATTGTTGTGTATTGAGCTATTATATTTCCGCTTGCCCCAGTTTTAGCAAAATTCAAGTCCTCTAGCAGTTCAAATTTGACACCGGTATTTGAAGTTAAAATCGTACCCGACTTTATTATAGGAAGATTGTTGACATTGGGAATGTAGTTGTTATTAAAGAAAGTTGCCGGAGCTGATAGGTAAAAATCTACCTCAGCAGTTGCTGGTGATGCTCCAGTTATTTTAACTCCAGCTGTTCTTATAAGCCTTTCAATATTTTGACTCTCCACAGCAGTAATGATGTCTAGCTCGTTAAACTGATGATCAAGATAAAACGACATTACGTCACCAACATATGCGGCCATTTCAACAAAGAGCCCAGCTAGACCATTTTCTGAAAAATCACTTATTTTATCCGAAAAATATATCTGTCCATATTGGACCATGTCTGACCGAAAGGCATCAAAATCCTTATTAAGGTAGGATCTCTGATTCTTTCTAATATTTTTTATTTGAGTTTTCTTAGATGCCATTTTGTCTAGCCCATGCAATTAAGTGAAATTTTGAGAGGTCTTTCTCCAACCCTAAGGGACGGTATGGAAAATTTGAGAGTCATTTCTATAGTAGCGGTAGCCTTACTCACCCCTATCCAGGGATCATCGATAGCTGTTGATGAGAATGTACCCAATTCTACAAATGGCATAAATGCCCTAACAGCATCACTAATCCTCTCCATTGCTATTTGATCAAAATCTTCATGAGATGTTAGCTCTGTTAAAAGCGGCTGAAGATTGGCTCCATAGTTATAGTTTCCGAGCCTATCGCCATGATTTGTTAAAATTAAATTTCTCAAATTATCATCCACCTGTGAGATGGGATTGAAGTGCATGGTAAAAATTCCAGACCTTCCCTCTCCCAGTTGCAATGGAGTCTTTATCCCAACGGGCGGACTATCTATTTTTTTAACAAGCGAGGGATCAGACACCTGAATTCCTGATCCCTTAAAGTTTATCGCGTACTTTGTCGTATGTGACATCTTATTACACTCCTACCATTAATTATAATGATGATAAACTTATTCAGTAACGTTTAAAAAATTATCTAAACATACTTTAATGCTTGTCTGGATTATTAGGCTTATCATCCTCTGAATCATAGTATCCGTCGCCATCAGAATCGGGCGGCTCGGGAATAGAAATCCCCCACTTAGTATTTGGTGTACCAGGATAAGTTGGAGTTAACCATGCTGTATAGGTTCCTGTCTTTAGCCACTCCTCAACGCGATCCTCTATGTTTTGACATACTTCTAGGGCGCTGAATGTTAAGCCAAATAAAGATTCTGCCTTGAATGACTGTGTGGGTGCAACAGCTACGAATGCAGTGGACGCTGACTGAACTGCCGTTGCAGCTGCCTTCATTGAGACATTTAACCCAATAGCTAAATTATTGGGACCTGTTGGCTGAAAGTATATTGGATTTGCTGCTAGAGCAGTAGCAAATGCACCTGATGCTATGGATGGAGCTGATATTAGTCCCGAGGGAAGGCTCGGTAGCAAAAATTTATCTATCTCTGGTCCAATTGCAGATGACCATTTAACTACTGCCTCTGCAGATGAAGACGGAAATCCCGAAAAATTACTATACTGAGGATCACAAAATGCTCTTAGGTTATTCTTTATTCCCATTATTTTGTCTTGCCTATCTTGCTAAGAATTTTATTAAGATCAGCTCCAACTGCTGATGTTCCCACCCAGGTGTTAGGAAGCGTTTTGGAAGCTCCGGGTGTGGGAATATCTCTTGTACCAGTGGGACCAGCGGGACTTGTATGAATATGATTATCAAGAGCATCAATAATTGCTGACAGAACAGAGACCAGTTGATTTCCCATAACTATTGGCTCTGTGGCCTCAGAGCCTAAAAGGATGGTCTTTCCGGATCCGTTTGCCTCTAGGTGGTGGCCCCCTATGATTATTTTTGGTCCATCTATTATGATTGTTCCGTCTGGCTGCATTACTATTATAGCTCTTCCGTCGCCATCTCTGCTGGGGTGATCAGAGCCGTCAATAACACCCTCCTTTACTATCTTAATGCTACCATTGATTCCCTTCTCCGAGCTGTGCCGTGCTACTAGTCTTAGTTCATTTGACTTAATTACAACATATGCATCCTCATCTACTTGTGAGACTGATGCTCCCTTTAGATCAGGGAAGTCTAATCCTAAATTTCTATCTCCGTTAGTCTTCATTGAGACATACACTCTGGAAAGATCATTAGTGAAGTCAGGATCTCCCTCGTTAATATTGGGACCGTCCATATTACTCTCTGTCACTATGGGAGTTTTATCAATTTCTCCCACTTGTCGTGTATTTAGAGCAACAGCGGCCGGAGCTGTGGGATTTTCAGCACTAGATATTTTGGTAGTAGGAGATTCTTCGGTCATTGTTTCAACAGGTGTGTAAATAAAAGTACCATCATTTAGAAGTGCACTTCTTCCAGCCACCATGTCTATAGTTCCCTTTCCTAAAATACTTGTGTCAACTGATGTTCCGAGTGAACCTCCTCCTCCTCGATCCTCGCCCATCGATATTAGAGTGTTGTTAGACCCCTGTATGGTCAAATCTGCACATCTCTTGCTAAATCTAGGTACCGGCTCAGCAGTAAACTGATTAAGATACCCATTTGCAGAGCTTACAATAACCTCATAAGCGCTTTGACCGTCAATTTGTGGCATCGTATTTTTTTCCTGTGTTCTCGATCCCCCTTCAGGAAAAGCTAGTGGATCAAAACTATCTTCAGGAGCGCCCGACATGGTTCCCTTTGCTGAATTTTCCCTTGATTGAGATTGAATGTCTAGTGTGCTTCTATCGTGGTGTGTGTAATTTAAATCATCTACATTTTCCGGTGCTATCTTTCTAGATATCCAGTACCCAACTAGCCCTGCTTCTCCAGAATTTTCATAAATTACCCAGACCTGCTCTCCCGGCTTTAGAGGAAGACATAGATGGGGAGAGAAAAAAGGAAGAAAAATCTCATACTCGTTAGAGTATGCAGCGCGATCATCTACTCTCCATCCTATGATAGAGTTTCTAGGAATTTGATAATTTGATACTATTTTTGTATTTTCAACTAAATTCACTCCCTTCAAAAGTGATTCTTTTAGGGTTAGTGACTCTTCTCCGACCGGTATCCTCTCAAGATCCTCCACGGGATTTGCAAAAAAATCAACTACAACGGCTGTATAAAATACACGTGCTGATCTTGCCCTTTTTCTCTGAGAGAGGTCTGATATTCCCGTTCTGCTCTGAAGGGCTCTAGGAGAGATTCCGGATCTGCGTGTCACTCTATTTCTCTCCAATTTGCTGAAAAATATCGTCAGCACTGATTGTCTGGGCTGTCTCTTCCTTTGCTATTAGTTCAGCTAGCCGTAGAATTTGATCGTTTGACTTTGCCATTCTTTCTAGATACTTTGACATTATCGGACCGAACATTGCGTGATTTGCAGAATTTCCGCTTGATTGTGTAAGCAGATCCGTGAATAATAATCCTGCACTCTCTCGATCATTGAGTGCATTTTCATAAATCTCCTTCCAGAGAAGTTTTTTCTTATCCTCAGTGCTATCTAAAGAATCTAACAGATCAGAAAATCTAGCTATCTTAGTGTCTTTCTTCTTAACCTCATCTAAGAGATCTTCGACCGCTTTCGCCATTTGCTACCCCCAGTGAAAAATATCAAACTTGTCATCTTTAATTAGGTCTCTGTAGTGCTTTCTAATGGAAGACATTGCTACTGATAACTGCTTGGGGTTTAGATTAGAAAGCTCTCTCATATAAATAAAGACCGCTCTCTTATTTAAAAGGTCTAGATCATCTATGCTCTTGAAGAGTGTAACTATCGCATCCATGCATGCTAGTTCGTTCTCACTATTTAGCCTAGTTCTAATCGTTGACATTAAAGAAAATAAACTTTTAGCTGATTCTCCCTTTAATATTTTTTTATCCTGTGATGCAGAAACACTAAAATAGGAAAAGAAATCCATATTAGAAGAGTGAAAATTATTTTCTGCTAGTGCATCTAGACTTAGAGTTCTTTTTCTATTTTTAGCAGATTTTTTACTCTGAATTATCAGCCAGTTTTTTGCCACCACATTAAAATAAGAGAATGCCTTACTTCCTCTAGACGGATCAAATTTTAATAACGTTTCATAAAGAAATGCAACACAGTCATTTTTTAAATTTTCATACGAATCCACACCTTTGGCAAAACCATGTATAAAAATAAGATTCTCAGCCAACTTATCAAATGCAGGCAAAATCTCAGCTACGTATATTTTATGCATCTCAGCGATGTCATCTGCAACTAAAACATCGGTTGCCTTGCTTATATTTTGATATCTTACTATGGCGTTATGTGTATTTTTATCAAAATATGGTTTTCCTCTTTTTCTTCTACGCCTTCTTACTATTTTTTTCTTAGTCCGTATCATTTTCTGGCTCTCTTTTGTCAGTTATAGTGCTGACTTCGGTGATTTTATTTGCAATATGAAGTATCGAATCTCTAGCGTCCTGTATTTCAGAAATTACCTGTCTCACCTCAACGGAGTCAAAAAAAATTGGAATTTCCAGTATCTCCGATATCCTAGAATATTTAATATCCAGTACGTCTAGTGAAGATTCAATTGAATCCTGTATTCTAAGTAGTAAAAGTCCATGCTTGACATTAAAATAAACTGACAAAGAGAGTGCACATGTTAAAAGGATGCACAAAATTGTTAATGATATCGTGATATAGGACACTTACACATCCATTATCTGTTTAAGCATATCATCATACATGAGCATAATCGATTTAGAATTAAATTTCAATTTTACGGAGGAAGAGAGATCAACAGCCCATTGCTTGGGCATATTGTATTTATTTCGCAGCCTAACTACTTTCTTTTTAAAGTCTTTCTCAGAAGGCTCTGCCCATTTCATCCCAGATATGAAGATTCTATTATCAATCTTTGCGGGAGAGACATTGACGAGAGAAAAATTGATAGGGATAAATCTTCCTAAATTCAAAAAATCTAAATGGGCTGACCAATTTGTCGCCATTACTGGCAATGAACTTGCGGCTGCTTCTAAAAGTGGTAGCCCAAATCCCTCTCCTCGAGTTAGGCTAAGCAAGCACTTAACAGTGGGGTGTCTATAGAGTCCCACAATTTCTTCAGAGGTTAGATTTCCATGAATAAGATGTATTCGGGGGAAAGGTCCCTCTCTCACCTCGGATATGAGAGCCTTTAGCTTGTTTTTAGTTATTTGTCGATCTATTCTCGTTCCTCTCCCGTGATTTGTCTTAATTATTAGTCCCACTTTTTCGTCATCTTTGAATGCTTCACAGAACCATTTGACTGTATAGTAAAGATTTTTTCTATCTGTCTCGGGATCATTGCCGGTAAATTGAGCTACTGACAAAAAATTAAAATCGGTTTCAAAATCTAGATCAAGTGACTGGATACTCTCCTTGTCTATTTCCTCATGATACCATTCGGGAATTACTAATAGGCTTGTTTTAACTGTTCCGGTGTTTAAAATCATATCTCTGATGTGATTTGAAGGAACTATTACTGCATCCATTCTATTCATGCTCTCTATCCATGCTGGATTGCACTTATCGGATTCTACGAATGCAGATATTCCCACATTTTTATCCGCTAAGTTGGGATCCCACTCATCAGGTAGCTGAACTTGAAAAGAAATATCAAATTTTGATGGCGGCGGATTAGAAGAAGAAATAACCCGTCCAACAAGGCCATTTTCAAGTTCTGGATTAATCATCCAGCTAGTATTTCCCCACTGCACAACTTGAGAAAATAAATTAATATCTTCCCTGCTCTCAAGCCATTTGAAAATTTGTCTACAGTGAACTCCATACCCGCTTATTGATAGCAACGGTGCTCTTATTACGGCGTTTAACAACTCTCTCTCCCACTAATATGTCTTACATTCCCATCGATCATACTTTTCTTTCCATGTATTGTGAACATTGGTCAAAGAATCATGCCATCTGTCTATTGTCCCCTGATAGGAAAATTCTGACAAAGCATATTCTCTTGCTTTTTTCCCTAGAAGACGTCGGTCAGCGGGAGATGTTTCGTACAGGTCCATGAATGCTGAAGATATCGTCTTGGGGCTGACATAATCTTCGTAAATGTATGGCACCTGCTGAGACCCTACTAGAGTCTGACACTCTACGTCGAGACCTATTCCATTCTGAGTTCCATCCCTGTGGTCGATGACCTGTCGAGTTAAACCGCCCGTCTTAACAGCTATTATGGGCTTTCCTGCCTGCATTGACTCTAGTGTGGGAAGCCCAAATCCTTCAGCATAGCTAACATTAAGACAAAAATCAGAAATATTATAAAGAATATTCATTTTATCAAACTCTAATCGCTCCTTAGAAAAAAATACATTATTGGTTATTTCTAAGAACTCTGCTGTCATTATAAGATTCGGACCTTCGGCGTCCATTGGATCTGTGTGCATTATCATTGTAGCATTTCTGTGACCATGTTTCTCTTCTAGGTCATCTAAAAATAGCTTCCATGAGTATAAGACATCATTTGGTCTCTTTCTCTTTGCATTCCTATTGACCCAGATGCCAACGAAGTGATTTCTCCTATCGTACCCTAAAATATTTGACTTATAGTTCATTAAGTCATTATAGGGAAGTGGAAAGAACATGTTTTCTGGGACGGCGTGAGGTATAAATGAAGTTGTATCGGGAAATTTTTCTTTAATCATTTCATAAGTCAAATATGAATGACAATTAATGGCATCTGTAGACTGATAGAGCGATTCATTGAATTTTGGATAAGGATAATTATCCCATACATGCCACCATACAATGGGACACATCTGATGAATCTCATCTTCCATTTCAAAGAGCCAAATAAAAAATCTGGGATCTGTAAAGATAAAAAGTATATCTGGCTTTTCAGTAGCAATTGCTATTCTAATTGAATCTCTATCTCCGAAACCATCCACTGGCTTTATGATAAAGTCTTCATTGACCACTACGGTATTATAATCAACGTGTTTTAATGCTGCACCAAACTGTCTAAACGTCCATTCATTTTTCTCTAAAAGGCCTGTTATTAGATGTCTAGTCTGTGTTCCCACTCCGGATGTAGATAGCGCATGGTCGGAAAGAACAAGTATTTTTTTCTTAGAAATATCTCCACCTCATTAAAAATTAATATGTCACATCGTACAACTAATCGATAAATCAGTAAATTAAATGCAGTATTCTGTATCCTTGTATGGACAAAATCTGCATGAATCTCTATTTTTAAGAAACATGCCCTTTCTCACAGAAAAAATCATGTTTCCTACCATCTTTAATGCCCTAGACAGCGTCTTTGGGCCAGCTGATACAGTTACAAGATCACACGTTTTTCCCTTTGATGCCTCTCTTTTTAGTAAAATAAATCCACACCTGACATCTTCTAGAGGTATTTTGTGCTTAATTGACCAATAATACTTGTAGAGGACAATCTGTGCAGTCACTAGGATATCTTGCTTCTTTTGTCTTCTCCAGCCATACTTGGGTGCAGTTTTCCAGTCAAGAATCCAATATATATCCTTTCCCTTTTTATTTTTGACCTTTATCACTGCATCAATGAAGCCCTTAAATTTAAGGTCTTTCTTCTCAATAGATTCATAAAGCTTCTCCTCAGCATTAAATGGCTCCCAGCCTGGAAATGTTTTTTCCAAAAATTCTGGAACTTCATCCCACATTTGCGTAGCCCATGAGCACCATTCTTCAAGGGGTTTGTGCTTAAACCAGGAGGGCTGTCGTTTTAACCACTCTGGATCATCAAATCCATTGTCCAACCATTCACCCGCTAATCTTTCTAGGATTGCTTCTCGGCCTATATCCTGATTCTTAATGATGCTTTCGCACCCTTCGTGTACAGCTGTTCCAAAAAAAAGATATGGAGAAGTATCACCCAAATCAATTTTATCTATATGCATTAGCTTATGTCTGTAGGAGCACTCAGACCAGCATTTGACTTCAGAATATGAAACATGTGCTTTACCAGTAGGAAATTTAATATTATTCTTCATAAATCTATTATACCCACGATAAATAAAAAATACATTAATACTGATTTATGATATCTGGTATCTTGATTATTGGACTCCAGTCAAGGTCATTTATTGTATCTTTGATATCTGCCAGCGTTTCTGTGACTTCCGCCTTCCTCGTCGGTATGTAAATTCTTTCTCCGCCAATCATGTCTGCTATTTGATTAATGCTATAATTTTTTCCTGTTCCCACATTGTAAGTTCCAAAATCTATATTAGATTTAGCTGCCAGAATATTCGCCCTAACTACGTCTTCAACATATGTAAAATCTCTTCTCTGCTCTCCATTTCCCACTATTGTCATTGGCTCACCCTTCGCTACCTGTCTTTTGAATAATCCTATAACTGGAGCATACTGTCCCTTAACTGGCTCATTTGGCCCAAATACATTAAAATATCTAAGAATAATCGACCTGGTTCCATAAAGCTGGTAGTACAATTGACAAATTTGCTCCCCCATCCACTTTGACATACTGTAAGGGTTTAGACAATCTGCAGGCATGTTAGGATTAAACGGAATGGTATTCTGGTGGCCATAGAGTGATGATGTGCCTGAATATATAAGCTTGTTGACAGAGTGTCTCCTGGACCACTCTAGGACCCTCTGGGTACCTATTACGTTAACCTCGAAGCAGCTTCCGGGAGATGTTATTGTGGGCTGGATTCTTGATCGTGCAGCCAGGTGAAAAACATAATCAATATCTTCAAAAATTTTAGAACAATCATCTCTAGCAATATCTAAGCAATAATTTTCTGCAGATTTATTTACATAAAATCTTTCATTTTCAGGAGCTGAGTGATCATCTATAACTCTAACTGAATTTCCAGACTTTAATAGATCATTAACAATGTGGCTTCCAATGAAGCCGTGTCCGCCAGTCACTAAACATTTTGACATATATTTTTATTTTCCAATAACGCTTGCGTCTCTAAAAAACTGCCTCAAATAGACTCGAGAAAGAGTCTTTGATAGACCAGTAAGATCATTTCCAAAAAGATTTGAATAGCTTTTAATCATTGACTTTTGTTCTTCGCTAAATTTAATCCAAGATTACAATTCCAAATATAGTTTGAAAACCCTATTATATCTGGCCTTTCATTTTCTAGTGCATTTGAGAGATTTTCAGGAAACTTGAATACTTTTGCGATGATTGGCGCGTCAAGAATATTTTGTGCATATTCAATCATTCCAGCTACAGCTGCCGGGAAAACATCAGAAGATATTGTCTGCTGTGTATATGTTAGATCTGCCATCCATACATTCATTATATTGCCTCTAGCACTATTAATACACTACTCATTAACAGACTCGGTTGTACCCCACCACTGTAGGTCAATTTTGTTTAATGTCTCTGAGTCAGATCCACTCCACCTTATGAATGGTCTGTCCTCACAATTAATCATTGCCATGCTATATCCCATTTTCTGATAGCAATTGGTGAAAGCGACCTCTCCTTTCATTATCTGCTCTCTCTTGTACTCAGCGTTATCTGTTAGGTTGGCAACTCTGTTACTGTGCGGAAGTCTGCCATACTTCTTCACGACTTCTAATAGCTTATCACTTGTTGTGCACCCGGCACCTGCATCACAGTGAGAATTTTGACCACGATGTAGCCCACATGTAGCTATAAATCCTATATTTTGATTATCATTTAACTGATTGAATGCTTTGAGCAAAAAATCCTTACCAGTATAGATAATATCATCCTCTGTGAAACACCAGAGATCATATCTATCGGTGAATGTCTTGAATGCCGTATTATAAGCACCAAATGACATCCCTATATTATCCCCCTCTATAACAATAAACTTCCCAGAAAAGCTATCGTCGCCATCTATAGAATTTAAAAAATTTGTTCCCACAGCCTCTTTTGGAGAGTTATTGACAAAAATTATATCTGTGGGGACTCCTGTATCCAAATTTCTATAAACATCAGCAGTATACTTTGCCAACTCTAAGACATCATCTGCGTTATTAAACGTCCTCCTTCTTTTTGCAAAAAATAAGGGGACTACTATACAAGCATTCATTTTACACTTCCCTATAAATATCGACACTATCTGAAACCCATCTGATAATTTTAAAGGCCTCAGCATTCGAACAGTTTGACTGACTTCCTCGTATCTCCGAAATTCTCTCTATTAGATCAATTCCTCGGTGTCCCCTTATTTGTGATTTTAATAAAGAGTACAGCATAATTTTCTTTTGGATATTAATTTTCACAAAAAAATTAGGGTTAAACTGTTCATTATTTCCACACCATAGATCTTGAGGTTGTTCATACATAGCTACCCGGGGAACGAAATAATTTAAATCGTGAGGTCTTAGTGCTATGATAGATGCCTTGTAGACCTCCTGATGATCTTGATTATATGAGGGTGTCGGTATAAATGCGATGTCTGGTGAGAAATCATTTATCACTTCCTCTATTTGAGAAATAAGATCTGGTGCGTAATATCTGTTTACTGTATTTTCAAGTAGAATTGATGTGCACCCTGTTTCTCTTTTCACCTCTTCAAACTCACGAAGCCTTTCAGTTTTTGAAAATAGATTTTTTCCATGATTTTGAATATCTGCTAGGCCGCAGTGTAGCACAAGGGTGTCTCTATCAATTATACCTCCGCACCCAAGCACTTCATCATCTACATGAGGTGCAATTATCAGCTTTTTAATCATCTATGTGTGCTCCAGTCAAATAAAGCTTATTGCCATCGCCACAAACTATAAACGCATTTGGATAAGGATTCTGCAAGCATCTTATTTTATCATATATTTCACGAGCAGAATAGGTTGAAAAATCGTCTAAAGAAATTTCACTTTGCGACGGCTTTCTTCTTTTAAAAATAGATGATTCACCCTCTTGCTGGTGAGATAGTGATAGCTCATCACTTTTAAATCTTTCAATGATGTTGCTAAGACACTTTATTGAATGATGAGATATTCTTTCAAAAATATCGGAAAGATCTCCCTCCAGGCTAAAATTTTCAGAAGATGAGAGAATAGGGCCTGCATCTAATTCTGCCGTCATTAAAAAAGCTGATATTCTTGATTCCTTTTCTCCGCTGATTATTTGATGCTGTATTGGGCTTCCTCCCCTATATTTGGGTAGCGGTGACGGGTGAATACAAATGCACTTATTTTTAAATAAAAAATTCTCATCTATAATCCAGCTCCAACCTACAAAAAAAATCAAATCAAATTTAATATTTGATCTTCTATATTCCCTTAGCTGATTTCGAGATGTTGCACTAAAAAAAATATCAGAATTAAATTTTCTCTTCATGTGACTAAACACTGTTTCAGACCAGTCCCTATATCCACAAAATAAAAAATTCACAATAGCACCTTTATCTCCAAATTAATCGTCTATTAGTCTTTCTTAAAGTTAAAACTCCAAAGTCAACAGGCAGAGTGACTATTTCCCAATTTTTTCTAATTACATCTCGCATATTTGCTGATTGATTGTGGGTATTTCTAGCTGGCGAACTAAATTCTTTGATGATCTAAGAGTTCTGTCAATTGAAACTTTATTCTTGTGAGGATCTATTGTTAAATTAAGGTGAAATCTCTCACTGATTAAGCCTAGGAGATCGTGCTTGCAAATATCTTTGGGTGAAAAAATATGAAATTTATCATTTTTATAGTAATTATTTTCTATAATATTATGACAAATTTTAGCGTACTGCAATGTTGTTATTCCATTCCACCAGTGATTCGTGTATCCATCTACTCTATTTTGAGCATTGGATTTTGCCCACTCTACCAGGCTGGCATTGCCGCTTAATTCCTCACCAATAATGCTTGTTCTTATTACCATTGCATTAGATGGCTCTCCAAGCGACTTTGTCTTTCCGTAAAAGTCCAAACAATCGTGAGTGAAATCTTCAGAATATTTTCCCAAATTACCTGAAAATACGCAGTCAGTTGTTATGTGAATTAATTTGCTTCCATGTTTCTCACACATATCTGCTAATTTCCATGGAAATACTGAGTTTATCAATATATCTTCTTTATTTTCTTGACTAATTTTTTGCTTGATTGATCCTGCACAATTGATGTAATAATCGTAATAATCATTAAATAAACTGTGAATATCGCTCTTTGATAAAATATCAAACTTGATATTTTTTTCACCATATCTAAGACTTTCCTTTCTATACGTCAGTGTTGTATCAATATTATTATTTAAAAAATATCTCCCTACTGACGATCCCAGCATTCCCGTACTTCCAATGACCATTATTTTCATCACAATTATCTCTTTATCTGCATTTTATTTTTTTAATTCCTCAATAGATTTTCCTAAAAATTGAGAAAGGGGTTTGTGCAATATATTCAATGACTCTAGACGCCTTTTTAGCTCTTTTTTTGTCATTAATGATGCATTGCTTTTCATTGTATAGTCACTGTCCTGAAATGGCATTGTAAAAGAGGAGCTGATGACAAAATATTTTCCTACCATGCGGGTTCTCATCGATTCTGAAGAGTTTATCAAATCTTCATGAAGCTTTTCTCCCGGTCTCATGCCAATCATTTTTATTGGCTTATCAGATAATTCAGAATATATTTCTGCCAAATCAAGCACCTTCATTGATGAAAGTCGAGGGATCCAGGTTTCTCCCGATTTTCCCTGTGACATTGTATCGTCGATTAGCTGTACACTCTCATCTAGTGTCATCACATATCGTGTCATTCTTCCATCAGTTACAGTTATCTCCGAACAGCTTTCTGACTGATATTTGAAAAGTGGGATGATGCTTCCCCTTGACTCTAGAACATTTCCGTATCTTACTGCTATAAATTTTACTGGAATAGACAGAGATGAAGCTGAGATGACTATTCTTTCTGCTATGGACTTGCACATTCCATATACATTAATTGGAGAGCAGGCCTTGTCTGTGCTTACCATGAGAACAGACTCCAAATTCTCTAACATTCTAAAATCATCTTTTACTATGCTTATGACATTTGATATTCCGTCTATATTGGTTTTTATACTTTCTCCGGGAGATCTCTCACAGATATCTACATGTTTGAGCGCAGATGCTAGAATGATGTGTGTAGGCTTGAATTGAAGCATTGCCTCCTTGCATCGCTGTCGATCTCTTATGTCTCCTACAATAAAGGATAGGCTGCTATGCGGCATTTCATTTCTTATGGTCCAGTGCTTGGACTCATCTCTAGAATACACACATACAAAATTACTCTCCACGTATTTCTTGATAAGCGTCTTTCCAAGAGACCCGGTACCGCCAAATATAAGAATTTTTGAATTTTTAATTGTCAAATCTTTCACTTTAATCGCTAGTGAATAAATTATAACAAAAAAAAATAAAAATTACACCGTGGCGGCTAACATTTAATCTTCTGCTATTGCTCGGCCTTTCATCTTTTCCCAATCTCTATTCTCTCTGAGACTGTCATTCTTGCTTAATACGCTCTTTAAAATAGCCGGCTCTTCCCCGATGCTTTCAGCCAGATAGATTAGAGCAGCCATATCCTTTGGAAAACAATGACCTCCGAATCCCCTATCTCCATCGGGACCAGGAACCATTAAGTGGCTTTTTCCAATTCTCTGGTCAAACAGTGAATACTCTGTCACCTTATCAAAGTCGACATTAACTTTCTTGCAAATATCATACATCTCATTTGCAAATGTCACCTTTGTTGCAAGAAAGCAATTAGTAAAATACTTTATCATCTCGGCTGTTTTAGTACCAGTCTTTATAATAGGGATGGTGGGAAATGCCCTTCTAAACATTTGCTTGACCTTGCCAGTTGCCGGTCTCGGTCCCCCAATAATAATTCTAGTCTGATTTTTAAAGTCCTCAAAAGAATTTGCTTCAGTTAAAAACTCTGGACTGAAGCATACATCACATGAGGAAGTATTTTTATTTATTTTTTCGGATGTCCCCGGCGGAACTGTGGACTTTATTACAAGTATGGGACAATTTTTATTGGGATCATTTACGCACTCGAGATCAATTTTCTTCACCACGCTTTCAAGAATTCTTGTATCACACTCTCCAGATTTTCTCATTGGTGTGGGAATACAAACAAAAATTATGTCAGATTCTCTACACACAGATCGATGGGTACTATTGCACTTTTCTTTATCTATATCATAGGTCCTGATCTCATAAAAATTTTTAAGACCTTCTCTAATAGCAGAGCCAACAAATCCCTGTCCCATAATTCCAATTCTAAACTTATCTTTGATCATATTTAAAAATTCCCTCTCTCGTTACTGACTCATATTCCACTAATTTATTAAGATACTTTCCATATTCAGTACCTGAAAGATCTTTTGCAATTGTACACATATCTTCAAGACTAATATATCCCATATAATATGCTATCTCTTCGATACATGCTATCTTCAATCCCTGTCGATTTTCCACCATTCTAACAAAAGATGAAGCTGAGAAAAGATCTTCGGGATTACCTGTATCAAACCACGTATATCCCCTCCCCATTGTTGTCATCTCTAGCTTTTCTTTTTTCATATATTCTTGATTGACGCTCGTTATTTCTATCTCTCCTCGATCTGATGGTTTGACATTCTTAGAGATTTTTATGACATCATTATCGTACATGTAAAGACCAACGACAGCCCAGTTTGATTTAGGTATTTTTGGCTTTTCCACTATTCCCACCACCCTGTTATCGCATATTTCAGCAACCCCATACATCTGAGGGTTTGATACGTTATATCCAAAGATGACTGCTCCGCCCTCTTCCTGTACCCTTTCTTTTGCTTCATTTAATATTTCAGGAAGTCTGTGACCATGAAAAATATTATCTCCCAGGACCAAGCATGCTGTTTCATTGCCTATAAAGTCCTCTGCTATGTGAAATGCCTGTGCTATTCCATCTGGCCTCTCCTGGATCTTGTAAGATATTGATATTCCCAAATGTGATCCATCGCCAAGAAGGCTTCTAAAGTGTTCAATAAATTCTTCACATGTAATTATCAGCACTTCCCGTATCTTTGCTAACATCAGGACAGATAGGGGATAGTATATCATAGGCTTATTATAGACTGGCAATAGAGTCTTGCATATTCCGTGAGTAATTGGATATAGTCTGGTTCCCTTTCCAGCAGCTAAAATTATTCCTTTCATAATATCTTATCCAGCTCAGCATTAATACTTTTCATAGTTACAACTGGGAATTGATTTTTGGGCTCGTGAGTTTCGGGATTTTTAAATGAAAGCCTTAGTGATGTTTTCTTATCAAATGTTCCCACATGCTCGACGACACCCTGATCCATTACTCCTGTTTTTAGATCTAGCATGTGATAATTTTTCATCATTTCTCCCTCAAGTGCCTGCAGAGGGGGAGTGCTATATGTTGGAACTATCCTCTTGAAGACCTCGGTTCTGCATATATTTGCGAAATTATACCAGTGCCAATTATTAGTATAAAAATCAAAATCACCTATTCTTTGTCTCTCTGTCCATTGAAGTAATTCTTTGGATATATTATTATAGTGTCTTTGACAATTTGATCTATCAGTATCCTTATGTCCCGATAGCTTGTCATAGATAGGCATATTGTGAATGTCATACTTTAATATTCGCAAATACCCACACTCTTTATTTGTATCAAAGAACTCTATGCACGAATTTAAAAAATTACCCCTATAAAAAAAGAAATCATCTTCAAGATGCATCACATACTCTGAATTTAGCTCTTCTGCCTTTCTTATGAGTAAATTAACGGCAAGAATATCATATAGATTTTCTGTTGCCTGATAGACTTCATCTAGATATTGACACTCCTTTAAGTCTCGAATTACGTCATCTGAAGATCCGTTGTCTATGGCAAAAATATACACATCCGGACCAGCTATGTTTTTTAATGTTGGAAGACACTCGCTGAATATTTTATATCTTTCGGGATGGGTTCCGCTATCACAATATGTTAAAAGCCCCACACATAATTTTATCATTTTTTATCCCTATTTTTAAAATACTCAACTGTATCCCTGAGAGCTGAGTCAAAAATTGTGGGCTCACTCGAGACAATTCTCCCTAGCTTTTTGTTACAAATAGAGTATCTAAAATCATGACCGGGCCTATCAGGAACAAATAGAATAGATTCTAAAAAATTCTTTCCCATAATTTCACAAATTTTCTCTATGACGCACAAATTTTCCATCTCGAAGCCGTGGGTGAGATTATACGTCTCGTTATCGCTACCGCATTGAAAAACGTCATATATCATATTTACACAATCCTTTACGTAGAACCAGTCTCTAATGTTTTTTCCCTCACCGTATACAGGAATCTTATTTCCCTCCATTAGCGATCTTATGACAGTAGGAATTAATTTTTCGCCATTTTGCCTGGGTCCGAAATTATTACTCATTCTTACCATCTTATAGTCTATATTGTAGGTATTGTGGTATGATGTTACAAAATGCTCTGCTGATGCCTTGCTTGAGGAGTAGGGATTCTTAGGATTGAGTCTATCATCTTCATTAAATGATTTTTCCTCTATTGATCCATAAACTTCATCGGTGGAAATGTGAAATATTTTTATTCCTAACCTTCTGCATACATTTAAAAGAGATACCACACCCATGATGTTGGATTTTAGAAAAGGATCTATATTCTTGATTGAATTATCTACATGTGATTCTGCAGCGAAATTAATAATCCATTCAATATTATGTCTTACACAATACTCTACGATGTCCTCTGTGTTGCAAATATCATTTTTATACCAATAGAATCTATCATTTTTCATCGGCTCACTGATATTGTCTAGCGATCCCGCATACGTTAAACTGTCCACCCCAACAATATTGTGACCTTTTGCTAAAAAATAATCAGTTGCATGGCTTCCTATAAACCCAGCGCAGCCTGTTATAAGGATATTTTTTATCATCTTATTGATATCGTCTCTTAAATAATAGAGTGCAAGAATGATCAAGTCTATTACATTGGGGAAAGTTTTCCATGGGCCACTTAGAAAATTTTCCTAAAATTTCCCCAAAATATCTCGACTTATATATTAGCTCATATCCCATCGACTCTATTTTACTTACAGACTCCGCTATATTAAAAAATCTATGAGGTATTTTTGATGAATAATAATTCTGTAAAGTGAAAAATGTTTCAAAATTCCCACCGGGAAAATCATCAAGAAGAAGATAGTCGGGATTTTCTTCTACCATTTTTTTAACTGAGCCTGTCCAATCATCAATATATTGAAGTGTAGAGTTACTATAAGCTATTTTAGGGTAAATCTTTTCTGTCGGAAACGAAGAGTAGAAAAATATATCGCTGTCATTGTGAAATAACTTTTTGCCTGTGCATGATGTTTCTAGAGTTTCAACTATGTGGTATCTTATATTCTGTTCAGGAATTGACGATTTTAAATATTCGTATTGAGTACCTATGCCCCCTCCAAAGTCTAATACAACTATATCTCTCTCAATATTATCTAAAATAGAGGAGGCTAGAAGGGGTAGAGATGAAAATCTATTTCCTATTGGGCTTGGATTGTGACAAGTATCCATGTTTTTTCTATATTCAAAAATTTTATTTCGAGCTGCTTCTATCCACTTGTCACTAGAGAATCCTGTTCCTATACTATTATTCTCAGCTTCGTGATAGGTTGAGTATATTCCCTCCCAGATGTATCTCTGTTTATTCATCTAGCATTCCATTCACTCGTCTCTACAAATATTACAACATCTAACAATATAGCTCAAATCTTTTTTAGTTAACTTTTCATGAAATGGAATGCTAACTGTTCTTTTAGAAATATTTTTAGATAAAATAAGATCCTTGGAGGATTCACAATCTCTGTAGACGGGATTTAAATGAAGTGCGCTATAATGTTTTCCGCACATAATATTCCTCTCTCTCATATTTCTTATAAACTTGTCATTATTTCTAACCTGAATTCGAAAGAGGTGATCACTGCTATTCTTGTACTGTAGCTGAGAATTATAGAATTCTCTTATTTCATAAAGTCTTTCTTTTTTAAAGGAAATCTTTTTTAAATTTTCATTTGCTATGAATGATTGAATTGAGTTCATATACATTTTATATCCTGGAAACTTTATGCGTCGATTCCAGTTATCTTTGGAAAAGCTCATACCGTTTAAAGTTGCCTCTTTGAACCATTCAATTTTCTTACTATCGTTTGATACAATAATTCCCCCGTCCACGCTTCCCACAGGCTTGGTGGGATAAAAGCTAAATATCATTAGATCTTCAGGGTTACATTCTTTCTTAAACTGATCTTTTTCAACTTTCTGTGCAGAATCTACTATCTTATATTCGTCAAATTCGTGTAAAATATATGAATGTCCCACCCATTCAATATTATCAATAAACTTTATTTTATTTCCACTCGTAATCAGTGCGTTAGCTACGACTGGGGGTATTATGCTGGGCAAATTAACTGTGATGCCCTTTCCCAGAAAAGAAAGAAATATCGCATTAGTTGCGCTATTGACAGAGCACGCATAGCTTGCACCCACATAATTTTTAAAATTATTTTCAAATTCTGAAACTATATTTCCATGAAGTAAATTATCAAAATTAGCAGTATTAATTTCATAATTCTCTATATTGAAAAGATTAATCATTTCCTAAAACCCTTTTCATTTTTTCTAAATTCATGCTGACATCTCTTGGCATTCTTACATTTTCTATATCTCTTAGGTGAATTTTTTTAATGTTGGGATTGACGTCTTTTGCGAAATTATAAATTGACATTCGTGGGCCGCCTATATTATAAGTTCCCACTTTATCGAGAAAGCTTAAAGATATCTTAGCTGCATCTTCTATAAAAATTGAACTTTTATAAGAATCAACTATTGCTGATTGGTGGGGAAAGGGATTGCTAACCATTGATAGTCTTAGTATACATGAATTCTTGTATAGTTTTACTGAACACTCTCCTCCCAACTTGGACCATGCATAATTATTAAGAGGCAAAATTGGACTCTCTTCACAATAATTTCCAGACTCTCCAGGATAGACATGATCAGTCGACAAATAAATGAGCTTAATATTCTTCTTCATGCATTCCATGACAACATTTGCAGTTCCTACAATATTATTTAAAATGCTCTTTTCAGGATCTTTTTCGTGAATGTCCATTGGTCTTGTAAGAGCCCCGGCATGAATGAAATAGTCAGGATTTATCTCCGCTATAGATCTTTCAATTTGAGAAATATTAGTTACATCCATTTCATTTTTTTGAAGAGGAAACAGTGAAAACTCTTTATCATTGCAAATAGAGCAAAAATATTTGGAAAATTCGCCGTTGCCTCCGGAAATTAGTATTTTTTTCATTTTAAATTATCTAATAATTTTAATGTTTCCTTTACAGAAACTTCTAATTTATCCTTTGGTTCGAATCCAGTTTTTCTCACCTTATCGTCACTAACATCATAAGAAAACTGATTTAATAATGGAGTATCTACCATATTCAATTCTACTTTATCAGAAACCTTTTCTATTGATTTAACTACATCACTCAACTTAAAATTGCCTGATATAACATTATATGTTTGATTAAAATATTGTAAGTTATCCAAAAAATGCATTATACTTCTAACTGCATCATTCAACCCCAAATATGGTCTAACCTGTTCATAATTTTGTTTCCAAATCGTCAATGGTTTTCCAAGTGATACTTCATAGCAAAATTTATTTATGGCCGTATGAAATCTCATTCCTATACTTTCTCCAAAAATAGTACCAAATCTCAAAATTAAATAATTAATATCACTTTGATTTTTTAATAAATTTTCTATTCCTATTTTTGTTTCTGCATAAGGACTCTGTGGATTTACTACCGAATCATCATCTTCATAAACTACATCAACTGATGCTCCATACACACTTGTAGATGATGGGAATATAAAATAAGAAATTCCCACTTTCTTACACAGCCCTATGAATTTTTCTGTCTTAACAATATTAACATTCTCTACTTCTTCTTTATTTTTAAAACTTCCCTCTGCATTTGTTATTGCTGCCAAATGTATAACTACATCAATTCCAACCACATCATCTTCTGTTAATCCATCTATATCTTTTTCTATAAACTTTATCCCCCTGTCTAAATCAAATAAAGAACAATACCTCTGAGTTAATAAATTATCAACAACCGTAATTTTATATTTTGATGGCAACTTTCTAATCAAATATGAACCAATGTGACCGCACCCACCAGTAATTAAAACCTTTACCATACTCTGAATTTCCCTAGTAAAATATCCTTAAACATAATCCAATCACATAATTTTGCTAACAAAGTAATTTGCCACCTTTCCATGAAAGTGGTGTATTTTGTTCAAATATAAAATGTCCACTCCAGGCAAATGGATACACTACAAATGGAATTAATGGAATTAAAAATCAATACCAATTATGTAATATAAGTATTGTAAAAAATATGGTAGCCCATTGACCTATAAAATGTAACAACTTATTTTAGGGTGTTCATGTAATGTTAAATAATATTTATTTATTTTCATTCTTTAATCTCTTAAATTCCTCATAATTTTCTATATAATCAGATTGTTCATATAATGTATTTGCCAATACTAACAAAACTGCTTCATGACTAATATATACTTGCTCGTCCCAAATCATTTCAGGTATGTACAAAGCTTTCCACGGTTGATCTAATTGCCAAGTTTTTACACCACCCATACCATCATCACATTTTACATCAATTGCCCCATTAATAGAAATTAATAACTGTTTAGTTTTATGATGACTGTGCTTTCCTCTAACATCCTGATTGTGGACTCCGAATACATAAAACATTCTTTTTACTTCAAATGGTACATCTTTATCAAACTCAATTGGAACTAATCTACCATCTACTTCATCAAAAAGCTTTAAATTAAATCTTTTTACATCATCTATTGTTGTCACTTATTCTCCGCCCCCCATTCTTCACCAAAATGTCCTACTGGAACTCTAAACTCATCATCTGGATTATACTTCTCTGTTAAGTAATATAGCATTATAGACCCCTCCTGAAGAGCTTTGTATCCATGATAAGTTCCCGGAGGTATCTTTAATGCTCGCGGATTCTTATCAGAAAGATATTCCCACCGTACACTGTACGTGCCATCTATTTGAGGTTCTGCAAGTCCCACCTTGAACGATCCTTTTGGACAAAACCAGTAATCAGTTTGAATTTCATGAACATGCCATGCAACAACATGAGAAGTAGAATTAACGTGAGATATATTTATTTGACCATCCTTCAAGTCAAAAAGATTCAAAACTCTCTGTGCCCTATCATCCTCATGATAGTCTACTTTTATCTCTACTGTTTTCATCTTGCTATTTAATAAATCTGACATGTGGCACGTGGGTTATAAATCTATTACTCTTTAGAAATCCCTTCTCTTTTTGAGTTATCTCTTTCTCATAGTTCCAGGCACCTAGAAATGCATAATCTACCGAATTATTGAATCCCTCTTCTGGAGATACTACGGGAATATGAACTCCAGGAGAAAGCTTTCCCTGCTTGGCCTCTGTGGTGTCTACAATATAGTCAATTAAATCGGTGCCTATCTCGCAATAGTTAAAGACAGTAGTTGACTTAGATGTAGCTCCGTAGCTTATAATTTTATAATTTAATCGCTTAAGCTCAGTTAAAAGTTCAACAAGCTGAACTTTTGATTGACTTACAGCTTCAGAAAATCTTATGTATGAATCTATCGTATCTAGCCCGGCATTTAATTCTTCTTCGATATTTTTCTGCACGCTCTTATCAATTTTTCTTGTTCCTGCGTGACAGGCAAAAATCCTACTGGATCCTCCATGTACACTTAAATTTTCCACTCTAAATATATCAAGATCATGCTGTAAAAGGAGATTCTTTAGAGAAAGAACAGAAAATATGTGAGCATGTTCATCGTATATCTGATCATATGATCTTCTACTTATCATCTTTAAAAGTGATGGATCTTCAAATACAAAAATGCCGGAGGAGGATAGAGATTTGGAGACGGCAGCAAATGCTTCATCAAGGTTTTGTATGTGGCACATACAGTTAGCTGAAAAGATCAAGTCTTGCTTTCCATGACTTCTTGCGATCTCTCTTGCTACCCCTTCATCCCAAAATCTCTCATATGTGTCATACCCCATATTTTGTGTTATTTTCGCAAAATTTCCACATGGTTCAATAGCTATCGCGCTCATTGGATCAAAGTTTTTTAAAAAAACCCCATCATTGCTTCCTATCTCAAGAATTTTTTGAGGACCAAATTGATTAATCAGGTCTGTCGCCGCTTCTTTAAAATGATTCCTCATAGTTCTAGAAAGTGAAGAATGATATACATAAGAATCGTTAAACATTAAATCTGGTGAAACAAAGTCTGATAGAGAGACTAGCTTTGTCTCTTCGTCGAAAGAAACTGTTAAGTGAAATTTATATTCATCTATCTTCTCTTTATCACCCGATAAGAAGTTATTTGCTATGGGTTGCATACCAAGATCTAAAAAGGTTATTTTTGACACGTATTCTCCATTTTTATTATTTTAATATAGCTGTCTATGCATTCTTTCCAAGATATCGGTGTGTACTTATTCTTCTGGTATTCTCTAGATTTTAATATGCGATGTAAATCTTCAAAAGACTCATATGTGTGAGATGACCCAGCAAACTCTACAGCGCCACCCCCTGTAGAAATTACATAGGTTGGCAGACCGCATGAGATGCTCTCTAGTATATGATTCGGTCCGGGATCATTAATCGATCCGCTAACATAGACATCATATTTTGAAAGCTCTCTTCCCAGGCTTTCGCCGTAAAGCGGATTAATTATTGTAGTATTCTTGAAAGTTTCATTATGTCGGCCAATATATGTAAAAGTAAAATTATCATCTTTACCTACTAGTCTATCCAGATCCTCGTAGATATCAAATCCCTTCAATCTATTATTAGACCAATGATGTGCAACTATATTGACTTTTCCATTTTTAATTTTTTCCTTTCCTGAAAAGTGATCTCTATTTACTCCATTGTGAATTACTGATGTATTGCAGCAAAACCACGCTTTTTCTTCGTGATACTTCTTCATCCACTCGGAGACAAAAATGGTATGATCGCAATATCTACTGCACTCACTCAATAATCTATCCACACCCTGAGTTGCCTTTCTTGAATCGCATTCATTAACCCTGTGGATAAGTCGTGCACCACTATTAAATCTTTTATAAGATGCTATTTCATTTATGGATATTCCAAGCTCATCATATCTGGGATCTTGGATGAAAATTACATCGATTTTTTCAGAAAAGGTGTGATCCACGTCTATTCCGGCATCCACAAGAGTATCACATAAAGCGGTCAAAAATAAATTTCCTCCGCCCCAGGGAGTATTTCGTCTAGGCTTTCTATTTACAAGAACTCTCATAGTTAATCTCCCTTAATAATTCTATAGCTATCTGTATCAAAGTGCTGGGTAGAAAATTCAAAAAGCTCTGAGTCTTCTACAGCATACATCTGATGTCTTAATCCACGATAAACATGAAAATTATCCCCTGGCTTTAGAATTAACTGCTTTCCCTTTGTTATATCATCACAGTCGGAATAATAAACAATCATCTTTCCAGATTGCAAATAAAAAACCTCATCTTTTAATCTATGAACATGCCACGAACATCTCTTGCCTTTTTTAAAAAATAAAAGCTTTCCACAATATTCAGGACCATTACATATCCACCTCTCCCATCCCCATCCTTTCTCTACATGTGTCATTTCAAGATTAATATCTCTTGGAAGAGATCTGGGATTTCTCTTACTCTTGCTCATAAAGATAAAATTTCCTCAGTTCTTGCGGACATAATTAAATTTCTGACCCTCATTTGACCCGATCGTAGAAATCCGAGCCCAGGCAATAGTCTATTTGTAGCTTATTGAATACACCAAGGGGAACTTCTGTAAGCTCGAAGAAGTGTTGATCATAGCTAGGAATATATGTGTGGGTCCAAGTTCGCTGGAGGTTGCACTTAATAAATTGCGCGTTGGCTGTTCGACCGTCGACAACAATTAATGTTCCCGGAGTCAGAAAGTGCTCGAAAGCCAGGATGTCTGCTACCATTGGCATCCTATCTTTGTGCCTAGTAGAAATCCCTCTAACTGATCCTTCGACGGAAAACTGGTCAGGACCGTCGAGGTAAATCAAGTCCGGACAAATGTTGGGAATACCGTCATAGTAGGTGCACACCCTATCCTGAAATGTCCCCATTACAAGAGGGCAGTGATGTAGGGTCACTCTATCTGTACCGGCGAATGAGCTCGGTAGTGTACCCCTCACATGCTCCAACCACTTCGGAATATTGTCTACAGAGTGTAACTCAAAAGCATTGTTTCGACGTAGCTCATCTCTAACAAACCCTCCGTGGCGAGCTTCGTTAATACTCAACGCGTGTGCTAGCACAACTGTTGACTTTCCTATGCCAAACTCAAGGATTGTCGTCACCTTACGTTTCAAAACAAGGTGATGTAAGCGTATTAGATCATCAAGTTCTGGAGGATGTGGGCTGCTATGGTCCGCTACGTTATTATTGGGGGCATTTTCTTGTTTTGCACAAAGCTCTCCATACTCATCAAGATCGATGCCAAGCAGCGAGTGTATTGGAAATGTACGGAGGTGATCTTCGTAGTTAAGATCATTGAATAGATAATTTTTCATAACTGCTGGGTTTTTACGCTGTATATCACTGCTCATTCTTCTCTCTCTCCTTGGCATCAGGATCATCATTAAAATAATTCTTTGAGATGACATTAGTGTGAATATAGATCATTTTTTGCCCTTTTGACATACATCATCATTGGAAAAAAAATTATCAGAATTGACAGCCTTGTCGCAAATTAGCAAATCATAATCTGGCTTATGATTCATTCTAAGCTCATGATATTTTACACCCCATTCTTGTAGTTGATTTTTTGTGAGATCTGTCCAGTCTATTTTTGTTGTAGAACCTCGAGCAGTCCAATAAACTATCTTATTCCCATCTTCATAAAGATTATTTATTCTATTAATTCTTTCATACATTGGAAGTGCAAGGGGATAGTTTCTTACTCCATCATAACGACAGATAGTTTCATCAATATCAACATAAATTACCACGAAGTCTTTCCACCATCAACAATCAAATTCGTCCCCGTCATGTAAGAACTTGCATCAGAACACAAAAATACAATCGCTCCTTTATATTCATCAGCATTCGCCATTCGATTCATCGGGTTTAGTGAAGAAATTTTAGCAACCATATGCTCAGGAATTCTTTCATTCCAAACACCAGTAGGGCTTAAGCAGTTCACTCTAATTCCACGATCTGCGAAATAAGTCGCAAGATATTTTGTCATACCCACTACAGCCCATTTAGATGCAACATACGTAATAGGCTTAACATTTTGCTTACTGTCATCTAGACCTTCTTGGCGATATATTCTTTGATCTGGGCCTATATTTGCCAAACAAGAAGCTATATTGACAATCACACCGGCGCCGCTATCCAGCATTTTATTTGCAAAGACTTGCGAACATAAAAATGTTCCGTGTAAGGCTGCTGATATTCCTTCCTTCCAGTAACTCTCTGTCATTACTTCAAATCTTGAGCTAGGAGTCATGCCCTCTGCATCTTCTACCTTGGGATCTTTTGCAGCATTATTAATCAAAATATCCACTTTTTCTAATTGGTCTGCAACATATAAAATCGATTCTTTTACAGTCACGTCCATATAAAAGGGTATAGCTGACCCCTCTCCATACTTCTCGTTAAGTAAACGGCAGGCATCTGTAACTTTTGACTCATTATGATCTGTTAATACAGCTGTGCCACCAAACTCTATGATTGCTTCTGCATGCTTGGGCCCTAGAAGACCTCCGGCACCCGTTATAACTGCAGTCTTTCCTTTAAGGCTAAAAATATCGCTCATACAATCTCCTAAATGTTTCTGTATAGTTCATTATAGTTTCTTTTTCACTACCTGGAATTCCTCTCGCCATTTGAAGCGTGAATATTCCATCGTAACCAACTTCACTTAATTTTTGAAATATCGAATCAAAATGGGTGTCACCCTTAAACATTCCTAAAGATTTACCAGAGTTTTTTTGTCTATCTTTTAAGTGCACATTCTTTATTTTATCGCCGATCTCAGAAATGTACATATCATGATCAAAATTCATAGCCGTTATATTACCTGTATCGTATGTAGCATTCAAATTATTGTGAGAATCTAATATTGTATTAACTGTCTTAGAATTATTGTCACACTCAATAAAAAATCTAAAATTTGGAAATAACTCACACACCCTAGTAAGGTTTCTGCAGAGGTATCCCAAGTCTCCATCTTTTTCTACTCTGGACTCTTCCAGTATGGGTAGAGTAACTTTTCGAAATCCGACATTGTCTAATTTCTTGCATACATCAATAATATTTTCATCAAAAAATTCATATTCAAATATTCTCTTATCCACAATATTATCTAGACACACAGACGATATGTTGTTAAATAAGATGTCGGGTACTTCACCCAGTAGTAGCGGATTAGACAAAAGTGTATCTGTGTCTATAATCCACTCCACATGATTTAAGCCAAGAGATATAGCTTCTTCAATTTCTGTTTTCCATTTTATAGATGTTGTCTGATGTCCCTCTCTTGGATGAGAAAGACGTCCTTGAATAATGCCTAACTTCATAATAACTCTTCTACTATCTCAATATAAATTTCATTATTGGGATCTTTTAAAAAAGCTACTCTAACTTTTTTATCTGGTGATAGAGACGGGGGTGTTATAAAGCTTGCTCCCTCAGAAGAGCATGCGAGATATATCCCGTCTATATCTTTAACGGTTATTGCAAAATGTGTGCACCCAAGAGAATTAATTAAACACTTTGTCTCATTTGGTAGTGGATTGGCGAATTCTAATAGTTCTAAAGTAAAATCACCATTAGTCATTTTGCATGTTTGTACTTCTACTTTTGTATCGTTAAATCCTAAAAGACGACTTATAAAAATACCTCTCTCAATCTGATCATTAATCACTTTAAAGCCGAGTATTTTTGTATAGAAGTTAATTGATTTTTCTATGTTTGATGTTACAATACCAATATGTCTTAATGCCACAGTCACTGAACGTTCACTCGATTTAGCAAAATCTCCCTTACCTCCATTGCCCCATCAAGTGCACAAAGAACTATAAGGATATCAGCTATCTCAGATGGATCGATAAAAGTCTCATAATCTTGATATGTGGCCAGGGGTATTTTTCCCATTTGAGTTTTAGTTGAGCTTGGAGAAATATTACAAATCCTTATGCCATATTCATTTAATTCTTTAGAAATCGATCGTGAAAAACCTAGAAGTGCATGCTTCGTTGAACAGTATAATGATGTATTTTGGCAACCGCTATAACATGATGAAGATCCAACATTGAATATTCTTCCCCACTTACCTTGTTTCATCGCCCTAGAATGCCATTTCGAAAGAAAAATTGGAGCCCTAACATTTATATTGAATGATCTTTCATAATCTTCTGGTAGCACGTCCTCTAGAGGCTTAACAAAAAAAATTCCCGCGCAATTAATCAAAATGTCTATTCCTCCAGAGTCTGCTTCCACATTCTTGCTCACAAGCTCTATATCATTTAATGAAGAAAGATCGCATCGGTATACTTTCGCTTCTGGTAAAGAATCACTAATCTCCGCTAACTTAGCGTCATCTCTCCCTATTAGAAAAATATTGGATCCAAGTGCATTAAAGTTTTTTGAAATCTCAAATCCTATTCCACCAGTAGCTCCTGTTATCAAAACATTCTTATTTTTTAACACACTTTTTATTTTATTTAGCACTTAAAGTTCTCTAAAATTTGCTTGAGCGCATGATTGGTAGAATTTAATTGATACTCAACTAACCTTAAGTCATCCTCAGTATCAATATCGCCCACTTGATTAGTTACGAAAGGAATTATTTTAGTACCAAATGCCGTATTGTACTTAGCTAGTGTGTCTTTTTTGCAAATATCGACATACCCATTCGGTAAATAAGACTCAGGGAATGTCTGCCTAGGAAGGTTTGTATAGTCCTTTATTCCATTAAACTCTTCAAAAAAACCTGAGCAATATCCATCATCATCTATCCTAAAGACCTTGTACGGTGGATGTCCATTCAAGTGCATTGATCTCATACCAGAGCAATTTTCCCGAGCACTAAAATATTCATTTATACCTGCATCTATAACATCTGGGTCTCTGAGTGGTGTTGTTGGCCTGAGATATACAACATCTTGAGAATTTATATTTTCAAAAAAATGACCTAAAACATCCATGTCCGTTGAAAAATCTTTAGCAAATTTATCAGGTCTCATAAATGGAATTTCTGCTCCGTAGTGTTTCGCTGCACGTGCTATTTCTTCACAATTAGTAGATACTATGACTCTTCCTATCATTTTTGAACTTAGGGCTGCTTGAATCGAATATGCGATAAGTGGATGATCATTCAACTTTCTTAAATTTTTCTTAAAGACGCTCTTGCTTCCAGACCTCGCAGGAATTAAAGCACAGATTTCTTTCATGTGTATATTCGCAGTTTGCGAGAAATTTCTTTTTCTTTCTCGAGAACAACCTTTATACCATCACCCATACCCACCTGGATAGCACGAACATACTTCACAAGCTTCATGATGCCAGAGGGCTCTAAGGAAACTGCTTGATCTGATCCATATATTGTACGATCAAGGGTAATATGTCTTTCAAGAGATGTAGCGCCAAGGGCTACAGCAGCTGAACTGATCACCAGGCCTGATTCATGGCCGCTATACCCAACATCACAATTAAACTCTTCCCTTAGCGTCTTGATTACTCGTAAGTTGGCATCTTTAGGATTCATGGGATATGTACTAGTACAGTGCATCAGTTCAAAAGGGCACTCATGATTACGAAATATATTTATGGCAGCTGTAATTTCTTCCATTGTACTCATGCCCGTAGACACAAATGTATATCGCTTTTCAGACGCAATCTCATGTAGTAGTTCACGATGTGTTAACATTGGAGAAGCTACCTTATTATACATTAGATCATATTGCTGCAAAAATCTTTGACTCTCAATATCCCATGCACTTGCTAGCCACTCTATATTTTTTTCCTTACAGTACCGATTAATTTCATCATATTCTTCTTTTCCAAATTCTAGTCCATTCTTCTGCTCTCTGTTCGTAGTTCCCCACGGACTTTCTCGAGGGCGATCGAGGTCTTCTTTAGAATAAACAGTTTCTACTGTCCTTTTCTGAAATTTCACTGCATCACACCGGGCCAGGGCGGCAGTGTCAATTAGCTTTTTGGCCATATCTAGATCGCCATTATGGTTGATGCCAATCTCGGCAATAATAAAAGTTCTCATACTCACTCCATTTCTAATATTTTCTCTATCTGATTATTGTCAGCGTAGTTTCTTGCTTCTAGAAATTTATCTAAAGTCATTTTCCCAAAATATACCGGGTTTCCGTTTTTGTCATTAAGAACCTTTGTGGCGTCATCTAGCTCTAAAATGTATTGATGAAATTCATCATCACAAACTGGCTCTCCAAATTTATCATAAGATATGCCAAAATGTCTTGAAAGAGTGGGCTTCACCATCTTCCACATCTCTGTACCCGGATATGCTGTTGCTGTAAACATTTTAGAATTTACCGAAGCAATAGCATTCTGGTATTGGGAAGTATCTGTCTGGAAATCACTTCCCAAAAAATCTTGTTGCCACTTAATAAATGCGACACTGGTTTGAAGATGCTCTAAGTCCTCTCCTGGAAAACCCATTATCCACGTACAATTTCCATGAACTCCTGCTGTCTTACAGTTTTTTACAGCTGTCATCATTGTTGTTGGGAACTCATACATTCTACCATTTACTTTAGTCAGTGTAGTGCCTCCCCGAAGTATGAATCCTCCCTTATTCATACAAGTCAAAGTGTGCGACGATGCTGATTCTGCTCCAAAGCCTATATACACACATCCGGATTCAGCCATCTTAAACATTCTATCGTCTGCCTCATCCAGTCTTGTATGAGTTCCCCATCTAATCTTATCAAGACCGTACTCTTTAAAGACTGGCACCATTTTATTTATTCGTCGCTTATCTACTGCAAAGTTATCATCTGGAAAGCCCATAAAGTCTAAACTGTATCTATCTACATACTCGCGTATCTGCTTGGCGATGTGTTCGGCAGATCTCATACCATAATTTCTCTCACCCTGTGCACCCCTATAGCAAAATGCACATGAATAGGGGCACCCTCTGCTGCTAACTGTCGTTAAGCTTCTCTTCATAGTAAACGGAGTTGCAGAAGAATTATTTGCAGCGATACCCCATACAGGAACCTTAATATAGTCCTCTAAAATATTATTCCCATAAGGGTCTGATTCTAGTAAATCTAAAGCAGCATACGGAATAATATCGAGATTCTTTGGTCGGCCTCCCTCATATTTGAATCTGTCCTTTCCGTGTATTTTCCCAACATGCTCCGCACTCAGCCGTGATGACTTAATCGCTTTTGAAAGTCCAACCTCACGGATCGTCTTTGCATCATTAAGAATATCAAGGATAATAGAATCACCCTCAGATCGGCCTATCGCATCAAGCTCTGGAATCCAGCTAAACAATCCTGTCTTTATTTCTGTTGCCAGCCCGTTTCCAGAAACCAGAAAGCAGTCTGGTTGATGACTTTTTACAATTTTTGCCATCTCTTCTTGCCATCGGAGGGTTGTTATTTTTCCCGAAAAGGCTATAACATCCTGATTGCCGGTATTTTGAATATGCCTTACGAACATTTCCTCAGCTTCCCTATACGTCATATGCCGCCCACCAGGCAGTCCCCTCAGGGTGGAAAGCTCATCTTTTATTCTATAGCCGTTAAGGTCTATGATAAATGGAGAGGCACCATATTGACGCGCTATAGCAGAAAGAATTCCAGGACCCTCTGGCGGCGTGTTTGGCAGGGCTGACTCTCTTAATGGCATGTTAATGAAAGTAATTTTCATTCCATTAAATTGGTTTAAAGAAAACTTAGCGTCCATATTCATTTATCCAATATTAATCCACTAGTCAAATAAGAAGAGATAGAAGGGAATTATGAACAAAAAACTGTTTTTATGCTTTGATCCCTAGATTATATTATATTAAAAAAATCAAATTTTCAAACTATTATTAATTTTATTTATGACATTCTCTTTATCATTCCAGTATCAATAAGGTGTTGTATATATTCACTTTCTGATTTCCAGTCATGGCCGACAGGATTTCCAGGCTCGTTCTTATCAATATATTCATCATCATAATAATGACCTTTGCCCTCATCTCCTGTATTATTATCAAATCCTGCTATTAATATTTCAAAACCCTGAAAATTCTTTAAAGCCATCTGTATAGTTGATGCGCCGCAAGATGGAACCTTTCTCCAAAAGTTTTTATAAATAGAATTCCTTAAAAAATTATAAGATTCATTATCTATCACAGATATTCTTCTGGGATCTACGCCTCTCTTTAATACTCTATTAATTCTTCCCTGATCAGGTATGACAACCCATATTAAGCATTTATCCATAAGATCACTAGTAGAATAATCTCCCTTCACCATCTCAGAAACTGAACTGAATCCAGATGCAACAACAGTTGTTTTAGATCCTACCTGTTTTTCAAATCCCTTTATTACAAAATCATTAATTCTAATTACGTGATCGCACATATCTATCTGCTCTCCCATATTTTTATCCAATAAGTTTGGAGAATTTCCTATAATACATACTTTCACTATTTCACCCAGACCGGTTTTCTTAAGATATCTTTAAAGCTTCACTCATTATGTGCCTCTTAAATGATTTTTACATTATTTTGCTTCCTTGTTAAACATTTTTAAAAAGCTATTGAATCCACCATTTTTAATAAAATATGGTTCAACTCTACTAAAATTGTAAGAGGTGTTTGATTGACAACTTAATATTGATTTAACATTATTGATATCAAATATACATTCACTATTCAGTATTTCTGAAGCTATTCCTACATCTGTACTAAAAATTGGAGTATTTGTAGCTGCACACTCTACAACCGACTGTGGCCCACCTTCATATCTTGAACCCACTATGTAAAGATCACAAGCGTTATACATATAATTTAAATTTTCAAATGATGGTAACTCTATATAAGAAAAATTTATACCTTCTCTTTCAAGCAAATTAATAATATATTGTCTTCTCCATCCGCCTAATAATACGTGAACTTCACTGCTTTTTTTAATTTGATTAATTGCTTCAAAAAATATATCAGGACCTTTTTCTAATTTCGGACTTTTTAAATCACTCCCCTCTGTGTCTCTTTGAAAGCTTCCTATCACTATCACGCTGCGATCATCCTTAATTCCAATATTGCTTCTAGAAGATCTTTTGTCTATATTGAACCAAAGCTTTTCATTAACCCAAAAAGGTAAAACATATATCGGTTTATTAGTTAAATCTGATATTTGATTCATGGTATTCTTGCATGGTACATGATAAAAGTCAACAATTTCATCTCTTTTGATCCATGCTTGTTTTGATAAATCATCAAATTTTTCTGGAACTATGTGATGAATAGTTGCACACACTTTTGTATTTTTTCTAATTTTGGAATATTCTATTTGATTCCAGCACCAGGATCCAAGCAGCCACAAAATATCACATTCATATGGTGACTGCGCTGATGTTTCGCTATTGTGTAAATTCCACTCTGCTGCAAATCGATCACAGACCCAGCTTTCTCTTGGTGCTAGAGTAAAAATTTTACAATTATTCATCCTCTAGCCATTCTGAGAGATAAGAGGGAGATTTATAAACTACAACATCTTCTTCGTCTTCGTAACCGTCTAATATGATGTAGTCATCTTTTGTAGCAGTTTCGGGACGTATGGGATTTTTTAGCCAATTTCCAAATTGATCTTTAGGGACATCCCAGCCAACTCCTCTTGCGACAAATTCTATTGAAAGTGGTAAATCATCCCTATTTTTCTCTTCTATTATGTTATCCAATTCAAAAATTTCATAATATCTGAAATCCTCTTTTGGGGGCCAGTAATCACCATATCTCTTATTTCCTCTAATTCTGGCGTTTGTTCCCCGACTATCAGTATTAATTGCAGCAGAAACTGGTATCTGGGGTGATATAAAAAATATTTCTCTTAATTCTTCAGATCTCACTAGATTTTCCACCTTTTTTAACATTGCGGTCTCAGAATCTCCACCTCCCTCATGGCTAATATTGTTTGTACTCCATGGATAGATTTTATCTATTATTTTCTTGCTATAGATTACGTCGGCTGCGCCAGATATTGGTGCTCTCTTGGGATCTATAAAAAATCTAAATTCACTATCAAGATCCTCCTCACTAAAAATTCCAAATGGAGCGTGATTTGATATTCTTACTTTTCTTTGAGCATCTAGTGCAATACATCCGACGTGATCATAGTGCTTTTCAAAATATTCAATATATCTCTCCAGCCAATTTCCTTTAATAATAAACTGCATATCTCCCTGCAATGGACAAATATACTCACCGGTTGCATTTTCTACTATTAGGTTTAATCCTTGTGCAAATTCATTAATATGGTCTCTTTTTTTCTTCCTTATAATAATTGCACCTTGTTTCTCTTTTTCATCAAGATATTCAGATGTTCCTTCTTCTACTGACGCATTATCAATAATTATTATTTGTTTATTTTCATAGCTTTCAGTGCAGTATAAAAGTGACTCTAGGCAGCTTTTTAAATAATAGAGCCTATTGCAATTTACAATTCCGAATGTTACTTTGGGTAATTCTTTCATTATTTCTTTCCTATTGGCTTTCATTAAAAATAATTTCATCAATTATATCATCTAATGATTTAGAAATATTCCAAGATGAAAAATCTTTCTTAAATTTTGACAAATTTGTGTAATAACAGATGTGGTCTCCAACACGATTTACAGGAGAAAGGCTATAATTTAATGACATATCATATTTCTCTTGGAGCAAGTTGATAATCTCCAATATTGAAGCACTATTTTTAAATCCTCCGCCCATGTTATAAACCTCTCCCATTTTTGGCTCTTTGATAAAAAATTCAAATGCCCGCACAACATCATAAGAGTGAATCTGATCTCTGACCTGTTTTCCTCCATACCCATAAATTGTATAGTGCTTTCCTGATATCGCACACTTGATAACATAAGATAAAAATCCGTGTAGCTCAACACCAGCATGTTGAGGGCCTGTGAGGCATCCTCCCCTAAAAATTCCCACATTTAATCCAAAATATTTGCCGTACTCTTGAGCTATGATATCAGCAGACACCTTCGAAGCACCAAATAGAGAATGTAGGCAATTATCAATAGGAAATGTTTCAGATATTCCCACCTCTTTTAAACTTTCATCATCATATTCCCACCTTGTTTCTAGCTCAGTGAGCGGGACATTATTTGGACCATCGCCGTATACCTTATTTGTACTCATGTGTATGAAAACAGAGCTTTCATCGCAGTAATTTCTAAATGCTTCTAAAAGAATGATCGTTCCACGAGCATTAACGTCAAAGTCTAAAAGTGGAATAGCTGCAGCTTTATCGTGAGAGGGCTGTGCAGCGCAATGAATAATGACGTCTGGTTTTATTTTTTGAAATATATCTATCATCTGCTCTTGAGAAGTAATGTCTCCCCAAAAGTGAAAATAATTCTTAATTTTCTTTAAAGCTTCTATGGTGGGGGTGACATCACCCGCTGATCCAAAAAAAACTGATCTCATATTATTATCAATTCCGTATACCTCATTATTCTTAGAAAAATATCTTACTGCCTCACTTCCAATAAGCCCACCTGCTCCTGTTATTAAAAATTTCATTCTATTACACTCTCTAAGACTCTAATATATTCTTCTGATACTTTTTGGATATCAATCTCCGAATTATGCGATCCCCTCTCTCTTTTTGAAAAATCCATCCTGGGTGGGCGGTAGAGTTCGACAGGAGAAAGATCCCACTCTTCTTCCACTATTATTGTTGAATTTGATCCAGCTATCTCTTTTGTACCTCCAGCTGATGAGCAAACTATGTGGCATCCGGATGCACGTGCATCAACTACGACATTGGGACAGTGATCTAGCCACGCAAGATGTATGAAATTGTCAGAGCGCTTAAATAGCGAAATTAGCTCTATCCATGAAATATTTCCACAATAAAATATTCTATCATTCTTTACTAGATGATCAGGATTTTCACCAGCAATAATTAGGCAGTCATCAGAAGATGAATTTTCTAAAAAATATCTGATATTTTCATCTAGTCTCTTGTGGGGCCTCCACGAAGATGCGCATGACCAAATTTTATTAAATCGATCTATATTTTCATTTTTCATAGATTCTATATTTTCAATTATATCCAGGCATGTTCCGTTATGAATTACGTGACATCTGTCTCTAACACTAAAAAAATTCTGTGTAAGACGCTTATTAAACTCAGACTGGAAAATCACACTTGATGCCATATTGTAGGTTTCCTCTATAGGTGAATTTAGCCTATTAAAATCTTGCTCAGAGTTAAAATAAATTCCGTCCAATCTCTGGACTATGGGAGAGATATTATACTGAGTTGATATAAATGATAGCTGAACATCTGGCTTCTTGTATGAATTCATTAATTGATGAACTGAAGTGTAAACCTCATGATTTTTACTAAATTCACTAGAAACCTTCTTAGCAAAGCCATTTGGTCCTGACGATGAATCTGTGTTCACATTGTCAAGAAATATTCTCACTCTAAAAAGCCGCGCGCTCTAACTATGTTTATTGTTGATATCTGATCCATTTCCTCCCACGACCTATCACGAATTGATACAGAATTTATGTTATACAAGTAACACACCTCGTCAAGATATTTTCTTCTTTCCGTAATTTTTAATAGTGGTAGCATTAGAGCCTGATCATATCCTCTACGAAACCACTCTCCTGATGTGTCTTTGAAATTTTTATTGCTTATCTCTTTAAGAAGAGAGGACTTAAAAGTTCTTAAATGTGAAGAACACCATGGCCATGAATAAGGATCTACATCATTGGGCATTTCTTTTGAAATATTCATCCCGTTTATGTCCCACTTATGAGCTGTCCACACTATCTCACTATTTTTTTCGTACTCTTCAAGAAGTAGTGAAACAGTATTCTCATTACACAGCCTATCATCTCCATCAATTACGGCTATAATAACGTCGTCCCTATCTTCAAATATTCGAGATGAATCTACTATATTCTTTAAAGCAAATTTCTTATTAGTATTTTTAACTCCCTGGAATTTATCATTGTGAAGACATGTTTCTGAAATTTTCTTCCATGTATTGTCATCAGACATGTCATCAATCATTATGCATGACCACTGGTCATTATCCTGAGCTATAATAGATGATACTAGATCATCAAAATTCGGACCCATATTAAAGCATGGAACTATAAAAACAACTCTCATGTCTCTTATTCTCCCATTTTTTCTACTATTCTAGAAGGATGGCTTCTCTCCAGCTCGATGTGGGGAGTTTTTTTAGAGAAGTCTATTTTAGTATGAAAAATCCATCCTCCCATATCTTTTTGAAGCTTTTTAGCAAGCCGATCTATTTCCCTCTCTGAAACATTTTCCCACTTTTTATTGAAAAACATATTATTCTCTGGTATGTCTTCCTGTTTTACATCGTATAAGCTCTGCCAGTGACCTGACCAATAATCTCTATAAGTTCTAATCTTTCTCCCTATGTCTATCCATGAATAGTGATAGACTCCTGGCAATTGAGATGTCACAGCCTCAATCCACTCCTGATATTTCTGTAGTGATTTTTTATCACTTTGTAGTGCATTTATTCTCAGAGCATGAGACTCCTCTGTATAAAAATTTGCAAAAGGAATGGGTTCAAATGAATCACTTCTCACATAGTCGCAGCCATCCGTTCCGGGAAGAGAGTAAAGATTTCCGCTCTCATCAAATTTTCTTAAATGAGCGGGAATACCGTGAGTTATGTGAGGTCTATTGCGTGACAATCTCCACTTCCACGGATTGACATCTATTCTCACCTTTCCGCCATCTCCCCAAAATTCTACAACTGGAAGCGCCACAAGATCAACATTGGCAGGTAGCTGTCCGCTTAAAGCCTTAATTTTATCATAATCACTTTCATGAACAACCTCATCAGAATCCTGTTGCCAGCAAAATTCACTTGTGCAAAGAGCCCGTGCAAGAGCCTTTTGAAGACCATCAAAGACAGCAAATCGGGGATGTGACCAGTCTCTCTTCTGCTGGTGTATAACGATCTTTTCATTCTCTTCTGCCATGGACTTTAGTTTTTCCCATGTTCCATCTGTTGATCCACCGTCAACAATTACCACTTGATCGCAGAAATCAAGCATGGATAAGATTGAAGACTCATAAGGATATTTTTGACGTATGCAGTCATATGTGGTCGTATATCCGCTCAAAGTGGGAAGATATTCTATATCATTCTTTATGCCCCTCCAAAATCTTTCCCTGGCAGAGTAAAGATATGTCAGTGTATCTTTAATGCTGGGTGAAGAAAACCACTCTTCAGCTGAATTCTGAACATTCTGGTTAATTACGAGATCGCATCCCAATAGCTTTGCTTCTATGACTAGTCTTGGACATGTATCTAGGCCGAGCGGCAAGAAAACCAATCCCTTTGAAGTGGAAAGTTTTCTCAAGAGATGTGAATAGTCCAGCCCTTCAACTATTTCATAATCTAAATTCTCTGACTTACAATGCTCTACCGCTGACTCGGTACCTTTGATCCATGAAGTTGATCTCACAACTATCCACTTATCTCTCTTTAAGCCCTCGGACTCTTTGCTTAGTTCAGCAATAAAATGAAAAAATTCTTCATTAAAGACAGAAGAAAGAACACTATTTTTAACTTGTGATAAAAAGGGAAAAATTGCATGATATTTTTCCATCTGCGCATCTGACATCCACCACAATGATCTTGCTCCATAGAAAAATGCAGATATCATCTTCCCATTCATTTCATTATGACAATTACACGATTTTCCCTCAATTTTCTCATGCTTTGCTGTAGATCTATACTTGCAGTATTTATAATCATACTCCACGATAGAATATTTCAAATTTGCTATAATTGTAGGAATAAGTGCTGGATTCATGGATGTAAAATTTCCAAATATCCAATATCTATTTACTCCCTGAGATAGCAATTTTTCACTTACATTTTTTGCGTGAAGCCTGAAAACTGTATAGGGAGAAGAATCTATTATCGCATCTGTCGTTAATTCTGCACCACCAGTATGATCAGATGAGAATAAGTCGGATACAAAAATTATATCTGCATCATCCGGAATTGACACTTGAGCTTCATTAGTGAATGGACTTGTAAACATGCTCTACCCTCTTAAAAGTTACTACAATAGTATAACACTAAAGAAATTAAGTTTACAATTAGATTGGATTTCTATAGATCAAGATATGGTTGAGCTGCAGCTTCTGGGACTGAGGTGTTGTCTTGTTCTTCAAACGGACTATTAAACATTGTGCACTCCACTGTCGTTATAATAGTAAAACAGGAGGGCTAATAAGTTTACAACTAGCTCTATTAGGGGTCGTTTGAGAGTCATAAGAAGCTCTCTGTTAAACAGAAACTGATTCATGTAATACTGGTCAGATTCTTCGGTAAGAATTCCCCAGAGCTGCTTTAAGAGCTTCTGTAGCTGCTTGTGAATTATCTTTCTAATGATTGGAATTATGATGTAATTTTCCTACAATAGTTTCAATTCTCAGAAATTACTACATCATTATTTGTTCTTATAATCTTCCAGCAGGGAAATTTTGTTATTGAGTCTCTAGACATAAACCCTTGTCTGACTAAATCTTCCAAAAAAGACTTATCTCTATCAATAATTTCATATCTATCGTCATAAATTAAGTCAAAGTCACTTTCATTAAAAGAATAATCCTGAAGAAATTCATGCACTATCTCTATATCCCTGTTAGGATAATTTTGCTTCCACTTTTTAGCATCTCTTACCATTTGTGGGTGTGCCTCTACAATCACATGTTTTTTAATGCCGCATTCTTGAAATTGAGTTGCAGTATAGCCCAAGCCAAAACCAACCTCTAGTACACTTTGCGGCTTATATTTTTCACATAAGTTTTTTACTTCCTCTTTAATTTCTTTCTCTTCACACTCTCTCATAATAGTTGCTTGAAGAATGGAACCATTTGCTGTGGGAATATTTACAACAAGACACTTGCCCCAGATTTCATTTCCCTCAACAGTATCAAAAAGTATTTCATGGTTTTGAAAATCTTCCTTACTAACATGATAGCTCATTTTATCTTTCCATTCTTCCTGTTTCATATACTGAGACAGCATCATAGGCAATAAGTGTAAGAGTGTCTCCAGGACCCATAACAAAATCTTGAGAGCCGCTTAGGTTTATAGCGACACTATCCTGTATTGTAACCTCCACGCTATTGTCTGGAGAGTTAATTAATATAACTGGCTGACCTGGAAGACCGTGGTGTATACTAGTGATTGTCCACGATACCGGAGATCGAGGTGACTCTATTAATTCTATAAAATTCTTAAATCTAAGATCAATCGATGTCTCTACCTGTGACGCCACCATCCCATAGCTAAGCCTTCCATCATCTTCCAGCTTAAACTCACCATCATTAAAAATGGCGCCTCCGTCGAAGGTTGCTTCGCCCTCAATCATTACTGATGAAACGATTAAGTCAGATCCTACATTGAGAGGAGATCCTCCAAAAAGAGATCCGGAAATAACAACATCTCCACCGAAGACTGATGTTCCTCTTGTTGATGTTCCTCTTGAGTCTATTGAGCCAGAGACAAAGAAGTTTGTATCTGAATAAGAGGATTCGTCCGGAGATGATTGTCCGCCGCCTGATAAAATAAGAATCTGTTCTGTTGGATTTGAAAGAGGAAAGTCGTTGATCACTTTAGATCCAATCTCAATAAATCCGCCAGCATCCCTTGTAATTAAAATTATCTCACTATCTGCAAACTGGTGTATTACTCCGCTTGAATCTATTTGAACTGTGAGATTTGACTCTATGGACGTGAGACCTGTTCCGTCTATAATGACGTCCTCAGCATCAATTCGTATGTCGTTTCCTATTGATTTTAGTGTTCCCGCCTCTAAATAAAGATTTCCCGATAAGAATACATCTCCGCCAAATACTGCAGTTCCCTTGTTAGAAGTTCCCCTTGATCCCACTGTTCCGGATACGAAGAAGTTTGTATCTGTATATGTTGACTCATCAGGAGATGTCTTTCCGCCAGAGCCAGAGAGAAATAAGATCTTTGATGTTGAACCGTCACCCTGAACATCTAGAGTTCCGGATGGTGCTGTTGTTCCTATTCCGACAAGGCCATCCTTATCGATGACCATTCTTTGAGCTAGAGGTGAACTGATATTCTCAGCGCATGTCCAGAATTGTAATTCTGTAGGATGATCATTATCTCCTGTGCTCCATGTTCCATCTGTTAGTGCAACAATCTTTGCTCCGACGCCAGCAGCATTAGCATCACTTCCATAAAACTCAATTGCACCAAGAGTTGCTGGATTAGCAGTGGATACACTAGAGTCATCGCTTGAGAGTCTAAGAATTGGCCCTGATGAATCTGTTAAATCAGTGGGATTCCACGAAATTTCCACCATTGATGATGTGATGTGTAGTGTGTCACCTGGAAGACCGCCTACGATAGATCCTGAAAAGGTTGTATCTCCATCGAAAACAGACGGCCCTATAACAGTAAATGTGGATGATCCCGAGACTGTGAGAGAACCAGTTACTGTTAAACTTCCAGTTACGATTGTGGATCCGCTCATAACAGTTGAGCCGCTTGTTGTCAAGGTTCCTGAAACAACCATATCGGTCCCGACAGAGAGCGGTGATCCTCCGAATAGCGATCCAGATATTACAACATCCCCACCAAAGATTGATGTTCCCTTGACTGAAGTCCCTCTTGAACCCTTCGATCCTGATACAAAAAAGTTTGTATCTGTATATTTCGATTCATCTGTAGATGTTGGTCCGCCTGAACCAGATAGAATAAATACTTGATCTGTAGCATCACCTACGAAAATGCCGTAAGCATTTTGAGTTGCGATAATTGTTGAAAGGCCTGCAGAGGCTCCAGCATTCAAATTGAGGGATATTCCCGAGCCATCGGAGATTTGAAAGGCTGTTTTATTAGCAACATCAAGTTTTATCCCAGCAGTGTTGAACTTTATTTGTGTATCAGTATCACCTATGTGACGAATAGATTGTGCGATGTCAAGGTTTGATCCACTGAAGGCTACATCTCCTCCATCTACAGCCAAGCTTGCATCGGGCCCAGGATTAACAGTTCCGATTCCCACCTTATCTGTTATTGTTTCAAGCCTTACAACTGTTCCATCATCAACCCATCCTCCAGCAGACCCGCCAATTGTACCGTAAATTGTTCCACTAACTACAAGGTCGCCTCCAAATAGTGATGTTCCCCTGACTGCTGTCCCCATTGAACCTATTGTTCCAGATACATAGAATGCGACATCATCTGCTGCAGCTTCATCTGTAGATGTTGGACCACCACCAGATAGAATAAAGACCTGATCTGTTGGCGAGTTGACAAATAGTGCGTGAGTTTTGCCGGAGGATTGAACTATTGTCGATCCCGTTATAAAAAGGTCGCCTGTAATTCTATGAGTAGCTGTTGTGTTTCTACCAAAGACTGTTGATCCTGATGCAAATATTCCCCCTACGGGTGTCTCTGCTCGGCTTCCGTCTTCGGCATTACCGATATACAGGCCTCCCTCTCGAAATAGAATCATCGAAGATGTCTGAGACATCTGTCCGTATTTGGCCTGGCCAGAGCCTTCTGTATCATACGGTCCAGGATCACCTGCACCAAAATGGAGATCATTTTTTGCTCTAATTCTGGTAGAACGATATAGCATGGAATCGCCGCGGGCCCAGCTACAGCTAAGCTTTGTCTCAGCATCAGAGGCACCCACAATACCCTGTAAGGCGCCTATTTGCCCACCGTCGTATCGAAGTAGGTGAAAAGTACTAACGTAAGCGCCTAATGATGCGTTTGCAAGGGATCCCGAAAACCAAAATGCCATATCAGCTTCGTAAAAATCCGCCCCTCCTCCAAATGGGGGTAAGTCGGCTGTGTCCATATTTTCAGCAAAAAGATAAGTACTGTGTGATCCCGCGAAAGGTGGATTGTCAACTCCGAAAATAACCTGCGGGGAGCGAGCTTCGTGGTTCGGATGGGGTCTGATAATCATCGCACTGGGTATACTAAAGGGATGATCTGGGCCTGCTTCAGAACGTAAGGAGATCTTGAATTCATTTAAATTGAAAGATCCGCTTGTGCCACTCATGTGCCATGAACCACTGACCATGTGGGTATCATTTACTGAGGCGCCAAGAATGGTTGAGCCTGTATTAAATTGGACAAAACCCGTAGATTCAAGAAAGGGGAAGTCCCCAACAGGCTTTCCGAAAGTTCCGCTGATTATAGTTAGGTCATTTGCCTGACCAGTGATTGTCAATCCTCCGTCAGCAGAAAACTTATTAATCCCGAATGAGCTAGATAGACTTGAAGATGGATGCACTGTAACATTGCATCCTCTACGAGTGATTAGTCCATAATCACTATTGACGCTTCCGTACATTTCTGGGATGGTCATCGCTCCCTGAACTAGCCAGTCCTGAGCCATGTTGGAACGAATGCCTCCGTCACAAGATATTGAACCAGTGAATTCAAGGAATCTAAGGATACCGTTAGCATTTGATGTAATAACTGCTGGACCTCGGTGGTCCACACAGCCAAAGATACCGCTGTCCCAATTGGTATCAAAGACATCTCGAAAAACAATCTCTCCGTTCAGTCTTACTTGTGGGCTTCCCTGTGCTGCAGCCATAACCCTACAACCCTCAAGCACACTCCCCTGACTAAGATATAGTGTTCCATTGTCGCCGCAATAGACAGTCCTATCGTTCACGCCGGCTGTATCTCGAGCCTTCATTCGAAAATAGGAAGTATAAAAATGGTTTGTGCCATGTGCAACTAATACTTTCGAGAATGCATTATAGGACACCGAATGATCATTGCCAAATTTGCATTGCAGTACACCGTAAGTACCAAATTCCCATCTCACATATGCCTCATTATAAGGGGATCCGCTAGTTAGGTGACCTGAAGAAAATTCTGGAGTTCTGAAGTGAAGATTCTTCAGATTAAAATTTGTGCAATTACTAATTTTACTTTCTATAACATACTGATCTGGTTCTAGCTTTGTATCTAGATTTATTAATCTTAAAAATGTGTTATCGACGGGGAGATTCTCTGGTCCATCATCACATGTAAAGTACACACGAGTTGAACCACCATCAGAAGCTTCATTAGCATAAATCCACCCGGCGGGTTCTAGAGAGCTGGATAGCTGTATAAGTGTACCCTTCAGCTCATCTTCAGCATATGTATTGGAAAATGTGGCGTCGACAATAGAACCATCCGGCCTGGAAGATGATACTACTGTCCAGCTACCAACCATTGCATCAAAGCTTGATGTGGTGCCCAAAATTCTAGTCTCATTAGCGCCATAAATGCTTGTTGGCCAGCTATAAGTTCCAGAAGCTACGTTTATTAGTGTGCCACCTTCCCAGCCAGGAGTTCTAGGATCAGCACCATAATGACGTTCAACATTCCAGGGAGATAGCTCAAGAGCTTTTTTAATTGTCTTAAGGGGCGTTGCTGCACTCAATCCATCATTATAGTCTGATGCAATTGACCCAGAATCGACATAAAATATAAACGGTGTAATAAATTGCTGAGCAACTCCTCCGACACCTAAGCCTGAACCGCTGTTGATTCCCAGCCATGGTCTATGACTTCCAATATTCCCGCTAACCCACATCGTACCTGTTATCAGGTGTGTGCTGCTAGGCAGTGATCCGATCTTTGTTGAACCGGAGATTACAGCATCTCCGCCAACTATAACTAGCCCATCAGAGTTTCTTACAAGTAGAGATCCATCTCTAACATCGAGGGCTCCACTAACAACTACATCTCCGCCAAATACTGCACTTCCTGTATTTGAAGTATTCATTGAGCCTTTTGTACCACTAACAAATAGGAATATATCTGCACCTACATCGGATGCTACTAGTGAATTTGTTAGCTCTCCCCCAGCAAGTGCTATAGAGCCGGTTGCATTAAGCATCCCATCATGAGGACTTGTCCATCCGACCCCGCTTCCGTCACCAAAATCACCTGTGGGGACTGTAATTGTCCACTGGCCTGTGGTATCATTATAGGCAACTGAGCCTGCTCCAACAGCATTAAGAAATTCCTGCCCTGTTATTGTTCTTGATAGAGACCCAGTTAAGTGTGTAAATTGTGAAGACCCTACAGCATTTAAATTTCCAGAGACATAAAGGTCTCCTCCAAAAACAGCGGAGCCAGTATTTGTTGTATTTAGAGATCCAACTGTTCCACTAACAAAGAAGAAAACGTCTGATCCCACATCAGATGCAACAAAAGATGTTCCGAGCTCTCCTCCAGCTATTGCTATTGATCCGGTAGCATTGAGCATTCCTGCTTGAGGGCTTAACCATCCCTCAAACCTGCCATCACTCGTATCTGTGACATCAATTGTCCACTGCCCAGTGGAAGGATCATAGCTATCAGAACCCGCGCCCGTCACTCTAATGAATTGTTCACCAGTGTATGTCCTGGATATTGATCCAGTTATATGCTTTGAAGTTAATATTGATGATTTATCAGGAGCTATCTCAAGAGAACTAGATATTATTAAAGTTCCTCTTTGTCCAACTCTTCCGACTGCAGATCCTGATATTGCATCAACAATATACTTGCTAGGCATTTAATCTCCTCATAGCGTCTAAGATCGAAAATTCCATGTTTATTTTTTTAAATATTCTCACAGCTTACCTCAAATTATTAATCTACTATGACAAATCTCTCAAAAGATATATCCATTGAAGCCAGACCACCATTTCCAGTAGAGTATGTGGAATCACCCCTAATATTAATAGTTACAATTCCTCCTGACTTAGTTGCCGTGATATCTACATGTGTCTCATTAAGAAATTGTAAGCTTCCACCAGAGTCAGCATCTGTGTGAACTCTTACCTCTGTTGTTGCCGGTGTTGAATTCAAAGATGCAACATCTGACACAACTATAAATTCTGAATAGAATCTATCATTACTTGACGTTGGCTTGCCTCCTATTGTATATTTCACAATTCTGAATCCGTTGCCATTTGTAAATGAATCTACTTCCTGATCGGAAGCAACTATATCTGAGAAAGCTATAGTCTTTGTTGTTCTTGTTGTTACATCTTTATTAGACGGGGACATCCCAAGAGATAGACTTCCAGATGCCTGAAGACTTCCAGATGTGAATACGTCACCTTTGAATAGAGATGTTCCCTCTGTTGTCGTTCCTCTTGAACCTGCTGTGCCATCAACAAAGAGAGCGACATCTGACCCTAAGTCAGTTCTATAATCTCCAACCTGAAGGGGAGACCCTCCGTGAAGTGCGCCACTTATGACGAGATCACCGCCGAAGGTGGACGTTCCCTTAACAGATGTTCCTCTCGATCCTATTGATCCAGATACGAAGAAGCCTGTATCGAGGTATGTTGACTCATCAGGAGATGTTGGTCCGCCTGAACCAGATAGAATATATACCTGATCTGTAGCATCACCTACGACAATGCCGTAAGAATTTTGAGTTGCGATAATTGTTGGAAGGCCTGCAGAGACTCCAGCATTCAAATTGAGGAATATTCCCGAGCCATCGGTAACTTGAAAGGCTGTTTTTCCAGCGACATCAAGTTTTATGCTATTATCTTGGGGGAACCTTATTTGTGTATCAGTATCACCCATGTGACGAATAGATTCTGCTACATCTAGATTTGATCCACTGAAGGCTACATCGCCGTCTGATACGGCCAGCGACGCATCTGGCCCGGGATCAGTTGTTCCTATTCCAACCTTATCTGTAATCGTATTAAGTCTGACAATTGTTCCATCATCGACCCAGCCTCCAGCGGGAGTTCCGCCAGCTATTGTTCCGTATATTGTTCCGCTTACCTGAAGATCGCCACCGAATAGTGCTGTTCCTCTATGTGATGAGGATCCCTTGGAGTTCTTAGAGCCAGATACAAAGAAGTTTGTATCTGAGTAAAGTAGCTCATTCTCTGATGTTGCGCCTCCGGATGTTCCAGAAAGAAGATATATGAGTCCTCCACCAGTATTCGCAAATACACTTACAGCGTCATCATGATAGACAAAAAGATTAGTTCCTATTGACGAACCCGCTCCAACCGATACACCCCACTGCTCCGCGCCAGCGCCGTCACCTTGTCCCACGATGCCTAATAGCTCTTGATCATCAGTAAAGAATCTTATTCTTCCCTGATCAAGATCTCCGCCCGCTACGTCGCCGCTGGTATTATCAAATAAAATCTTATTTGAAGCTGAGACAAGGTGATAAATTGCACCGGATACATAAAGTCCGCCAGATGTAACTAGATCTCCGCCAAAGACTGATGTTCCTCTAACAGCAGAGTCTTTTGATCCCTTAGATCCAGAAACAAAGAATGCTAAATCTGTGCCTGCAGTTTCATTTGGAGATGTTGGACCTCCGCCTGAAAGAATGAGAGCAATACTCTGACCTGATAATCTCGCGGAAACCCATGCAAATCGATCTGCTGTTTTCATTATTATCGTGCTGTCTTCACCGTCAGGATTAATATTTACGCCGTCATCGTTGATCTTGAATAAAGTTTTCCCTCCAGCATCTAATGTGATCTTATCTTCTCCAAACTCAATAAGTGTATCAATATCACCCATATGACGAATAGATCCTGCTACATCTAGATATGATCCGCTTAGAGCTACGCTTCCGTCGTCAACAGCAAGCTTATTAAGTGGACCGGGATCAACTGTCCCTATTCCAACCTTATCTGTTATTGTCTCTAGCCTAACAACTGTTCCATCATCAACCCAGCCACCGGCTGCTGTTCCTCCTGCAATTGTTCCGTATATTGTTCCGCTTACCTGAAGATCGCCACCGAATAGTGCTGTTCCTCTAACAGCAGAGCCTTTTGATCCCTTAGATCCAGAGACAAAGAAGTTCATGTCCTCGTAACCCTTCTCTGTCGATGATGTCTTTCCGCCTGATCCTGATAGAAGAAAGATCTGAGAGGTTGATCCATTGCCAAAGACATCTAAGCTTCCGGAGGGAGCAGATGTTCCAATCCCTACTCTTCCGTCCTTATTTATGACCATCCTTTGAGCTATAGGGTTTGAAACTCCGTCATCACAGGTCCAGAATTGTAATTCTGTCGGGTAATCATTAGTTCCGCCGGACCACCCAGCATCTGCTTGTGCGACAATTTTTGCACCAACACCTGCATTGTCGGCTGATTGATCATGTCCATAAAATTCAATCACACCAAGATCGTCATTATTATTAATTGTATCATGATGGCTTGTTAGTCTTAGAGTTGCTCCATCGTCAGTGGCGACTGTGCTTGGATCCCAGCCTATATCAACCATTGATCCTGATATGCTCAATGTCTGGGATTCAGCTTGAAAGTGCATCCACTCTACAGCTTCACCTATAGCAGAGGGTGTGACCTTAAAGATCATATCCTTATCAGATCCGCTATTTACGAGAGTGAGTGCTTCAGGAAAGGGTGCAGTTGCCTCCGGAGTCTCTAAAACGAGCGCAGCAGATGTAGCAGCTCCAGATTTCCTAAATGCTAAAGAGCCAGATGCAGATGTTAGCCCCTTAGTTATCATAATTGTTGCTTCATCTGTACCAGCCTCAGCAACTTCAAGCTTAGCTAATGGATCAGTTGTTCCTATTCCTACCCTTCCATCCCTATTAATGACCATTCTCTGAGCTATTGGGTTTGCATTGTCATCACAGGTCCAGAATTGTAATTCGGTGGGATTGTACCCGGGGCTCCAGGCTTCAGAAGTTTCTGCAACAATTTTTGCTCCTACGCCTGCGGAGTTGTCGTCATAAGCATAGAATTCAATCTTTCCAAGTGTCTGTGATCCATAAACGGTGAGGTCATGAGAGCTTAATCTAAGAGTTGCACCATCCGCCACGCCAGTATCACTTGGATCCCATCCTATATCAACAAGTGATGCACTCATTAATATTGAATCTGAAGCCAGCTTTAAAGGAGATCCGCCATGAAGCGTTCCAGATATTACAACGTCGCCTCCAAATACAGCTGTTCCCAAATCACCGTTACCGGCACCAGGGCGGAATACACACGAGCCTATTGATCCAGATACGAAAAATGCTAAATCTGTGTAAGTTTTCTCAAAAGGAGATCCCTCTCCGCCTGATCCTGATAGAAGAAAGATCTGAGATGTTTCACCATCGCCAAAGACATCTAAGCTTCCAGAAGGTGCTTTTGTTCCAATCCCTACTCTTCCGCCCGGCATGATCACCATGCGCTGTAATGCTGGGTTTAAGGTCCCATCCTGGCAAGTCCAGAATTGTAATTCTGTCGGGTGATCATTAGTTCCGCCGTCCCAGTTATCAGTTGAGTGCGCGACAATTTTTGCACCTACACCGGGAGAATCTCCATCTTCCCCGTAAAATTCAATTGTTCCGAGGGTTGTTGACGGAGTTATAGAAGATTTGTGACTTGTTAGCCTTAGAGTTGCTCCCTTCTCCACATTAGCGGCATCATTTGGATCCCACCCAATATCGGCCATTGATCCTGTTATGCTCAATGTCTGGGATTCAGCTTGAAAGTGCATCCATCTTACAGTCTCTCCCACAGAGCTGGGATTGACCTTAAAGATCATGTCCTTATCAGATCCGCTATTGACGAGAGTGAATGCTGCAGGAAAATCTACAGAAGTTTCTGGAGTTTCTAAAACAAGTGCCGCAGATGTGGCAGCTCCGCTTCTCCTAAATGCTAAAGAACCAGATGCAGATGTTGACCCCTTAGTTATCATAATGGTTGTGGCTTCAGATGTGGATCCAGCCCCTACCTCTAACCTTGATACGGGTGCATCCGGAGATCCTCCGCCGCTGGCTCCTATTGAAACATCATCAGATGTCGTTGATAGACGAATAAATCCAGATTGAGCATCCCACAACCCCGTGCCTGTTGGAAAGGCGCCATCTATGACTAGGTTTCCGCTAACATGAAGATCACCACCAAAGACTGTTGTTCCCTGAGAACCGTTTACAGTCCACAGAGTTCCGCCGTCATAGTCCATGGAATTCTTGGATCCTGAGACGAAGAAGTATACGTCTGTGCCTATAGCATTAAGTAATCCATCTGGAGTCTGAAGAAGAGAGTCTGGAAATCCTCCTCTCATATTTGAAGATATTGATGAGCTATAGACTATTAGTCCGCATGATGTCCCACCAATCCCGCCAGACGCTATTATCTGTGATGTTCTTATTTGTCTAGCTGTAAAATCTTTTGGATTGGCCATTTTTACCTCTTTACCTTATACATAGCTCATCGCGTGAACTAAAATTATCGGATCTGTGTTAGAATCACGAATTGACCCATCATCTCCACTAACACCAATAATGACATCATACGTAAACAATCCTGTAGATATGACCTCATTTATAAAAAAATTATATGAGGATGCATCTGTATTCTCTTTGTGCCCTATTGTAACAATTGGCGGGGTTTTATGTGGTCCGTTAAGACTTATTGTAAGTGTTGTGGGACTTTCAGTTAAACTATTACTGAATTGACCACTTTTTGTCTCAATGAATATGGCAGGTAGGCCCATCTTTATGATCCCAAATAAATAATGTGAAGGTGAACTGTGCCGCTAAATAATCCTGTAGTTTGCAGTATCACTCTTGATGAATCAAGAGCAGAAATATAAACATTAGTATCTGCCGTATCTTTTCCCGATGAATCTACTACTGTGGCTGTAACTCTTGGTGTACCAATAAAAAATTCTTCGAATGTGTAAGTTTCTTCTATTGAGTTGTTAAATGTAACAGCTGCCACCTCAATTAGAGCCTCTGTTGTTGAAATGAGCTCATATCTTGGCTCTCGTCGAAGATACGGATAAACCTTCCTATATCTATTGAGATTTCTCTTTTCAAATTTTGTGGATGCCACGACTATACTCCCTTGATGATAATTATTCAATCAAAGTAGTTTAAATCACCTTTGAGGCTAAAGTGGCTAAACTTGATCTTTCACCCTTTGTAAGTGTTATGTGGCCGGCCAATTTCTCATTCTTAAATCTCTCTGACACTATTGAAAGTCCGTTTGAAAGATTGTCTATGTATGGTGTATCTATCTGCTCTATATCACCTAAAAGAACTATTTTAGAATTTTCTCCCACCCTGGTTATAACAGTCTTTAGCTCGTGAATTGTTGAATTTTGTGACTCATCAACTATTATATAAGAGTTACTAAATGTTCTTCCCCTAATAAATGACATCGGTGCTATCTCTATCTTTCCCTTATCTATCATGAGCTCAAAATATGTGACATCCTTAAATGCATGTCTAAAGTTATCCATCACTGGTGCTAGCCAGGGATCCATCTTTTCCCTAATATTTCCAGGTAAAAATCCTATCTCCTTTCCTACTGCTTGCATTGATCTCGTTATCACTATTCTCTCATATAGCTTTTGGTTTAATCCGGATAGGCCGCACATAAGGGCCAAGAATGTCTTTCCAGACCCTGCTATTCCAGTGATTGAAACAAGAGGTATATCCTTATTTGTTAAAAGGGATAGCGCAAATTTTTGCTCCTTATTCCTTGGCTTCACATCTATTGTGTCACAAATATCACTTGAAAGAGGTATTATGTGCTTTCCCTTAACTGTTCCCAGAAGTGATGATGAACCATTAAAACTTTTAACAATAATTAATTGATTCTGATATAGCTTTTCATCACTATTAAGCTCATTTACGTGTATCTTTCCATTATTATGAAACTTATCAATAACAGACTCTCTAGCATGTATCATGTTCTGGCCAGAATATATCTTGTTATCATCATCTAATAGTATTCTGTCCTTGTAGTAATCCTCAGCGTGAATCTTTAGCGCATCGCACTTGACCCTAAAATTTATATCCTTTGTTATAACAATGACTTTTTGTCTAGATGTCTTTGAAAGTTCGTGTGCAACAGCTATTATTCTATTATCTGGCAATGCTGGATCCAGGCCCTCAGGAACATTTTTGCAGTGATTAATTTCCACCCTTATATTCTGACCATTCTTTAGTCTGACACCATCATTAAGGCTTCCCTCTGACCTAAGATCATCCAAAAATCTATTAACATATCTTGCATATTCACCCAGCATTCCGCTTTTTTCTTTAAAGGAGTCTAGCTCATCCAGAACTACCAGGGGAATAATCACATCATTTTCTGGAAATGAGTGAATTGAATTTTTATCATAAAGTAGAACTGACGTGTCTAAGATGAACGTCTTTCTATCTCTTGTCATTGTTAATCTCCGAATTTTGTGATATTATCATATATGAAACTTTAGTTAAAGAGGTTACACGTGAAGAATAAAACATGTTTTGAGGCATGCGAAACATTTGGTGTGCAATGTAAGAGGGAGGAGTGTAGATATTGGATGAATAATGAAAAATCAAAAAATTGCACCCTCATAGCATCTAAAGACGGACCCATGACGTTGCAGCAGATAGGAGACATATTCGGTGTCACTAGGATGAGAATATGTCAGCTGGAAAAAAGAATTCTTAAAAAAATTGAAACCGTTATTGATAGTAAAGTAAATCAATAGTGAATTCACGATATTAGATAATCCTCACAAATAAATATTAGAGTGAGAACCTAATTGATACATCTATGCATTTTTTTCTATCGGATAATTCACTAAGACATCTTCAATTTCACTCGGGGTTGAAGGTACACCGTCTACAGTTCCTATATCTTCGTCTGAATCTAAATCTTCATTGTTATCTGACTCATCTATAGCTCTATGATACAATTCTTTTGCTTTTTGCTTTGGTATCGCACGATACAATTCCTTTGCTTTTTGCTTTGGTATCTCTCCCAGTCTTCCTATCTCATCTGTCCATGAAGGTGAGTCAAACATAGAGTCTGAAGACCCTCCTGGATACACGTAAACATTATCACCAGCTGAAACTATGCTGTCAGCAAGTTTGATGATTCCATTATTTGAGACTCTCACACACCCTCCGCTTCTTGCACTTCCGAGAGTGTACTCTAAATTTGTTCCGTGTATATAGATTGATCTTCCGTGCACATTTTTATTCTTACGTTCATGACCCTTAAGGACAAGAATTCTGGTTAACACCTCTGCTGCATGTCCCGGTATCGGGCTTGGCTTATTTGTATCAATTGTTATTACAGGTTTTGTCAATGATTTTCCAATATAGACTGCATTCTTAGGACCGCCAATGCCAACAATGTTAGATACATACATGAGACCTGTTGATGTCTTGCCGCTATTATCTGTATTTCCAAATCCTTTTTTACCTGTTGAAACTTTTGTTGAAAAGGCAACATTATTCTCCGAATTATTAACAACGTAAAGACGTTGCCTTGGACCATCTATTATAATTACATTGTCACCATCTTTGATTGAGCCCTTTTTAACAAGCAGAGGATAGATATCTGTCCACTTATTTATTGAATTGCTAGATTCTTTATCAAGCTCTTCATTTATGAGCCGTCTCAGTTGTCTGCGAGTAATCTTCATAATTAAAAAAACCTTCTCTCTTTATTCATAGAGACCAAAAACTGGACGCCTTAAATCGCCACGTACAGTGTGAGCTGTTCTAATTGCTCCGACATCTCGAAGCCATCTGTTGAGATAAGACAGTGTTTCAAGTGCCCTTTGTGGGTCGCGGTTTGCTTCTATTGTTACATTTTCAGTTGGCTGAATATTTCCATGGGCCTCTTCGCCTCTTTTAATTGCCTGTTGAACAACATGGTGAGGAGTTCCCTCTGGAACTACCTTCTTTTTAAATGTTTTAACCCACCAGTAATCCTCTACATCATCAGTACTGCCTCCAGGCGGTGAATCATCTTTCCAGCCAAGAGTTGCCCATCCGTCTATTGGAAACCATTCATTCTCTCCCCAGCCCATAGACTGACCTGTGCTTCGATAAAATGCCCAATTTCTTCCACTTGGTAACTTAAATACTGCAACAACCCTTCTTGTTGGCCCACCATATTCCTCTGTATCAACCACCTCTATTATTTTTGGGGAAGCTAGCTGGAGCTTATAGTCAGATCTCTCTGGTTCTTGAACTGGATCAACAACAGTCCACTGCTTTCTTCTTGCTTCGGATAATAGGAATATTTCCTCATTAATAATTCTTCTAAGCTGTCTTTTTGTAATTTTCACAATAAAAAGCCTCTGTATATAACTATTACGTAATAAGCAGAGGTTCTAAATGGTGGAGGCTGCGGGAATCGAACTAGTGACAGACGCTAGTTAGCTTTTTTCTAATAGGCCTTATTGAACCGGCAATACGACACGGGTCTTCATCAGTTTTGGTTCTCTGTTGCCAGCCTCTCATCATATCAG